>Ga0134128_10005532_pt1 | contig 15316 bp, 12 predicted proteins | sample KB31754_FD_96462 | JGI IMG/M metagenome (GOLD analysis project Ga0134128, IMG submission 96462) | Terrestrial soil microbial communities with excess Nitrogen fertilizer from Kellogg Biological Station, Michigan, USA - KB3-175-4 | ecosystem: Environmental > Terrestrial > Soil > Unclassified ... | reverse complement strand
TGCTGCGCGACAGCATCGAGGAGTCCGCCGGAGAGTTCTATCCTCTCGGCCGCGAGATCGAGCTCGCCAACAAGTACCTGCGCATCATGTCGGTGCGGTTCGGCGACCGCCTCGCGCCGGCCGTCGAAGTAGCGGTGGGTCTCGAGGAATGTCCGGTGCCTCACGGCATCCTGCTGACGCTGCTCGAGAACGCCGTCACGCACGGGGTATCGGCGATCACCGGTGACAGCGGGCTGTCGCTTCGCTGCACGGTGGAGGCGCAATCCCTCGTGATCGAGGTGCGTAACCGTTACGACCCCGATGCGGCGCTGCGTCAGCGACGCCGGGGTGGTCTCGCGGCTCTGGCGAGGAGACTCAACGCGCTCTACGGCGAGGGCTGCAGGCTGGAGTATGGCGGCGATGGCGCCGGAGTCTGGCATACGCGTGTCAGATTGCCGGCGGAGCTCGCGCCGGCCGCGGGCGGGGCCGAAGGGGCGCTCACGGCGCGGGTCATGGCCAGTCAACAGGTGCTCGGGTGATCCGCGCGCTGATCGTCGATGACGAGCCGCCCGCTCGCCATCAGGTGCGCGAGTTCCTGAGCACGGAGCCGGATGTGCTCGTCGTGGGCGAGAGCGCCGACGGAGAGGATGCGGTGCGGCAGATCCGGGCGCTCGAGCCCGACCTTCTCTTCATGGACGTTCGCATGCCGCGCCTGTCGGGGTTGGAGGTATTGAGCTCGGGCGCGCAAATGCGGTTGCCGTATACCATCTTCACGACCGCCTACGCCCAATACGCGGTCGAGGCGTTCGCCGTGGAGGCGCTCGACTATCTGTTGAAGCCCCTCGAGCGGCGCCGCTTCCGCGAAGCGGTGGAGCGCGCGCGGCGCTACCTGGCCCGCGATGCCTCGCTCGCCGGCCGCATGGAGCCCGAGGCCCTGCAGGTATTTCTCGCGCAGCTCGAGGCGCTTGGCGGCGCTGCGCGGCCTCAGCGCCTGGGACTCAGGGTCGGCCGCAGGATCCGGTTTCTCGACCCCGTCCTCATCGAGTACATCCGCGCGGATGGAGACTATGTGGAGGTCCACCTGCAGGGTGATGAAGCCGTGCGAGCCCGCGAGAGCATCGCCGACCTGGAGGTGCGCCTCGCCTCCGGCCGGTTCATGCGGATCCATCGCTCACTCATCGTCAACCTGGACTCTGTCCGGGAGCTGCGCTCGAACAAGCGCGGCGGCTACACGCTCGTCACATCGGGCGGTGACCGCCTCGCGGCCGGCGCCACTTACGCCGCCGCCCTGCAGGCCGCTTTGGGCCGGTAGGCCCGGCTCATTGCATCGCGCGAAACGCATCCCGGGTCAGGTTCTCGTGACCGGTGGCGGTCACGGCGAGGTCGTCCTCGATGCGGATCCCGCCGAACTTGCGCAGCGAGTCGACCCGGCTCCAGTCGATGCGGCTCGCGCGCGAGTCGGTGCGGGCGGCCTCGAGGAGCTGGGGGATGAAATAGAGCCCGGGCTCCATGGTGACGACGAAGCCTTCCTCGAGCGTGCGGGTGAGGCGCAAGTAGGGATGACCGTCGGGGCGGGGGATGTCCCCGCCGTCCGGGGATCGCATGAAGCCGCCGACATCGTGGACCTCGAGGCCGAGGAGATGGCCGATGCCGTGAGGCAGGAACACGCTGGTGACGGCGGTGGCCAGCGCCTCACTGGGGCTGCACGTGATGATTTCCGCCTCGCGGAGGACGTCGGCGAGGAGACGGTGGGCCTGCAGATGGACTTCGCGCCAATCGACTCCGGGCCTGATCTGCGAGCAGAGCGCTTGCTGCATGCGGTCCATGGAGCCGATCAGGGCGGCAAAGTCCGGGTCGCGACGGGAATGGGTCCGGGTGATGTCACTGGCGTAGCCGGCGAATTCCGCCCCGGCATCGATCAGCAGGGAGTGACGAGCCGCGGGCCGGGAGGATTCCAGCACCTGGTAGTGCAGGACGGCGCCGGCCTCGTTGAGCGCGATGATCGGGTTGTAGGGCAGGTCCTGCTCGCGCAGGCCGCAGCCGGCGAGGAAGGCGAGCTCGATCTCGAATTCCGAGGCACCCGCCTCGAAGGCGCGGACGGCGGCGAGATGGCCACGGGCGCCCAGGCGGCTCGCCTGCCGCAGGCAGGCGAGCTCATAGGGGGACTTGGCGGCGCGCGGAAAATCGAGGTGCCGGATGAGGCGGGGCGGGTTGATGGCGCCGACGCCCCAGGCGGTGAGCTCCGGGAGCGAGTCGCCCAGGTAGGCAGTGGCGCGAAGGCTGGGAGGCAGGAGACGGCGCGCCTCGTCCCGGTCGCGGCAGGGGTGGACGTCGAAGTGCCGGGTCCAATAGCCCTGCGGGAGCGCGGGCGGCTTGTACCAATAGTCATCGGGCTGAAGCAGCGCGAGCAGCGGCCGGCGGCCGGGCTCGATGTAAAGGAAGCTGTCCGGCGCATCGCAGAGGGGGGCCCAGACCTTGAATGGGGCATGGACCTCGAAGGGGTAGGTCCGGTCGTCCTGGAAAACGGGCAGCAGCGACCCGGAGTGCAGCAGGAGGGCGGAGTAGCCGCAGGCCTCGAGCGCCCGGGCCGTCCGCAGGGACACCTGTTCCAGGTGAGCGGCAAACGAGGCATCGAGGGAGGTCGGCTCGGCCAGGGGCGAAGCGAGGGTGCCAACGTTGGCCATCGAGTGCACTCCGGCGAGGGAAAGACGGCCATTGTAAGCCTTCGGGGTGGCTCGGGCTCCCGGGCCAACGCGGTGCGCCGGTCTGGACCAAATTGTCGGTTCAGGGCGACAGCTGAAGCCTCAGCCTGTTTCCAATCCCCTGGTGACTCTATAAAATCCTGCGGCGCGACCCGTGAAGGACTCGCGGAACGATAAGAAAAGTCGTTCAGAAAGTGCTTTCTTCGTAGTGGCTCTCTCAACAAAGCATCGGGGTACCGATCGATGAACACCAAAGTTGCTCTTAGCGCGCTTGCTGCGGCACTGCTGCTGACGGCCTGTGCAAAGAATCAGCCCGCCAGCACCGAGCCCGCCGCCGCTCCGCCGGCTTCCTCGCAGAGCAGCGCACCGGCCGCTCCTCCGGCTGCTGCGCCGTCGGACAATTCGTCCGGCTCCATGGCGAGCCCGTCGGGCAGCAACGGCGCCGCTCCTCCGGCCGCCGCGCCTTCCGATAATGGTGCCGCTCCGGCCAGCCCCCCGCCGGCCAGCAACGGCAGCGGCGGCGGCAGCCAGTAAGCCGCCTCCTGCCCGGGAGGCTGTCAGCGGCCTCCCGGCAATGGCTGCACACGGCCCGGTCGGATCGCGCGAGCGAGCCGCCCGGGCCGTGTTTCTTAGGGCTCCGGGAAGCCGACATGACGGTGAGTGTACGCGACGCGCGGAACACGGAAGGCGACCGCCTCTGGATCCAGAGCGTCTATCGTGACTATCTCGACGATCTGGCGCCCGCCACGGGCATGGGCACCGGCACCTTTCCCGCCTTGGGCGAAGTCGGGCACCGGGAGCCCGATCAGCTCCTTCGCTGGTTCGGCGATCCCAACACCTTCCCGCTCGTCATCCTGAGGTCCTCGGAGCCCGTCGGCTTCGCGCTGGTCGTGCGCGGAGGCTCACCGCCGCGGGCGGCGATCGACTATCGCATGGCGGAATTCTTCATTGCCCGCGCGATGCGCCGGCTCGGGATCGGCGCCACCGCCGTCAGGCTCATCTTCAGCCGCTTCGCCGGCCGCTGGGAGATCACCGAATACCTGCGCAACGCCAGCGCGGTCAGCTTCTGGCGCCGCGTGGTCGCGGGCTACACCCGCGGCAATTACCGCGAGCGCATCGTCAACGGCGAAGTGCGGCAGACCTTCGAGTCCGGAACCGTCTGATTCAGCGGGCGGGCGGGCTCGCCAGGATCTCTTCGAGCGCGTAAAGCGTCTTCTGCGGGAAGCGCTCCGCAGGGTAATACCGGGTGATGACCGAGAGCGCGCGGTCGTACGAGTCGATGTCGAGGTGCCGGAGGAGATAACGCACGTCGGCTTCGTCGTGGAACTCCGCCCCGATTCTCATGGCGAGACACTTCATCGCCAGCAGGTACTCGGGCTGCGCGACCATGACGCGCAGATGATCGAGCTCGAGGAAAGGCGCGAAATCCGCGTGCTCGCTCAAGTACCTCTTTACCGCATCGTTGAGCCAGCGAGGATCGAGGCTCGCCCGCAATGCCACGCGCGCCGCGGCTTCGCGCACCAGCACCGCCGGCCGGAAGAGAGCGTCCACGTCCTGTGTTGACTCTCGCGCGCCATAAGCGAGGCACATGACGGCGCCGCCGACGAGGAAGACCTCGGCCTGCGTGCCGCTCTGGCGCAAGTCCTCGTTGAGCATGTCGAGCAGCCGGCGGATATCCGCCCTCGTCAGCGGCTGCATCGTTTCAGACCCGATCGCCGAGGGTGGCGTCGATGAAGAGGTTCCTGCGCCGGAAGGGCGCCGGCGAGTGGGTCAGCAGATGGAGGCGCACGCTCTTCAGCGTGGAGCCGAAAGCCGGCTCCGCAAGAGGCGCGATGGCGCGAACCCAGCCGGCTACCCGGACCGAGCGCCGCTCGCAGGCCTGCTCGATCATCGCCGCGACATAGTTGGACAGGAACGGCCTCAAGGTCGCTGTCGGCGGCGCCGCGATCGCATCGCGCAACTCGGCGGCCGTCCAGCTCGAGAGGAGGCTGTTGAGCTCGGCGAGCCCGAAGCTCGGCGGAGCCGGGCCGGCAACCGCTTCGACGCAGGCCTGAAACTGCATTGCGGGTATCGGTAGAGCCCGGCCCAGCACGTACGCGCTCATGTCCAATCCGGCGCGCTCGGCGGCGCGGCGAATGGCCGCCTTCTCCGCCGCGGATACCCGGATCTGAAGCTGCTCGCTCCTCAGCTTTTCGCTCATGCACGAAGTTTACGGCTGCGCGCCCGTTTATGTCAATACATTGTATTGACATGCGGCGGCCGGCCTCGCAAGAAGCCGCCCGTCACTGATCCGTCGAGCTGCTTCTCTCGCCTGCCGCCGCGGCTGCGATTGCGGATCTCGCTGTCATTGGATCTCTGCCGAGCAACGGCCGCAGGTAGGCGCCCGTGTGCGAGCGCGGACTTCGCGCAACCTGCTCGGGCGTGCCGGTGGCGACGATCTCGCCGCCGCCCTCGCCGCCCTCCGGGCCGAGGTCGATCACCCAGTCGGCGCTCTTGATCACATCGAGGTTGTGCTCGATCACGACGATGGTGTTGCCCTGGTCGCGCAGGCGATGCAACACATCGAGGAGCTGGGCGACATCGTGGAAGTGCAGGCCGGTGGTGGGCTCATCGAGGATGTAGAGGGTGCGGCCGTGGGTTTGGCGGGCGAGCTCGCGCGAGAGCTTCACGCGCTGCGCTTCGCCGCCGGAGAGGGTGGTCGCGTTCTGACCCAAGTGGATGTAGGAGAGACCGACGTCGGCCAGGGTTTGCAGTCGGCTCGCGACCGCGGGGACGTTCTGCAGGAAGCGCAGTGCTTCCTCGACGGTCATCTCGAGGACTTCATGGATGTTCTTGCCGCGGTAACGGATTTCGAGCGTCTCCCGGTTGTAGCGCTGGCCTTTGCAGACGTCACACGCAACGTAGACATCGGGAAGAAAGTGCATCTCGACCTTGATGACGCCATCGCCCTGACAGGCCTCGCAGCGGCCGCCCTTGACGTTGAAGCTGAAACGGCCGGCGTCGTAGCCCCGCGCCCGGGCCTCGGGCACGGCGGCGAAGAGCTCGCGGACCGGGGCGAACAGGTTGGTGTAGGTCGCCGGATTGGAGCGTGGCGTACGGCTGATCGGCGCCTGGTCGATGTCGATCACGTGCTCGATTTCCTCCAGCCCCTCGATACGCTCGCAGGGCGCGGCATCGGGCGCGCTCAGCCGGCCGTTGACCCTGGCGGTCGCCTGGCCGAAGAGCGTATCGATGATCAGAGTCGACTTGCCGGACCCTGAGACGCCGGTCACGCAGGTGAGGAGCCCCAGCGGTATCTCCGCGGTGACGTTGCGCAGGTTGTTGCCCGAGGCGCCGACGACCCGGATCTGCTTGTCCGGGGAGCGCGAGGTACGCACCCTGGGCAGAGTGACGGTGCGCTTGCCACTCAGATATTGGCCGGTGAGGGAGGTGGTGGAGGCCTCGATCTCACGCGGTGCGCCTTCGGCGACGATGTGGCCGCCGTGCGCGCCGGCGCCCGGTCCCAGATCGACGACGTGGTCGGCCTCGCGGATCGCCTCCTCATCGTGCTCCACCACGATCACCGTGTTGCCGAGGTCGCGCAGGCGCTTCAGCGTGCCGAGAAGCCGCGCGTTGTCGCGCTGGTGCAGGCCGATCGAGGGCTCGTCGAGAATGTACATGACACCGGTGAGGCCTGAGCCCACCTGACTCGCGAGCCGGATCCGCTGCGCCTCGCCGCCCGACAGGGTGTCGGCGCCGCGGTCGAGCGTCAGATATTGCAGGCCGACGTCGGCGAGGAACCGCAGCCGTTGCACGACTTCCTTCACGATCGGGGCCGCCACCTCGCCGCGCCATCCCCCGAGCGTCAGCGAGCGATAGAGCTCGAGCGCATGACCCACGCTCGAGCGCGTCACTTCCGGGAGCGCCTTGTCGGCGATGAATACGAAGCGCGCCGCGCGGTTGAGGCGCGCGCCGCCGCAGTCGGGACAGGTACGCACGCCGAGGTACTTCGAGAGCTCCTCGCGGACGGTGGCGGATTCAGTCTCGCGGTAACGCCGCTCGAGGTTCGGCAGGATCCCCTCGAAGGGATGCCGCTTCACCGTCGCGCGGCGCTTGCCCGCCGAGGGGCCCTCGCTGTAGCGGAACTCGATCGCCTCATCGCCGCTGCCGTGCAGCAGCACCTGGCGCGCGCGCTCCGGCAGCTCCGTCCACGGCACCTCGATGTCGAAATCGTAGTGGCGGGCGAGAGACTGGATGAGTTGAAAATAGTGGCTGTTGCGACGGTCCCAGCCGCGCACCGCGCCGCTCGCGAGCGACAGATCGGGATGCATCACGACCCGCTGCGGATCGAAGAATTGCTGCGTGCCGAGACCGTCGCAGGTCGGACAGGCTCCCGCCGGATTGTTGAAGGAGAAGAGTTTCGGCTCGAGCGACGGCACGCTGTAGCCGCAGATCGGGCAGGCGTGGCGGCTGGAGAAGACGAGCTCCTCGCGCTGCGGCTCGTCCAGGAAGGCGAGGCGCGCCAGGCCGCCCGAGAGCCTGAGTGCCGTCTCGAATGACTCGGCCAGGCGCTGTTGCGCGTCGGGCCGCAGGCGCAGCCGATCGACCACCGCCTCGACGGTGTGCTTGCGCTTGGGGTCGAGCTGCGGCAACCCTTCCATGTCATGGATGCGTCCATCGATGCGCACGCGCACGAAGCCCTGGTCCCGCAGGGAGTCGAGGATCTCCGCGTGCTCGCCCTTGCGATCGCTCACCAGGGGTGCGAGCAGCGCGACCGCGACGCCTTCCGGGAGCTTCAGCGCCTGATCGACCATCTGACTCACCGTCTGCGCCGTCAGGTCGATCCCGTGGTCGGGGCAGCGTGGCGTTCCGGCGCGCGCGTAGAGCAGGCGCAGGTAGTCGTAAATCTCGGTGACGGTGCCGACCGTCGAGCGCGGATTGCGCGATGTGGCCTTCTGCTCGATCGCGATGGCGGGGGAGAGCCCTTCGATGCTGTCGACGTCGGGCTTGTCCATCATGGACAGGAACTGCCGCGCATAGGCGGAGAGCGACTCCACGTAGCGCCGCTGTCCCTCGGCATACAGAGTGTCGAAGGCGAGCGAGGACTTGCCGGAGCCGGAGAGTCCCGTGACCACGATCAGCCGCTCGCGCGGCAGGTCGAGGTCGATGCTCTTCAGATTGTGAGTGCGTGCCCCGCGGACACGGATTGCTTGCATCGTCGGTAAGGCGGCCCGCAGGCCGGAAAAAAATCAAGCCTTCGAGTGTACCCGTCCGAGGCGCTTCGGCCGAATAATCGGCCATTCGCGCAACCTTTCGGGGTTCGCGCGGGAAGCGCGCCACGTCTACAATGGCGGTCTCTTCAAGAGGGCACACCCATGGCGCGCGGAGTCAATAAAGTCATCCTCATCGGCCACCTGGGCGCGGATCCGGAGACGCGCGCCATGCCCTCGGGCAGCAGCGTGGCAAACCTGCGCATCGCGACCACGGAGAGCTGGCGCGACAAGCAGAGCGGCGAGCAGCAGGAGCGCACCGAGTGGCACCGCGTCGCCCTCTTCGGCCGGCTGGCGGAGATCGCCAGCGAATACCTGCGCAAAGGCTCGCAGGTCTATATTGAGGGCAGCCTGCGCACTCGCAAGTGGCAGGACAAGCAGGGCCAGGAGCGCTATAGCACCGAGATCGTCGGCAACGAGATGCAGATGCTCGGCGGCCGGGGAGGGGGTAGTGGCGCGGGCGCGGGCGCGGGCGCGGCGGGCGGCGGCGCCTCCGGCGGCGCGCCGCGCGAGCCCATGCCTGAGTATGCCGGCCCGAGTGGGGGCGGCGCGGCCGGGGGCGGCGGCGGCGAGCGTGAGGATTTTGATGACGACATCCCGTTTTGAGCTGGCGGGTCTAACCGCAAGCCATTGATTTTTAAATATTTATATAGCTGAAACGCAGTTCTGCGCAGCGCTCGTGCGATGGGGTGTGCGAGGCCGTAGAATGGGCTTCGCTCCCTGCCTATGTCTCGTCGCTACTTCATCAAAACCTTCGGCTGCCAGATGAACGAGTACGACTCCGCCCGTATGGCGGACGTGCTCGAGGCCGGCGTGGGCCTCGCCCGCACCGAAGATCCGGCCGAAGCCGACGTCCTCCTGATGAACACCTGCTCCGTGCGCGAGAAAGCCCAGGAGAAGGTGTTCTCCCTGCTCGGGGAGTGGCGCCGGCTCAAGGCTCAACGGCCACACGTCCTCATCGGCGTGGGCGGGTGCGTCGCCAGCCAGGAGGGCGAGGGCATTACGCAGCGTGCGCCCTTCGTCGACCTCGTCTTCGGCCCTCAGACCCTGCACCGGTTGCCGCAGATGATCGCGGAGCTGCGCCGCACCGGCCGCTCGGTGGTCGATGTCAGCTTCCCGGAGATCGAGAAGTTCGACCGCCTGCCGGAGCCGCGCGCCGAGGGCGCCACCGCGTACGTCTCGGTGATGGAGGGGTGCAGCCGGTACTGCAGCTTCTGCATCGTGCCGTACACGCGCGGGGATGAGGTCAGCCGCCCCTTCGAGTCCGTGTTGCAGGAGGTCCGCCAGCTCGCGCAGCAGGGAGTGCGCGAGGTAACTCTCCTCGGTCAGAACGTCAACGCCTACGCCGGCCCGATGGCGGACGGTGCGGTGGTGGACCTGGCCACGCTGATCCATCACGTTGCGGCGGTACCTGGCATCGAGCGCATCCGCTTCACCACCTCGCATCCGCTTGAGCTCAACGACAGCCTGATCGAGGCCTTCGCGCACGTGCCGCAGCTCGCGAGCCATCTGCACCTGCCGGTGCAGAGCGGCTCCGATCGGGTGCTCGCGCTCATGAAGCGCGGCTATACCGCCATTGAATTCAAGCAAAAGGTCCGCAAGCTGCGGAGCGTGCGGCCTGACATCTGTATTTCCTCCGACTTCATCGTGGGATTCCCCGGGGAAGGTGAGCGCGATTTCGAGGCGACGCTCGCGCTGGTGCGCGATGTCGGCTTCGATCAGTCGTTCAGCTTCATCTACAGCCGCCGCCCCGGCACACCGGCGGCATCGCTCCCCGACGAAACCTCGGCCGAGGTCAAGCAGGAGCGCCTGGCGCGGCTTCAGGCGCAGCTCGACTCCCAGGCGCGCGCGATCAGCGAGCGCATGGTCGGCAGCATGCAACGCGTGCTGGTGGAGCGGCCGGCGAAGAAGGACGGGCGCGAGCTCGCCGGCAGGACCGAGAACAACCGCTGGATCAACTTCGCCGGTCCCGCCGAGGCGATCGGCCGGTTCGCCAAAGTCGCCGTGACCGAAGCATTGCCGCACAGCCTGCGCGGACGCCTGTGGCAGTAAGCGCTCCCGAGGTGCTGCGCGAGTTCGATCTCGAGCCGTCGGATAACGCGCGGCTGGCCAACCTCTGTGGCCCGCTCGATGAGAACCTCCGCCTGCTCGAGGCGCGCCTCGACGTCCAGATCCGCCGGCGCGGCGACAACTTCCGGGTGCTCGGCGCGCACGCCGGCAACGCCGAGGACATCCTGCAGGAGCTCTTCGCCCTGGCGAAGGACGAGGAAGTCACGCCGGAGCGCGTGCATCTGGCGCTGCGCGAGCGCGAGTCCGGCCAGGCTCCGGTGGACCTGGAGCCCGAGGAGCGGGGCATCCGCGTTCCGCGCGGTGGCATCCGGGCCCGCGGCCATCACCAGCGCGAGTACCTCGCGCACATCCGCAGCCGCGATCTGACATTCGGCATCGGCCCCGCGGGCACCGGCAAGACCTATCTGGCGGTGGCGTGCGCCGTGGAGGCGCTGCAGGCGGAGACCATCCGCCGCATCATCCTCGTGCGTCCGGCGGTCGAGGCCGGCGAGCGGCTGGGCTTCCTGCCGGGCGACCTCTCGCAGAAGGTCGATCCGTACCTGCGTCCGATGTACGACGCGCTCTACGAGATGCTGGGATTCGACCGGGTGTCGCGCTTCATCGAGCGCAACGTCATCGAGGTGGCGCCGCTCGCGTTCATGCGCGGCCGCTCGCTGAATGACTCGTTCATCATCCTCGATGAGGCGCAGAACACCACCATCGAGCAGATGAAGATGTTCCTCACGCGCATCGGCTTTGGCTCCAAGGCGGTGGTCACCGGCGATGTCACCCAGACGGACCTGCCCGCGGGCCGGCAGTCGGGCCTGAGTCACGTCATCGGCGTGCTGCGCGGCGTGGAAGGTGTGGCATTCACGTTCTTCGATGCCCACGACGTCGTACGCCATCCGCTGGTGCAGCGCATCGTGCAGGCTTACGAGTCGCAAGTGGAAGGAGACCGCAAGTGAGATCCGTGGTGCCGCACTCGTTGCGCGTCGAGGTGCAGACCGCCGTCAAGACATGGGCGCCTCGTGCCCGTGACATTGCCGTATGGGCCGGTGCGGCCGTTGGCCGCCGCGCCGCGGGGAGCGAGCTCGGCGTGCGGGTGGTCGGGTCCGCCGAAAGCCGGCGTCTCAACGCGCGCTATCGCGGCAAGGACAAGCCGACCAATGTGTTGTCATTCCCGCCGGCACCGGACCACATCGGCGCCGCTTCGCCGGCGAGCGCTGCGCGCGCCGGTGAGTCGCGCCCGCTCGGCGATCTCGTCATCTGCGCGCAGGTGGTGCGCTCCGAGGCGCGCGAGCAGCGCAAGCCTCTCGAAGCCCACTGGGCGCACCTCATCGTGCATGGCGCGCTGCATCTCATCGGTTACGATCACGAGCGGGAGGCGGAGGCGAAGCGCATGCAGCGGCGCGAGATCGCAGTGCTGCGCCGCCTCGGCTTCGCCAACCCCTATCGCATCTGACCCATGAGCAAGGACATCAACACGACCGGACGATGGCTGAAGCGCCTGACGCAGACGTTTGCCGCCGAGCCGCAGGACCGCCAGCAGCTCATCGAGATCCTGCGGGAGGCACGCACGCGCGGCCTGCTCGATGCCGATGCGCTGCCGATGCTCGAAGGCGTGCTGGCCGTCTCCGAATTGCACGTGCGCGAGATCATGGTGCCGCGCGCGCAGATGGTGTTCGTGCGTCGCGACGATCCGGTCTCCCGCATCCTGCCCACCGTCGTCGAGTCGGGGCACTCACGCTTTCCGGTGATGGATGAGGACCGAGACGACATCGTCGGGATCCTTCTCGCCAAGGACCTGCTGCGGCTCTGCAGTCCCGAGGCGCGCGAGCGCTTCGACATCAAGGAGTTCATGCGGCCGGTCGTGTTCGTGCCGGAGGCCAAGCGCCTCAACGTGCTCCTGAAGGAGTTCCGCGGCAGCCGCAACCACATGGCCATCGTGGTCGACGAGTACGGCGGCGTTGCCGGCCTGGTGACGATCGAGGACGTCCTCGAGCAGATCGTCGGCGAGATCGACGACGAGTTCGACGTCGAGGACGACCAGAACATCCGCAAGGAGGCCGAGCGCCTCTTCCTGGTCCGCGGGGTGACGCGCATCGAGGAATTCAACGAGTACTTCGGCGCCCGCCTCTCGGAGGAGGAAGGCTTCGAGACCGTGGCGGGACTGCTCATGAAGCAGTTCGGGCGGCTGCCCCGGCGCGGGGAGTCCGCGAGCATCGACGGTTTCGAGTTCCGCGTCGCGCGGGCCGACCGGCGCCGGATAGACGCCTTGCGGGTCGTGCCGCCGCATGATGTGACGCCGCCCGACGGCCACTCGCAGCCGGAGCAGGGCGAGTCGCACGTTTGAGCGCCGCGCCGGAAACAAGATGAACACCCGACGTATGCCTGCCGTTGCCGCTCCTCGGGGTGAGGAGGCTCCGCCGGCGCGCGCTGCGGCCATGCGACAGCTCCTCGCCGGGCTCTCGGGTCACGCGGCGCTCGCGCGCCGGGTGCTGGCCTTCGGCGTGGGCGCCCTGCTCGCGTGCGCCTTCGCGCCGCTCGAGTGGTGGCCGCTCGCGATCCTCTGCCCCGCGGTGTTGATGGGGCTCTGGGAGCAGGCTCCGCCGCGCGAGGCAGCCTGGACCGGATTCTGGTTCAGCTTCGGCACCTTCCTCGCGGGCACCTACTGGCTCTACGTCAGCATCCACGAGCTGGGCAAGGCGCCCGTCTGGCTCACCATCGCACTCATGTTGGGCCTCGTCGGTGTCATGGCCCTCTACAACGCGCTGATCGGCTACGCGGTGGCGCGCTGGCTGCCGCGAGAGGGCGCATGGCGCTGGCTCATCGGCATGCCGGCGGCATGGCTGCTCGTCGAGTGGTGGCGCGGCTGGTTCCTGTCCGGCTTCTCGTGGCTGTCGCTGGGCTACTCGCAGACCGACACGTGGCTCGCGCGCCTGGCGCCTGTTTTCGGGGTCTACGGCATCAGCCTGCTGCTGCTCGCGAGCGCGGGCGCGCTGGTCGCGCTGCTGCGCGGCAGCACGCGCGTGCGCGTGGCGGCGGCCCTTACGCTCATCACGCCCTGGGTGGCCGGCGCGGCGCTCGGGCCCGTGCACTGGACCCACGCCTCGGGCGCGCCGGTCTCGGTGGCGGTGATCCAGGCGGACATTCCGCAGGATGAGAAATGGCAGGATGCCTACGAGGACCAGATCCTCCAGCGCTACCGGAAGATGACCGAGTCGGCGCTCGGCACGCAGCTCATCGTCTGGCCGGAGGCGGCGCTGCCGGAAGTGGCCAACAATCTGCTGCCCTACATCGCGCTCCTCGACCGGGAGACGCAAGCCCACGGCTCATCGCTGGTGATGGGCACGGTGAGCGCCTCACCGGACGGGCACTACTACGATTCGATCCTGGCGCTCGGTAAAACGGCGAGCTGGTACTCCAAGGACCACCTGGTGCCGTTCGCGGAGTTCTTTCCGGTGCCGCATTTCGTGCGCACGTGGCTGCGGCTGATGACGCTCCCTTATGAGAGCTTCAGCCGGGGCGGCACGCACCAGTCGCCGCTGCCCGTGGCCGGGCTCGAGCTCGGCCCGACCATCTGCTACGAGGTCGGATACGGCAGTTACATGCTGAACATGCTGCCGACCGCCAATGCGCTGGTGAACGTCACCAACGACGCCTGGTTCGGACACTCCACGGCGCGCTATGAGCAGTTCCAGATGGCCCGCATGCGCACGCTCGAGGAGGGGCGCAGCATGATCATCGCCAGCAACGACGGCATTTCGGCGATCCTCGGGCCGCACGGCGAGGTGCTGGCTTCCGCACCGCCCTACCGGCAATACGTGTTGCGATCCTCCATCACGCCCAGGGCCGGGCTCACGCCGTTCGCACGTGTTGGCAACTGGCTGGCCGTGAGCCTCGCCACCCTCGGCCTCGCGGGCGCGCTTTGGGTCGGTGGCCGACGCCGGCGCGCGGGCACGGCGAGTGCTACCGCTTTACCTCCCCGGAGTCTCACATGACCTTTCTTCGGCTCGCGCCTCTGCGCGCGGCACTGATCTCCTGGGCCTTCGTCGCGCTGGCCGCCTGGCCGGTGATGCACGCGCAGGCTGCTCCCGCGGCGCGCGCCGCTTCCACGGCGCAATGCACGCCCGCGGGTGTGGCCGCCCTCCCGGACTTCTCGCCGCTCGTGGCCAAGTACGGCCCGGCGGTCGTCAACGTCGAGGTGGTGGAGAAAGCCCCGGAGGCCGGCGGGCAGGGCGACGATCCGCTCAACCAGTTCTTCCGCCGTTTCGGCATCCCGGCGCCGGGCGGTGGTGACCACCGCAGCGAGGAGCCGGTGCGCGGCGCCGGCTCCGGCTTCATCGTCAGCTCCGACGGCTACATCCTCACCAACCGCCACGTGGTGGAAGGGGCGAGCGATGTGACCGTGCGGTTGGTCGATCAGCGCGAATTCCGGGCGAAGGTAGTGGGCACGGACGAGCGCACCGACATCGCGGTCCTCAAGATCGAAGCGACGGGACTGCCGGTCGTGCACTTCGGCGATCCCGGCAAGGTACGACCCGGCCAGTGGGTGCTCGCGATCGGCTCCCCGTTCGGGTTCCAGAACAGCGCGACGGCGGGCATCGTGAGCGCGATCGGCCGCTCGCTGCCCACGGAGAACTACGTTCCCTTCATCCAGACGGATGTGGCGGTGAACCCGGGCAACTCGGGCGGGCCGCTCTTCAACCTGCAGGGCGAGGTGATCGGCATCAACTCGCAGATCTTCAGCCGCACGGGCGGCTTCATGGGAGTCTCGTTCGCGATCCCGATCGACGTGGCCGCCAACGTGGAGCGGCAGATCATCACCGTGGGGCACGTGGTGCGCGGCATGATCGGCGTCACCATCCAGGAGGTGACGGCGGATCTCGCCGACTCGTTCGGCTTGAGCAGTCCGCGCGGCGCGCTGGTGAGCTCGGTGAGCGGCAAGAGTCCGGCCGCTGCCGCGGGTATCCGCGCGGGGGATGTGATCCTCGCGGTCGATGGGCATGCGATCGGTCATTTCGGCGAGCTGTCGAGCCGGATATCGGCCATGCGGCCGGGGTCGGAGGCGACCCTGACGCTGTGGCGGGACCGCAGGGATCAGACGGTGCGGGTGCGGGTGAAGGAGCTGCCGCAGGAGCCGCAGACCGCCGCGGCGGGAAGTGGCGCGCCGCGGGCGGCGCCGGTGGTGCACAAGCCGAATGCGGTGGGGCTCGCGGTGCGGCCGCTGCGGCCGCAGGAGAAGGCTGAGGTGCAGACCCAGGGGAATCTGGTGGTCGAGGGGGTGTCGGGGGCTGCGGAGTTGGCGGGAGTGGAGCCGGGGGACATCATTTTGGG
>Ga0134128_10005531_pt1 | contig 15316 bp, 16 predicted proteins | sample KB31754_FD_96462 | JGI IMG/M metagenome (GOLD analysis project Ga0134128, IMG submission 96462) | Terrestrial soil microbial communities with excess Nitrogen fertilizer from Kellogg Biological Station, Michigan, USA - KB3-175-4 | ecosystem: Environmental > Terrestrial > Soil > Unclassified ... | reverse complement strand
GGCAAGAAAAGCAAACCGCTTCCTCCCGCCAAAGTAACGGTTCAATTGCCCTCCGGACAGACAGTTTCGGGGACATTGGTGCGTGAGGACGAATTTTCTGTGGAGATGAAAGACAATGCCGGATGGCACCGCTCATTTTCGCGAGAGGGTGCACAGATAGAAATTCAGGATCCGATGAGCTTTCACCGGGAGCAACTGGCGAAATACACCGATGCTGACATGCACAACCTGCTGGCCTATCTGGAGACCTTGAAATGAAGTTCAGCCAATTGAGTCTTGCGCTTTGCCTCATCGTGGCAGCCTTCGCGCAGGAACTGACGCCAAATGCACTGCTGAAACCGCCGGCTGATACATGGCCGACCTATAACGGAGATTACTCAGGGCGCCGGAACAGTCCGTTGAAGCAGATCGACACATCAAACGTAAAGAATCTGGCGCTTCAATGGATTTACCGGGCAAGCAACTCCGGCATTACGGGGTTCGCCGGTTCCATCAAATCAACCCCGCTACTCGTCAACGGCGTGTTGTACTTTACGATGCCCGATAACGTTTGGGCAGTCGATGCGCGCACCGGAAGCGAAATATGGCATTACAAGTATCCGCCTAATCCGGGCGTACACATCGGCAGCCGCGGCGTTGGCATGTATGGCGACTGGCTTTACTTCGAATCGCCGGACTGCAACCTGATTTCGATCAATGCGAAGGATGGAACCGAACGCTGGCGAAAGACGATTGCCGACGTCAAAGAGGAATACTTCTGCACCATGGCGCCGCTGGTGGTGGGCAACCGGATTATCGTCGGCGTGGGTGGCGATTCGTTGGACAATCCCGGTTTCCTTGAAGCGCGAGATCCCGAAACTGGCACGGTCCAGTGGCGCTGGGATACAGAGCCGCTGCCGGGCCAACCGGGTTCGGAGACTTGGCCGAACGAAGAAGCAATGCGGCACGGCGGCGGAATGACCTGGATGACCGGAACTTACGATCCCCAACTTCACCTGCTCTATTGGGCGACTGGGAACCCGAACCCGGTGCATGCGGGCGGCGCGCGCAAAGGAGACAATTTGTGGACGTGTTCCATTGTGGCGCTCAATCCGGACACAGGAAAGCTGGTTTGGGCATTTCAGCCCTCGCCCCACGACACGCACGATTGGGACGCTGTACAAACCCCAGTCCTGTTCGATGGCGAGTTGAACGGACAACAGCGGCAAATGCTGGCACAGGCAAGCCGGAACGGGTACTTCTTTGTACTGGATCGCAAGACCGGAAAAAATCTGGTTACCGCGCCGTTCATGGCAAATAACTGGTCGGAAGGCATCGATTCCCGAGGCCGCCCCATCCCCGATCCCAAAAAAGAGCCTAAGCGGGACGGCACGCTTGTGAGCCCCAGCTCAAACGGAGCAACCAACTGGTTTGCACCTACGTATGACCCAGCGAAAGGCTTGTTCTATGTCAATGCCTCACAAAATTACAGCGTGTTCTATTACACGGCCGAGGGCAAGCCGGAAGGGTATGCGGGGCGCGACGATTTTCTAACGTTCTCGAGCTTGCTGCTGGCCATCGACTACCGGACCGGAAAGGTTCAATGGAAGCACGACATTAGCAGCGCCGGCGCAATGAGCTTTGGTGGCCTGTTGAGCACGGCCGGAAACCTGCTGTTTGCTGGCGATACATCCGGTCACTTGATGGCGCTCAATTCGGGCAACGGTAAAACGCTCTGGCACGCCCGCGTGGGGCAAAACACGTCGAATGGGCCGATTACTTACGCACTGGATGGTCGCCAGTACGTGCTGTTCGGAGCGGGTGATTCGCTATATTCGTTTGCGGTTCCGGAGCAGGCAAGCGGCATTAGATCGGGCGTCGCTTCCCTCCGCTAAAGCCCCAACTTCACACGCCGCCTTCTGCCTGCTAAACTGTGGCCGATGCCAAATAGTACTGAATCGCGCCGGACGACGACGCTCAAAGGGAATCCATTTGCGCTTGCCGGTCCGCAACTACGGCCTGGCGACGAAGCGCCTGATTTTACAGTGATCGACTCTACCCTGCAGGAAATTAATCTCCAGAAAACGGGACACGGTGTGCGCATTTTCAGTGTGCTCCCGTCTCTCGATACTCCGGTTTGCGACGCACAGACACGCCGCTTTGATACCGAAGCGGAGAAATTGTCCGATGTAAGCATTTTCACCATCAGCATGGATCTGCCTTTTGCGCAGAAGCGCTGGTGCGGAAATTACGGGGTCAATCGGATTGCCATGCTCTCCGATCATCGGAGCGGATCGTTTGGTGAGCATTACGGAACCCTGATTCCGGACCTTCGTATCGAATGCAGAGCCATCTTCGTGGTGGACACTGACAACAAGCTCCGTCACGTAGAATACGTTAAGGAAGTGGGTGACCACCCGAACTACGAAGCCGCTTTAGCTGCGGCCAAGGCGGCTGTCGAACAAACGGCTGTTTCCAAACCGTAGCGGCCGGGCTAGATTCGTTAAGCGGTGTGAGCAAGGGGAATCGCCCCGTGGTGAAACCCTTCGGGAAGGCTTGCGGTGATGAACCAGAAATTCTCAATCGCGCGCACCACCTTTACATACTCATGAAAGTCATGAGGTTTTGTAATGTAGCAGTTAGCGTTCAGTTCGTAGGCTTGGTTGATGTCCTCATCCGCATGTGAGCTGGTCATTACCAAAACTGGTATCTGCTTCAAAGCGGGAGATGCTTTCACTTCGGCAAGCACTTCGCGGCCGTTCTTGCGAGGCATATTCAGATCCAGCAGCATCAGATCCGGGCGGCTCGCTTTTCCTTCTGAATTGTGCAGATAATCCATTGCCTCGATCCCGTCTTTGGCAACGGCAATTTGGACCGGCACCGCCGCGCCCTTGAGCGCCTCCCGGATCAGGCGAACGTCGGCAGGGCTATCTTCGACGACTAGAACATTCAGGGACCGCAACGTGCTACTCCACCTAAGGTCTGAGCAACTATAGCTCCAAACTTTTATACACGTAGCCATTGCATTTGCGAGGCATCCCGGCCCGGCCCGGGTTTTCGTGGGGAAGAAAAGCCCAGGCATCTACTTACAATCCGGCAAAAATTGCGATCCGGCGGGAAATCCCCCGACTGCCTGTTTGACATTCCGCTAAACTGCTTCTTATCATTAAGATTCCGTTGCTCGCGTGGCGGCTGAGGCCAATCCGATCTTTAATCGCGCCCAGGGCACTTGAAAAAGCTGGAGGATCCTTGATCAAGCTAGACATCATCAATGAGGTCGTAAACCGCACCGGAATAACAAAAACGAAGGCGGAGATGGCCGTCGAAACTGTTTTCGAGACGATGAAGAAGGCGCTGAGCGAGGGGGATCGGATCGAGTTAAGAGGATTCGGGATCTTCAATGTGCGGCCCCGAAAGACAGGAATTGGCCGGAATCCCAGGACCGGCGCCGAAGTCGCTATTCCGCCCGGCAAAGCCGTCCGCTTTAAGCCCGGTAAGGAACTGCAGACACTGCAGTAACAAACGTGTCTAAGCCGGGAGCCACAGGCCGAATCGAGAGCCTGGAATACGCGCCGGAGTTTGTCTTCCGCGGTCTATGGTCACAAGGGTGGTGGCTGAATCTGCTGCTGTTTACCTTGACACTCATTTCCACCACGGTCTTTGGCTCTGCCTTGGTGCAGGGCTTTTCAACAGGCCAGCCGCTGGATGTTGCCACCGTGTTTTCCGGCTATGCCGCGTTGGTTCATGGCGACATGCACGTGTGGGCTGGTCTGCAATTCTCTATACCACTTCTGCTCATCCTGCTGGCTCATGAATTCGGTCATTACGTCGATTGCAGGCGCTGGAAAGTGGACGCGAGTCTTCCTTACTTTCTTCCTTCCCCAACCCTGTTTGGAACCTGCGGAGCCTTCATCAGAATTCGAGCGCCCATCTACTCGCGAAAGGCTCTTTTCGATATCGGGGTCTCGGGGCCAGTGGCCGGGTTCGTGGTTCTGCTTCCATTTTTGATTCTCGGGGTTTCGCTGTCGCGAATCACCCCAGTCGCGGCGCACCAGACGCACTTCATTTTCGGAACACCGCTCGTGCTGCGTGTGCTTGAACTGATGCGATTCCCGCACGCGCCTTCCATTTACATTTCCCTTCACCCCATGGCAATGGCCGCGTGGGCAGGCCTGCTGGCGACTGCCATCAATCTCCTGCCGATGGGACAACTCGATGGCGGCCATATCTTGTACGCCGTGTTGGGCGAGCGCTGGCACCGCCGTATCACTCATCTCTTTATCGCCGTTCTCGTCGGGCTCGGGTTTTTCTACTGGGCGTGGTGGGTCTGGGCGGCGCTGCTCTTCCTGTTCGGCCGCCGCCATCCGCTGGTGTACGATCAAACCGCTCTCTCGCGTGGCCGCATCTGGCTCTCCGCCGCCGCCCTCGGGATGTTTGTGCTTTCTATTTCACTTGTTCCGGTGAGCATATCGTAGATCGCCGGGCATGAAGATTTCAGCAACTATCATTACCTTCAACGAAGAACGAAACATAAGCCGTGTTGTCGAAAGCCTGCGCTGCTGCGATGAGATTTTGGTGCTCGATAGCGGATCGAACGATCGCACCGTGGAGATCGCGACGAAGCTCGGCGCGCGTGTGGAGGAGGCTTCCTGGCATGGTTACGCCGCGCAGAAGAACATTGCCGCGCAACTCGCAACTCACGACTGGATTCTGTCCCTGGATGCAGACGAAAGCGTGAGCGAGGCTCTTGAAGCTGAGATCTGGCATATCAAGAAATCCGGTCCGGAATTCGATGGGTACACTATGCCGCGCTTGGCTCAGTATCTGGGGCGCTGGATTCTGCATAGCGGCTGGTATCCGGATCGGAAAGTCAGGTTGTTCAACAAACAAAGGGCGAAATGGATTGGCGATTTCGTCCATGAATCCGTTGAGGTGCAGGGCTCAGTCGGCCATTTGCGATCGAACCTGTTGCATTTCACCTGCAGTTCGCTATCGGAGCATTTGCGGACCATGGAGAGTTACACTACCTTAGCGGCGCAGGAGATTGCCGCGCGGGAACAGAACATCGCGCTCAGCAGACTCCTCCTCGATCCGCCCTGGACATTCCTGCGAACCTATCTGTTCCAACTGGGATTCCTGGATGGCATGGAGGGGTTGAGCATCGCCTATATGGCCGCTTTTTACAATTTTGTGAAATATGCCAAGGCGCGGTACATGAGCCCCGGCCGGAAACTATAAAGTTGCGCATTCTTCACGTGGATACCGGCGTGCAAATGCGGGGCGGCCAAAGGCAGGTATTGCTGCTTATGGACAGCCTTCGTCACGCTCACCACAAATGCGTGCTGCTTGCCCGGAAAGATCGCCCGCTCTGGCAGGCCGCCATTGCCGCCGGGTTCGAAACACATCCGGCTGGTCTGACGGCACTTTGGCGTCACTCGATACAAGCCGACATTGTTCACGTTCATGATGCCCGTGCTCATACCCTTGCCGCAATCGGCTCTCGACAAAGGTTCGTGGTCTCGCGCCGCGTGGCGTTTCCTATCGGCCGTTCGGTTCTCTCGCGTTGGAAATACAGGCGCGCCGGGCGCTATCTGGCCGTCTCGCGGTTCGTCGCGAGACAACTGATCGAAGCTGGCATTTCAGAGAGCAGGATCGATGTAGTTTACGACGCTGTTATGCCGGGCGATGCCTCAGGCGATTGGCGCCCTCAGTATCCCGCTGTCGGGCTCGCGTCCGCCGATCCGCAGAAGGGCCGCGATCTTCTGGTTCAAGCGGCCGATCTTGCGAAGATCGATCTGGTGCTTTCCGAAGATCTCGTCCACGACCTTCGCCGCGCATCGATGTTTGTTTATCTTACTCGATCCGAAGGCCTCGGATCGGCCGCTCTGCTCGCAATGAGTATGGGCGTGCCGGTAATCGCCAGCCGCGTCGGGGGATTGCCGGAGATTGTTGAGAACGGCGTCTCCGGTCTCCTCGTTGAAAATGATCCTGGCGAAGTCGCGGCTGCGATGCGGCATTTATTTGAAGATCACAATCTCACCCGGCGTCTCATTCAAAACGCCACGGAAAATGTCCGGGCCCACTTTTCCGAAAACAACCTCGTGACGGCAACGCTGGCTTCTTACCGGAGGGCGCTTGCCCACTGAACCACAATTTCTTTACGTCGTTCTTGCTGCTCTCTTCGGGCTGCTCTTCGGCAGTTTTCTGAACGTTTGCATTTACCGCTTACCGCGCGATTTGTCCGTAGTTGCACCCCGCTCGTTTTGTCCGGAATGCGGCCAGCAGATCGCATGGTACGACAACCTGCCCCTGCTCAGCTACGCTGTTTTGCGCGGGCGCTGCCGGCACTGCGAGAAGCCGATTGGCATCCGCTATTTTCTTGTAGAGCTCACGACGGCCATTCTGTTCGTGCTGACGGTTTCCGAGTATGGAGCAACTTTGGCGGCTTTGAAATGGGCCGTTTTCGATGCCATTATGCTAACGCTTTTTTGGACAGATTTCGAAGAACGTATCCTCCCCGATGAACTCACGATCGGCGGCATTTTTGCCGGGTTGATCTTTTCCGCATTCGTCAGCGTTCCTGGACTGTCGGAAATCCTGATCTCGGGACCGGCGTCCCGAAGCCGCTCTTTTGCCGATGCAGTCATCGGAGGGTTGGTTTTATCCGTGCCGATTTGGATCCTTGGCTGGGCATACGGGCGGATGAGAAAGCGAGAGGCGCTCGGGCTGGGCGATGTGAAGTTGCTTGCCGCGATGGGCGTTTTTCTGGGTCTCGAGAATGGCTTGTTTGCCTTGCTGATCGGCGCTGTTACTGGCTCCGTGCTCGGCTTGGCCTATATTTTATGGAAACGGAAGGATGCGGGGACATACGAACTGCCGTTTGGGAGTTTCCTGTGCTTTGGCGCGGTAATCGCTCCGTTAATTAACAGGCGATAAACCATCGCCTTCGTGTACTATAGGACTTTACGTTATGAAGGAACTGCTTCAGGCTCTTTCTCCCGGTGAGCGTGACTGGCGAATTGCAACACAGTTGGATCCAAAGCGTGTTCCCGCGCATATCGCCATTATTATGGACGGGAACGGCCGTTGGGCTCGGCAACGGAATTACCCCCGCATCCTGGGCCACAAGGCGGGTGTCGATCCAGTCAGAATGGTGGTTGAAACCGGCGCACAGCTTGGTCTGGAGGCTCTAACCCTATACGCGTTTTCCGTTGAAAACTGGAAGCGCCCACGGCATGAAATTGAGGGTCTTTGGCGGCTGCTGCGCTTTTATCTCCGCCGCGAATTGGCCAATCTCATGCGAAACGATATCCAGTTGGTCGCCATCGGGCGTCTTGAATTGCTGCCCGGAGCGGTTCAGGAAGAGCTCCAGAACGTGATGGACAAAACCGCCTTGAACAGGGGAATGCGTTTAAACCTTGCTATTAACTATGGTGGCCGCACGGAATTGGTTGACGCCATGAATGCCTTGCTTGACAACGCGCGGCTCGAAGGCAATCTGGATTCCTTGGAAGTTACCGAAGAAGCGATCTCAAGCCACCTATATACAGCGGGCTTGAAAGACCCGGATCTGCTGATACGGACCTCTGGAGAGATGCGGATCAGCAACTTTCTTCTGTGGCAAATTGCGTACGCGGAACTGTACGTCACCGAGACTCTGTGGCCGGACTTCACGCGTACGGAACTGCTCGAGGCCATCTCCAATTATCAGAATCGCGACCGGCGCTTCGGCGGCCTCACCATGAGTTCTCCGGCCCCGGTTGACAGTTCGCCGCTCTTGCTCGAAGAAGAGGTTTTAGAACTACCGCTGGCGTGATAAGCCTTATAGGGTGACATCACCCCTCTCATGCGGCGCCTGATTACTGGAATCGGGCTCCTCGCGATCGCTGTCTACCTGATTTTCTTCGCACCCCACGCGATATTTGTGGCAGCAGCCGTCTGCATGGGCGTGCTCTGTTATTGGGAGTACGCGGGGCTCGTCGCCGCGCATTCCATTCCCAGGCCCGGCATTTACGGTCTGCTTTCCGGACTCCTCATCCTGTTTTGGCCATATCTCGCACACGCCGCTGCAATCGGGCTGCTTCCCGGTCTGACTGCTCTGATGGTGCTGGCGTTCATAGGCTCACTGCGCGATACCAACCTGCGGAACGTGCTACCGCAGGTTGCTGCTGTCCTGCTCGGCGCATTCTACGCCTTTGCGCCCTGGCGGTTTGCCATCGAGTTGCGCAGCGACAGCGTCCATTTGCTGTTTTTCGCTCTTGCTCTGAATTGGGCTGGGGATACCACTGCGTACTATATAGGCCGCCAGTTCGGCCGCCACAAGCTGGCGCCCGTGGTAAGCCCAAAGAAAAGCTGGGAGGGAGCCTTTGCGTCCGTTGCGGGCTCGGTGATATTCGGTTTGCTATATCTGGGGCTCTTTTTGCCGCTGCTGCCGTGGTGGGAAATCGTCATCATCGCGATCTTGGGAAACATTGCCGGGCAGTTCGGCGATCTCGCGGAATCAGCCATGAAGAGGGGTGCCGGAGTGAAGGACAGCAGCAATATTTTACCCGGCCACGGCGGAATGCTGGACCGGGTAGATAGCAGTTTGTTCGCGCTTCCAATTGTCTATATTATTTATCTTGTCGCAAAAACAATTACCTGAGCTTTGTTGTTTCAATTTAGTTGAATTAGCACTCAGGAGACGCATTCGGGCGTCAAGATATAGCGAATCGCTTCGCTGACCGCTTCCTGATCGGTGGCGCTCATGTCCGGATAGAGCGGAAGGATGACGGCTGTCTCCTGGGCTTTCTCGCTTGCTGCAAGAACCCCTATAGAGCGCCAAGGCTCTTTCAGGTAAGCCGGTTCCCGATGCGCGCACATGATTCCGCGGCGGGTCGCAATGCCGCGGTCAAGCAATGACTGCATGACTTGCTTCTGATTGCAATCATTGGGCAGGGTTATACAGTAACTCTGCCAGTTGCTGCGAGCCCAATTGGGTTCGGACGGCACGATCAGACCAGGAAGGCCGAAAAGCGCCTCCGAATACGTTGATGCCAGTTCGCGGCGCCGCTGAATAATCTCCGGCAGCCGCTTCAACTGCTCTCGTCCGACCGCAGCTTGGATATCGGTCATGCGATAGTTGAAACCCACTTCGGGGTACGATTCAAACACAACTTCCGCTGAGGAATGGCGTACGGCATCCGAGATGGACATCCCGTGCTGACGCCACAACCGGAACTGATCGTGCCAGGCTTTGTGCCTGGTCGTGATCATCCCGCCATCGCCTGTTGAGATTACCTTCCTCGGATGAAACGAAAAGCAGGCTACGTCTCCGTGCGGTTTGCCGATCTTTTCCCAGCGGCCGTTCCACAGAACTTCGCTGCCGATGGCGCAGGCCGCATCTTCGATCAAAGGGATTCCGTGTTTGCCGGCAATTGCCACCAGCGAACTGAGATCACAGGGCATGCCCATCTGATGAACACAGAGAATGGCGCGCGTGGCGGGCGTGATCGCCGCTTCCACCTGTTTGGGATCGAGATTGAAGGTGTCCGGCTGGATATCGACAAACACCGGAATTGCCCCGCAGTAGCGGATGCTGTTAGCGGTCGCGATGAAGGAATGGCTGACGGTAACTACTTCGTCACCGGGCCGAACGCCGGCGGCCCGCAGCGCCAAGTGCAACGCCGTAGTGCAGTTGGATACCGCGCACGCATACTCTGCGCCCACACAGTCTGCAAACTCGCGTTCAAAAGCAACTACTTCAGGCCCCTGCGTAATCCACCCGGAAAGAATAACCCGCCGGGCTGCTTCGGCTTCACGCTCATCGATACAGGGCTTTGCAATGGGTATCAATCGATCTCCTTTTGTCAGGACAAACTCAGGAAGCACAGGCCAGGAGATCAGCGCTCGTGCTTTTGCGCCACCACTCAACCAGCCGCTCAAGCCCTTCTTCGAGCGAAACTTGCGCCTCGAAGCCGAGCATCTGCTCCGCTTTGCGGGTATCGGCGAGCCGCCGCGAAACCGGATTTACTTTTCGCGCAGGTCCGTATTCCGCCGGCAAACTCACGCCCATCACACGACCCAATGCAGCCGCAAGCTCATTCAAACTGGTCTCGACTCCACTGGCGACGTTGAAGACCTCATCGGTTGCGGCACATTTCGCGGCCAGGACGTTTGCCCTCGCCACGTCCTCAATGAAGACGAAATCCATCGTCTGGGAGCCATCGCCGAGAATCAGACAGGGCTTTCCGTCCGCCAGTCGCTCCATCCAGCGGATCAGGACTTCTGTATAAGCGCCGTAAACATCCATCCGCGGGCCATATACATTGAAATATCGCAGCGCGACATAGTCCAGCCCGTACATCTGGTGGAAACTCCGCAGCAGTCCTTCGTTAAAGAGTTTTGCGGCGCCGTAAATCGTCCGATTATCGTAGCCATGATGGGTTTCCTTGGTCGGGAAGTCCTCTGCCAGCCCGTAAACCGAGGCGGACGAAGCTGCGACGATTTTCTTCACGCCAGCCGCAACGGCCTCCTCTAAAACGTTGAAGGTGCCGTCTGCCAGCACTTCCAGCGCAAGCCTCGGAGTTTCGGCGCACTGCGTGATGCGAATCGCAGCCTGGTGGAATACTACGTCGATGTTCCGCATCTCTTCACGTAGTAAAGCGCAATCGCGAATATCGCCTTCGACAATCCGAACATTCCCGCGCGCCATCGCGTTTGCGAGGTTCTCGCGCCGTCCTCGCGTGAAATCGTCCAACACGACGATCTCTTCAAAGCCTTCCGCGACGAGCAGATCAACGATATGCGAGCCAACCAGTCCGGCGCCGCCTGTGACCAGCGCACGTTTGTAATGCATGCCTTCTCCTTACGTTTGTATTCAACTCTCGTCCGGTTGATACCCATCTCGCCAACGGACAAAGCGGGCCGGAACTCCGGCACAAATCGAAAACGGAGCCACATCCCGGGTGACCACTGCGCCGGCCCCGATAATGCTCCCTTTGCCGACCGTCACGCCGGGCAGCAAGATTGCTCCGGTACCGATATCGGCCCAAGCCTCGACCCGAACGGGCCGGATCTCCAGGTCGGTTTCAATGATTGGGCGGTCAAAGGGAACTCCGGTGTGCGCCGAACCCAGAACTTTCGCTCCCGGGCCCCAGCCGACGTAATCTTCCAAAACCAGGTTGCGCGCATCGAAGTAGGCCTGCGGCCCAATCCAAACGTGATTGCCGATTCTGGTGGTACCGTCGAAGCGGCCCTGTATATAGGACTGCGCGCCGATGAACACGCCATCGCCAATCTCGAAAGTTTCCAGATGCTTGAACCCGACTCCGCAACCGATGCGAACTCCGTTCCCGAACCGGCGCGCAACCGCTCTCCAGATCGCGCGGCGCATCAGTTGATCCAAGTCGCCATCGCTATTCAGAAAACGCGTGTACTGTTCAAGTAGCGCCGCCGCCGAATGCGTTTCCGCCAGGTGTTCGGACAGCCCGATCTCGAAAGCCGGATCGGCTATTACCTTGCGGGTTCCATGCACGGAGGCAACCCGACGCCGCTGTTCTTCCATCTGTCCTTCAATGTGTTCTTCAGTATTGATAGACATTCTGGAATTCCAGAACCGCTTCCCCGACTTCGCCGATTTCTGACTCGGTCAGTTCCGGGAACATGGGTAACGAAACTTGTTCGGACGCGATGCGCTCCGCTACCGGGAAATCGCCCGGCTGATGGTTCAGCTCGGAATAAGCGGGCAACAGATGAACAGGAATTGGATAATGGATGCCGGTCTGAACGCCGCGCGCTGCTAGAGACCGCATGAATTCGACCCGCTGCGCGGTGAGCACACCAAACACGTGATAGACGTGGCGATTGCCCGGAGCTTCGACTGGCAGACAAACACCGGAATCGGCAAATAGCTTGATATAGGCTGCGGCATGTGCGCGGCGGGCTTCTGTCCAACCCTCGAGATAGCGAAGTTTGACGCGCAGAATGGCGCCCTGGACTCCCTCCATCCGGTAATTGAAACCCTTCACCACATGCTGGTACTTTGTTTCCGCGCCCCAGTCGCGCAGGATGCGAATTTTGCGGGCGAAATCCGGATCGCCGGTCGTCACCATCCCGCCTTCACCGTACGCCCCAAGATTTTTACCCGGATAGAAACTGAAACAGCCCAGATCGCCGATCGATCCGCAGCGGCGGCCGTTGTATTCGGCTCCGTGGCCCTGCGCCGCGTCCTCAATCACCAGCAAACCGTGACGCCGCGCGATGGCGAGTATCGGATCCATGTCAGCGGCTTGTCCGTAAAGATGCACCGGTAGAATTGCTTTTGTGCGGGGCGTAATGGCGGCTTCAATCGCAGCAGGATCCATCGTGTACGTGAACGGATCCACGTCCACAAAAACCGGCTTCGCCCCCGTGTAGCCGATCGCGGCCGCCGTTGCGACAAACGTCAACGGCACGGTAATCACTTCATCGCCAGGCCCGATACCCCCGGCGAGCAATGCCAGATGCAGCGCGCTGGTTCCGGTACTAACAGCGATGCCGTAGCGGGCGCCGCAATAGGCCGCGAATTCCTCTTCAAATGCTGCGACCTCTTTTCCGAGCACGAACTGCGTCGAGTCGAACACTCCGGCAACCGCGGCCAGGATCTCGTCCTTGATCCCCAGGTACTGCCGTTTCAGATCGACAAAAGGAACACCCATCCGAAATCACCCCTCCTAAGCGCAGATCTTTCGAAGGCTCGCGCCTCCCTGCAATGAAATTGATTTACCGCGTTCCTTCATCGACTGAGTAGCGGCTTCGAGGATACTTACCACGCGTAACCCGGCATATCCGTCGGTGAGCGGCGTACTGGCTGTTTCAATGCACTCCGCGAAGTGCTGCGCTTCGATACGAAGCGCCTCGGTGACATCGATTTGCGGACAGTACATATCCCCCGAGCGGTATCCGACCAGCAACTTGTAGACCGATTCCGGCCCGTTCTTTACCGTGATCCCCTTGTCATAGAGTTTTACTTTCTCGCTACTCTCCATATCGTCGTAAACGATCATTTGCCTGCTCCCACCCAGTAAAGTCCTACGTACCTTTACCGGCGAAAGCCAGTTCACGTTGAGGTGAGCGATGAGCGAGTTCTCGTAAAACGCGGTCACGTACGCGATGTTCTCCGCCGCGCCGCTTACATGGCCGATGCCGGTTGCCGAAACCGCCACCGGAAACGCCGGTAACAGGTATTCCATGATCGACAGGTCGTGAACCGCAAGATCCCAGATAACGTCCACGTCATGCTGGAATAAGCCCAGATTGATGCGGGTCGAATCATAGTAATAGAGCTCTCCGAGTGAACCTTTCTCAATCAGTTCGCGAATCTTGCGCACCGCGCCCGTGTAAACAAAAGTGTGATCCACCATCAGGACCAAATGGCGGCGTTCCGCCTCTTCGATCAGTCGAAGAGCCTGCTCGGAACTGGCTGTCATGGGCTTTTCGACCAGAACGTGCTTGCCTGCTTCGAGCGCTTCCATCGCAAGCCCAAAATGGGTGCTGACGGGAGTCGAGATCGCGACCGCATCGATTTCGGGATCACGAAAAATCTGTTTGTAATCCGTAGTCGTCGCCACTCCGGGGTAACGGCGGTTCACTGTCTCAAGGCGTCCCGGGCTCAGGTCCGCAACCATGCGGACGCGTGTAGCAGGGCATTCGAAAAAATTACGGACCAGGTTCGGTCCCCAGTAGCCGTATCCAATTACGCCAACTTGTATCAAGACAGCACCTCTATCCCCTCCACCGCTTTCGTCAACTTATTCGCTTTACAAGGAAATATTCCGAATCGCATCAATCGGCCGCAGTCTGACTTTGAAGCCGCCGCGTCCGTACATCCCCGGTGACTCTTGCCGGAACGCCAGCGACAATCGCGTAGTCGGGAACATCGTGCGTTACCACCGCACCGGCCCCGATCAAGGCGTGTGCCCCGATGGAGATCCCGCCAAAGATCGTCGCGTTGCTGCCGATAGATGCATTCTTGTGAATTCGTGTCCGCAAACAAGTCCAGTCATTAGCGGTTTGCAGCGTTCCATCCGCGGTCACGGCGCTTGGATAAGTGTCGTTAATAAACATCACGCCATGGCCAATGAATACGAAATCTTCGATGGTTACTCCGGAGCAGAGGAACGAGTGGCTGGAAATTTTGCAATTCCGCCCGACCTCGACATCGCTCTGGATTTCGACAAATGCGCCGATCCGGCTTCCGTCACCGACGCGGCAGCCGTACAGATTCACCAGATCCGGCTGGTAGATGACGACACTCTCTCCGAGTTCTACGTCGGGAGCAATCACGCGTTTGGTTTCCGCCTTCCGTTCATAAGTCGGAAACTAGAAAAGCATTTCAGCGGCCAAAGGAAATCGTGGATCGTGGATCTGACCGCCAAAACAACTTGTTGCAAGCTCCGCATGATGGGCTAGGCATGCCGAGCAGAACACATGGTTCCATATGCAAAAAGCTAAGAAGAAAGACGAATGTTTGGGAAGAAGACGAGAAAGCAATTGCCCCTTGCGCGCCGACGCGAGTCAAGCAGCGGCAGGCATTCTTCTAAGCAAAGGTACTTTCCTTTTCCACAGATAGAGGCGTTTTCCTAGCAGCCCCGGAGATGCAGTATCATCGCTGCCCGGAGAGGACCTAGGCATGCCCTTGCTGGGGCGTGACTCGTGTGCCGACTAAACACGCGGGCAGCACGTCCATGCTGCCCGCACAGAAGAAAAATGTCCGCAAGGTTGCTTACTGGCTTGCCGAACGAAGCCGCAGAGGGCTTATCGAATCGAATTTGGGGCGTTTTGTTAGCCGCTTAGTTTTAGTACTACTACTTAGTACAGCCTATTCGCTGCAAGTACGAGGCCAATGCACGAGTCCTGCGAACGCCATTGTTGCTGAAAATTGTCTCCCGGGAAATCCCCAAAGTGAGTGGGATGTGAGTACCGGCGATGCAGGCGATCCGACCATTCAAGGCTTCGCCACCGACATCAGCGTCAACCAGGGCGGCACCATCTCTTTCAAGATCAAAACGGACGCGCGCGCGTACAGCATCAACATTTACCGGATGGGGTATTACGCCGGAATGGGAGCTCGCAAGGTGGCCACCATAAAACCCTCCGCGGCGCTGCCGCAAACCCAACCGGCCTGCCTGACAAATCCGGCGGCGGGCCTGGTGGACTGCGGGAACTGGGCCGTATCGGCCTCCTGGCAGGTTCCGGCAAGCGCAACCTCGGGAATCTACTTCGCGCATCTGATCCGGACCGATACCGGAGGAGATAGCCACATTGTGTTCATCGTCCGCAATGATTCCGGACGCTCGGCAATTCTATTCCAGACCGG
>Ga0134128_10005529_pt1 | contig 15317 bp, 13 predicted proteins | sample KB31754_FD_96462 | JGI IMG/M metagenome (GOLD analysis project Ga0134128, IMG submission 96462) | Terrestrial soil microbial communities with excess Nitrogen fertilizer from Kellogg Biological Station, Michigan, USA - KB3-175-4 | ecosystem: Environmental > Terrestrial > Soil > Unclassified ... | reverse complement strand
TCGATGGAGCTGATGGGTTTTTTCACCATCAGCGGTTTGTCCCCTACGCAAATGATGCGGCTATAATCTTTGAGGCTTTCGATATACCGAATGTCCTTTAGCTCCACTTTCACCATTTTTCTGTCGACGCGAAAATAAAGGAAGGCTTCCATAGCCGGGCCCGTGGCAGCGTCGGGCACGGGCTGGTCGTTGCCGGATGTCAGCTTATTCACGGCGCGTAGAAAACGCTCGAAGGAGAAGGGTTTCAGCAGATAGTCTACCGCGTCGAGCTCGAATCCCTCGAGCGCATAATCTTTGTGCGCCGTGGTGAAGATCACCCGTGGCGGGTTGCGCAGCGTGCGGATGAATTCCGTTCCCAGCAGCCGGGGCATTTTGATATCGAGGAAGAGGACATCCACGGGGTGCTCCTTGAGCATTTGCATCGCTTCCAGCGCATTGGCGCATACTCCCACCAGTTCCAGGTTGTCCATATTATCGAGATAGGTGGACAATATCTTCAATGCGGGTGGTTCGTCGTCAACCAATAAGCATTTCAGCTGCATATTTACGGGCGGTTAAGGTGAGCGAAACCAGGAAAGTGTCTTCTTCCGGGATGAATAAAAGGTTGTGGCGGTCGGGGTAGAGGAGGTCGAGTCGGCGTCGGACGTTCGTCAGGCCCAGGCCCGAGGCCGCGGAGCCATATGAACCTGCGCAGCCATTGGCGGATAAAGCCGGCGTCTCGGGATGACGGCTGTTGATGAGCTTGAAGGAAAGGGTAGGGCCTTCCACATGGAGATGGAGGCTGATCCAGTTCGTCCCCGGCGATTCGCCGATGCCGTGTTTGATGCTGTTCTCCACAAAAGGGAGGAAGAGCAGAGGCGCGATCGTGCGATCGCGGAGATCGCCGGTAAAGCTGAGGCTTACCTCCAGCCGGTCCCCAAACCGCATTTTTTCCAGCGCTATATAGTCCTGCAGACTCTTAATCTCCTGACACAGGGGAACCACGGGATCATTGCATTCATAGAGGATATAGCGAAGCAGGGAAGAGAGTTGGAGCACGGCTTCGGGCGCTTCCGCGGAGCGCTCGAGCGTCATCGCGTAAAGGCTGTTGAGGGTATTGAAGAGAAAATGCGGATGGAGCTGGGACCGCAGCAGCTGGAGTTCGACGGTGAGCTTTTCTTTTTCCAGCCGGTGCTGGATCTCTTTTTCCATATACCATTTCTTGACGAGACGAAAGGTCACGGCGATCCAGCCGATGCTGAAGAGGGCAAGCATCGCTCGCGGATAATTATAACGGGTCCAGAGGCTGGTGACGCCTGAATAATGGGTAATATAGACATCGGCAAAACGAAGATAAAACAGGCTGATCGCCAGGATGACCACCAGGCCGACGAAGGCAGAAAGGAATTTGCCTTTGAGCACATACCGCGGAAAAACGAAGTAGTTGAGCGAATACACAAAGATCATGTGACCGGGCAAAAAGCCCAGGTTAGCGCGCAGGGTCCGCGCGACAGTGTGCTGGCGGAAGACGTAAAAGCAAAACACAATTACGGCGAGCCAGAACAGCAGATGCATCAGCAAACGCCGGCGGACCATCCGTCGCAGGAAATCGATATACATGGTTTCGGTGCTGCCCATCATGCGGGCAAGTTACTCAAAAGGTGTTCCACCGGGGCCCAATGTTGCTCGCCGTCGACGAAAATGCGGTTTTCGTCGATAAACGACGCTGGTCGCGGCGGATCGGGTGTGTAGCTTTGCGGGGCCGTCGTTTAGCGATAAAGCCGATGGCCTGGCGTGGCGGGATGTAGTTTTAGGTATGAAAAAGTTACTATCCTTACCGGTCGCCGTCCTGCTGGTGGCAGCGACGGCCATCATAACGCCGCTAAAGGCGCAGAGCTGGGTCCCCCAAAATGGCTATTGGGAAGTGGTGAACACAGCCGCGAAGCCTTCCGAGGCCATCGTGAAATACTACGATCTAGCGGGCCATTTAGTCCAGCAGGAACGTGTCACGGGCAGGGTGCTCGATCTGCGGAAGCGGCGGGTTTGCCGCTGGTTGAACAAAAGATTACAGACGGCGCTCGTGGCTTATGCGCCCTCGTAAATAACTCTCATCATATAGAGAGCTTTTTGCAAGCCGGGTCGTTTCTACGATCCGGCTTTTTCGTATTTTTAGCGAAACCGCCATCACTATGTTTCGCTCCTACTTCACTGTCGCCATCCGAAATCTGTTGAAACGAAAGATCAGCACCGGGGTCCAGATCATTGGCCTTGCCACCGGGCTGGCCTGTTGCACCTTGGTCGCGTTGTATTTCCGCCAGGAGCTTTCATTTGATCGCCACTTCGACAATGGAGAACGGATCTACAGGGTGGTATCCGATTTCAAGGACGGCAGCATGGCACCCACGGCGCCATGGGTATATGCCAGTCAGTTAAAACAGGATATCCCGGAGATCGAAGCCGTTAGCCGGCTGGATGCCAAGAACAGCCCCTGTATCGTCAAGGCGGTGGACGACACGTCGGCCGTTCCTTACCTGGAATGGACGGGGTATTGGGTGGACCCGAATTTCTTCGATCTTTTTTCTTTTCATTTTACGTCCGGAGACCGGAAGACCGCGCTGGCGGCGCCAAATACGATCGTGTTGTCGGCGGATGTCGCGCAGCGGCTTTTTCACGATGCTTATCCGTTGGGTAAACGCGTACGTGCGGGTAGCTCAGTCTATACCGTCACCGGTGTCTTCCGGCAAGATGGACCCGATCATCTGGCGGCAGGCTTTTTTGCTTCCAACAACAGCACGGGTATCCGCGAGGCGATGGCGAAGATCACAAGCTGGGTGAGCGATCCCAATTATTATACTTATCTGCGGCTGAAGCCCGGCGCCGATTTACAGCGGGTCGAGGATAAGCTTCATGCGTATACAATTCGGCATTGCACCGCGGATATGAAAAGAACGAACGATTGGATGGTCAACTCGCTCCAACCATTGGAGGCGATCCACTTGCACTCTTCCGGGTATAACGACTACATGTCACCGCGGCAGGGAAACCTGAGCTATCTGTACCTCCTCGTGAGCATCGCGGTCGCCATCCTTTTGCTGGCGTGCATCAACTATATGAATCTTTCCACGGCGCAGGCCATCGACCGGGCACGGGAAGTAGGAGTACGACGGGTCCTGGGCGCGGCTAAAGCGGCGATCCGGCGGCAGTTCCTGATCGAGACATTGCTGGTGAGCGGGCTGTCGATGTTGTTGGGGCTGGGTCTGGCGGCGTTGTTCCTGCCGGTCTTCAATAGTTTCACGGGACAGCGGCTGGAACTTTTTACGGTGGGGAATAGCGTCTTTATCATTTGCCTGTTGCCGGTGGCATTGATCGTTGGCCTGCTGGCGGGCATCTATCCTGCCTGGTATCTTTCGGGTTTCAAGCCGGTGACGGTATTAAAAGGGAAGATCAGCGATACCGGCGCGCTTTTGAATGTCCGGCGGGTGCTGGTCGGCGGTCAGTTTGCAGTGGCCACGGGGTTGCTGTTTGGCACTATCGTGATCTGGGAACAATTGCAGTATATGCTAACGGCGAAAACGGGCGTCGACGAGGATCAGCAGCTGGTCTTCCGCATGACCAGCGAGGAGTCGACGCGAAATGGCGTTTATTTTATGCAGCAGCTGAAGGCCAATCCCGCCTTTCAAAGTGTCTCGGGCGCCATGGATCCGCTGTTATCCGGCGATATGAATCTTTATCCCGCGGAAAAGACCGTTGAGGCCAAACAGGATATCTTTCTCGACCTGGTCGACGAGAACTATCTGTCGTCGCTCGGGCTGCAGCTTCTTGCCGGGACGAATTTTAAACCTATCGCGTTTGACAATACCGATCTGCAGCAGCCTATCGAGACCAATGATATCGGCCGGCAGATGATCCTCAACGAAGCGGCGGTCAAGGCGCTGGGCTATACGGTGGACAATGTGGTCGGCAAGCAATTATCGCATGTACACGATGCGCAGGTATACCGGTATACCGTCGTCGGGGTGATGAAGGATTATCATTATTTCTCGTTGCATGCGCCCATTGGGCCTATGGCGCTGGCGCCGGTGAATCCGCGCCGGTTTACTGCGATGATCGCCAAGGTGCGGGGTAGGAACGTGGCCGGGGCGACGCGTTATGCTTCGGAGAAATGGCGGGCGATCAATGCAGGTACACCGTTCTATTGTGATCAGCTGAGCAATATCTTCCGCTATGATTATGCCAGCGATCTGCGGCAACAGCAGATGATGAACGCCTTTACGTTGATCGCCATTTTGATCTCGTGTCTGGGGGTATTGGGGTTGATCACCTACAGCGTAGGGCAAAAGGCCAAAGAGATCGGTATCCGGAAGGTCATCGGGGCGAGCGTCGCGGATATCGTATTCTTGTTTGCGCGGCAATATCTGCGGCTGATCCTGATTGCCAATCTCATCGCCGCGCCCATAGGCTGGTATGTTATGCAGCGGTGGCTGCAGGCTTTCGCGTATCATGTGACGGTGCAATGGTGGATGTTCGCGATCGCGCTTGGGATGGGGTGCGTGGTAACCTTTGTTACGCTGAGTTTCAAGACGATACGCGCGGCGTTGGCCAATCCGGTGGAGGCTTTGCGCGGTGAATGAGACGCATCCGGCCGTGGCGCGTTCGAAGTTCGGTGGGCTCGGCCCTGCCGATGTCGGCTGGCTGACATTAATACTTCGATAAGTTTCGATACATTTGCGTCATGAATGAGAAAACGGATATCAGGAAGATCGAGCGGGCATCCAAGGCCTTGAGCGATCCCTACCGCATCATGATGCTGGAGGCGATCAAAAAAGAAAAGGACTGGATGCAATGTTCAACGATCGTATCGATGTTCGAGCTGGCCCAGAGTACCGTTTCGCATCATATGAAGCAACTGATCGACGCGGATCTGGTGATTGCGGAGAAGGAGGGCAGGCAAACAAAATACCGGATCAATCAGGAAGGGTTGAACGAATATGTGAATTTTCTCAACAAGCTGGAAGAGTGATTTTTTTTGTCATAACATATCGATAAATCTAAATGTATGGATAGGAATAGGAGGATTAATACCATTTTGGCTTTTGCGCTAATGCCGATAACGGGCTTTGCTACCGATATTTATTTGCCTTCATTGCCGAGCATGGCTGCCGAGTTCCATGTAAGCGGTGCGGCGATCCAGTTGTCGATCGTGCTGTTCATGGTGAGCGTAGGTATCTCCCAGTTATTCGTCGGCAGTTTGCTCGATAGTTTCGGCAGGCGCAAGCCGGTGCTGGGGGCGGTGGCGGTGTTTGCTTTGGCCAGCATTCTTATTGGCGCGGTACATTCGATCTATATGTTGTATGCGATGCGGGTGGTGCAGGGCGTGACGGTGGCGTTCATCGCCGTGGGTAAACGCGCCTATTTTATGGATACGTATTCCGGCGAGGAATTAAAGAGCTATACGAGTCTGTTCTCCATCGTTTGGGCCGTTGCGCCTATCGTGGCGCCGTTCCTGGGTGGATATTTGCAATTGGCGTTTGGCTGGTCGTCAAATTTCTATCTGATGGGTGGGCTGGTGTTGGTGCTTGGCATCGCCGACTGGTGGTTTGGCGGGGAATCGCTCAAGGTGGTCTATCCCTTTAAGTTGAAATCGGTCACGAAGGCGTATTCTACGATGGTGCAGACGGCGGATTTCACGCTGGGGCTGGTGATCCTTGCGTTGTGTTATGCGATGGTGATCGTATTCAATATGGCCAGTCCGTTCATCATCGAACATGTCTTTCATGCCTCGCCGGTGGTCACAGGATATGGCGCGTTAGTTTCGGGTGGAGCCATTATGCTGGGTGGAATTCTTAGCAAGTCGATGATCCGGCGGCCGATGGTGCCCAAGATCCCTACGGCGATCCTGGTGCAACTACTTATGGGCGTTGCGATGATAGGCGCCGTTAAATTCTCTACCATCTACCTGATGCTGGGTTTTGTGCTGGTGGTACATCTCATGAGTGGGTTCATTTACAATGCGGTATTGACGTATGTTCTTGGCCGGTTCTCGAGCCATGTGGGTGTGGCCTCCGGGCTTGCCGGCGGCGGGGTGTTTGTGTTGACCTCGATCTTTAGTTATGGACTGGTGGGTACGGTGCCGGTTAAGAACCAGGCGTTGTTGGGACTGGCTTATTTGTTCTTTGCGGTATTACTGGTTGGCGCCTTTTGGATCTTCCGGCGGTTGAGTGCGGCAGCTGCGCCGGATGCCGCGGCCGTTGCGACTACCGAGGGGAAAGAGGACCACGCGTTGATGGAAGCGATTTAGCTCGTGGCCGGGGGGGAAGCTGATGTTGGCGCGGCGGCTGCTCAGAGTTGTTGCAGGACTTTGTCGAGGGGGCAATTGCCAGCACCCGATCGCTCTATGACCTCTTGTAGTTTATCGCGGATGTCCGTCATCTCGCGGATCTGCTGGTCGATACGGGCGATCTTTTTTTGGACATAGCGGATGCCTCTTTCGGGCTCGAGGATGCCGGCTTCATGGAGGAAGAGCAGGCCCTGAGTCTCCTGCAGGGTAAAGCCATAGTCTTTGATCCGGCGGATGGTGAGCAGCCGTCTCAGGATGGTCTCCGGATAGTCTTTGTACTCGAATTTGTTCCGGCCGGCGTCCGGCAGACAGATCAGACCTTTTTTTTCATAGAACCGGATGGTGTCCTTGCTAAAGCCCGATCTTTTCGACAGTTCGCTGATCCGCATAAAGCTAATTTTTTGAGGCGTAAAATATTTTTTGAGGAGTTTGCGTCTGTGGAGTATACTCCAAGGTCTATGTTTGCTCTCGCTAATTTACCAAATATGGAAAAAACTCCGGAGTCTTTTTACATCGTTCGGTTCAATGATTGTGATCCGATGGGTCATTTGAACAATGGCCGGTATCTCGATTATTTTCTCAATGCGCGGGAAGATCATCTCCGGGAGGCCTATGCCATCGATCTGCGGGAGTGGGCGCAGCGGGGCGATGCCTTCGTGGTGCATTCGCACGAAATCCGTTATCTGCGGCCGGCGTTGTACAATGAGACCGTCGCAATCCGAAGTGCGCTCATCGGTGCAGGCGACAATTGGTTATTGGTGGAGATGCTGATGTTCGACCGGGAGCAGCAGCTGAAGGCGATCCTGTGGACGCGGTTTACGCATATTAATCCGCACACGGGCCGGAAGGAGCCGCATACGCCGGAGATGAGGGAGTTTGTCCAGCAGGTGTTGGTCGAGGGGGTGGATGTGTCCGGTGGGGTAGGGGGCCGGGTCGAGGAGTTGCGTCGGGCGCAGGCGAAATAGGAGCTTTGATGGCGGCTGTGGCTGCGGTGGCTGCGGCTACGGCGGCGGCTCGATTTTACACCGTCATTAGGGCGACGGCGATGAGGAGCGCGAGACAGAAACCTATCTTATTTTGACTTTTTTTGCTGCGGATACTGAACTGGATGAGCAGGTCGGCGAGCAGGGCGAGGGGGCCTACGGCCAGCAGACCGGACATGGCGAAGATCCCCCAATCATGGGTGCCGGATAACTTGCTGTAGTTAAAGACACTATACATGCCTATGGCGGCGATATAAAATCCCGAAGTGATATTGAGAAAAGTGGGATGGTAGGGCCATTTCATATTCTTAGGATTTTTCTCTAGTAGTATACTTCAGGTATGGAAAAAAGGTTACAGGGTCGGCAGAGATTTTTAAATAAAAAAGGGCCGCGGCGAAGCCGCGGCCCTGGCTGATGTACAGCAAGCTTTGAATGGATTTGGATCTAAAACGGGATTTCGGCGATCAGCATGCAGCCTTCACCGGGTGCGGTGAGTAAAGTGAACTTGCCGGATAAGGCCTCCACTCTTTTGCGGATATTGTTGAGCCCTATCCCTTTTTTAACGCCGCGGGTATCGAAGCCCCGGCCGTTATCCCGGATGGTAAATGAGATATGTTTTTCGACGACCGTAATGTTGATGGCGATATGCCGGGCTTCCGAATATTGGATGATATTCTTCAGCTGTTCCTGCAGGATACGGTAGAGATTGAGCATGATCACTTCGTTAGCGACATCGTTGAGTTTTTCGTCGAACTGGAAGTCGATCTTGTATTTTTTGCGAACGTCGATACTGTTGAGCAACTCCAGGAAAACGTCCCTTAGCAGGGCTCCATCGGGTACGGCGGGCGCCAGCTGGTGGGACAATTTTCTGATCTCGAGAAGCGCTTCTTCGATCCGATGCCGGCTAACGGTGATCAGCTCATGTGTCTTTGCGATATCAGGGTAGTAATCTTTTGCGGCATGCAGCGTCATGTGCGCGCTGGCCAATATCTGGTTGATGTTGTCGTGCAGTTCGAGGCCGATATGCTGTCTCTCCTTTTCTTCCGCCGCCATGATGGCTTTGGCTATACGATCCTCCTCCCTCTTTCGCTCGCTGATGTCGCGAAGGATGGCCATAAAACGTCCATCCGAAAGCAGCCGGGTTGTGACCTCCACGGGAACCCGATGGAGATCCTTATGGATGATCCTGATCTCCGTACGGCAGACCTTATCGGTGATGCAGGGGAGCGATGCTTCCACGCTGTGTTTGTGGGCATAGACATCGGCGAGCTTCAACTGCGTCAGCTCATGATGCGAATAACCAAAGAGATGAGAGGCGGACCTGTTCGATTCCAGGATCTGGCCGGCGTTATCGCTGATCAGGATAGCATCGGAAGCCTCTTCGAACAGGACGCGGTATTTTTCTTCGCTTTGCCGGCGCGCACCAAAAAGCCCTACCAATAAATCTTTTAATCGCCACTTCATTTTCTTGTAAAATGTGCCGGACTCGGTCGCGGGCTTGCGCCCGTGGACGAAGCCTGCCTTCGTCGGCTTTGTAATCGGGTGCAAAGAAACGACGGATAGCGGGAAGGAGAAATAGCTGAGGCGGCCAATTTGACGGGGTGTTATCGCCATGGGATGTAAAGGATCGGCTACAGGGACCCTAGTTGGATGGCCTGTTCGCTGGTCAGGTATTTTTTTCCGCCGAGGACGGTGACTACCGCTTTAACCAGCTCCACCTGGATCAATGGTTTGGGAATGAAGCCTGCGGCACCGGACCGAAAGGCTTTTAGAGCATAACTGTTCTCACCGTGTATGCTGGTCAGCAGCACGGGAGTCTCGGGTATGATCTCTTTTAACCTGGTCAGGGCCTCTATGCCTGATAAGGAGGGCATGGAGATATCGGAGATGATGATGTCCCAGGGAGCATCTTTCGCTTTGCTGACCAGCTCGGCGCCGTCGTTGGCTTCGGCGCAGAAGGCATCGGGCCAATCGTCTTTTACGATCTGAATGATGGCTTGCCGCATCACAAAATGGTCGTCAGCAATGAGAAAGTGTAGCATGAGCTCTGAAGGATTACTTAGTTACGGACAGCGTAAAACTAATGATCTTCAAGCGAATAGAATGTAGGGTTGCGGCCCTATTCGCTGTAGGGTTTCCGCTACAACGGTTGTGGCGATCATACGAGTCTTCGTTAGCCTAGATGAGACCGTGCTCGATGCAGTAGCGGGTCAACTCGGCGTTCGACGCCAGCTGCATTTTTTTTAGTATCCGGCTGCGGAAGCTGCTTACCGTACTGGGGCTTATGGACAGCTTTTCGCCGATGCCGATGAGAGATTCGCCGGCCGCAAGCAATTTCATAACGTCGAGCTCGCGGTTCGACAGCAGCTCATGGGATGTTTTCCCTTTATTGAAGGAGACGTCGTCGGCCAGCTTTTCGGCGATGGTCGGGGTAATGTATTTCCGTCCCTGAAGGATCCAGCGGATAGCTTTGATCAGCACGGCGGGCGGGGCGTCCTTGTTGAGATAGCCGGATGCGCCGGCGCGGAGAACGCGGGTGCCGTACAACTCTTCGGGGTGGATGCTCAGGATAAGCACGGGGATGTCAGGATGGTGTTGTTTGATCTCGTAAAGGATCTCGAGGCCGCTTTTGCCGGGCATAGAAAGATCGCTGATGATCATATCCCATTCGCCTTTCAGCGTTGTTTTAAAAAGGGATTCGGCATCACCGACCTCCATCACTTCGGCCGTGGGAAACTCTTCACGCAGCACGCCTGCCAGGCCTTTTCGAACGATAGCGTGGTCATCGGCAATCAAAAAACGCATAGGTTTTGGTTATTTAGTTTCGAGTGGTATCAAAATTTTTATGCTCGTCCCCTTAGCCGGAGTAGAGCTGAAGATAAATTCTCCACCTATCATCAACGCCCGCTCCTGCATACCCAACAATCCAAGGGTGCGTTTAGAGCCTATCATTTCTTCGTCGACCCCTTTGCCATCGTCCTGTACTTCCAGCATGAGCTGCCGGTCATCGCTGGTGAGCCTCACCTGCACATGGGTGGCTTCGGCATGCCGGGCAATATTGGTCAGCGTTTCCTGGTAGATGCGGAACAGGGCAACGGCGATGTCCTGCTGTAAGGTATCGGGAATAGCCGAAAAAAAGGCCGTGACGGGTATCGAAAAACGTTTCTGGAATTCCTCCGTTTGCCATTTCATGGCTTCTACGAGGCCGATATCGTCGAGCACGGCGGGCCGAAGCTGGGTAGAGATGCGACGGATGGACTTGATCACCTGGGCTGTCATATCGGTGATGCCCTGTAGCTGTTTTTCCAGCTCCACCTCGTGTTTCCATTGTTTTGCAAGGCGGAACAACGCTATCTGAACGGCCGTAAGCTGCTGGCCAAGGTCGTCGTGGATATCACGGGCGATTTCGACTCGCTCCTCCTCGCGGATATTCTGCAGATGCGCGGCCAGTTCCCGGAGCTGTTGGGTGGCTTTTTTGATCTTTTCCTGCGCGGCCAGCCGATCGGAAAAATCGAGTCCGACGCCAAGGAGACAGGGTTTCCCTTCATAGAAGATCGATCGGCCCGTAAAGTAGTAGGGGACCTTTACTTTGTCCTTTCTCAGGAACCAGGACTGAACCGAGTCTTCGCCCTTGGCGAAAACATTTTCGATCTTTTGGATCAGGAGCTCTTTTTCGTCGTCCCCGACGAAATCGACAGGCCGCAAATTGACGATCTCCTCGGCGGTGTATTGCGAAACCTTTTCGAAATTCTTGTTCCAGCGGAGGTGTTTGCCTTCCCGGTCAAATAGATAAAATATGCCGGGCAGGCTATTTATAATGGAATCGGAAAGATTCCGTTCATTGATGATCTGGTTTTTAGCAAGCACCTGCTCCGTGATATCCTGCAAGGTGCCGGAAAGGTATCGTGGCGCTCCGGTTTCATCCGGTACGAGCTCCGCCAGGATGTGCACATGTTTTGTGTTTCCTCCCGGGGTGATGACCCGCGCCGTGATATCCAGTTTTTCATCGTTGGTTACTGCTGCTTCCTGGGCGATCAGATAGCCCTGCTTATCGGCGGGATGCAGCATGTCGTGGAATTCATGACACCGGTTCCCAAAATTTGCCTTGTCTATTTCGAGGAGGTAGTAGAGCTCATCCGATAGGGAAAGGTAATCTTTTTGTCTGTCCCATTCCCAGTGTCCTATCCTGCCCATCGCTTCCGCGCGGCGATAGCGTTCCTCGCTTTTTTGCAGGCGGATCTCATTATTCTTTTTTTCGGTAATGTCGCGATAGTTGACGACAATGCCCTGGAGATAGGGCTCGTGCAACAGATTTTTGAAACTGCCGGCCAACCAGACGCAGCTGCCATCCGGACGGACGGTACGGTATTCGGCGTTGAATGGTTTTCCCGGGTTGGCGAGGACGGTTTGGAACAGGCTCTGCAGCATGGGTTGATCTTCGGGATAGGCAATATCGGACCGTCTTTTGCCTACGAGCTGTTCGCGGGAATAGCCCTTGAGCTTTGCACCGGTGGGGCTGATATCCTGTATGATCCCATCCGCGGTGAGGATCGTAAGACCGTCGCTGCTGTTCTCGATTAGCGCTCTGAAGCGGCGTTCCTGGTTGGTAACCTCCCGTTTCGCTTTATCGGATTCTTCCTCGGCACGTTTGAGATCGGTGATATCGGTGATGGTGCCGACATAGCCGATGATCTGGTCGTCGATCCCTTTTTCCGGAACGGCCTGCCCGAGCACCCAGGTAACCGATCCATCGGGATGGACAAAGCGATAACTGTAAGTGGAGGGCCGTTGTTCACTCGGGGCCTGCTGCCATTCTATCGCCAGGGCCTGGAGATCATCCGGATGGACCGCTTTCAGCCAGCCATTGCCGAGTGCTTTTTGGGCAGACATCCCGGAGATCTGGCACCAACGCGGATTCACATAGGTGGTGAGACCGCCCGCGTCGGTGTGAAAGACACCCACCGGGGATATCTCGGTAAGCGTCTGATAGCTTTGCTTGCTTTGCAGGAGTTCCTGCTCCGCTTTCATCCGAAGCGTCTCCTGTTCAAATAATTCCAGGGCGAAGGAAATATCGTTGGCCAGATCGTCGAGAAGGGCCGTTTCTTCGGCATCGAAGAAGTTCTTTTTACCGGAGTAAAGACAAACCAGTCCAACTACTTTGCCGGATTGTTTCAAGGGCATGGCGATGGACGAAAGATAGCCTCTGGCCAGCGCCGCTTCACGCCAGGGGGCCATTTCCGGCGCTGTACCGATATCATTGCAAGGGATCAACTTTCCTGTGTTGAGGGCGCGGGCTCCGGGTCCCATCTTATCGGGCGGAACATCGGGGGAAATGCTCACGATCCCATCCAGATAGCCGGCCTCTTCGCCAGCATGCGTCACGGGAACAATATTGTTTGTCGTCTTGTCGAGGAGCCCGACCCAGGCCATGCGGAACTGCCCCACTTCGACGGCGATGCGGCAGGCTTCGTGGAAGAGTGTTGTCGCGTCCGGCGCCTTTACGATCGCCTTGTTCATTTGGCTCATAAAAAGATAAAGGCGGTTGAGCTGGCGCAATTTTTCTTCCGTATTCTTTTGAACGGTGACGTCCTGCATGCTCACGACGATCCCGCGAATATTCGGGTCGTGTAATCTATTGGTGACAGTCCCTTCCAGCCAGATGTATTGGCCGTCCCTATGCTTCATCCGCGTGGCGATGGGAATGGTTTTGTCCGGATTGGCGATGGCGTCCTGATAGATGGCCCTGACCTCGTCCACTATTTCGGGATCGGTATACTTATTGGGAACATAGGCCATTTCATCATTGGACCAGCCGGTGGATTTTTCGCCAAAGGCGCTGCGGAATACTATCCTAAGGTCCTTGTCGAGCAAGGCGATAATACCCTGGTGATGTTCGATCAGGGTATGAAAGAATTTCTCTTTTCCTGTGGAAAGCAGCGGGTCAGGCATGAAGGTCCCTTTAGGTAAAGATAGCATTTAGCGCCGCTGGACGGATGTTTTGAAAAAATCTACCTGAAAACCATACAATATGGATATTATTTAAGAATTTTGCATCTTCTTTTAAATTCTGGAAAATGAGCAAGAGCGGCGCTACATTATTCGACAAGGTATGGGATTCGCACGTGGTCAGGAAGATCGCGGATGGTCCCGATGTGCTTTTTATCGATCGTCATTTTATCCATGAAGTGACGAGTCCCGTGGCTTTTCTGGGCCTTGAAGGCCGCCATCTGAGCGTGCTGTTCCCCGAGAAGACGTTTGCCACGGCCGATCACAATACTCCCACCATCAACCAACACCTGCCGGTACAGGACCCGCTGAGTGCCAATCAACTGAAAGCATTGGAAGTGAATGCGGCCAAATACGGCATTTCGCATTGGGGTCTGGGCAATCCCAAGAATGGCATCGTGCACGTGGTAGGACCCGAGAACGGGATCACCCTGCCGGGGATGACCATTGTTTGCGGCGACAGTCATACCTCCACCCATGGGGCCTTTGGCGCCATCGCATTCGGCATCGGCACCTCGGAGGTGGAGATGGTGCTTTCCTCGCAGTGTATCATGCAGCCCAAGCCTAAGAAGATGCGGATCAACGTCGATGGGAAACTGGGTCGCGGGATCACACCCAAGGATGTGGTACTTTATATCATTTCCAAACTCACAGCCGCTGGCGCTACCGGGTATTTTGTGGAATTTGCCGGCGAGGTCTTCGAGAAGATGAGCATGGAAGGCCGGATGACGGTATGTAACATGAGCATCGAGATGGGCGCCCGCGGAGGCATGATCGCTCCCGACGAGACGACCTTCAGCTATATCAAGGGCCGGGAAAAGGCACCAAAAGGCGCGGAATGGGACAAGAAACTCGCCTACTGGAAGACGCTGCCGACGGAACAGGGCGCGACATTCGACAAAGAGTATCATTTCTCCGGCGCCGATATCGAACCGATGATCACCTACGGCACTAACCCGGGCATGGGCATCGGTATCACACAGCACATTCCATTGGCGGCAGGAGCGGGTGGCAGCAAGAGTTCGTACGAAAAATCGCTGGGCTATATGGGCTTTCACGAGAACGACGCCATGCTGGGCAAAAAGGTCGACTATGTCTTTGTCGGCAGCTGTACCAATGGCCGGATCGAAGACTTCCGGGCCTTCGCGTCGATCGTCAAGGATCGTCATGTAGCGCCCGGCGTCACCGCCTGGATCGTTCCGGGCAGCCATATCGTCGAACAACAGATCAAGGACGAAGGGATATTGGATATTTTGGTCGCGGCCGGTTTCCAGCTGCGTCAGCCGGGTTGTTCCGCTTGTCTGGCCATGAATGACGACAAGATACCCGCCGGCAAATATGCCGTGAGCACCAGCAACCGCAATTTCGAAGGCCGCCAGGGCCCCGGCGCGCGGACACTGCTGGCGAGCCCGCTGGTAGCGGCCGCCGCGGCAGTCACAGGCGTCGTCACCGATCCCCGGACATTACTGGCCGAATAACTCTTTTAACTTTTTGACTTTTTTATGGCTTACGATAAATTTTCTGTCTTAACGAGCAGCGCGGTGCCGATGCCCATCGAGAATGTGGACACCGACCAGATCATTCCGGCCCGGTTCTTAAAAGCTACCGAACGCAAAGGTTTTGGCGACAATCTGTTTCGCGACTGGCGTTTCAATGCCGACAATACCCCCAAAAGGGATTTTGTGCTGAACAATCCTATTTATACTGGGAAGATCCTGGTAGGCGGTAGGAATTTCGGCAGCGGCAGCAGCAGGGAACATGCGGCCTGGGCTATCTATGACTACGGTTTTCGTTGCGTCGTATCGAGCTTTTTCGCCGATATCTTCAAGAACAATTCACTGAACATCGGTATTCTTCCAGTTCAGGTCAGTGAGGCATTCCTGGACAAGATATTCCGCGCTATCGAGGCCGATCCTGCCACGCAGCTAGAGGTGAACCTGCCGGCGCAAACGATTACGATCAAGACTACCGGCGATCACGAGTCCTTCGAGATCAACACCTATAAGAAGCAT
>Ga0134128_10005528_pt1 | contig 15318 bp, 13 predicted proteins | sample KB31754_FD_96462 | JGI IMG/M metagenome (GOLD analysis project Ga0134128, IMG submission 96462) | Terrestrial soil microbial communities with excess Nitrogen fertilizer from Kellogg Biological Station, Michigan, USA - KB3-175-4 | ecosystem: Environmental > Terrestrial > Soil > Unclassified ... | reverse complement strand
TTCCTCCGGGATCGTCGATGGCGCCGGTGCGGTGCTGCTCGGCAGCAAGGAGGCGGGCGCGAAACACGGCCTGAAGCCGCGTGCAAGAATCCGCGCGTTTGCCAATATCGGCTCGGAGCCGGCGATGATGCTGACCGGCCCGGTCGACGTCACCGAAAAGCTGTTCGAACGCTCCGGCATGAAGAAGTCCGACATCGACCTGTTCGAACTGAACGAGGCATTTGCCTCCGTGGTGCTGCGCTACATGCAGGCCTTCGACATCGATCCTTCGAAGATCAATGTCAATGGCGGCGCGATTGCGCTCGGCCATCCGTTGGGTGCGACCGGCGCCATGATCCTCGGCACCGTGCTCGATGAGCTTGAGCGGACGAACAAGTCCACCGCGCTGGTGACGTTGTGCATCGGCGGCGGCATGGGCACGGCTACGATCATCGAAAGAGTGTGAGTCCGTAGGGTGGGCAAAGGCGCGCTTGCGCCGTGCCCACCGTCACGAGTTTCGCAAGGAATGGTGGGCACGCTTCGCTTTGCCCACCCTACGCAGCGATTGCATTGGGAGCACCACATGGCCTTCAAGAATTTCAAACTCGAGACCGACGCCGACGGCATTGCGCTCGTCACCTGGGACATTCCCGGCCGCTCCATGAACGTGCTGGACCAGACCTCGGTCGACGAGCTCGAGGCGATCGTGAAGCAGACCACCGCCGATGCCGCGGTGAAGGGCGTCGTCATCACCTCCAGCAAGGAGGCGTTCTGCGCCGGCGCCGATCTGTCGATGCTCGAGGGCATGAGCCACGCCTATGCGAAGGAGCTGAAGGACAAGGGCGAGGTCGCGGCCAACCAGATGCTGTTCGACCAGAGCCGGCGCTTTTCGCTGGTGTTCCGCAGCATCGAGACCTCGGGCAAGCCGTGGGTGGCCGCGATCAACGGGCTCGCGCTCGGCGGCGGCTTCGAGCTGACGCTGTCCTGCCATTACCGCGTCGCCGCGGAGAATCCCAAGACCCGGCTCGGCCTGCCCGAGATCAAGGTCGGCCTGTTCCCCGGCGCCGGCGGCACCCAGCGCGTGCCGCGCATCGTGCAGCCGCAGGACGCGATGCAGCTTCTGCTCAAGGGCGAGGCGATCAAGCTCGACAGGGCCAAGGCGCTCAATCTCATTCACGCCATCGTTCCTGCCGCCGACATGGTCAAGGCCGCGAAAGACTGGATCAAGGGCGGCGGCAAGGCGGTCGCGCCGTGGGACGAGAAGGGCTTCAAGCTGCCGGGCGGGCCGGTGTTTTCCAAGGCCGGCATGATGATGTTCCCGGCCGGCAACGCCATCTATCGCCGCGAGACCTACGACAATTATCCCGCCGCGCGCGCGATCATGCAGTGCGTGTACGAGGGCCTGCAGTTGCCGATCGACGCGGCGCTTCGCGTCGAGTCGCGCTACTTCACGCAGGTCCTGCGGAGCAAGGAAGCCGCCGCGATGATCCGCTCGCTGTTCCTGTCGATGCAGGAGCTGAACAAGGGCGCGCGCCGGCCCGCGGGGGTGCCGCCCACCAAAGTGAAGAAGCTCGCCGTGATCGGCGCCGGCTTCATGGGCGCCAGCGTCGGCTATGTCTCGGCGCGGGCCGGAATCGACGTCGTGCTGGTCGACCGCGACCAGGCCTCTGCCGACAAGGGCAAGGCGCATGCGCAGGGCGTGATCGACGATCTCGTCAAGAAGGGCCGCGCCTCGGAAAAGGACCGCGACGCCACGCTGTCGCGCATCACGGCAACCGCCGATTACAACGCGCTCGCCGATTGCGATCTCGTCATCGAGGCCGTGTTCGAGGACCGCAAGGTCAAGGCCGAGACCTATGCCAAGGCGCAGCCGCTGCTCAAGCAAAGCGCGATCTTCGCCTCCAACACCTCGACCTTGCCGATCACCTCGCTCGCCGAATCCTTCGAGGACCAGGGCAAGTTCGTCGGCATTCACTTCTTCTCGCCGGTCGAGAAGATGATGCTGGTCGAGATTATCCTCGGCAAGAACACCGGCGATGCGGCGCTCGCGGCCGCGCTGGATTACGTGCGCCAGATCGGCAAGACGCCGATCGTGGTGAACGATTCCCGCGGCTTCTTCGCCAACCGCTGCGTCGGCCGTTATGTCGCCGAGGGCAACGAGATGTTCCTGGAAGGCGTGCCGCCGGCCATGATCGAGAATACCGCCAAGATGGCCGGCATGCCGGTCGGTCCGCTGTCGCTCTCCGATGAAGTCGCGCTCGACCTCGGGCTCAAGATCATGAAGGCGACCGAGGCCGATCTCGGCCCCAATGCCATCAACCCGGATCAGAAGAAGCTGATGGTGGAGCTGGTCGAGAAGCAGGGCCGTCTCGGCCGCAAGAACAGCAAGGGCTTTTACGACTATCCCGAGAAGGGCAAGGGCCAGAAGAGCCTGTGGCCCGGCCTGTCCGCGCTGCAGCCGAAACATCTCGACCCCGATACGTTGGATATCGAGGAGCTGAAGCAGCGCTTCCTGGTGGTGCAGGCGGTGGAAGCCGCGCGCACGGTCGAGGATCACGTCATCACCGATCCGCGCGAGGCGGATGTCGGCTCGATCCTCGGCTTCGGCTTTGCGCCGTTCACCGGCGGCACGCTGTCCTATATCGACTTCATGGGAACCAGGAAGTTCGTCGAGCTCTGCCACAAGCTCGAGAAGAAATACGGCTCGCGCTTCACCCCGCCGAAGCTCCTGGAAGAGATGGCCGCCAAGGGCGAGACCTTCTACGGCCGCTTCCCGCCGAAGAAGCCGGCAGCCCAGGCCGCGGAGTAGTCGATGTCATTCCGGACAGTCCGCACCGCGGACTGATCCGGAATCTCGATCGTCTTGGTGTAACAACTGCGAGATTCCGGGTTCGCCGCCGCGCGGCGCCCCGGAATGACAGTTCGGCTCACGCCGCCTTCATCAACCCTTCCTTGGTCATCGCTTCCTGCACCTTGGGCCGCGCGGCGACGCGGGCCTTGTAGGCCATCAGGTTCGGCATGCCGGAGAGGTCGAAGCCGAGCCGGTCGGTGGCCCACATCAGCATGGTGAAGAGATAGCCGTCGGCGACCGTGAACTGCTTGCCCATCAGATAATCGCGGCCCGCGAGCTGGGTCTCGATATATTTGAACTTGCCCATGGCGCGGTCCTTGAAGAACGCCTTGGCGTCGTCCTTGAGCGCCGGCGCGAACTGGGGCCCGAGATTCTTGTGCAGCTCGGTCGTGATGTAGTTCAGCCATTCGAGCAGCTTGTAGCGCTCGGCGGAGTCGCGGGCGGGCGCGAGGCCCTTGCCGGCCTTGTCGGCGATCATCTGGACGATGATCGGGCCCTCGGTGACGAGTTCGCCGGAATCGAGCGCCAGCGCGGGCACCTGGCCCTTCGGGTTGACCGCCAGGAAGTCGTCGCCATTTTCAAGCTTCTTGGCGCGCAGGTCGACCTTGACCAGGTCGTAGGGCAGGCCGGCTTCGAGCAGGGCGATATGGGGCGAAAGCGAGCAGGCGCCGGGGGAGTAATAGAGCTTCATCGAATTTCCTCCTCGTTATGGGTGTCTCTTGAGGGTTGTCTCTTGGCTTTGTTGGCGGAACGACTAAATGCATGTGCATGTAATAGTCAAGATTGATGCAGATGCATTCAGTAAGGTACACTCCGGCCTGAACGATATGGGCAAGATCATATCATGAAGCGCAAACCATCGACCGAGGCGACCGCCGCCTGGATCCGCCTGATGCGGGTCCAGACCCGGGTGCTGGACGCCGTCGAGCAGGACCTGAAAAAGGCCGGCTTCCCGCCGCTCGCCTGGTATGACGCGCTGCTCGAATTGTCGCGCGCACCGACCGGCGAATTGCGCCCGGTCGAGCTGGAGCGGCAGATGCTCCTGCCGCAATATTCCACCTCGAGGCTGATCGACCGTCTCGTCGACGAGGGCCTTGCGGCGCGTCGCGAATGCAAGATCGACAAGCGCGGCCAGTTCGTCGAGATTACCGAGGCGGGCCGCGAACTGCAGAAGAAGATGTGGAGCGCCTATTCGGCCGCGATCGAAAAGCATGTCGGCTCCAAGCTCTCCGACGCCGACGCGATAAAGCTCTGCGGTCTGCTCGACCGGCTGGGTTGTTCCTGCAGCGACGCGCAATCGCCTGCGATCGGCGAGGGCGCATCGCCCCGATGACCTCGTTCTCACCTCTCGCGTCCGCGCGCGGTTTTCTCGCGCGGACATTCCCGCTACCCGCGCGCGTCTTTCGCGCGCCCTTGACCAAAAAGAATTTGCATGGCGCGTGACCAGATCGATATGACGCCGCTGCAATCGCGCGACGAGCTCGTGGCGTGGATTGAGGCGGGTGTGAAGCCGCCATCCGAATTCCGGATCGGCACCGAGCACGAGAAGACGCCGTTCACACTCGAGGGCCACCACCCCGTGCCGTATGACGGCGCGCGGGGCATTGGGGTGCTGCTGGAAGGCATGAAGCTCCTGCTCGGCTGGGAGCCGATCATGGAGAAGGGCAACATCATCGGCCTCTATGACGTCACCGGCGGTGGCGCGATCTCGCTGGAGCCGGGCGGGCAATTTGAATTGTCCGGCGCGCCGGTCGAGACCGTGCACCAGACCCAGGGCGAGCTGATGGCGCATCTGGCGCAGGTGCGCGAGATCGCAACCCCGCTCGGCATCGGCTTCCTCGGCCTCGGCATGACGCCGTCCTGGACGCGCAAGCAGATCCCGGTCATGCCCAAGGGCCGCTACAAGATCATGACCAACTACATGCCGAAGGTCGGCAAATACGGCCTCGACATGATGTACCGGACCTGCACGGTGCAGACCAATCTCGACTTCTCCTCGGAAGCCGACATGGTGAAGAAGCTGCGCGTGTCGCTGGCGCTGCAGCCGGTCGGGACCGCCTTGTTCGCCAATTCCCCGTTCACCGAAGGCAGGCCGAACGGTTTCCTCTCCTTCCGCTCCGAAATCTGGCGCGACACCGACAATGCGCGTGCCGGCATGCTGCCCTGGGCGTTCGAGGACGGCATGGGGTTCGAGCGCTGGGTCGATTATGCGCTCGACGTGCCCATGTATTTCGTCAAGCGCGGCGACGAATATATCGACGTCTCCGGCTCGTCTTTCCGCGCCTTCTTCGACGGCCGGAATAACCGCCTGCCCGGCGAGCGTCCGACGCTGTCGGACTGGGCCAATCACCTCTCGACGATTTTCCCCGAAGTGCGGCTGAAGCGGTACCTGGAAATGCGCGGCTCCGACGGCGGGCCCTGGGAGCGGCTGCCGGCCCTGCCGGCGTTCTGGGTCGGCCTGCTTTATGACGATGAGAGCCTCGATGCGGCCTGGGACATGGTCAAGCACTGGAAGGCGCATGAGCGCCAGGCGCTGCGCGACGATGTCCCGCGCCTCGGCTTCAAGGCGCGCATCCGCGACCGCTACCTGTTCGAGATCGCCAGGGAATGCCTGACGCTGGCCCGTGCCGGCCTGCGCCGGCGCGGCCGCATCGATCACCTGGGACGGGACGAGACCCGGCACCTGGACCCGCTCGACCGGATCATCGATTCCGGCAAGACGCCGGCGGAGGAACTCCTGGAGAAATTCAACGGTCCGTGGCACGGCTCGGTCGAGCCGGCCTACAGCGAGTACGCATTTTGAGACTTAAGGCGTATTTTGTCCCGCCTTTAAGTCATTTTGCCGCTGGGGTTTTTCGGGGCCGTTCATCCGCCGTACAGGTTCGCGGCGATCAAATGGCCGCTCCGGAAGGAACGTCTGACATCCAATCATCGAGAGCGCCTGGATATGGGGATCGGCCGCCTGCTCGGGGCGTGTTTGATGACGCTGACCTTGTTCGCGGCGGCCGTGCCCGCGCGGCCGGCCGCTGCCCAGAGCAATTTCGACCGTCCGGGTGGCGATTACACCAACTCGCCGGTGACATCAGGCGATCCCGCCGACTGCGCGCTGCTCTGCGAGCGCGACCGGCGCTGCCATTCCTGGAGCTTCAACTACCCGATCGATCCCGCGGTCGGCGCGGTTTGCTGGCTGAAGGGCAATGTGCCGGCGCGGGTGCAGGACACCTGCTGCGTCTCGGGCGTGCGCGGCGCCGGCGTGGTCGAGACGCGCAGCATCGCCCAGGAGAACGCGATCGACCGGCCCGGCGGCGACTACAAGAATTTCGACGTGAAGGGCGAGGGCGACGAGCCGTGCCAGGCCGCCTGCACCGCCGACAACAAGTGCCGCGCCTGGACCTATGCCAGGCCCGGCTATGTCGGCAAGGAAGCCCATTGCTTCCTGAAGAAAGAGATCAAGCCGCCGCGCCGCCGCGCGGGGTTCACCTCGGGCGTGGTGCGGTGACTTTTTCCGCTGTCGTCCCGGACAAGCTCCGCGAACGCGATCCGGGATCCATTGCCACAGGAAGTTGTCGTTGCACGCGATGGCGCCCCAGCCTGCCTATCACCATGTCCGGTGGTTATGGGTCCGTGCTTTCGCAGGGACGACAGCAATGGGCGCCTGACGACCGCGCCTCCATCACCGTGACCTCCGGCCACAGTCGCTTCCACCGCGCCGCCTTCGCCGCGTAATTCGCCGGTGAAAAATTCGGCCCCGGATTGGGCCGCACGATCAGGCCCGCGATGTCGTCAAGGCCGTTCGGTGCGTAGACCTCGTACCCCTCGGCCGTGCGGCGAATCCCCACCATCGTATTCGCGGTGAGGAATCGGTCGATGCTTTCGGTCGAAGATTTCACCGCCGGATAGGGCAGGCCGTGCTTTGCCGCGTACCAGAGATGGACGCGCGCCTGGTTGCGGGCTTCGATTCTGACGCCGAGCTTCGCGAGCCGCGTGTCCAGCCTGCGGATCACCGCGTCCTCGGCTTCCCAGGACGTGTCGGGATCGAAATAGAACACGTCGTAATCGCTGATCCCGTAGCCGGCGGCGCGGCCGGTGAGGACGTTCCACGCGCTCTGCACCAGGCAGCCCGACACCAGCCACGCATCCGGCAGCCCGAGATCGAACAGCTCGCGCGTGATGGCTTCATTGACGGGGTTTTTCAGTGCGGCGGCGAGGAAATCTTCGCGGTTCATTGTCTGTCCGGTGAGCAACGCACATTCATCTGTCGTCCCGGACAAGCGAGCGCGATCCGGGATCCATCATCACAGGATCAAATTGTTGCGAAGACTGTGTCTGCTTGCACGTGTCATCACAAGCGCCAGTGTTTATGGGTCCCTGCTTTCGCAGGCACGACACTAAATTCTGTACGAGGCCTTTGCGTCGTACTCTCTCACCGCCTTCTTCGACGCGAGTTCGCGCCAGCGCCGGCGCAGCAACGGCTCGACGGTTGCGCGCTTCGCCTTCGAGAGGCGGATCAGCACCATCGGGTAGTCGCGGTAATGGTCGGTGAAATAGAAGATTTTCGGCTGGCTTTCGCACAGCATTTCGCGTTCGTCCTGCGGCACGCCGGGCATCACGAGGCTGTCGCCGTCTTCCTTCAGCCGCACCAGCATCTTCTTGCGCACCGTCAGCGCAGATGTGCCGTAGGAAGTGCCGTCCTCGACCTCCGGCCACGCCAGCGCAATTTTTCTGACGTCGTCGAAGGTCATTTGTGGAATCCGTAGGGTGGGCAAAGCGAAGCGTGCCCACCACTGGACGTCACGATGCTGATCGAAGGTGGGCACGGCGCTGTCGCGCCTTTGCCCACCCTACAGATCGACACGCTCAATGCACGGCGGTGAAGAACCGCGCCATGCGGAAGCCGGAGAGCCAGTTCCAGACCGGCTGGCTGCGCATGCCGAGATCCCAGGAGCCGACCACGGCATCGGCGCGGCCGACGAGGTTGTCCATCGGCAACAGGCCGACGCCGCCTTCGCGCACCGGCACGCGGCTGTCGGCGGAATTGTCGCGGTTGTCGCCGAGCACGAAGAGCTTGCCGGCCGGCACGGTCACTTCGGACGTGTTGTCGAGCCGGCCGTTGTCGCGCATCTTCAGGATCGCGTGCGAAACGCCGTTCGGCAGCGTCTCGGTGTAGCGATAGGCGTGCTCGACATTGCCGTTGTCGTCCTCGGCTTCGGCGATGCCTTCCTGCTTCAGGGTAGCCGGGTGATCGTTGATGAAAAGCTGGCCCTGGCGCATCTGGATGCGATCGCCAGGCAGGCCGACGACGCGTTTGACCCAGGCCTGCGAGGTGTCGCCCGGCCAGCGGAACACGACGACGTCGCCGCGCTTCGGCGTTCCCTCGAACACCCGGCTGGTCTCCGGCAGGTTGATCTGCATCGGCAACGAGGCGGTGCCGTAGCCGTAGGGGAACTTCGAGGCGAGCAGGGCGTCGCCGATCAGGAGCGTCGGTTCCATCGAGCCCGAGGGAACATAGAAGGGTTCGGCGATGGCGCCCTTGGCGATGAAGACGGCGAGCACGATGCCGGCGAGCTGCATGATCTGGCCCAGCCAGTTGCCGGCCCTGCTGCGCATCGTCACGTTTTCGCTGCTCATCGGCCCGTCCCCCCCACCGTAATGCGTTCCATGCGAAGCGTCGGCTGGCCGACCCCGACCGGCACGCCCTGTCCGTTCTTGCCGCAGGTGCCGATGCCCGTGTCGAGCGCCAGATCGTTTCCAATCATGGTAATTCGATGGAGATCGGTCGGTCCGTTGCCGATCAGCATCGTTCCCTTCAGCGGTGTGCCAATTTTACCATTCTCGATGCGGTACGCCTCGGTGCATTGGAATACGTATTTGCCCGAGGTGATATCGACCTGGCCGCCGCCGAAATTGGCGGCATAGATGCCGTTTTTCACGGACGCGATGATTTCCGCCGGATCGCGGTCGCCGGAGAGCATGTAGGTGTTGGTCATGCGCGGCATCGGCACATGGGCGTAGCCCTCGCGGCGGCCGTTGCCGGTCGGCTTCATGTTCATCAGCCGCGCGTTCTGCCGGTCCTGCATGTAGCCGACCAGGATGCCGTCCTCGATCAGCACGGTGCGATTCGTCGGCGTGCCCTCGTCGTCGATCGAGAGCGAACCGCGGCGCGAGGACATCGTGCCGTCGTCGACCACGGTGACGCCTTTGGCCGCGACCTGCTGGCCCATCAACCCCGCGAAGGCCGACGTCTTCTTGCGGTTGAAATCGCCTTCGAGCCCGTGGCCGACGGCTTCATGCAGCATCACGCCGGGCCAGCCGGCGCCGAGCACGACGTCCATCTCGCCGGCGGGCGCCGGCACCGATTCGAGATTGACCAGCGCCTCGCGCAGCGCGCCGTCGGCGGCCTCGCGCCAGGATTTGGTTTCGATGAAGCGCGCATAGCCCTCGCGGCCGCCATACCCCTTCGAGCCGCTCTCCTGCCGGTCGCCTTGTCCGGCAACCACGGAAACATTGACGCGCACCAGCGGGCGGATGTCGCGATAGCTTTCGCCGTCGGGGCGGACGATCTCCACCACCTGCCAGGTCGCGCTGAGGCTGACGCTGACCTGCCGCACCCGCGGATCCTTGTCGCGCAAATAGGCGTCGATCTCGGCGAGCAGCTTCACCTTGGCCTCGAAGCCCGGCGCGTCCAGCGGATTGTCGTCGCTGTAGAGCTTCACATTGGTGTGCGCGGGCGGAGCGGCGAAGCTGCCGCTATAGCCGCCGCGCACCGCCGAGACCGCATCCGCCGCGCGGATCAGCGCCGGCAGCGAGACGTCGGAGGAGTGCGCGTAGCCGACCGCGTCGTCCTTGACGGCGCGGAGCCCAAACCCCTGGGAAGTGTCGTAGGTCGCCTGCTTCAGCCGCCCGTTGTCGAACATCAGCGCCTCGGTCTGGCTGTATTCGAGGAACAATTCGCCGTCGTCGGCGCCGGAAAGCCCGCGCGCGATCTCATGGCGAACGGCGTCGCGGTCGAGATTGGCGCGGTCGAGAAGCGAGGTGGGGGGATTGGTCATCATTTGGTCCATTGTCGAGGCGATGGGTGCAAGATAGTTGTTTTGGGGCCTGTCCGCGAGGGCTGGCGAGGGCTGGATTGAGCACATTACCGAGACGAAATGATCGAAATCGTCCCTATCACCCTCGCCCATATCGACGGATTCCACCGCACGCTCGACTTCATCGCGCGGGAACGGCGCTATTTGGCGCTGCTGGAGGCGCCGCCGCTCGAATCGATGCACGCGTTCATTCCGGACATCATCAAGAAAGGGCATCCGCAGTTCGTGGTGTTGTCGGATGGCGAGGTGGTCGGCTGGTGCGACGTGCTGCCGAAGCCGTGGCCGATCCACGCGCATGTGGGCGTGCTCGGCATGGGCCTGTTGCCGCCTTTTCGCGGGCGGGGCATTGGGCGGCGGCTGATCGGGAAGGCGATCGATGCGGCACGCGGGCTCGGGCTGTCGCGGATCGAGCTGACGGTGCGGGAAGATAATGCGAACGCGATCGCGCTTTATAAAAGCATCGGTTTCGTCGCCGAAGGCGTTCAGCGCAACGCCTTCAAGGTCGACGGCCAGTATCAAAATCTCGTCATGATGGCCCTGCTGTTCGAGGGCTGACCATCACGACAGCTTGTCAAACCCCTCCGACAGCCCAGAGGAAAGGCGATTGGCGCCACGGAAGGCATTAAGATTGAGCGTCTAACGCTAGCGTTGATTAAAATGCCTTGCAAGACATTGCTGCGCAGAGCCAGGAATGATGCTAGGATTCTTGCCATGAACTACCAAGACATCATTTCCATCGAACCGGGTAAGCGCGGCGGCTGGCCTTGCATCCGCCACATGCGGATTGCGGTCGCGGACGTGCTCGGTTGGTTGGCGGCCGGCCAGACCCACGAGCAGATCCTTGGCGACTTCCCGGAATTGACCGAGGACGATATTCGAGCCTGCCTGGCGGCCGACCGTGAGAGGCGGCTTGTCACAGCCTCGATATGAAGCCTTTAGTTCGACCAAAACCTTAGTTTCAAGCTCTGCCAAACCGTCGATGATCTTTTTCCAGAGTCGAGGCATGTTCGGCTCCTGGGGTTATCGGTCTGGCTGTATTCGAGGAACAATTCGCCGTCATCGGCGCCCGAAAAGCCCGCGCGCGATTTCGTGGCGAACGGCGTCGCGGTCGAGAAGCGAGGTTGTGGGGTTCATCAGATTAATCCATTGCGTGCGGCAATGCCTTCAAGATAGTCTTTTGGGAGGAGAGTTGCGAGGGGGCAGAAGCGGGACGTCCCCCGTTCCGGCATTTTGAGATGTTTTGAACGGTTGGGGCCGGTCTTGAACAAACCCAAAGATTACAAAGCGATCATGGTCTCGAGCACCTTCACCGACCTGAAGGAACACCGGCAGCAGGCGATCGAGGCCATCCAGAAACTGGGCTACATGCCAAGGGTGATGGAATATTCTGGCGCCCAGGCAGAAGCCGACGTGATCGATACGTCACTAGCTATGGTGCGCGAGGCAGCGGCTTATGTTGGCGTGATTAGCCTCAAGTATGGGCAGACACCATACGATCGCGACCGGAATCCGAAGCGTCTCTCGGTCACAGAACTGGAATTTAATGAAGCGATGCGACTTGGCCGGCCGGTCGTCCTGTTCATCATGGGCGATGATCATCCGGTCAGGAAAGCAGACATCGAGTCCGACCCGAAGAAGATGGGGAAGCTGAACAAATTTCGCGAGCGCGCCAAGCGCATGCGCGAGGGTAGTGAAGTCCAACGAATCTATGAGGTGTTCGATAGCTTAGACCAGTTTTCCAAAGCCGCGGCTCCCGCGATCGGTAACCTGATTCGTTACCTGGAACGAATGGTCCTGCCGGAAAATGTAGGTGCAGATAGAAAGCCTCGACACACGATCTCCAATGTCCCGATTAACATTCCGTTCCACTTTGTTGGTCGCAAAGACGATCTCGCAGCCATAGACGAGGCGCTAATCAGCAGTAAGGGACGTCCTGCGATCGCTGTACTTCACGGCCTCCGTGGTGTCGGCAAGACGACGCTTGCGGCGGCCTATGCGGAATGGTGTAGCCGCGACCGCGACTACCGTGCGACCTGGTGGATTAGGGCGGAGACCGAACCTACGCTCCGCACCGATCTGTGCGGGATTGGCCTGCAGATGGGCTGGAGCAAACCAGCGGATCCCGAAGAGCAAGCGGTCGAACAAGTGCTCAACCAACTGAGCGAAGAAGGAGAACATGTTCTCCTGATCTACGATAATGCCAGGTCGATGGATGAGCTCACGCAGTACCTGCCGAAGAGGAGCGAAACACGAATACTTATCACCTCCAACGCAAGAGATTGGGGGAAGATTGCCAAGCGGCTCCAGATCGAGGTTTGGCCGACCGAAGTCGGCGCGGAATATCTGATGGCGCGAACGGAGCGGAGAAAAGAGCCCCTTGCCGCCTTTGCGCTTGCCACGGAATTGGGAGGCCTTCCGCTCGCGCACGAGCAGGCCGCGGCGTTCTGTGAGAGGACTAGCTGCTCACTCGCCCGCTATCTCGAGGAGTTTAAAAAGACGCCCGTCGTCTTCAGTGAAAAGGATGCGCCTGAGGAATATCATAATCGCAGGACCGTTGCGAAGACCTTCGCTATGGCGATTGATGAGGCCGCGAAAGTTCACCCGGCCGCTGCCGTGCTGATCTCGTACGCTGCGTTGCTTGCCCCGGAGCCGATTCCGCTCTCCCTGTTCTTCAATGCCTTTCAAGAGTTCAGTCTCGCACCGAAGGCGGGGGATGGAGGGCTCGATGATGCCGTCGGGGCGCTGGTCGCCTTCGCTCTTGTTGATCGAGACAGCGTTCCTGACGAGCGCGATCCGTCGATCGAAACAGACTGCATTCGGCTGCATCGCCTTGTTCGGCTGGTCGCCGGTTTGCGCTGGAGCGAGGATCACACCGGTCTGCCCGTGCGCCGCGACGTCGCGCTGAACGAAATAGTGGCCGCGTTCGCCCGGATTTACCCGAAGGACATCCGAGGCAGTTCAGACGTCGTCTGGCGGCTATTTCCCCATATCGTGGAGGTGCTGCGCACGTTGGTCAGCGAAAGCGAGGTGTCGGAAGCGCGCGAGATGCTGGATGAGCTGACCCGGCTCGTCGTCATGGCGCTGCGCGTAGCTGAGGACAAGGAGCGCGCTGGCAGTCTCATTCCCGAATATCTCGCCACGGTTCTCGGCGATTTCTACGAGGTCGAGCCACTGAAGAAGCCGATCCAGATGTTGATCGAGAATCATGGTGACGCTTGGCCTGGACTGCAGGAACAGTTCCTGAGCACGGACAATTATGTGCTGCGCTACGCAATGGCGGAAGCGCTGGCTGACATTCATCGAAAGGACCCATCGCTCGTGACGATCGCACGTCTCACAGCATTGGTAAACGCGAGAACTGTCAACGAATTTGAGCTTGGTGGCTACGCCCTTGCCCTCGTCTACGCACGCAATCCCGAGAAGATCGATCCTCGTGTTTTGACTGCGTTGGCAGAGCGGCCCGAGTACTCGGGCCGTTCGATCTTGGGCGACTTGTTCCTCAATCTCGTGTTCAAAAAGGATTTCGTCTTGGATATGGAGGCATTGGTCAGCAGCGACCGCTTCTGGAAGCCAAAGTGGGATTTTATCTGGGTCGATGTCGATGCGATCGAGGCGGCGCGGTACTTCATGGCTTCGCCTCGCTTGGAGCCTCCCGCGGACAGCCGTCAAGAAGTGAAGGAGGAGTTCCGCAATCTCGTGGCTGTCGAGGCTGACATCGCGACATTTTTGCGTTCAGCTCCACGAAGCCCACAGATCGTGGCAGTGTTGGATGGTTACTTCGTGCTTGGGCAGGAGTTAGAGCTTGTCTCCGAGGCCGAGGACGCATTAGCTGTTTTGCCGTTACCTGATCTGTGCGAGTTCATTAGGGTGTTGTTTGCCCATCCGATCTGGGCCGTCGCTGAGGTGAGCGCGTCAATATTGTCGCGATTGATCGAGAAGGACGCGAACTTGCTCGGGATCGTCGCGAGATTGATGGACGATGCAAATTGGCGCGTCCGATACGGGGCGTGCGAAGCTGCCTTCATATTGAGCAGCAGACGTCGTGATCTATTTGTGGATTCGGTTCACCGTTTATTCAACGATAGAAATTGCAAAATACGCGGACTTTGCGCCGAGAATCTCAGCTCCTTCATTTTGAATTCCAGTTTCGGCAAACGGATCGACCTGGTCGCTAAGTTCACGCGGGAATATCATTTCTGGACTGCCGACGAGGATTGCTGGGTCCTCGAACATATCTTTCGCTTTTTCCATACATTGAACAAGCGCCACGTTGACGTCGATCCGCTCATACCTCAAAAGTTGTCCAGATTGCTTGATGGCGAACCGAAATGGTACGCGTGGGAGAGGGGACAGTTCCTCTGCCATATTGAAGCAAGCAAGGACCGTATCCGAAGCAAGCAAGGACCATCTGAGATGTCGTAAGGCAGGCGTGGATGACTCGCTCTTTTAAAAAAAAGCAAGACCCGAGAAAGAGGTCGAATTTCGCAACTAATTTTCACGAGACGCACGTGTCAGCCGAGCGCTTGACGATCAACTGGTGCGGCAATGCGGGGCGTTCCCGCGAGCTTGCCGCGTTTTTCGCACAACACGTCGATCCTTCCTATATTTCCCATAGCGAACTGCAAGGGTCACGCGCGCTTTCGCCTGATCGATGGTGCAACGATCTGCCGGATACCCTGAACGCTGAAATAGAGCCGAGGCTGCAACAGACGGGATCCGCGGCGCCGGCCCGAACCAGCCAGCCGATCCTAGTTGCCGAGAAGGACGGAGATCTCGTGGGGCTGTCGTTCGTGACATTCGCGGGTGCAGCGAGCGTGCCCTTTGCGGTCGTCGAAGACGTTGTTGTCATTCCCGCGATGCGAAGTCATGGCATAGGCAAGTCCATTTTGGACTGGATCGCCGGTGAGGCGCGAACACGGAACATCAGGCGGCTGTTTCTCGAGAGCGGTGTACGGAACGAGAGGGCCCACCGCTTCTTCGAGCAGGACGGGTTTCACGTCGTTTCCGTCGTGATGATGCGGTCGCTCTGAGCCCCCTCACGGCAGCTTGTCAAACCCCTCCGAGAGCCCGTTCAGGCTGAGCGGAAAGCCGATGCCTTCTTCCGGCGTCTCGAAGATGATGAATGTCGCGGTCTTGGCGGACTTGAGTTGCCCGAGCAGCTTGTCGTCCATGATCACTTCGGCGACGCAGCCGTTGGGCAGGCAGCGGACGAAGCCGGCGCGGCCGACGTCCTGGTTGTCGAGCTTCAGGCCGAGGCCGGAGGGCAGCAGCACGCCGAGCGGCGCCACCACCCGCATCAGGCGGCTCTTCGCATCCGCCGTCTTGAGCACGATAACGGTCAGGCCGGCATTGGAACGGTCCTCCGCCACCACGCTCTGGATCAGCGCACATTGCTCGCTC
>Ga0134128_10005527_pt1 | contig 15319 bp, 12 predicted proteins | sample KB31754_FD_96462 | JGI IMG/M metagenome (GOLD analysis project Ga0134128, IMG submission 96462) | Terrestrial soil microbial communities with excess Nitrogen fertilizer from Kellogg Biological Station, Michigan, USA - KB3-175-4 | ecosystem: Environmental > Terrestrial > Soil > Unclassified ... | reverse complement strand
GGGTGAGGTCATACATGTGGCCTTCGGCACGGAGCGCGAGTGGGAGCAGACTCGGGCGAAGACGGTCGACGGCCTGGTCACCATCGGCTCGCTGTTCGGCGACGACGAGGCGCTGATGCGCGCAAAGGCCGACTGCGTCTATCAGATATTGCGTCAGATCGTCGAAGAAGTCCCCACCGTACAGATCACCACCAAACTGCCGGAGAATCTGTCGGCGGAGCAGCTCGATCTGCTGACCGGTGCCATCAAGGAGGCGGCGTTGAAGGGCATCGAGATTGCCATGACCCATTCCGTGCAGGTGCTGATGGCCTCGATCTACGACCTCTGCACCTCGAAGCTCCACGCCAGGCCTTCTTAGACCGGCTAAAAGATCGGCTGCGGCGCTTTTAGCGGCCAGCCCACTTGCTCATTCGCTTTCGGGCGGCGCTAGAACCAACTGGTAGTGTACCGTGACGTCGTTACCGACCCACTCGGTCGACTTCCATTGCCCCTGGCCGATGCCGTAGTCGAGTCGCTGCAGGGTGATCTGTCCGGCGAGATAGCCGACCGTGCGGCCCTGCACGGTTGCGGTGCGCCAGCTGAAGGGGATCGTGACGTTGCGCGTCACTCCGCGGAGCGTCAGCGAGCCCGTCGCATCGTAGCCGGTCGCGTTTCTTTCCATGTGCGTCGCGGTGAAGCGCGCCTGGCCGTACTGCGCGACGTCGAAGAAGTCCTTGCCCCCGAGGATATCGTTACGCTGCTGGTCTCCGGTGTCGAATGAGCGCATGTCGATCACGACTTCGAACTGGCCCGCGGCCGGATCGAAGCTCACGGCAAAGGACTTGAATCTCCCCTGGTTGGCGGCGCCGGCCTGCGTGAAGGTGTAGGTCACCGAGCTCCGCGCGGGAAGCACGCTGTAGGCGGGAGCGCGGGCCGCGGCGCGCGCCGCCGGTACGGCGAGCAGCGTCGCGGCGAGCACACCGAGTGTGGTCCGGCCGAAGGGCAGCATCCGCCGCAGCGTATCGTCCTTCAGCACGAAATGATGCTTCAGCGCCCCTGCGATGTGCAGCGCCACGATGACCGCGAGCGAGCTCGCAAGGGTTGCGTGGGTCACGACCATGGCGCCGTAGAGGGCCTTGCTCTTCGGCACGAGGTCGGGAAGTTGGAAGAGATTGAACCAGCTCACCGGGAAGCCTCGTGCGGAAGACATGATCCAGCCGGTGAGCGGCATCGCAAAAAGCAGCACGTAGAGCCCTGCGTGAGTGCAATGCGCGAGGATCCGCTCGTACGACCGCAGATTGGATGGAAGCGGCGGAGTCGGATTGAGCCAGCGCCAGAGCAGGCGCAGCGCCGCGAGCCCCAATATGGTGATGCCGATCGATTTGTGCCTCGCCAGCACCGACAGCTTCTCCACGCCGAGCGGCAGCAGGATCCCGGTGAGACCCAGGGTGGCCTGAAGAGCGATCAGCACGACGATGAGCCAATGCAGCAGCTGAGAAACCGCGCCCCAGTGGTCACGGGTGTTTCGGATGGTCATACAGGGCTTAAAGAGGGTTACCGGTATCCTGCAGCAACAGCAGCAGGGTGCCCTCGGGCGCCTGCAGCAGCGAATTTGCGTAGGTATCGAGTCCGCGGGGCGGCGGTTCAAGGCCGATACCGAGCTCGTGCAGACGCTTCAGTCGTGCCGCCATCGCCGCATCGCGGAACACGAGAAGTGGCTCCGCGAAGAATCGCGGCCGATGCAGGGCGAGGGCGAGATCGTCGCTCCTGAGGAGAAGGTGCGGGTACGGCTGTGGTTCCTCCTCGGCGGCCACCAGCCCGAGCATCTGCCAGAACCCGCCGGTCCGCTCGAAGTCTGCCGCGGGCAGACTGATGCCGCCGAATTCTCCGCAGCTCGACGGCTCGAGCGGTGAGCGATCCGCCGGGGAGTAGGTCCTCGCCTCGAGCAGCCGCACCGCGTGGCCGGCGGGGTCCCGAAAAGCCAACTCGTTGAACACCTCGCTGCCGACGTTGACCGTCGAGAGCGCGACGCCTGCGCGCTCCAGCGATTGTGCGTGGCCGACTATCCCAGGCCGGACGAACGTCACGGCCGGAGAATCGAGCCGGCTCTGGTGCAGGCCGATGTAGAGCCGCCCGTCGGTGAGCACGCCGTAGGGATGCGGCCAGATGTCGCCGGTCTGTGCCTGCGTGAATCCGAGCCGCTCATAGAACTCCACCGAGGCCCGGATATCCTTCGTGGCTATACCGATCTCCAGGAAACGCCCAAGCAAACTCAGGCGGAGGTTCCCCGCGCGGCCCCGGTGGGGCGCAGTCCCAACTCCACCTGCGTCCAACCCTGGCAGTGCCGCGCGATGTGGGCCGCCAGGAACCTCGCGTGCTCGGCGCGCGCGTTGAGCGCCGGCACATACTCGAGCCGCTCGCCGCCGGCCCGCAGGAAGTTGTCGCGGTTCTCGATGCCGATCTCCTCCAGCGTCTCGAGGCAATCGATCGCGAACCCGGGACACACCACCGTCACATCGCGCACTCCGCGCCCGGGAAGCTGCGCGAGCACCTCGCTCGTGTAGGGCTTGAGCCAGGCTGCCGGGCCGAAGCGGGACTGGAAGCTGACGCTCCACTCGCCATCGCGCAACATCAACTCCTCGGCGAGCAGGCGCGCAGTCTTCTGGCACTTGCAGAAGTAGGGGTCGCCTTGCTGGAAGTAGCGTTCCGGAATGCCGTGGAAGGAGATCAACAGGTGCCGTGTGCGGCCGTGAGTCTCCCAGTGCTCGAGTATGCTGGCGCGCAGCGCATCGATGTACTCCGGCTGATCGTGATACTCCGCGATGAAGCGCAGCTCGGGCAGCCAGCGCCAGCGGTTGAGCTCCGCGGTCACCTGATCGTAGGCGGCGCCGGTCGTCGCGCCGCAGTACTGCGGGAAGAGCGGCAACACCAGGATGCGCTGGGCGCCCGATTCACGCAGCCGGGTGAGCCCCCGCGAGACGTCCGGATCGCCGTACAGCATCCCGAGCTCCACGGAGAAGGGCGCCAGCATGCGCTGCGCCAGAGTGGCGGTCAGCTGCGTGCGCAGCCGCTCGGAAAGCTCGAGCAGCGGCGAGCCGGATTGCGACCAGATCCTGCGGTACTTGCGCGCCACCCGCGCCGGCCGCAGCGGCAGGATGAGCCCGTAGAGGATCGGCAGCCAGAGCGCCCGCGGCAGCTCCACTACCCGCCGGTCACCGAGCAGCCGCGCCAGAAAGCGGCGTACGGCCCACGGCTCCGCCGCAGCGGGGGTGCCGGAGTTGACGAGGAGGATGCCGATGCGCTCGGCAGAGTCGCGGTGAAAATCGGGAGAGCTGATGTAGCGCATGCCGGTCTGAGAGCTTTATACCCCGCCTAAAGGCCGGTGCACAGGTACTTGAGCTCCGTGTAGTCGAGGATGCCGTACTTGGAGCCCTCGCGGCCCATGCCGGACTCCTTGATGCCGCCGAAGGGCGCCACTTCGGTCGAGATGATGCCCGTATTGAGTCCGACGATGCCGTACTCGAGGGCTTCCGCCACCCTCCAGGAGCGCGCCAAATCGCGCGTGTAGAAATAGGCGGCCAGACCGAACTCCGTGTCGTTGGCCATGCGGACCGCGTCGGCCTCGCTCTGGAAACGAAAGAGCGGCGCCACGGGCCCGAACGTCTCCTCGCGGGCCATCAACATATCCGAGGTGACATCGGTGATCACCGTGGGCTCGAAGAAGGTCCCCCCGAGCGCGTGGCGCTTGCCACCCTGCACGACATGAGCACCCTTCCTGACGGCATCGGCGATGTGCTCCTCCACTTTGGCGAGCGCCTTGTCGTCGATCAACGGGCCCTGATCGGTCGGCCCCTCGAGGCCATTGCCGACGCGCAGGCCGACGACGGCATCGATCAGCTTGCGCGTGAATGCCTCGTACACCCCTGCCTGCACCAGCAGCCGGTTGGCGCACACGCAGGTCTGGCCGGTGTTGCGGTACTTGCTCGCGAGCGCGCCCACGACCGCGGCGTCGAGGTCGGCGTCGTCGAACACGATGAAGGGTGCATTGCCTCCGAGCTCCAGGGAGAGCTTCTTCAGCGTGCCCGCGCATTGCGCCATCAGGCGCTTGCCGACTGCCGTGGAGCCGGTGAAGGTCAGCTTGCGCACGATCGGGTTGGAAGTCATCTCGCCGCCGATCGCGGCGGCATCGGTGCCGGTCACTATGTTGAGAACGCCGGCAGGAACGCCGGCGCGCATTGCGAGCTCAGCCATCGCGAGCGCGGAGTAAGGAGTCTGGCTCGCGGGCTTGCAGACGAAGGTGCACCCGGCCGCGAGCGCGGGGCCGGCCTTGCGCGTGATCATGGCGGCGGGAAAGTTCCACGGCGTGATCGCCGCCACGACGCCTACCGGCTGGCGCAGCACGAGGATGCGCTTGTCGCTCTGGTGACCCGGGATGACGTCGCCGTAGAGCCGCTTGGCTTCCTCGGCGAACCACTCGATGAACGCGGCCGCGTAGGCGATCTCACCCTTCGATTCCGCGAGCGGTTTGCCCTGCTCCGCCGTCATGAGCGCGGCGAGATCGTCCTGGTTGGTCATCATGAGCTCATACCAGCGACGCAGAACCGCCGCGCGGTCCTTGGCCGTCCTCGCAGCCCAGGCCGGAAACGCCTTGCTCGCCGCCTCGATAGCGCGGCGGGTCTCCGTCGCGCCCATGTCTGGAATCGTGCCGAGCCGGTCGCCCGTGGCGGGGTTCACGACGTCACGCGTTCCGCCACCATCGGCATGCGTCCAGGCGCCGTCGACATATGCCTGCTGGCGCAACAGCTTGGGATCGTGCAACCTCAGCATCACTCGCTCTCCTCGATTCCTGCCGTCAGGTATCCTGCCCCGAGGGCTGGGTGCGATCCTCACCGGTCAGCCGCCGCGACAGAAAATCGAGTGTGCGCTGGCGGGCGAGAGCGGCCGCGGCAGCGTCATAGCTCGGCCGCTGATCGCAGTTGAAGCCGTGTCCCACCCCATCGTAAACGTAGAAGATGCCCTGCGGGTGCGCCGCCTTCAGCCGGTCGACCTCGGTGAGCGGGATGCTCTTGTCGGCTGAGCCGAAGTGATACATCACCGGACACTTCGGCGTCTTGTCGGTGTCTCGCGGGTTGCCGTAATAAACGACCGCGCAGGCAATCGGCAGCTCGCAGGCCGCGCGGTACGAGAGCGCACCACCCCAGCAATAGCCCACGGTCGCGATACGGCCGGAATGACGGACCACCGCGATGGCGGCCGCCACGTCCTTGAGCGTCTGTTCCGGCTTCAGCTGCTGCATATAGCCGCGTCCCTCATCCATGTCTGAGCCGTCGTAGCCGAGCTCTATTCCACGGCGGATGCGATCGAAGAGAGCGGGCGCGATCGCGGTGTAGCCCTCCGACGCGAAGCCGTCGGTCACCGCGCGAATGTGGCGGTTGATGCCGAAGATTTCCTGGATCACCACCACGGCGCCCCGGGGGCGGCCCGGCGGGGCTGCGAGATAGGCCTGGAACTCATGGCCGTCACGGGCCATGAGGGTCGTGAAATCGCCCATGGACAAGCCCTTCGGGAGGCGGATTGGGCCCAGCAGAATACCGCTGGCGCCGGGGACGGTGCCAGTGGCCGCTCCCCCGCTCGCCGCGCCCTAGCGGTGTCCTGCCTCACGCATAGACTTGGCCTCGACCGGTCGAGCAGGGTAGCGTACGGGGTCGGGAGCGCATCCCACTGGAGGTCCCATGCTCGTCGGCACAACAGTGCGGCGCGTCGCCATCGTAGGCGGCGTGCGTATTCCTTTCGCGAGAGCGCACACGGCATACGCCACCGTCGGCAATCAGGAAATGCTCACAGCGGTGTTCCGTGCCGTGGTGGAGCGCTTCGGCCTGACCGGCGCGCGCGTGGGCGACGTTGCGGCCGGCGCGGTCATCAAGCACTCGCGCGATTACAGCCTCACGCGGGAGTCCGTGCTGTCCTCCGGCCTCGACCCGCAGACACCGGGCCTCGATCTGCAGCGCGCCTGCGGCACCAGCCTGGAAGCCGCCATTGTAACGGCCAACAAGATCGCTCTCGGGCAGATCGAGTGCGGCATCGCCGGCGGTGTCGACACCATCAGCGATCCGCCGGTCGTCTACCCGCGCGCTTACCAACAGCTGCTGCTCGAGAGCGCCCGCGGCAAGAGCCTGGGGCAGCGCCTGGCGCCCTGGCTGCGGCTGCGGCCGCGCCACTTCAAGCCGGTTCTGCCGGCCGTAGTCGAGCCGCGCACCGGCCTTTCCATGGGCCAGAGCGCCGAGCTCATGGCGCAGCGCTGGGGGATCAGCCGCGAGGAGCAGGACCGGCTCGCCTGTGAGAGTCACATGAAGGCCGCCGCCGCGTGGCGAGAGGGATTCTACGATGACCTGGTCGTGCCCTACCTGGGCCTGAAAACCGACAACAACATACGGGCCGACACCTCGGTCGAGAAGCTCTCGCGGCTGCGCGCGAGCTTCGATGCGCGCGACGGTACCCTGACCGCCGGCAACAGCACGCCGCTGACGGACGGAGCAAGTGCCGTACTGTTGGCATCGGAGGAGTGGGCGGCGCGCCGGAACCTGCCGGTGCAGGCATGGCTCTCTTACGGCAAGGTGTGGGCGGTGGACTTCGCCAGCGGCAAGGAGGGCCTGCTCATGGCGCCCGCGTATGCCGTGCCGGCCATGCTGCGCGATGCCGGAGTCGCGCTGCAGGATTTCGACTACTACGAGATCCACGAGGCATTCGCGGCGCAGGTGCTGTGCACATTGGCCGCCTGGCAGTCGCCGGAGTTCTGCCGCGAGGCGCTCGGCCTCGAGGCGCCGCTCGGCGCGATCGACAGTGCCCGTCTCAACGTCAAGGGCGGCAGCGTCGCCATCGGTCACCCTTTCGCAGCCACCGGCACGCGGATCGTCGGCACCCTTGCGAAGCTCCTCGCCGGCAATCCGGCGGCTAAAAGGGGATTGATCTCGGTGTGTACCGCGGGCGGGATGGGCGTCACAGCCATCCTCGAGCGCTAGAACGAGCGCGCTCGCAGCGAGGGTATACTCGACGGATCGGGATTGCGCGTAAAGAGAGGTGTTGGAGGACACGGACCACTTCTTACGGCAGTATCTGCAGTAGTCGATCGCGCGAGGCACGACAGAGTTCACGCGAATGGACGGCCCGTTCGAAGAAACTGCGACGCTACGCTCCGATGTCGGCGCGTTGCTGGGGGAGATGCCGCTCTTCAGTGGCCTCGATCCCGGATTGCTGCGCGAGATCGCAGCGGTCGTCGAGTGGCTGTCCCTTCCGGGTGGCGCGAAGCTCTTCTCGGCCGGCGATCCGCCCGATGCGCTCTACATGGTGCTGAGCGGCTGTCTGGGCGCCTTCTCCGCTGATCCCACCCGCCGGCGCTTCCTGGCGCGCATCGCCGCGGGCGACATGGTCGGGGAGATGGGGCTGATCTCCGGCCGGCCGCGCAGCGCGGATGTGGTTGCGCTGCGCGACACGGAGCTCGCCCGCATCTCGGCAAAGGCTTTCAACGAAGTGTTGCGTGGGCAGCCCGAGGCGATGCTGCGCCTCGCGCGCCTCACCGTCGATCGCCTCGCGCAGTCGCAATCTCCCGCGGCAGCGGCCCGCAGCCGCGGCGCGTGCACCTTCACCGTTCTGCCGCAGAGCGTGGAGGTCGATTTCGGCGGCTTCGCGAGCAGGCTCGTCAAAGCACTCGCGGAGCTGGGGCGCGCCGAGCTCGTATGGAGCGTGCGCGCCAAGACTCATACCAGCCAATGGTTCAACAGGATCGAGGCTGCCAACGACTATGTGGTTTACGTGGCCGACCCGGCGCCGGACCGCTGGACCAAGCTCTGCGTCCGCCAGGCGGATGCGCTGCTCCTGCTCGCGCGCGCGGAGAGTCCTGCGGGCAGCTGGGCCGCGCTGCGCTCGCCGCACGATCACAGCATGGCCCCGCAGCGCTCGGAGCTTGTCCTGCTGCACGACAGCAGGCTCGAGGCCGGCGCCGCGGCTCGTTGGCTGGCGGACCTGCCGGAAGTGCCGCATCACCACGTGCAGTCCCCCGACGACTATTCGCGCCTCGCGCGCGTATTGACGGGTCGCGGTGTTGGGTTGGTGCTGTCGGGCGGCGGCGCCCGCGGATTTGCGCATATCGGCGTCGTCAAGGCATTGCGTGAGGCCGGTGTCCCGGTGGACCTGGTGGGCGGCACCAGCATGGGAGCGATCCTCGGCGCCGGCGTAGCTCTACGCTGGAGCACGGATGAGCTCAAGGAGCGTTTTCGGCGCGCATTCGTCGATTCCAGACCGCTTCGCGACTACACACTGCCCTTCGTGTCGCTCGTTTCCGGCCGCAAGGTGAGTACGCGCCTTTATGAGGCCTTCGGCGATCTCGCCATCGAGGACCTGCCGATCGATTTCTTCTGTGTGTCCTCCAACCTCACCACCGGCCAGACGGTGGTGCATCGCCGCGGCACATTGTGGCGCTGGCTGCGTGCCTCGGTGGCCGTTCCCGGCGTCCTGCCGCCCGTGCTCCATCGGGGTGAGGTGTTGGTCGACGGCGCCACCATGAACAATCTGCCCGTCGATGTGATGCGCGAGCTCGGCCGTGGCCCGGTGATCGGCTGCGATGTCGGCGGCGCCGACCGGGCGTTCACTGCCCGCAGCGACGAGATCGACGTTCCCTTGCCCTGGCAGCTCCTGCGTTGGATCAAGGCGCGGCGCAAGTGTCCCACGATTTTCCAGATTCTCTGGCGCGCCGGCATGGTCAACAGCAACGCGAGCACCGTCGCCCACCGCGCACAGTCGGACCTCATTCTCCAGCCGCCGCTCGCCGAGGTCGACATGCTCAACTGGGACGCCTTCGACCGGGCGATCCAGGTAGGTTACGAGTACGCGAGCAGGAGGCTCGAAGAGCTGCCGGCAGACTCGCCGCTGTTGCGTTGCACAACCACCGGTTGAGGTCCTTGGGTCGCGCCGGTGCTTCAGTCGACGCGTGCCGGAGCGAGGCGCGGTGAGAGCAGGTGTATGACCAGCAGGGCCAGCAGATAGGCGCAGCCCGCGAAGGCAAACAGCGGCTTGAAGGTGCCCAGGCGCTCGAGCACCCAGCCGGCGTACTTGGTGAGCAGCATGCCGCCGATCGCGCCGGCGGTGCCGCCGATGCCGATGAGCGAGCCGACCGCCCGGCGCGGGAAGACATCCGAGGGTAGCGTGAAGAGATTGCAGGAGAAGCCCTGGTGCGCCGCAGTCGCGAGGCCGACTATCGCGACCGCTACCCAGAGATTGTCGACATAGGCAACACCGAAGACCGGTAGGACCAACACCGCACAGACGAGCATCGTCCACTTGCGCGCCGCGTTGAGCGAGAAGCCCGCGTGCAGCAGTCTCGACGACATCCAGCCGCCCGCGATGCTGCCGAGGTCTGAGAGGACGTAGATGGCGACGAGCGGTGGACCAAATGTCCTGAGATCGAGGTGATGGCGCCTCACGAGGAAGTCAGGCAGCCAGAAAAGCCACATCCACCAGACCGGGTCGATGAGGAATTTGCCCAGCGCGTACGCCCACGTTTCGCGTACTGCCAGCAGCCTTCTCCAGGGGATCGACACCATCGGGTCGGGCGGATCACTCTCGATGAGTGCACGCTCCGCCGCCGCGAGCCGCGGATGCCGCTGCGGCGGGCGGTACACGGCCACCCACGCGACCAGCCATATCACGGTGAAGCTGCCGGTGATGAGGAAGGCTGCCTGCCAGCCGAGCGTCAGGGTTATGGCTGGCACGATGAGCGGCGTGACGATGGCGCCGATGTTGGCGCCTGCGTTGAAGATTCCCGTTGCCAGCGCGCGCTCGCGCTTCGGGAACCATTCGGCGACTGCCTTCAGGCCCGCCGGAAAGTTGCCCGACTCCCCGAGTCCGATGGCGAAGCGCGCCACGATGAAGTCGGTCAGCGAGCTCGCCCAGGCATGCGCGATGTGTGCCACCGTCCAGATCGCCACTGCGAGGGCGTACCCGGCCCGGGCGCCGATCCGATCGATCAGCCTGCCGAAGACGATGTAGCCGACGGCATAGGCGAGCTGAAAGGAGAAGACGATGTTGCTGTAGTCGATCTCGCTCCAGTGGAACTTGTGCGCGAGCGTCGGCTGCAGAATGCCGATGATCTGGCGGTCGACATAGTTGAGCGCGGTGGCGGCGAAGAGCAGCGCGCAGATGACCCATCGGAACCTGCCGACCCGCTCGGCCACGGCCTGTGAGCGTGCCGCCGCCGTAGGGATCATGTCCCGCCCGCCTCTGCTCCCGAGGCGGCAGTCACGGCGGCGAGAGCACCGCGAGCCGCGATGAGATCATAGTCTTCCCCGAGTGCGCGCGAGAATCGCGCCTCCCGCGTCAGCTCCGGCGGAATGACGCCGGGCAGGGCGAAGAAGAGGGGCAGATCGTGGCTCGAGTCGCCCGTCAGCTGCCGGCCGAGTGCAGTCAGCTGTGCCGCCAGGGGATCGACGATCGCCACCTCCTCCTGGGTGCGCGTGCGGACGAAGTGCATCCAGGCGGCTATCGGTAGCGTCAGCCGCCTCAGTGGACGTCCGGCGCGCAGCACGTCGGCGATCGTGCCGAGGATCCGGATCGGGAGCTTTTGCGAGCCGTCCCAAGCGATCTGTGCGAGCTGATGCCGCATGGCCGGATTGTCGAACCGCCGCAGGATCGAGTGGCGATAGGCAGCAAGCGCCCGGGGTTCAGGCGCGGTGAGGGTCGGCTCGATGTCCTCAGCCATCAGCCGCTCGATGAATGCCCGCAGCGCGGGCTGCGCCATCGCCTCGGCGACCGTCTCCAGCCCCGCGAGCAGTCCGAGATAAGCCAGGCTGGAGTGAGCGCCGTTCAACATGCGCAGCTTCGCGCGCTCATAGGCCGTAACGTCGCGACTCACCGTGACACCGACAGAGGCCCAATCGGGCTGTGCGGTGGATTCCACTTCCTCGACGACCCACTGGACGAATCGCTCGCGTTGGACCGGCCAGGCGTCCTCGAGGCCGGTCGCCTGCGCCACGCGCTCGCGCAGCGCCTGATCGGTGGCGGGGGTGATGCTGTCGACCATCGTGCGCGGAAAGCGCGCTTCGGCTTCGATCCAGCCGGCGAGCGCGGCATCGTATCGCTTTGCGAAGGCGAGCACGGCGCGCCGCAGAGTCGGGCCATTGTCCGGCAGGTTGTCACACGAGACGACGAGATAGGGGGCGAGCCCGCGCTCGCGCCGCAGCGAAAAGCCGCGCACGAGCCAGCCGATGAGGCTGCGCGGCGCCTCGGCGCCGCGCAGGTCGTGGGCGATATCGGGATGATCCGGATCGAGCTGGCCGCTGCCGTCGAGGCAGTAGCCCTTTTCCGTCACCGTAATGGTGACCAGCGTGGTGTCAGGCTCGCAGAGCCGGCTGCTCACTGCGGCCGGGCTCTCGCGGGCGACCAGCACCTCGCGCAGCGAGCCGATGGCCCGTAGCGTCGGCGCCTCGTCGAGCTCCACCAGGGTGTAAAGGCCGTCCTGCGGCCACAGCGCATCGCGGAGCGCGGACGTCTTCAGCGAGACTGCACAGATTGCGCGCGTCGCATCCTTCTCGAGCAGCCGGTCGAAATAGAATGCCTGGTGCGCGCGATGGAACGCTCCCGGCCCGAAATGCACGGTGCCGATGCGGGTCTGTGAGCGGCGATAACCGGGTCGGAGGAGCACCGCCGAGCCACGCTCGAGGGTGCGCTCGCTGAGCAACTCCCGCCGCGGCAGATCCGATCGGTCGCGCTCCGCCATCGCATGCTCCCGGTTTCCGAAAACGCGCGCGCGTGCCGCGCGCTCTCGGAATGATAGCGGGCCGAGGGCCGGATGCTACCGCTATCATCGCGGTGCCGTGGGCATCAGCGCATCGCGGCGGAGGTCGGCTTCTCCGCTACCGCGGTGTTGATCCAATTCACTTCCCAGGTCTTGCCGCCGTCCCGTGAGAACGACTGCTCCTCGCTGGCCGGCCCCGTGGGCGGATTCGAGAATATGAACCGAGTCCGGATCGGCTTCCCGCGCAGCTCATCCGGGCTGTAGAACGTTCCGCGTCCGTCCTCGAATGAGCCGAGCATGGGGTTGCTCAGCCTGCCGCTGCCCCGGGTCGAGAAATTGAGGCTCCACTGGCGCGACTTCGGGTTGTACAGCCGCAGCGAGATGAATTGCAGGTGGTCCGAGGCGCCCCGCGTGTCGATCACCGCCAGATTGGCGCGGCCGCCCCACACCTTGTCGACGGTGACGGTGCCGTCCATCGGCCGCCACGTATGTGAGCCCGTCAATGGACCGACGAGGCGCGTCATGTGGACCTGCCACTTCCCGAACTGCCAGTCGAAGGCACGCTGTGCGGCCGAGTCCGTCCCGTCAGGGCGCGCCACGGGTGCAGCCGCATCGCCGTCCCTCGAGAGATCCGCGATGAAGTTGGTTTCCCAGGACCTGCCGCCATCGCTCGAGAACGCCTGCTCGAAGTGGTAGGTATTCGCCGTTGCGCCCGAATAGATGTTCCGCACCTCGATGGGCCGGCCGTTGAAGGTCTCACGGTCGTAAAACACGCCGCGACCCTGCGTGAAGTCGCCGAGCATGGGCGTGCCCACCGTCCCGTCATCGCTGTTCACCCAATACAGCGACCACCTGTGTGCCTTTGCGTCGTAGAGCCGCAGCGTGATGCCCTGGAAGTGGCCGCCGGGCCCACTGGCCTCGAGCTCCTCGAGATCACCGTCGCCGTCCCAGATCCTGCGCGTCACGACGGTGCCGCTCCATCGAGTCCAGGTGTGAGAGCCGGTCAGGGGATGCGAGAGACGCCTGATGTGCGTCTGCCAGGTGCCGACGCCGAAATCGAAATCGTGGCCGCCGTTGCGAGCGCCTCCGGGGGACTGCGCCGATGCCATCCCGCCCAAAGCAATCAGCATCAGGGCTGCTGACACGCCGTTCACCGCCACTTTCTTGGCCAAAGCCATGGAGCCCTCCGATCTCGCCACACCGCTCGAGCCACTACGCTACGGCGGCCCGTGGCCCGGAAAAATAGCCATTCTGGTACGATCTCATATAGCCACTTCCCGCCGCTTTGCATGGCACGCGTTCACGCCAGCCTCCTTCCGCCCATCGTGCTGGACCCCGCCGGCGCGCGGCCCATGTACCGGCAACTATCGGAGTGGTTCCGGCGAGCGATCATCGAAGGGCGGCTACGCCCCGGGCAGCGCATCCCCTCGAGCCGGAGCCTCGCGGAAGAATTGAAAATCTCCCGCATACCGGTCCTCGCAGCCTACGAGCAGCTGTGCGCGGAGGGTTACCTCGAGGCGTTCACCGGCGCGGGTACCTGCGTTGCGCGTTCCATCGTGGCCGCGCGCGCGAAGAAGCCGGCTCCCGGCCGCCCGCGCGCCAACGGGTCGGGGCGCACGCGCGAGATCTCAGAGCGCGCAAGGTCGATCCCATCGCCGCCGCGTCCCTGGCTGAAAAATCTGGGAGCATTCAGGCTCGGGTTGCCGGCGCTCGATCATCTGCCGCTTGGCGTGTGGTCGAAGCTGGTCCGCAGGCATTTGCGCCAGCCGCCGAAGGATCTTCTCGCCTACGGCGATGCGATGGGATACGTGCCTTTCCGCGAGGCGATTGCGGAGTACCTGGGCATGTTCCGCGGCGTGGCCTGCGAAGCGGCGCAGGTCATGATCACCACCGGATCACAGCAGGCCCTGCAGCTCATCGCTCACGTGCTCCTGGATCCGGGGTGTCGCATCTGGATGGAGGAGCCCGGATATCCCGGCGCGCATCAGGCTCTCTCGATGGCAGGTGCCAGGCTGGGCCCCGTGCCGGTCGATCATGACGGAATGGATGTCGGACAGGGCATTCAGCGCTGGCCCGATGCAGCTGCCGTCTACATCACCCCCTCGCATCAATTTCCGCTGGGCACCACGCTCGGGGCGGCGCGCCGGCTTGCGCTTCTGAACTGGGCCGCGCGCAGCGGCGCCTGGATCATCGAGGATGACTACGACAGCGAGTTTCGCTTCGACGGTCACCCGGTTTCCGCGCTGCAGGGCCTGGATGCCGATGGCCGCGTCATCTACATCGGCACCTTCAGCAAGGTTCTCTTTCCTGCCCTGCGTCTGGGCTATATGGTGCTGCCGAAGGGTCTGAGCGAGGCGTTCTGCACCGCGCGGGATGCGACGGATACGTTTTCTTGTCCCCTCTATCAGCTCGTCATGGCCGACTTCCTGCGCGAGGGCCACTTCGCCCGACACATCCGCCGGATGCGCAAGCTCTACATGCAACGGCGAACGGCGCTGGTGCAGGCGATCGGGAAGCACGCTCCCGACGCTCTGAGATTCGTCGCCAGCGACACCGGCATGCACCTCGCCGCATGGCTGCCGCCCGATGTCGATGACCTGGCGCTCTCGAGCGCCGCGGCACGGAAGGGCGTGTCGGTCAGACCGCTCTCGCAGTGTTATCTACAGTCACCCGGCCGCAGCGGCCTGATCTTGGGTTATGGGGGCGCGTCCGTGCCGCAGATCAATACCGGTGTTCGCGAGCTGGCGTCGATCCTGTGAGCGGCCTCGCGGGGGCGATCGCGTAACCGGCCCATCTGCGAGCGCGCTGTCCTCACTGCGCCGCGTCCTTCTCCATCATCCGCTTGAACGCGGGCCGGCTGGTGATCCTCGCCGCGTACTCTTTGAAGACCGGTGTCTCGTTCATCAGCTTGAAGCTCATGAGGAAATTGATGGTGCCGCCCACCGAGATGTCGGCGGCGGAAAACTCATCGCCCAGCAGGTATTTCCGGGTGGACAGCACCGAGTTGAGCACTTCCTCCACCTCACCGGCCTCGGCCCAGCCCATCGCGCCCTGCACGTGCTTGACCTGAAGCCGCCGCATCATCAGCGCCGGCTCCAGCACGCCCGGACGGTAGGCGAGCCAGGAGAGATACTCGCCTCGCCTGGGATCGCCGACGCGCGGCCCCAGCTTCGCCTCCGGAAACAGGTCCGTCAGATAAAGCGTAATGGCGGCGATCTCGAACACACGCTGCCCGTCGTGTTGCAGGCAAGGCACCTTGGCGTGCGGATGAGGATTGGCGGGATCGCGCGCGCCGCTGCCGTCGGCGCGCCGGATGTCAACCAACTTCGTCTCGTAGGGAACACCCAGCTCCTCGAGCAGCCAGACGACGCCGCCGGAGCGGGACCTGGGAGCGTGAAAAAGCGTCAGCATGAAGGCATCCCCGGTGCGTTTTGCAACATCATGGTAGCCCACACGCTGCTGGGCAGCCAGCCCGGTCACCGAGCGGCCGACATCATCATCGGGCCAGCAATTCGACCCGGCGCCGCACGTCTGCGGAAATCAGATCAAGGCCCT
>Ga0134128_10005526_pt1 | contig 15320 bp, 14 predicted proteins | sample KB31754_FD_96462 | JGI IMG/M metagenome (GOLD analysis project Ga0134128, IMG submission 96462) | Terrestrial soil microbial communities with excess Nitrogen fertilizer from Kellogg Biological Station, Michigan, USA - KB3-175-4 | ecosystem: Environmental > Terrestrial > Soil > Unclassified ... | reverse complement strand
TGAACCTTCAACCTTGAACCTTCAACCTTGAACATTCAACCTTGAACATTCAACTAATTTAATCTTTCTTCAACACCAGCTCCTGCATATCACCATAATTTTCATAACTGCTGGTTACCACTTTATCACCTGGTTTTAATCCACTTAATACTTCATAATAATCGGGGTTCTGACGGCCGAGTTGTATATCTACTTTATAAGCTGTTTTTCCATCTGCGCTTACTTTAAAAATCCAGTTGCCGCCGGTTTGCTGGTAGAATCCGCCTTTTGGTAAAAGCAACGCTTGCGTTTCATCACTCAAAGCCAAACGGATTTGCAAAGTTTGTCCGCGCCGAATTCCCTGTGGCACATCGCCAATAAATTCCATATCTACCTGGAAGCGGCCATTGGTAACTTGTGTATATACTTTCTTTATTTCGAGTTTGTACGTTTTATTGTTGAAATCAAATTCTCCCTTTAGCCCGATAAATATTCTTGAAATGTAGTGTTCATCAATATCTACACGTACTTTATATCCGCTCAGCACATCTATTTGTCCGAGCCTTTCACCTTTATTTTTTGATTGTCCGATCTCCGCATCCAGGGAAGTTAATTGTCCGTCAATCGGTGCACGAACTATCAGATCGCCTACTTTCTGACGCATTACATTCAATGCATTTTGTGAACCTTCAAACGCCTGCCGTGATTGTTTAATTTGTTGTTCATTTGATAGTGAGTCCTGGTGAAGTATTTGCTGAGTCAATTTTTCCTTTTGCAAATAATAATCATAATCATTTTTTGCTTTTTGAAATTCCTGTGAGCCAATAGCTTTTTGTTCGTACAAATGTTTGTCTAAATTGTAAATCCGCTCTGCTTCTTTTAATTCACTTTCCACATCAGTCATCTGGTTTAATTTACTAACCGTATTTTGTTGTGCCGCATTTTTCGAAATTTGCATTTGAGTGAGTAAATTATATACATTGGTTTGTTGAGTTACCAGGCCAAGTTGAATATCTGTGTTTGATAATCTCAATATTGGCTGGCCTTTTTTCATCATTGCTCCATCATCCACATATTTTTCTTCCACACGTCCGCCTTCTACAGCATCCAGGTAAATTGTTGTAAGCGGAAGCACTACCCCATTTACCGGAATAAATTCCTGGAAAGTTCCTTTCTGTATTTCGCTGATGGTAACACGATCCGTGTCAACATTCAATTTGCTTTTTCCTGATGTAAAATAATAACTTGCTCCAATGAGCGCTACAACTGCAACTATTCCACCAATGCTTAACAGTTTTTTGGTTGACCATTTCTTTTTTTCTATTACTCTGTCCATATATTTTTTTTAAAGTTCACTGAGAAAATTTTTGTTTCAGTTTGTTTTTCGAAAAATTCAATTTTTATTGTCTGATAAATACACAAAGACGTGCCAGTATCTAAACAAATGAAAATGAATCTGTTAGAAAAAAGTGTTTTTATAAAAGTGTTCGGATATGATACACTTGTCGTTCATTTTTGATACAGAGGAGACAGCCGGAAATTAATATAAAATAAGCGGGTGAAATTAAATATCATATTTACTTAATCGTCTGTACAATGCTGTCCTGGTAAGTCCAAGCTCTTTGGCTGCTTTGCTTATATTTCCTGAATGTTTTTCAATGACCCGTAAAATGGTGTTTTTTTCAACAGAGTTCAGATTCAATTCTTTCGGTTCTTCTTCTTTTTTTTCTACAGTTTCAATTGGAGAAAAAATAAGATCCGAAGCAGTAAGTTCATCTCCTTCCGACATGATAACTGCACGCTCCATCGTATATTGAAGCTCACGCACATTGCCGGGAAAGGGATATTCTTTTAGTTTTTCAATCGCTTTCGCATCAAAATCCAGCTGGGGTTTTAAATATTTCCTTGCATAAATATTCGCAAAATGGCGTGCCAATAAGATAATATCAGTTCCTCTTTTTCTCAGAGGCGGCACGGTTATCTCAACCGTATTGATCCGGTAGATCAAATCTTTTCTAAACCGGTTTTCATTCGCCAGTTCTGATAGAGGCACATTGGTAGCGCATATCAGTCTGATATCAATATTGATCGGAACATTACTGCCCAATCTTGTCACCTGGCGGTTTTGTAAAACACTTAATAATTTTGATTGTTGTTGCAGCGTAATATTTCCTATTTCATCTAAAAATAAAGTGCCGCCGTTAGCAGCTTCAAAACGGCCTTCCCTGTCTTCATTGGCCCCGGTAAAAGATCCCTTTTTATGACCAAATAATTCGCTTTCAAAAAGCGATTCTGTCAAAGCGCCAACGTCCACCTTGATAAAAGGTTTTTTTGCACGCAAAGAATTTTGATGAATGGCTTTTGCGATCAGGTCTTTTCCTGTTCCATTTTCTCCAAGAACTAAAATGTTGGCATCTGTAGGAGCTATTTTTTCAATCTTAAAAAAAATATCTTTCATCACTTCAGAATTACCAATCAGTTCTTTGCCAATCACTGAAGCATCAGAGCCCGGCCTTTCATCAGAAGCACTTCCTTTTTCTTTTATGATCTTTTTAATGCAATCCAATAATTTTTCATTATGCCATGGCTTTACCATAAAGTCTTTGGCACCTTCTTTTAAAGAACGAACCGCAAGGTCAATATCACCATAAGCCGTGATCATGATCACCGCTGCTTTTGAGCCAAACTCCCGGATTTTCTTTAGCCAGTAGATCCCTTCATTTCCTGTGTTGATAGAACTGTTGAAATTCATATCAAGCAGGATCAGATCAAAAGAATATCTTGACAAAAGATGCCGCAAATTCTCAGGATTTTTTTCTGTGATCACTTCCTTCACTTCTGTTTTCAATAGCATTTTCACAGCAGTCAGCACGTCAGTATCATCATCAATAATTAGTATGGTCGCATTCTTTACATTCATAGATGCAGGTTTTTTTTAAGAACATTCAAACAGAAATCTTTTGTAATGTTAGTTTATTATTCTTCTCTTTTTAAAAAATAAAAAATTAATGAGATTCTTTAAATGTAAAAATACAAAACAGCCTTATTGGTTGCTTTACTGTTTCGATAAACTTTTCCAAAAGTGATTTCAGACTATACCGGTAAAAATATTTTTTGGCAAAGGAGAAATTATTTCTTCTTTGGTGTACACCTGTTTCAAAAACGGATATACACTGTATCATAAGCGGACAGTGGCTTCAAAAAGCATTTTCATGAAACGTTGATTATCAATAAATTAGGTTTTGGCATGCCTTTGTATAATCATTGTAGCAGCAAACAAAATCTTTAAAAATTAAAAATTAAAAATCATGAAACTCCAATCAAACACTTTGTTAGAAAATCTGACAAGAAATGAATTAAACATTCTTACAACAGAAGTAAAGGAAACAATAGCCATCTTTAAAAAGGACAGAAAAAAAATATTCAGCGCAGCCCAATTATGGGATATCCAACGCCGGAAAAAAAATATTCTTCTTAGAAGAAGTTTGTTCTAAAAAAGTTTCAGCCAGGTAATTGCTTTTTTAAAAAAGACAATTAGAAACATCATTTTGAAAATAAAAATGATAATATTGAAGTTCACGACCTTTTAAGGTCTGTAAATTCTGAAATGAAATTGTAAATCAAAACACAAACACAACATGCTTTCTTTAAAGAAAATTTTTAAGTGGTACAATAATGGCGTTAACCGCACTTTTGTTTTAAAAGATATTCATCTGGATGTAAAGGAAGGTGAATTTATCTCAATCATGGGGCCGTCAGGCTCAGGCAAATCCACTTTGCTGAACGTGATCGGAATGCTAGATGACCCAAACGAAGGAGAATATTATTTTATGGGTGAAAACGTTTTTTCATTAAAAGAAAAACAACGTTCCCATCTTTTTAAAACCCATATTGGCTTTGTGTTTCAGGCTTATCATCTCATTGATGAATTAACAGTTTATGAAAATATTGAGACACCATTAATTTATCAGAACATAAAAAGCTCTGAAAGAAAATCGATGGTTGCGGACATGCTTGATCGTTTTCAAATCGTTGGGAAAAAAGATCTTTTTCCTACACAACTTTCGGGAGGTCAGCAACAACTAGTTGGTATTGCAAGAGCATTAATTGTAAAGCCGAAATTAATTTTAGCAGATGAACCAACAGGAAACCTGAATTCAAAACAAGGCGAAGAAATCATGAATATTTTTAAGGAATTAAATAATGATGGCGTTACCATCATCCAGGTAACCCACTCAGAAAAGAATGCTGAATATGGATCACGCATCATCAATTTATTAGATGGACGGGTTGTTTAATTATTCAATTAATCAATTTTTAAATTATTATTTATTGCAACTACTGCAAAAAACTAAAAACAAGAACTAGACCATGAAATCATTTTTTTTAATTGCGGCATTTATCTCTTATACATTTTTTGCAACCGCACAAAATAAATTAACTCTTAAAGACGCTATTGAAATTGGAATTAAAAACAATATTGATGTTTCTCAATCAGATCTGTTAATGCAAAAAGCAGGCATCAATTTGACGCAATCAAAAGAAAATATGTTGCCTAACCTCAATGCCAATGCAGATCACGGCTATAATTACGGACGAAGCATTGATCCTTTCTCCAACGCTTTTATCAATCAAAAAGTTGGTTATGCGAGTTATGGTGCTGCCAGTAAAGTTTTATTATTCAATGGATTTTCATTACAAAATCAGATTGCTGCAAATCGCCTGGGATACGAAGCTTCAAGGATGGAATTGCAGCAGGCTAAAGATAATCTCACTATCAATATTATTCTTGATTACCTGCAGGTTTTGAGTGCCGAAGATGTTTTGACACAATCAAAAGAACAAGTGGAAGTGACACAAAAACAAGTAGATCGTCTTGCCGTTTTAAATCAATCAGGTGCAATTTTGCCAGCAGATTTTTATGATTTAAAAGGACAGCTTGCAAGCGATCAAATCGCCATTGCGGATAACCAGACAAACCTCGAAACTGCTAAACTCAACCTTGTTCAGCTTTTAAATATTCCTTATCATAAAGATATGGAGGTTGAAAGAATGCCGGAAGATAACTTTAATATTAATTATTCCGGAACGCCTGATTCTATTTACCAGCAAGCGTTGCAGCAGTTTGCACAAATAAAAGCAGTGAAGCTCAGAACAGAAAGTGCACAGAAAAATATCAGTTCTATCAAAGGAGAATTGTTTCCTACTCTGTCATTCGGAGCAAATATTAACACCAATTATTCAAGCGTTGCCACTCGCGATTATTTTTTAAATACAACTGAAAATCCTTCATCAAATTATGTAGACGTAAATGGCTCACAATATCCGGTGATCGTAAAACAAAATAATTACGAATCAAGAAAGATCAATTTTGGAGATCAATTAAGCAACAATCTTTTTTATACATTGAATGTTGGATTAAGCATCCCCCTTTTCAATTCAGCGCGGATCAGGAATCAAATCAGGCTCGCGAAAATTGATTACAAGAATACTCAACTTGTGGAAAATAATGCGAAAACACAGTTGCAGCAATCGATTGAGCGTGCATATGTCAATCTTACTTCATCATCCGATAAATATAAATTATTGCAAAACCAGGTGGCAGCCTTCACCGAATCTTTCCGCACTGCTGAGATTCGTTTCAATGCCGGCGCTATTACATCCGTTGATTATCTGATTGCAAAAAATAATCTGAACCGGGCACAAAATAACCTGATCATTGCAAAATATGATTTTGTTCTGAGAGAAAAAGTTTTGGATTATTATGGTGGAAAGCCACTTTGGTAGGACTTACTCAAAATTAGAAATACAGGTATTTATTCTTTTGCTGATCCTATCTTTGGTTCAATCACCAGTTTTTTTCTTATGAAATATTTCCTCATTGTTCTTGCTTTTTTTTGTCAAAATGCTTTTTCACAATCTGATCAGTTAAAAGGAATTGTTCTTAACGCCGATGATAATTCAGCATTAGCTTCGGCAAGCATTTTTATCAACAATGCGTCTGTTGGCACTCTCAGCGATGCAAATGGAAAATTTACACTTAATGGAATTGCCCAAAAGAATTTTGAGCTCATCATTTCTTATACAGGTTTTTCTACCGTCTCATTAAAAATTACACCTGAAAATGTCGCGCAGTTCCATACTATTAAAATGGTTCCGCGAAAAGAAATGCTGGAGGGGATTTCAATTATGGTCCCGGAAAAAGATGGGTGGAAAACATGGGGTAAATTCTTTACTGAAAGTTTTTTGGGAGAATCTGATTTTGCTAAACAATGCATTATCGAAAACCCAAAAGTCCTTCGCTTCTTTAATGATAAAGAACACAATCGCCTTACTGCTTATTCCAATGGAAATTTAATTGTCCGCAACAAAGCGCTTGGTTATTTAATAAAGTACCAGTTAGAGGAATTTGATTATGATTTTAAAAATAAAATTATCACTTACGTTGGCTACACAGGTTTTGAAGATTTAAAAACCAGGAGTTCTAAAAAAAGAAGCCATTGGCTCAAAGCAAGGGCAGAAGCTTATTATGGCTCAATCATGCATTTTATGCGCTCACTTTATGCCGATAGTATTTTAGAAAACGGCTTCGATGTGCGGGAAAAGATCAGGATAAATAATAACGACTCTTTATTCAATAAAATATATCTGCCTGGAAATATGCCTGCTGTAAGGATCGGGAATAATACTTATAAAGCAAGGCCCGGGGAAATTCCCGAATTTAAAAAAATTCCTGACTATGTTGACCTCATCAATTTAAAAAGTTTTTCTTTTAAAGACGCGTTGACATTTAATTCTGCAACAAAACAAAAAGAGCTTTATTTTGATAATTCTCTGCAGGTTATTTATAAAAATGCAAATTTTAAAATGGATTATTTAATAAAGAATGGAATGCCAAAATATTTAAAAATGAACCAGCTTTCCACTGCTTATTTAGTGAATACCGAACCATTGGAAATTGAAAAAGATGGCAGTTATTTTGATCCGATGAATCTAATGAGTTATGGCTATTGGGGCTGGTGCAAAATGGCTGAAATGCTACCAATAGATTACCAGCCGGGAATTGATTCTTTATCTGGAAAATAAAAAATGTGATTATTTGTTGTTTCACTTACATTAATTTGAAAGTACTGGTTGTATCTCAGAAATTAATACAGAAAACCTTTCTTTTTTTAAGGAATGAATAACTAAAACCAATATTGCTGTCAAAGAATTCTAAATTAATCTTCACTTATCTTTGACCACAATTTTTTAACCATTCCTTATGCTGAAAGAAATTAATGAAGCGGTAGATTTTATCAGATCAAAATATTCGACGCAACCAGGAGTTGGAATCGTGTTGGGAAGCGGGCTTGGAAGCTTTGGGGATGAAATAGAGGTTGAATGTGAGATCGCTTATAAAGACATTCCGCATTTTCCGGTAAGCACTGTAGAAGGGCATTCAGGAAAATTAATTTTTGGGAATCTGAGTGGTAAAAAAGTAGTGGCAATGTCAGGCCGCTTTCACTATTATGAAGGTTACACAACCAGAGAAGTTGTTTTTCCCATTCGTGTTTTTAAATTTTTAGGAATAAAAACTTTGGTGATCAGCAATGCCGCCGGAGGAATCAATCCCGCATTTAAGGTTGGAGATCTGATGATCATCCGCGATCACATCAGCATGCTTACCATCAATCCGTTGCTCGGGAAAAATGAAGATTCTCTTGGCGAACGTTTTCCAGACATGAGCGAGCCTTACAAAAATTATTTAATAGAAAAAGCAAAACAAATTGCTCGCGAAAATAAGATTGAATTAAAAGAAGGAGTTTATGTAGGAGTTACCGGGCCTACATTTGAGACAAGAGCAGAATATAAAATGCTGAATATTCTCGGTGGTGATGCCGTGGGCATGAGTACCGTCCAGGAAGTGATTGCAGCGGTTCACCTCGGTTTGCCCGTTTTTGCAATCAGCGTCATAACTGATGTTGGCATCAGGGAAGAAGAAAATACGATTACACATGAAGAAGTTTTGCAGGCGGCAAAAGAAGCGGAACCAAAGCTGACATTGATCTTTAAACAATTGATCGCGCAGTTATAAGAATTTATTTCATGTCTATTTTGAAAAAAATATTTATTAATATTACGCTGATCAAAAAATGTAGTGTTTTCATTTTATTGCTTTTTTCAGTTCAGTTTTCTTATTCTCAAATTCCCGGACGCGGAAGACCAATGAACCTCGGAACACTGGGCCAGGGAAGAAGTTCGGGTTCGCAGAGCGACACTTTGGGCTTTCAACACCGGAACGATCTTAAAGATTCTATCACCATTTCTTATCACTATTTAAATTCATTGAACAAAGAAGTTCTTGATTCTTCCATCAATGATTTTGGTAAAGTTTATAGCGTTCCTGCCGGATATGTTACGCTTGGAAATAATGGAAACGCCGCCTATCCGATCTTATTTACGCCAATTCTAAAAGCAGGATGGGACCCTGGCTTTCACGCTTTTGATGTTTATCAATACACAATTGAAAACACACGCTTTTATAAAACAACCAGACCTTATACACAACTTGGTTATTTTCTTGCTTCAGGAAAAGAGCAGGTGGTAAAAGTGCTTCAGACACAGAATATAAAACCAAACTGGAATGTAGGAATTGATTACCGGCTGATTTCTTCGCCCGGTGTTTTTCAAAACCAAAACACCAATCACAATAACTATCGTTTTTTTAGCAACTACCAGGGAAAGAGAAAAAGGTATTCTGCTTATTTTGTTCTACTGGGAAATAAACTTTCATCGTCTGAAAACGGAGGAATACAAAATGATTCTTTTCTCCTGGATCCCAACAGAAAGAAGCGTCTGGCTGTACCGGTAAATTTAGGAAGCGATACTTTGCAAAACCGGAACATTTTCTCAACCCGGATTACTACAGGAAATATTTATAATAATTTCACCGCCTTTCTTCGTCAGAGTTATGATTTTGGAAAAAAAGATTCTATCATCATCAACGATAGCACAAAGGAATATTTATTTTATCCAAAACTTCGTTTTCAACATACGGTTACCTACACTTCTTCCAGCTATGAATTCAAAGACACATTGGATAATGTTGGTTTTGCAAAAGCTGATTCCGCCTTCTTCAGGCAACACTACGATACTGCGCTGAATGCAAAATACGGATTGAATTTTTTAGTAAAAGAACAATGGAAATTTGTTTCAAATGATTTTGTGATCAGGCAATTTCCTGAAACAAAAAATCCGGGACAATACATTGAAGCAGGCTTAAGATTAGAAAATTTTTCAGGATATTTTTCTGATGGAAAGAAAAATTTTTATAACGTGGTGTTGCATGGAGAGTACCGCAACAAAACAAGAAATAAAAAATGGGATGCCGGTCTGAATGGCGAATTTTATCCGACAGGATTGAATGCCGGCGACTTCAATGTTTACGCCTCTCTTGCACGAACACTGAATCAAAAATTAGGCGATGTGCAGGTAAGTTTTGAAAATGTAAACCGCTCTCCTTCCTATATTTATGAAGGAAGTTCTTCGTTCAATTTTAATAATCAATTGAACACAAAAAAAGAAAATATAACGGTCCTGACAGCTGTTGCCGATAACCCAAAGTTTACTTTGATGGCCCGGAATATTTCTATCGCCAACTACACTTATTTCAAAAACTTTTATCAGACTGATCAGTTCAATGGATTGGTAAATATTACTCAGTTCACAGCTTCTAAAAAAACAAAAATTGTAGGCCATTTAAACCTGTACAGCGATTTTATTATTCAACAAACTGCCGGAAAAAATCCGGTAAGAGTTCCATTGTTTTATACAAGAGAAAGACTTGCCTTTGAAGGAAATTATTTTAAAAATTTAAACCTCAGCACCGGCATTGACGTAAAATATAATACTCCTTACAAAGCTTATAATTATTCTCCCGTGATGGGCAAATTTTTTCCCCAGGATAGTGTGTTGGTCAGCAACCTGCCGGAGGTAAATGTTTTTTTTAATTTCAGGATAAAATCGTTAAGTGTATTTATAAAAATAGAAAATCTGAACACGATAAATTTTGCAAAAGAAGATTTTGGATTTACAGATAATAATTTTGCAGCACCGTTGTATCCTGAACCAGGCATGGTTTTCCGGTTCGGCGTAAAGTGGGGATTTGTAAATTGATAAAATCCAAAAAGTTAATATTTCTTTGTTCGCTTCAAAAAAACTTTTTTCTTCTTGCCAATTACGAATGTTTTTCTAAAACAATTTCCCCGCGCTTTTCTTTAAAATTTTATGTCTATTTTTGAATGAAACAAATCTAAAAAACATGAGACGCTTTCAAATCTTCGCCATACTCATATTCAGTCTTTTATCTTTCCAATTTTCCTCTGCACAAACGGCCGCAAAAACAGAAAGTATTAAAGTAAACGGGAACTGTAGTTCATGCAAAAAACATATTGAAAGCAGCGCTCTTGATGCCGGGGCAACAGTTGCCAACTGGGATAAAAAAACAAAATTTTTGCAGATCAGTTATGATCCTGCTATTACCAATTCAGCTAAAATTCAAATTGCTATTGCAGCCGCCGGTTATGATACACAGGATTTTAAAGCCAGCGATGATGCTTATAAAAAGCTTGATGAATGTTGCCGGTACGATCGCGTTGATTAAAAAGCGGCACTCAAAAAAGTGGTGATCAAAAAGAATAACTTTTGAAATGTTAATAAGAAAAATTGTTACGGATGATAATTCGGCAATGGCCGGTATCATCCGTAATTCATTATTGGAATTTAATGCAGCAAAGCCAGGCACCGTTTTTTTTGATCCGGCTACCGATCATTTAAGTGAGTTGTTTACACAAAATAAATCCGCCTATTTTGTAATTGAAGTGAATGGCGAAATTGCCGGTGGCTCCGGATTTTTTCCGACTGAAGGGTTGGATGAAGACACGTGCGAACTGGTAAAAATGTATGTATCAAACAAATTCCGAGGCAAGGGTTTTGGCCAGACACTTTTAGAAAAATGTATTGAGGAAGCAATAAAGGCCGGTTATAAAAAAATGTATCTTGAATCAATGCCTGAATTAAAAAATGCTCTCGCTATGTATGAAAAAAATGACTTCCATTATATTCCTGCACAATTGGGAAACAGTGGCCACTGTGGCTGTGATCTGTTTATGATGAAAGATCTGAATGATAATTAAAAGAGTGAGATTGCATTTGGAAAAAGCAGATCAGTTTCGAAAATTTTTAAAAACAAACAACAATTCATGCAAACAATTTTAGGCGCCGGTGGCGCAATTGGAATTCCATTAGCAAAAGAATTATCTTCTTACACAAACAAGGTTCGGCTGGTTGCAAGAAATCCAAAGAAAATAAATGAAACTGACGAGCTTTTTGCAGGCGATATAACCGGTAAAGATTTTGTAAACAAAGCTGTAGCCGGTTCAGAAGTAGTTTATCTTACGGTTGGTTTGGCTTATAATATTAAAGTTTGGAAACATCAATGGCCGGTCATCATGACCAATACAATTGACGCCTGTATTTTGCATCATGCAAAACTTGTTTTTGTAGATAACGTTTATGCTTATTCGAAAAACGAAGTTGCTCACATGACAGAAGATTCGCGGATCGCACCGGAAACAAAAAAAGGTAAAGTAAGGGCACAATTAATTCAAATGATTGAAGATGCAATTAAGAACAGAAATTTAACTGCTATCATTGCAAGAAGTGCCGATTTTTATGGAGCTGATGCAAAAACAAGCCTGTTGCAAATTTCAGTTGTTGACAAATTTAAAAAAGGTCAAAAAGCATTTTGGCAATCAGATGCTTCGAAAATTCATTCATTCACTTATACGCCTGATGCAGCAAAAGCAATTGCGATTCTTGGTAATACACCGGAAGCATATAACCAAACATGGCATTTACCAACGTCTTCTGAAAGATGGACAGGCAGAGAGTTTATAAAATTTATTGCCGGAAAGATGAATGTAAAGCCAAAGTATTTTATTCTTACGAAAACTTTAATTGGATTAACAGGAATTTTTTCGCCGGTGGTAAAAGAATTATATGAAATGCAATATCAAAATAACCAGGATTATTTTTTTGACAGCAGCAAATTTGAAAAACAATTTTCGTTTACGCCAACCAATTATCCCAAAGGAATAAAGGAAATTTTGCACTCGGAAAATATCGCAAAAGATAAATGAAATGGAAGAAATCGAAACACATCCGTTTAAGGCATTCATTCCTGAAAACCTTACTGTCATTATCGTTGGAAGTTTTCCCGGAAGAGAAATAACTCATAAAATTCTAAATGAAGATGAATGGTTTTATGGAGCGAAAAGAAACCAGTTCTGGAAAATTATTTCCGGAGTTTATCAACAGAATTTAGTAACAAGATCAGAGAAGCAATCTCTTTTTAAAAAACATGGGATTGGAATTGTTGATATTTTTTTAAAAGTAAAAAGAAAAGGAAATAACAACATGGATCAGAATCTTGAAGTGGTTGAATACAATGACAAAGCGATCAAAAAGATTTTACTGAACCATCCGGTAAAAAAAATATTTTTTACCAGCCGGTTTGTAGAAAAAGCTTTTTACCAGGTATTTCCGGAGATAAAAATCGGTGAGAGCTTACCTTCTCCTTCACCTCGTTTTGCAAGAATGAGCCTTGAAGAAAAAATAAAGATCTATCAGCAAAAACTGCCTCAATAGGTCTTCTATTCAATGAATAAGTCTGAATAAAATCTTCTTTGTTTGTTATTCTATTCTCTTCAAACTTTCATTTTATGAATATTCACCGCGCTCTCTTTCAGATTCGGCAAACTCATTTCAACAAAAATGTTTTGAACGCCACCTGTTTTTGCGGCAGTAAAAAATTCTTTCCAATCAATGATCCCCTGCCCGATCGGCACTTCCTTTTTATCAGCGGTCCAATCGGATAAATGAGAAGAAACAAACCTGCCGGGATATTTTTTGAAATAATCAGCCGCTTTATAACCCAGGTTGATCACTTCTGTCTGGAATTGCATTTTTACAAGTGCCGGGTCAAAACGCTCCATCAAAACATCATAGATCAACCGGCCATCAAGAGTTGCAAATTCAAAATCATGATTGTGAAAACCGGTTTGCATACCAGCCTGTTTTATTTTTTCAGCAGCCTTGTTCAGTTGATCAGCAGATGCCTGGTAATCGCTTAGCGTTGCGGTTTTTGGCAGCCAAAAAGTAGAACAGATCATTTGAGTAAGACCAATGTCTTTTGCAAAAGCAATAGTGTCATCAATTTTATCATCTGCCAATTCACCAAAACCAAAATGACAACTGATACAGCCAAGTCCCGCATCTGCAATCGTTTTTCGAAGATCACTTGTTTTCATTTTTGCCAGCGGCCCAAAGCCAATATCCGCATATCCTTTTGGTGAACACATTTCGATATTACTATAACCGAAATCCTTCATCATCTTTAATGTACCCGGCAAATCTTTGCCAAGCATATCTTTTACAGACCACGATTGAAATCCTACAGGCATTTCCACTCCACGTGCTTCTGCAAAAAGCTGTTTGGGCAATTGAGCTAAAACGAATGCAGAACCAAGGCCAAAAGCGCCTTTGCCCAAAAATTCTCTTCTGTTGATTTTTTTCATTACAAATAATTTTTTGTTGAATGATTATTTTAAATGGTTTCCGGATCCCATCCTTTGCGGTATTCGCGTGACAAATATTTATTCGCATCTGGCACATTGGTAATTTTAAGATTTTCAGCGTCATAATCCAAAAGCTTGTTTGACCTTAAAGCGACCGCATACAAATTGATGGCATCGGTTAAATGCTCAGCTTCAGAAAAATTACCGGGATATTGTTTGCCGGTTTTGCACGCTTCAATAAATAACGGTAATGCCTGCGAATGTTTTTGTTCCGTTTGCTGTTTTTCCTGCTCCGGGGTGATCACCGGATCCATCTTTTTACCGGAAATGATTTGTGGATCCTGCACATTAAAGCCTGCCAGGATGATACCACTATCACCAACGAACATCATTCCTTCTTCAGGCAATTCTTTATTCTGTGCAACCAACTCGCCGGGAATGGGCGGACGCATCCCACCGTCGTACCAGATCAGATCAACAGGCGGACGGTTTCCGTTTGCAGGATATTTAAAACGAACTGTGCATGCCATGGGGAATGCAAAATCATTTTCGATACGATAAGGCACCGGGCCATGAAAGTCGCAAACGTGACTACGGTGTGGTTCTACACTTACAGGCGAAGTAAGATTTAATGCATTAAAAACAGTCCAAAGGCTATAATGTCCCATATCAGCCATAGAACCTCCGCCGAAATCGTACCAGCCCCGGAACACCATGTTGGTATAGTCGGGACTATAAGCCCTGGTAGCTTCAGGGCCAAGCCACAAGTCCCAGTCAAAGCCATCCGGAACAGCAGGTGTATCAGTTGGAAGATGAGAATATTGCGGCCACACCGGGCGGTTCGTCCAGTTGTGAACTTCTTTTAATGTTCCGATGGCGCCGCCATTGATCCATGCCATCACGTTTTCCATCGATCCGTTGGAATCCCACGGTATCAGGTGAGTAATTACTTTACTGTTGCGCGACAAGCCAATTACTTTTTTCGATTCTACCAAACGGTTTGAGATCGGCTTGTGCACCAGCACATGCTTCCCTTTTTTCATAGCGGCAATACTGAGTATTCCATGAAGATGATCCGGCGTCATTATTTTTACGGCATCAAGATCTTTTTCTTTGTCAAGCAACTCCCGTGCATCAGCATAAGTTTTGCATCCTTTATATTTTAATTCAGGGTGAAGGTTTGCATAATAAGTATCAACGATGGACTTTGCATTATCCCTTCCGCCCGGAATCGCATTATCTCCTCCCGGATTCCAATTGGGATTATTAATGGTTTTCCGGATGTCGTCTTTCAGATAATTGATACCCCAATCCCTGTATCCGGTTGCATTCTTATTGGGATCGCAAACCGCAATTACCTGTATTCCCATTTGAGGAAGTAATTCAAGTAATTCACGCGTTCCCTGTGTGCCCACACCAATATAGGCGAGAGTAACTTTATCACTGGGCGCAATAAAATTTTTCCCTCCGAGAACATGTCTTGGAAGAATGGTAAAACCTGCTGCAGTGGTGGTAGTTAACTGAACAAATTTGCGCCGGCTTAATGTGGAACCTTTTGCAGAAGAATCAAGTTGATCTTCCTTTTCAATACCAGGAAGATATTGAGGATTGTCTTTTTTCATATCAAAGCTTTTATGTTGAGAGAATGATGACGACCTTTTGCAGAAAGTGGAAACGCTTTGATAAATGTAAGAAAATTACTTCTTCAAAAGATATTTATTT
>Ga0134128_10005524_pt1 | contig 15321 bp, 13 predicted proteins | sample KB31754_FD_96462 | JGI IMG/M metagenome (GOLD analysis project Ga0134128, IMG submission 96462) | Terrestrial soil microbial communities with excess Nitrogen fertilizer from Kellogg Biological Station, Michigan, USA - KB3-175-4 | ecosystem: Environmental > Terrestrial > Soil > Unclassified ... | reverse complement strand
CTGCGGCTGAGCGAGCCCGGCAGGCACTGTCCGCGTCCGCTAGCGCCGGCGAGGTGGTCACCGCGTACCTGGCCGAGCAGGTCGCGGCCATGAAGGCGCTCGACCCGGCCGTACGCCGCGATGAGCCGGACGCGGTCCACCAGATGCGCATCGCCGTCCGGCGGCTGCGCAGCACCCTGCGGACGTTCGGTGCCCTCTGGCAGCGCCAGGACGGTCAGGCCACCGACCAGGTCGCGGCCGACCTGAAGTGGCTGGGTACCCAGCTCGGCGGACCGAGGGACGCCGAGGTCCTGCAAGGGCATCTGCTTTCTGCTACCGATGCCTTGCCTGGCGAGCTGGTGCTGGGACCGGTCCAGGCCAGAATCCAGGGGCATTATGCCCGGATATCGGCAGATGCCAAGGCGAAACTCGCCAAGGCTCTGCGGTCCAGGCGGTACTTTTCGCTGCTTGACCGGCTGGACGCGCTGGTCACCGAGCCCGCGTTGACTCCTGTTGCCGCCAGGCCGGCCAAGAAGGTGCTCCCGGCCGCCGTGCGCCGCTCGTACCGCCGGACCAGGCGGCGGATGGACCGGGCCGCGCAGGCGCCTGCGGGACGCAAGCAGGACGCGGCCCTGCATTCTGCCCGGCGAGCGGCCAAGCGGACCAGGTTCGCCGCCGAGGCGGTTACTCCCGCGTTCGGCCAGCCGGCGGACAGGTTCGCGCGTCGGCTCAAGCGGGTCCAGTCCACGCTCGGCGATCACCAGGACTCGGTGATCGCGAGGCAGGCCGAACGAGAGCTGGCTATCGCTGCCGCCCAAAACACCGAGAATGCTTTCTCCTACGGCGTGCTTTACCAAAGCGACGCGGACGCGGGCGTGCGTGCCATGGCCAGCGGTCAACGCGCGTGGGTTAAGGCCAGCCGCCGCAAGCTCCGTGCGTGGCTGAAGGGCTAGCTCGCCCGGATCAGGGTGCGGTCGAGATCCGCGAGGCTGGACGCGCCGCACAGCGCCATCGACATGCGCAGTTCTTGGGCAAGGATGTCGATCGCGTGCCGCACGCCGGGTTCGCCGGCCGCCGCGAGCCCGTACAGGTGCGCACGCCCGACCAGTACCGCGCGGGCGCCCAGCGCGAGCGCGGTCACTATGTTGGCTCCGCGCCGGATGCCGGAATCGAACAGCACCTCGGTCCGGTCACCCACGGCATCGACGATCTCGGGCAGCACCTCGAGCGAAGCCGGAACGTGGTCCATCTGCCGGCCGCCGTGGTTGGAGACGATGACGGCGTCGACGCCGTGCTCGGCGGCCCGGACGGCCTCCTGCGCCCGCAGTACGCCCTTGATCGCGATCGGGCCGTCCCACAGTTCGCGGATCCACTCCAGGTCCCGCCAGCTCACCGTGCCGTCGAACATCTCCTTCATCTGGTCCCTGGACGTCGGACCGTGCATCGACAGGTTCGGGAAGCTGGGCGGCGGCGAGGTGATGAAGTGCCAGGACCAGCTGGGATGGCGGGCGCCATTCAGCACCGTGCGCAGGTTCAGCTGCGGTGTCGGCAGCTCGATCCCGCGATGCAGCTCGCGGTCGCGCTCTGACCGCACGGTCGTGTCCGCGCTGAGCAGCAGGGCCCGGTAGCCGGCCGCCTTGGCCCGGCTCACCAGCTCCCTGGAGATGCCGCGATCGCCCCACAGGTACAGCTGGAACCACAGCGGGCTGCCGTTCGCGGCCTCGGCGATCGCCTCGAGCGTCTGCGTGGCCAGCGTGGAGACGCCGTAGGTCAGGCCCCCGGCCGCCTTGGCGGCCCGGGCGACGGCCAGCTCGCCCTCGTGGTGGAACATCCGCGGCGCCCCGACCGGCGACAGCACGATCGGCAGCGGCATCGGCGTCCCCAGGACAGTCACCGCCGTCTGCAGATCGCTGACGTCGCGCATTACCCGGGGCAGCAGTTCGACTTCGCCGAACGCCTCCCGGTTGCGGCGCATCGTCCACTCGTCCTCGCCGCCGCCGTCCAGGTAGTCGGCGGCGCCGATCGGCAGCCGCTTGCGCGCCAGCCGGGCGAGGTCGTCGATCGTGTAGCATCGCGCGAGCGCACGGACGCCATAGGGCGCGTCCGGGTGCCCGAGGTGGACTAGTTCCGCTATCTCTTTTGGTTTCATGGCGGGCCTCGCGCCTACCGGCCCAGTGCGCGGGCCAGCTGGGCCTTGCTCATTGAGGACCGGCCCTTGATTCCGCGCTGCCTGGCCTCGTTGTAGAGCTGGGCCTTGGTCGGGCCGCCAGCTCCTTTGTGCGAGCGCAGGCCACCGCGACGGCTCGATGAGATGTCCTTGGTCGAGCTGCGGCTGGCCGTCCGGGACTCCCCTGACCTGGCCCGCTCCTTGTTGACCGTGCGGGCGGCGATTTCCTTGGCCCGGCCTTCGCTCACACCGCGCTGTTCTTGGCCGTCCTTGATGTGCTCGTACTGCCGTTCCCGCTTCGGACTTGAGCCCCTGGGCATCGCAAACCTCCAGTCTCCCTGGGCGTACCTCGTTCCCCTACCCAGGCAGGCGGGAGTATTCAGCCTGATTCAGCTGGCGGCGAATGACCTCAACACACGCAGTTGGAGCAGTTGCAGTTGCAGCCAGCCCCGCAACTGCAGAGTCCGCCGCTGCAGCACTTCTCGGAAAGATACGGCGAGTGTTCAACTACGGCGTGTTGTTCAGGGTTCTTAGCCATCGGCCCACTCCAGATTCCTAGAACGGCCTAACTGCCCGGGTGCGTCAATAACAAACCCGGCTATAAATGGATCGCGTGAAGCTGCGCCTGACCGCCGCTGCGGGCAATCAGGTAATGGAGCCCCCTTGACTACCCAGGATCCTGGCCGGAGTTGAACCGGCGCGGAGACCCATTGGGCTGGGCTGTGCGAAGAAGCGTACCGGCAAAGATGGAGTGCTGAGGTGCAAACAGCGTCAACATCTACAGAACCGTCCCGGGCCGGTCCCGGCGGTTGCGCAGGCCAGTCCCGGCGGCCCGCAGGTCGGCCCGGCTGCTCCGCAGGCCAGTCCCGGCGGCCCGCAGGTCGGCCCGGCTGCTCCGCAGGCCGGGCCCGCCGGGCCCGCTCTGTTTAGGTCGAGATTTCCCGGTTCTCCGGCAGATGCACTCCTTCTCCCAGTAACGTCGCCGAGACAGGCGTTCACAGGACGGCCCAGTGTGCTAGGTGGTACGGAACTGGCTGGCCCCGGGTCGCGTAGTGAACGCGGACGCCGGGCGAAGGAGCACGCTTGCACGCCGCACCCCGTCATGCGAAGCCTGGCCGCAGGCCAGGGCGCAAGCTCGGCAGGCCGGCGACCGGATCCAGCAGGTCAGTGCCCGGCTACGGCACGCCAGGGGACATGCCCGGCGGACCAGTGCCCGGCTCCGGCGGACCAGTGCCCGGCTCCGGCGGGCCAGAGGACCTGTCCAGCGGGCCAGCCACCGGATACCGCACGCCAGGCGACCTGCCCAGCTGGCGAAACGACATGCCCAGCAGGCCAGAAGCCGGATACGGCACGCCACGGGACATGCCCGACGGCCCCCCAGCCGCGTTCGGCGGGCCAGCGGCCGGGTCCGGCAAGCCGGGCAGGCCTGGGAGCCGGTTCGGGGTTGCCGCCAAGCTCGGGGCCATGGGAGCGGCCGCCGTCACGGTAGCCGGTATTTCCGTGGTCGCGTTCGAGATGGCTCAAAGCGGTGCCGCCGCGCCGAAGGCCGCTCACCACCTGGCTGCGCCGCCAGACGCGGGGGCGCTCGTCAGCCTGTCCCGGGAAAGCTCCTCCATGCACCACGCCGTCGCGATGGCCGAGACGCGGATGACCAAGAAGCGAGCCAGACAAGCCGCAGCCGCCCACCGCCGGCACCTGGCCGCGCTCGCCGCCGCCCGCCGGGCCGCCCGGGCCCGCGCGAAGGCCTCGCACTCCACCCCGCCGAGCCCGGCCCCGACTCCTAGCCCGACCCCGTCACCGCCATCGAGTGGCGGCACGGACGCCGCCCACTCGGCGCTCGGAATCTGCATCCGCAACGCCGAGGAGGGCGGCAGCTACGCCTGGGGTCCCGGCAACGGTGGCGGCGCGTACCAGTTCGTCCTGGGCACCTGGGAGCGCTACGGCGGCGCCGCGAGCGAATACGGCGTCGCCGACGCCGCCTACCAGGACAAGATCTTCGACAACGCCATTGCCGCAGGCGGCGCCTCCAACTGGACCCTCTACGACGGCTGCTGATTCCGGCGACGCTCTCTTGAGTGCCCCGAACCCGTGAGTGCCCCGAACCAGTGAGTGCCCCGAACCCGTGAGTGCCCCGAACCCGCTCCGCCGCCGAGTCGCGCACTCCGACCCGCCCACTGCGCGCTGTGGCGCGCTCTGGCCCCCCAGAGCAGCATCGATGTCCCCTTACTGTAGTTCCGTCCCGGGAAGCTACTACAGTAAGGGGCGGCTCATGTCGCCCTGGCTACGTCAAGGTCCCTCTACTGTAGTTCCTTCCTGGGAAGCTACTACAGTAGAGAGAGTCTGCTGTAGCTGGCCGGGCGGCCCGGCTGCCGACTGATCAACTCTTTCCCGCGTCAGCAGGGGCTTGAAGATCCACCAGAGGATGAGCCCTAGGCCGCTCGCCACCAGCACGCTCTCGAAGGTGCCGGACGCTGGTTCGGCCTGAGGGCACGCCAATACACCACCGCAATTCTTTCTAAATAGAAGAAAGATCTGCCCGGGTGTTTCTACGTTGTGCCGTGATGCAGACGTTGGTCCGGGCAGCTCATGTCCCCGGACCATAGCGGCTCTAGTTACTTACCGATACGGTGTCGAAACGACGGGCGGTGGCATGGTCACCTGACCGGCCGCGTACCCTGTTTCGCAGCCGCTCGGAACGGAGGATCACCAATGAGGTCAACGGCGTCCCGACGCGCGTTCCTGACGGGCAGCGCGGTCGCGGTTGGCGGCCTCGCGATAGCCGGCCGCCTTGTTTTCGTCACTGGCACGAAGATTCTTACCGGGCAGGCCGCGGCGGATAGCGCCGCACTCTCCCGGCGCACCGTCCGGTCCTGCGCTAGCTGCGCGGCGACCGATGAAACGATGTCGCTATATATGTCTGATCTGCCGCAGCCGCCTCTTGACACTCGCTAACAGACTTCCCGAGATTCAGGTCGTCAGGTCTACGGCACCTTGATGGCATTGCCCCAGCGGCCGTTCCGCTCGGTCACCACGAGTGCCTGACTACGGGAAGAACGGTCTGTGTAGTAACCGACGGCCGCGCAATTGCCCGCCGTCGGGCACGACACCGAGAAGGCCTCGGCGTTCCCGCCCGTGTTCAGCGCAGCCAAGCCAGGCACCTCGAAGGCCGTGCGCCAGCGCCCGTTCCGCTCACTGCTTACGAACGCCTGAACGCGGTGAGAACCGTCGGTGTAGTAACCGACGGCCGCGCAGGTGCCCGCTGTCGGGCACGCCACCGACAGTACCTGGGCATCCCCGCCCGCGTTCAGCGCAGCCAAGCCAGGCACCTCGAAGGCCGTGCGCCAGCGCCCGTTCCGCTCACTGGCCACGAACGCCTGAATGCCCTGAGAACGGTCGGTGTAGTAGCCGACGGCCGCGCAGGTGCCCCTCGACGGACACGATACCGAGAAGACCTGGGCATTCCCGCCCGCGTCGAGGGAGGCAGTGCCCGGTACCTTGATGGCATTTCCCCAGCGGCCGTTCCGCTCACTGGCTACGAACGCCTGATTGCGGAAAGCATGATCTGTGTAGTAGCCGCCGGCCGTGCAGTTACCCGCCGACGGGCAGGACACCCAGTTGACTGAAGCGACGCCCCCGGCGTTGAGGGCGGCCGTACCGGGCACCTTGAGGGCCTTGCCCCAGCGGCCATTCCGCTCGGTGGCGACGAACGCCTGAAAGCGGGCAGAACTATCCGCATATTCCCCGCCGGCCGCGCAGTTGCCCGCCGACGGACAGGACACAGAATGAACTACACCGTTCGCGCCAGCGTTCAGCGCGGCCGAGCCGGGAACCTCAATCAGTGTGCCCCAGCGGCCGTTCCGCTCGTTGACCACGAACGCCTCTATGTCGTAAGAACTGTCCGTGTAGTAACCGCCGGCCGCGCAATTGCCTGCCGACGGACACGACACCGAGTAAACCCAGGCCTTCGCGTGCGGATTCAGCCCAGCCGAGCCGGGCACCTCGATGGCATTGCCCCAGTGGCCGTTCCGCTCGCTGGCCACGAACATCTGATTGTGAGTAGCACCGTCGGTGTAGTAACCGCCGGCCGCGCAGTTACCCGCCGACGGGCACGACAGCGAGAGGACCTGGGCATTCCCGCCGGCGTTCAGCCTGGCCGAGCCGGGCAGCCTGACGGCATCGCCCCAGTGGCCGTTCCGCTCGCTGGCCACGAACGCCTGATTGCGGTGAGAACCGTCGGTGTAATAGCCGCCAGCCGCGCAGTTACCCGCCGACGGACACGACACCGAGAGGACAACGGTGTTCCGGGCCTTGGGCTGCGCCGCCCAGCCGGGCACGGCCACCGACAAAGTGCACAGTGCCGTCAGCCCAGTCAAGAGCCTCACAACCCGGTCCCGCCTCATCGTCCCTCCAGCAATTGACCCGCCGACCATGTCAGTGGCCCGCCTGGCCGTTCGTACCCTGGCGGCTTTGTTACTGGCCATACCGGGAACACAGTTCCCGCAGCGCCTTGATGGTGGCCTTGTCAGAAGGTTTCCAGGGTCCGCTGAGGCCGTAGCCGGGATCAGCCCAGAATGTAAAGAGACCTTTTGCGCGCGCGCCGCGCTCGTTCATCCACGAGGCGAGCAGTTTGAACCAGGCGGGCCGTAGCGCCGCCACGGGACAGTTCGTCTCGCCGACGACCAGCGACGGATAGCCGGTCTTGTCCTTCGTCCTGGCCAGTTCCTTGAACTCGATCCACCGGTGATGGGCATGCTCCCAGCGTGGATGCGTATGAGTGCCCAGGTTGCCGTAAAGGTCAAGCCCGTAGTAATCAAGAGCCGGCGGTACGTAGCGCATCAGGTAGCTCAGGTCACCGCCTCCGAGCAGGCAGCCATAGCTAACGTTCGATCCCAGGCACAGTGATTGCATCTTGCGGTGCATCTGGTACACGTTGTTTGGCGTCAGATAGCGCTGCTCGTACGGCAGGCTCAGCACCTCGTGCCAGGCGCTCAGCATCGATCCGGGCGGCGCGCCAGCGATCATCGCGCGAATCCGCTCGTCCAGCCGGCCCGCGAAGAGATCGTTGAGGTCAGGGTAGACAGACATCAGCAAGCGAGTGCGCTGGGCGTGAACTGGCCAGGGCGTCGGAAAGACGTTCACGCCTTTGCCGCCTCGAGCGCCGCCGCCTGCGTAGCCGCGGATGCCGGTGAAGTCAGAGGACGGGCCGAGCGCAGACGCGATCCGGTCGTAAACGCTGGAATCCGCGCCGATAATCATTTGCCGAATCCTAGCGCGCCGAGTCCATGAACAAGCGGGCCGGCGCCGGACGCGATACCGGCATCTCGCGATGCCGGTACCGCAACCGCACCGAGGCCGCGCCATAGGGCGCCACCTGAAGTCGTGAAATGCGCATCGGATAGCGGCGACCGGGCTGGCTAGGTGATGTGCGCGGCTGCAGCATCCCGCGACACCGCGCCAGCCGTCGCCGGTGTGCTGCGAAGCTACGGTGGCCGACGTGAAGCTCGCACCCAGCCCGTCGTCACGCCCGCCAGGTTCGAGCCGGACGAGAGCATTCCACAGATGCTCGGCCATTGGGGGACCTGGATCAGGATAATAGCGGTGCCATTCGGCAGCCAGCCGACGGTTATTTCGGCCGATAGCAGAACAACCTGGCGCTCCTGATTAACCGCAGTGGCTGAGAGCCCGCTGCGACCGCGAACTTAATCACTTCAGTCACGTCGGGCGCACCGGTAACTCATGATCAACTCTTAGATCCGGTGAGTATGCCGATTCACCTGGTTTTTAGCCGGTGAATATGCAAATTCACCCGGTCGGCAGCGGGCGAGAATGGCCGATCAGGCCCTTTGCCGAAGAGTTTTCGGCTATTCCTAACCGCCTGCCGTCGAAAACGCTCCTGGATCAGGGAAACAGCCGATCAGATCAGCCATGATCACGGCGAGTTTTTCGTTTGGTGGCGATTTAGCCGTCACATAGGCCGAAAACTCAACACGAGGCGACAACCCGCGCTACCGCCTTGAGAGCGCCGACCGGCACGGGTCAACCCAGTCCGGGCCGCATCATCAAGCCAACGGGACGGGCCGTCAAGCAACGACCGGCTATCTGATTTTCAGATATCATTGACTCCATGAGGAGCATGACCGCCACCGAGGCGTCCCGGCATTTCTCCGACTTGCTGGACGCTGTCGAGCGCGGCGAGACGGTGACCATCCTGCGGGGCAATCATCCGGTAGCAGAGATCGGCCCGGCTCACCGCCGCACGGGCGCCGACCTGCGCACTGCACTTGAAGGCACCCTGCCACCCGATGAGGCCTTCGCCAGGAACATCTCAGCAGCCCTGGCCCTGGTCACATCGGAGGTGCCCGATCCATGGGCCGACGCCTGATCCTGGACACCAACATCCTCATCGCCTACGAGCGCGGCACCCTCGACCGATCAACCCTCGACGAAGACGAACTCGCTATCGCCTCAATCACCGCGTGCGAATACCGCACCGGAATCGAGTTGGCTGACACCCCGGAACGGGCGGCCGCGCGGGCCCGAGCCCTGGCGACCATCACCTCGGTCATCGAAGTACTGGACTACACCCCGGTGACTGCGGCACACCACGCACGCCTACTCGCCCACGTCCGCAAAACAGGCAGCCCACGCGGCGCGCACGACCTGATCATCGCCGCGCACGCCGCCGAAACCGGCCGCCTCCTGCTCACCAAGGACGCCAAAGCCCGCTTCAGCAACCTGCCCGGCATCACGACCCTCGACGCCTGACCAACCAATGTGCGCCGGATGTTGTCACTGTCGAGAACGCGCCAAGCTATCGATGGCCGCCACAATGCGCCGTGCGGGCCGCTGACGACGCGGACGCATCGACATGCCCAGTCCCGCCAAAGAAACCTGCTAAACATACTAAGCGGCGCTAATCTTAGGTCGTTTAGTAGGTTGGTTAGGAGGTTTCTTGCGCAGCTTTGCTGACCTTGATGTGCTCATCGGGCTGGTGCCAGCTCAGGTCGTCACCAGGCTCAGCGCGATCGACTTTGGCCGGGGGTCGGAGGCGCTTTACCGTGACCAGATGCCGGGGCTGCTCACCGAGCTCGCCGACCGGGCCCGCGTCATGAGCATCACCGCCTCATCGGCGATCGAGGGCGTCATCGTCGGACGAATACCGCAGCCTCCGAATAAGTGCTCTGCGGAAAGCGAAGTGGCCGGTTCGCGCAGACCGACTAATCCGCCCCCGCGTCGGCGACGGTAGCGGGAGAAGATCACGTCCGCGATGCTGAAAGCCACTTCTCGGTGACGCTTCACGCCGCCACCTGACGCCAGAACCCAATGACAAACCACACACAAATGACCAAGGGCCTGACCGCCGCATTCGGCGGTCAGGCTCCTGACCAGTCTCAACCTGACGTAGCCCCGACGGGATTTGAACCCGCGCTACCGCCTTGAGAGGGCGGCGTCCTGGGCCGCTAGACGACGGGGCCAGGAACAACACTCACTGCAAGTACAACCACAACCACTTACCAGCCAGACTGCGCTGGGGTACCAGGACTCGAACCTAGACTAACGGGGCCAGAACCCGTCGGGCTGCCAATTACCCCATACCCCACCGGAACGAACCCTCTCGGGCTCGGCCGCCTGAGCAGTTTAGCCGAATCAGGCGACCACCTCCAACCCGAACGGTCTAGCCGTTAGTCACGATCGGCTACCGGATTGCTGAGTGCTCCGATGCCCTCGATCGTCACCGAGACTTCGTCGCCCTTGTCCATCGGCCCGATCCCGCCCGGGGTACCGGTCAGCACTACATCGCCAGGCAGCAAGGTCATCACCTGGCTGACGAACGCGATGATCGCTCCCACGTTGTGCACCAGCAGCGAGGTCCTTGACTGCTGCTTGACCTCGTCGTTGAGCCGCGTCACCAGACCCAGGTCGGCCGGGTCCAGGTCGGTCTCGATCCACGGCCCGAGCGGGCAGAACGTGTCGAATCCCTTGGCCCTGGTCCATTGGCCGTCCTTGGCCTGCAGATCGCGCGCGGTGACGTCGTTGGCACAGGTGTAGCCGAAGATCACCTCGGACACCCGCGCGACCGGCACCTCGCTGCACACCCGGCCGATCACCACGGCCAGCTCGCCCTCGTAGTCCGCCCGCTCCGAAATCCCGACCGGGCGGCGGATCGGATCGCCGGGGCCGCAGACCGCGGTGGACGGCTTGAGGAAGATGACCGGCTCCTCCGGCGGCTTGTCGCCGCCCATCTCCTCGACGTGGTCGACGTAGTTCTTGCCGATGCACACCACTTTGCTCGGCAGGATCGGCGCGAGCAGGTTGACCTCGCTGAGCGCGTGCCGGGTGCCGGTCAGCTGGAGGTCGTCGGGCGTCGCGCCGAACGGGTGCCCGGCGATCTGCGCGACCACCAGGTCGCTCGAGCCGTTGGCGGCGCCTACGCCCGCATCGGCCCCCTCGGCATGTACTACCAGCCCGTAGCTGACTTCGTCGTGATGAGAAAACCTTGCGATCCGCATTGAAAGAGCGTACCGAGCACCGCATCCGGGCGAATCGGGAGCCCGGCTACTGCCAGTAGTGCTCCACCTCGGACACAGGCCGCGCCTTCGCGTCGCCGGGATCCTCGCCGAACTCCCGTCGCGCCCGGCGCTGCCGCAGGAGGTCCCAGCACTGATCCAGCGCCTCTTCGGCGGCCTTAAGCTCGCCGTGCTCATCGTCCGTGGTGAGTTCGCCGGCGGCCAGCCTGGCCCTCAGGTCGTGCTCCGTCTTGATCAGCTCGTCGATCCGCCCGAGGATCTCTTTGTCGTCCATCCGACAACCTTAAATCTTTCATGAGAAACGCATTGCGAGGGCTCTCCGCCCAGCTTCCAGAGGCCAGTCACGCCGCGGGCCGGTCCCCCGCACGCACAACGGGGAAAGTCCGTAGTGGTCCTCGCCACAACGAACTTTCCCCGTGGTAGACGCCGAGGGCTAGATGATCTTGTGGATCCAGCCGTGCGGGTCCGGGAGGCGGCCGAACTGGATTCCGAGTAGCTCCTCGCGCAGCCTCATCGTGACCGGGCCGGGTTCGCCGTTTCCGATCTGCCAGCCGCCCGACTTCGCCTTGACCGAGCCCACCGGGGTGATGACGGCGGCCGTGCCGCAGGCGAACACCTCGGTGATCTCGCCCGAGGCGCAGCCCTGGCGCCACATCTCGATCGACATCGGCTCTTCCGTGGCCGGCAGGCCCAGGTCCGGGCCGAGCGTGAGCAGCGAGTCCCTGGTCACGCCGGGCAGCAGCGTCCCGGTGAGCGGGGGGGTCACCAGGCGGGTGTTGCCGCCGGAGCCGAAGACGAAGAACAGGTTCATCCCGCCCATCTCCTCGACCCACTGATGCTCGATCGCGTCGAGCCACACGACCTGGTCGCAACCCTGGTCAAGCGCCTCCTTCTGGCCCGCGAAGGACGCGGCGTAGTTCCCGCCGGTCTTGGCTGCGCCCGTACCCCCGGGAGCGGCACGGGTGTAGTCCTCGGCCAGCCAGACGTTGACCGCGCGGAGGCTGCCGGCGAAGACCGAGCCCGATGGCGACGCGATGACCAAGAACATGTACGAGCTGGCCGGGCGCCCGACGCCGAGCGACGGCATCGTCGCGATCATGAACGGCCGCAGGTACAGGCTCTGGGACGTGTTCGCCGGCACCCAGTCCTTGTCCTGGATGACGAGCGTCTCGATCGCCGAGATGAACGTCTCCTCCGGCAGCTCCGGCATGGCCATCCTGAGCGCCGACCGGTTGAACCTGGCCGCGTTCATCTCGGGCCTGAAGATGACGATCGGCCCGGACTCCTGCCGGTACGCCTTCATGCCCTCGAAGATTTCCTGGGAATAGTGAAGGACCGCGGTCGCCGGGTCGAGCGAGAGCGGGCCGTACGGCTCAAGCTTGCCGTCATGCCAGCCCCGGTCTTCTGACCACCGGAGCGTAATCATGTGGTCGGTGAATACCCGGCCGAACCCGGGCGACTCAAGCATCTTGAGCCGTTCTTGGTCTGACACGCGCCGCCCACGCCGGTCAGGCGTCTCTGGCGACGCTGCTGGGATCAGATCAAACTTGATCTCGGGTGCACTCCTGCCATCCATCGCAGTTCCTCCTTCGTGCGGCCTCCGCCCCATTGCGACCGTCCGCAGCGGCGCCGTCCCTGCCGACGGCCCGCACTTCTATCTTGACCATTAATGGGGGCGGCTGGCTAATCGGAGTACAGGCCCGGTCGGCCGCCGCATTGGCGCCGGTACCGGGTACCCGAAATCGCGGCGCCTAGCTGGCTACTCGCTCAGCGATGTCGTCGCCAACTTCGACCGTGCTGCGCGCGGCCCACTCACCCTGGCGAACAAGCAGGTCCTCTGCGACCGCCTGCTCGATCCTGGATGCTTCCGAGGTCATGCCTAGATGCTCGCACAACATCGCCGCCGACAAGATCGCTGCCGTTGGATCCGCCTTCTGCTTGCCGGCAATGTCCGGGGCACTGCCGTGCACCGGCTCGAAAGTACTTGGCCCGGTTCGCTCCGGGTTGATGCTGGCGCTCGCGGCGAGCCCGAGCCCGCCGACGATCGCGGCGCCAAGCGCGGTGACCACATCACCGAACAGGTTGTCGGTGAGGATCACGTCGAACTGCTCAGGCGCGGTCACCAGGTACTGCAGGGCAGCGTCCACGTGGCAGTAATCGGCCGTCACGACGCCGAAGTCGGCGGCGACCGCGTCGAACGTGCGCATCCACAGGTCACCGGCGTGGGTCAGCACGTTGGTCTTGTGCACGAGCGTGACCTTGCGGCGCGGCCTCGTCGCCGCGCGGCCGAAGGCATACCTGGTGATCCGGCCGACGCCGAACGCGGAGTTGATGTTCTCCTGCGTCGCGATCTCGTCCGGCGTCCCCTTGCGCAGAATGCCGCCGGCCTCGATGTAGGGACCTTCTGTGCCTTCTCGGCACACAAGAATATCGAGGGCAGCGCCTCGCAGCGCGGCTAGAGGGGACTCCACCCCGGGGAACAGCCGGACCGGGCGCAGGCTGACGTACTGGTCGAATTCGAACCGCAGCCGCAGCACCAGGCCGCGCTCCAGCACGCCGCTCGGGATGCTCGGGTCGCCGACCGCGCCAAGCAGGATCGCGTCGTGGCTGGCGATCTCGGACAGCACCGAGGCGGGCAGGATCTCGCCGGTGCGGGCGTAGCGGCTCGCCCCCAGGTCGTAGGCGGTGGTCTCGATGGCGCTGTCGGCCGCAGCCGCCCTGAGCACCTTGATTGCCTCCGCAATCACCTCAGGGCCGATGCCGTCGCCACCGATCACTGCGATTCGCATTGAACGCCCCATGCGCGGATCTTAGCGGTCAACTGGCCGGGCTGCAGGCCGGGTCCCCAGCCTTGTGGTTGGAACCCTGCCCGGCTGCGGCTATCCAGCCCGCGACGGTGCCCACGCAACTGGGGTCAACCGCGTCGGGCGGCACCGGCCCGGCGATCCAGCCGCCCTGGCCAAGACCGCAGCTCAGGGACTTGAGCAGCTCGACCTGTTCGGCGCTTTCGACGCCGGTGGCGATCACCTCGATACCGAGATCGCGGCCGAGCCCGGCGATCGCCGAGGTCAGCAGCGTGAGCGTGGGGTCGCCGCCAAGACCGGCGATGTACGAGGAGTCGATCTTGATCGAGTCGATGGCGAGCCGCCGCAGGTAGCTGAGCGAGGCGTAGCCGGTGCCGAAGCCGTCGATGGCGAGCCGGACTCCCCTGGCCCGCAGGCCGGCTAGCTCGGCGACGACCGGCCCGGTGCCGTCGACCAGGACCCGCTCGGCGACCTGCAGGGTCACCACCTGGGGCGGGAGCCCGGCGTCTTCGGCCGCGCCCAGCACCCCCTCGGCGAATCCTCCCGCGCTTACCTGCCGGGCCGAGCAAGCCACCATGAGCCCGATCGCAGGGTCGCCCGTTCGCCAGGCCGCGACCTGGTGGCAGGCCTCACGCATCACCCAGTCGGTGAACTTGCCGACCATGGCGGCGTCCTCGGCGATCGCGAGCAGCTCGTCGCCGCTGATCAGTTCCTGCCCGCCACTCCCCCCGTCCGCCACCCCAACCGGCCAGCTGACCAGCACTTCCGCGCACGTGACCCGCGAGCTAGCGAGGTCGGCCACCGGCCGGTAACAGATCTTGAGCTGCTGATCGGTGATCGCCTCACCGAACCTGGCGGCGAGGTCGGCGCGGCGCTTGGTCACCGCCTGCAGCTGCGGCCCGAAGATCTCGACCCGGCTGCCGCCTGATCTGCCCCAGCCGCTGGATTCCCTGGCCTTCAGCATCGCCAGCTGGGCGTTGCCAAGTACCTGGTCCGCGCCACCGTATGCGCAGGTCGCGACGCCGGCGCAGGCGGTGAGGGAGATCTCCTTGTCGGCCACCCTGAACGGCTCGTCCGAGATGGCCCGCGCCAGCCGTGCGGCCAGCTCGGCGACGGGCCCGGTGCTGCCCGCGCCGAAGTCGCCGTCCTCACACGGACCAGAGTCGCCGAGCAGCACGGCGAACTGGTCGCCGGCCCAGCGGGCGACCGTCGCACCGGGTGGCACGGCCGCGCGCAGCCGTCGGCCAGCCTGAGCGACGACCAGGTTCTCCCCCGGCTGCCCGCCCAGGTCGTGCATGAGCGCGTGGCCATCGAGGCCCACCAGGATCGCGGCGAGGCCGCTCTCGCCGTCCTGGCCGGTGCCGCCCTGGCTCAGGTCCTTGACCCGGTCTTCCAGGTAGTTGCGGTTCGGCAGGCCGGTAAGGCCGTCGTGGAAGGTGAGCTGGGTGACCTGCTGGCGCAGGGCGACCAGCTCGCTGTCGTCGTGACAGGTGATCAGAATCCTGGCCGTCTCGCCCGGCTGCCCGTACTTGGACAGCCTTGCCGAGACCTGGCGCCACGATCCGTCGGCGCCCCTGACCCGCCCGTGAAACGTGCCGGTGCCCGACTCGGCGCGGAGGGCGGCGAGCATGGCCGCGATGCCGGCGGAGCGATCCTCGGGATGCACCACGTCGGCCAGCCTGGTGCCGGTGAGCTGGGTCTGGCCGTAGCCGAGGTCACCGACGGCCGGGCTGATGTACTCGATCGTCCCCGCCAGGTCACAGATCAGCACGGTGTCACTGGTGGAGTCCGCGAGCGTGCGGAAGACAGAATCGGAGGCCCGCGCCGAGGCGGTGACGCTGGT
>Ga0134128_10005522_pt1 | contig 15322 bp, 14 predicted proteins | sample KB31754_FD_96462 | JGI IMG/M metagenome (GOLD analysis project Ga0134128, IMG submission 96462) | Terrestrial soil microbial communities with excess Nitrogen fertilizer from Kellogg Biological Station, Michigan, USA - KB3-175-4 | ecosystem: Environmental > Terrestrial > Soil > Unclassified ... | reverse complement strand
TGGTCGTGAAGCTCGGACCGCGGTACTGCACGTTGGTGAACCACTCGTTGGCCGTGCCGTCCATCTGCGGCAGGACGACCAAGCCGTGGGTGTGCGTCACGCGCGCGACCGGGAACTGGGCGTTCATGTAGCCGGGCGGGAACAGATTGAACGGTGGCGTCGGTTCCTCGATGGCCTGGGGGTTCGCCCAGGCGATCGTCGGCTCCACAGGCAAGAAGTACGGCTGCTGGATGTTCGTCCGCCAGTGGACGACCGTCGGAATGTTGCGCGTGTTCTCGAAGGTGGCTCCGGGAGACCCGCTGAAGTTTCCACCGCCCACGACCGTCCCGTTCTGGACGAACACGGTGGTCGAAGGAAAGCCCGAGGGCAGCATCTGCACGCTGGCTTCCGAGTCGCTGATCGTATACTCGTTGCGGATCACCTGCCCGGCGCTGTTCCGGATCACCGTCGGCTGCCACACTGGCAGGATCGGGAGCTGATTCGCGAACTTTGGAATCGCTCCGGGGTCGAGGGCCACCTCGTCCGGCGGAGGCAGCCCGAGGGCCGCGGTTTTTTCCGTTGTGGATCCGTTCTGTGAGCCTCCGCCGAGGCAGCCTGCCGCCGATAAGGCGAGCGCCGCCATCGACGACCCTAACGCTACACGTCTCATCTTCATTGGGACCTCCCCGACGGCCGACTACTCGCACCGCCTGCGTAATAAGTACCCAGGGGCGATCGAACGTAACGGTGGGTCTCTGAAACAATCCCTTACGATTTGGCCGGCGATCTAGGTAGTTGGAGTCATTCGGCGTCGCCGCGACGTGCCCGCGCAGAAGATCGAATTCGCATCAGGCGCATCCTGAGGGCCGCCGGAGTGAGCCCCATCTCGTCTGCCAATTCCTTGCCGGTCACGTTGTCGAGATAGCGACGAAACAGCAACGCCACGCTTTCGCTGTCGTCACCGATCGCCCGTTCTAATGATGCGCGCGCATCGAAGCGCTGATCCGGCGGCGCCACCGGATCCCGAAGCTGGTCGATGAGGGGGTCCTCCAGCGGCTGCTCGGCGCGAACGCGGCGGCGCCGGCGCCATTCCATCCCGATCACGTGGCGGGCGATCCCGCAGCTCCAAGAGAGGAAACTGTCCGGATCTCGGGGGCCTTCGCCCGCCAAGGCGCGCAGGCTGACCTCCTGCAGGATCTCGTTGGCCGTTTCTCGGTCACCGACGCGACGACGGACGAATGCCGCCAGCGTCGGCATGCAACCGACGAGCATCTCCCCTAGCTTCTTGTCGTCCGCAGAGGACATCTCGCTCGAGATTCCCGGAACTAGGCGAGCAGGACAAACGACGGAGCAATAAGAGAACACAGTTCGGGCGAATCGTTGCCTGGTGAGTGGCGTTGACCGGGCTGAAACGAACAAAATTTTTTGCGGCGATGACCGATTTTGCCGCGCGGTGACGCAGCTTTTCCGCAATATACCTGAGACGCCCGGACTACACCCTAGTCAATCGTTAGCCCGCATACGGTTTCGCGCCCCGCCGTTGATCCGCGGCGGCGCCCGCTTCGCGGGCCGCTTGGCCCCCCCGACCACCAGCTCGCGGCGCTCGAGCGGCGTCACCAGCGGCAACGTGATGAAAAACGTCGATCCGGTGCCCACCTGACTTTCCGCCCAGATGACGCCCCCCTGCGCTTCGACGATCCCCTTGGTGATGAAGAGCCCGAGCCCGCGTCCCTTGCGGGCCGTCTCGTCGGCTTGCCAGTAGCGCTGGAAGAGGTGCGGCAGGCGCGCGGCGGGGATGCCCGGACCGGTGTCGCGCACCGCCACCAGCGCGTTCGCGCCCGAGGAGGTGGCCGAGAGAACAATCGTTCCCCGTTCGGGAACGAACTTGACCGCGTTCCCAATCAAATTGGAAAAGACCTGCATCATCCGATCGCGGTCGCAACGGACCTTGAACGGCGGCGGCGGCATCTCGATCTTGATTTCGATCTGTTTGTCGTGCGTGAGCGGCGACGAGAGCTCGACGGCGTCCTCGAACAGGTCGCCGATCTCGTGCTCCCGCGAATCGATCGCCAGCCGCCCCGACTCGATGCTGCCGACGTCGAGCAGATCTTCGATCATGCGCCGCATCTGATGGATGCCGCGCCGGATGCGATCGAGCTGCTTCCACCCGCGCCGACGCTCGTCGCGCGGCGAGCTCCGCAGCAGCATCTCCACGTTCAGGAACAGACTCATGAGCGAGTTCTTCAGATCGTGCGAAACGAACGCCAGGATGTCCTGGCGCGCCTGGACCGCCTCCCGGGCCTCGTTGTAGAGCTGCGCACGCTCGACCGCCGTCCCGATGCGCGCCGCCAGATCGCGCGCCGTCGCCAGGTCGGAACTGGAAAATCGTCGGGCCGTCCGGGTCGACACGAGCGTCAACACGCCGACGGGTCCTTTGGCCGACATCAACGGAACCAGCAGCAGCGACTTCGCGGCGTCGCCGGGACCGAGCGCGCCGCCCGTCGGCTTGGCCACCAAGATCGGACGGCCCGAGCTGGTGACGCGGCGGCCGAGCGCGAGGTCGTGCAGCCCGACGGCGACGGCCGCGGTCCGTTCCTGGTCGGCATCGGTGAAGGCGGTCGCCGCCCGCTGCAGGTCGCCCTCGTCGTCCAGCAGATCGATGAAGGCCAGATCGGCGAACCAGATGACCGCCAGTCGCGCCACTTCGCGCAGCGGCTCGGCGAGATCGAACGAAGAGGCGAGCACCTGGCTGGCGGTCGCCAGCAACCGAAGTCGCTCCTCACGGGGCGATCCCTGACCTTCGAACAGGGCGGCGCCACGGTCCCGCGCAGATCTCATCGCCTGCGCCTCACGCCCGTTGCTCCCACCGCATGTCGGGTGGGAGAGATATCGTTTTGCAACTCCAAGGGTCAAGAATCAACCCCAGCTCGAGCTCAATCTCAGTATCTGCCCCAAAGGCTCCGCTCGCTGACACGCGGCCAATCAGGACGGTTAGGGCGTCTGAAGTTTTTCTCGTTCGTTGCTCTTTACTTTTCGAGAGACGGAACGAGATTGGTCCGACGTGAGCTCGGCGGTGACTCGTATTCTGATCGTGGACGATCATCCGATTGTGCGTGATGCGCTCGCCGCCCTGCTGGGCGAGACACCAGAGCTGCAGATCGTCGGCGTGACGGCCAGCATCCGCGAAACGCTGCCCTTGCTGGAACGAACGACGCCCGACCTCTTGTTGGTCGATCTGTCGCTCGAGGACGGCAGCGGGATCGAGCTGGCACGCGCGTTGCGCCGGTCGCGGCTCAAGACCCGCGTCCTCATCATCACCGGCTTCCGCGACGAGTTCTCCGCCGCGGAGGCCCTCTCGGTCGGCGTGCACGGGTATATCCTCAAGGAGCAGCCGACGGCCGACCTGCTGGTCGCCATCGAGACGGTCGCCCGGGGTGGCCGCTACATCTCGCCCCTCATGGCCTCGCGCATGCGCACCGACGCCTCGAGCGGGTCGGAGGATCGCCTGCTCGCGCGACTGTCACGGCGCGAACGAGAAATTTTCCGTCTGGTCGTGGCCGGCAGCGGCAGCAAGGAGATTGCCAGCCGGCTCTTCATCAGCGTGAAGACGGTCGACACCCACCGCACCAACATCAACCGGAAGCTGGGCGTGCGGACCACCGCCAGCCTGATTCGGTTCGCCGCCGCGCACGGCATCGCGATCGCGCCGCGCGCCTCGTCCGAGGAGACCGAGCTGCTCGACCCCTCGCTCCCGGCCGCCCCCCTCCCGACCGTCTGACGGCAGGCGCGCCGCTCGAGGGCACGGCCGATGTCGCGCCGGGCCGGCCGCCGCGTGGCCGGCCTTGACCGAGAAGCCGCGTCCTGTATCCTCGTCGCCCCTCGCCGTTCGCATACGCACGACTTGGGCCCATAGCTCAGCTGGTAGAGCTGCGGACTTTTAATCCGTAGGCCGCAGGTTCGAACCCTGCTGGGCCCACAAGCAATTAGGCAGTTTTCTCGGGGAAAACTCGGGGGTCAGCGGGAAGAGCTGGCCCCCGGTTGTCCGCCTGGGAGGATGCGAGCGGGCCCAAGCTTGGGCCAACCTGGGGCCCACTTGGGCCAACTTGGGGCCCACTTGAGGCCAACTTGGGCCCAAAACCGAGCGGCCTGCCGGCCGCGGATCCCGCCTTGCTCGCCGGGAGGGTCTCGGACGATACTCGCCGCGAGCATGAGCCAGCGGCGCGCGTCGACCCTGCTCGTCGCCCTGGCCGTCGCCGCAGTGGGCGCGCAGATCCTGCAGCAGTCCGCGCAGCGACTCTACCCGCGCTACGACGAGGTCCGGTACCTGGCCATCTCGCGCGACTTCGCGCACGAGGGGGGCCTGCTGCGCGTCATCCGCTGCCACTTCGAGCTGCGCTGCCTGGAGGAGAACCGCCCGCCGCTCTACCAGTTCTTCCTGGCGCCCGTCGTCGACGACGAGCCGCGCGCCTTCGCCGCCGCCAAGCTGGTCGAGCACGGGATGGCGCTCCTGCTGATTGCGGTGGTCGGCTTCATCACGGCGCGGGTCTTCTCGCGGCGCGTGGGCGTCGCCTCGGCGATCGTCGTGACGCTGATGTCGGTCATGCCCGAGTACGGCGCCCGCCTGATGCACGATCTGCTGTTCGCCGCGGTGACCTTCGCCGCGGTGTACGCCTATTCGAGCTGGCAGGAGCGCGGCTTCGGTCACTGGCTGGCCGCCGGCGCGCTGATCGGCCTGGCCTTCATCACCAAGGGGAGCGGTCACCTGCTCTGGGCGCCGCTGGTCGCGGTGTCGTTCTACAGACACCGCGCGACGCTCCTGCGCCGGCCGGTGCTCTACGCGGCGGCCGCGGGGTTCGCGGTGACGGCGTCCTTCCTGCTGTGGCGAAACCTGAGGGTGTTCGGGAGCCCCTTCTACAACTACAACGCGCCGCAGATCTGGCTCGACAAGTGGCAGGACGTCTGGGCCTTGCAGCTCACGCCCGAGTACCACCAGGCGGGCTTCCTCTGGTACGTGCGGCACCACTCGCTCGCGCAGCTTGCGCTGAAGCTGGGCCGCGGGGTCATCCTCTACGTCGGGCTCCTCATTTACACCGCGGGGATCGTGTTCGCCAGCCAGGGGGGACGGGTGGTGCCGGGGATTGGTCTCCTCGTGCTGGCAGGCTTCGGCCTGCGCCGGCGCTGGCGCGCGGGCCGGCACGTCGAGGTGGTCGGCGTGCTGTCGACGCTGGCCGTCTACTTCGCGGCGTTGTCGGTCGCGGCGAGCGGGGCGACCGAGCTTCAGGTGCGGTACAGCGTTCCCTACGTCGTGCTCCTCATCCCCTATGCGACGTACGAGACACTGGAAGGCCTCTGGCCGAGGGTGCAGCGAGCGCTGGCGGCGCGCTGGCCCCGGCTCGACACGGCGCGGGCGGCCGTCGCGCTGCTGGCGCTGTTCTTCGCCGCGCGCATCGCGCTCGCGCTGCCGGGCGCCGTCCACGATCCGCGCCACCTTTACGAAGTCGAGGCCCACTGGCACGAAACGTCGCTGTGGTTCGCCGACCACCTCGCCCCCGGCGAGCGCTTCGCGATGCCCTACCAGAGCTACTATTCGACCTGGGACGCGCCGCGACCGGACACGGACGCGCGCTGGCCGTTCTGGTACGGGACGCCGTCCGAGGAGATGCTGGGGTTCATGCGCCAGTCCCACGTGCGCAAGGTGCTGATCGACAGGGAGAGCCCGAAGATCGACGAGTACCAGGACAAGCTCTCGGCCGCCACCGACGCCCACGGCGCGCTGGCGTTCCTGGGATGGCCGCGCTGCTTCAACGACAGCGCGACGCCGAGCCGCTTCCTCGTCTACTGCCAGCCCGCGGCGCCCTAGTGGCAATGCCGATCAGTTGGCGGACCGCTGAGTGAACGGCATTGGCCCCAGCAGCGTGTGAGGTCTGACAGCACAACTCAGCTCGATTACTGAGATGGAGATCGGACCTTTAGTCCGTAGGCCGCAGGCTCGAATCCTGCTGGGCCCAGCGACGATGACTCCCCGCCATCTCCCGCTGGCGGTCGCGGCGCTCGACCTCCAGCAGCGCCGCCGCGAGAGGCATCCCCTTCCGCCGCAGGGACTGCAGCAGCGCCAACCGCGGATCGCCATCCACCCGTGCCCGGGCCGCCCGCAGAGCCTGCACGCGCTCGTTCACCGCGGCGACCTCCGCCCCGAGCTCGAGCCCCATCGCCTCGGCCCGCACCCGCGCCCGCTCCTGCCGGCGGGCGAGCGCCCGTGCCGCGGCCTCCCGCACCCGCCGTTCGTCCCAGCGCCGGCGGGCCACCGTCCGTTCCTGCTCCGTGGGGCGGAACCCGGCGTCGCACCGCACGCACTCGCAGTCGCGGTCGTGTGTGACCCCGTCTGCCTCCAGCCGAGGCAAGTGCGCGAGCAACGAGAGATTGCGTCCCATGGCCGTTTCGCCGACCCCCCAATGACTGTACCTATGTTCAGTATAACCGCCGGTCCGATCGGGTCAAGCTCCGACCGGCGCGAAGGCGACCACGCTGTAGGCGACCGCCAACCCCGGTCCAGGGTTGCGGTAGCCGTGCCGCTGGTCGCCCCGGAAGACCACCACGTCGCCCGGGGCGAGCGCGAACGTCTCCCCCCCGGCCGAAAGCTCGATCTGTCCGCGCTCGCAGGTCAGGTACTCGCGGGTTCCCGCGGTGTGCGGGACCCCGGCCATGCTGCTCCCCGCCGGCAGCTCCATCCGTTCGAGCTCGAGGCCCGGAATGGTCTCCGGCAGGAGCTTGCGCACCACGACCGGCCCGCGCGTTCGGCTGGGGAGCGTCCCCGCCCGGTAGAGGCGCCCGAGCCGGCGCGGGGGCTCGATCAGCTCCTCCAGCCGGACCGAGAGGGCGTGGGCGACCCGCACCAGCACCGCCAGCGTCGGGTTGGCCGCGCCCGATTCCAGGTTCGCCCAGGTCGCCCGCGGCACCCCGGCCAGGCGCGCGATCTGCTGCTGCGTCTGGCCGCGCGCCTCGCGCAAGGCCTGGATGTTCCGGCCGAGGTGCGCTGCCGCCCCGGCCCCTCCGTCGTCGGCCATCGTCCAACAAGATGGCCCCTTGCCAACGTATTGACAAGCCGGTTGATACGTTGTCAGGGGCGCGCATCGTTACGGCATGGCCCATCAAACGCAAAGAGTGTTGCAAGGACAGTCGGCGCTGGTCACCGGCGGCAGCCAGGGGCTGGGGCGCGCGCTGGCCAAAGCGCTGGCCGGCGCCGGCGCGCGCGTCGTGCTGGTCGCCCGCCACCCTGAGCCGCTGGCGACCGCGGTGGCCGAAGTGCGCGCCGCCGGCGGCGAGGCGCACGGCATCGCGGCCGACGTCGCCGACCAGGAGGCCGCCACCGCGCTCGCCGGACAGGCCGCGGCGCTGGTGGGCCCCATCGACCTCCTGGTGAACAACGCCAGCGCGCTGGGGCCCGTGCCGCTGCGCCTCCTGCTCGACACCGACTGCGAGGACCTGGAGCGCGCGCTGGCCGTCAACGTGGTCGGCGCCTTCCGGTTGACCAAGGCGATCGCGGGCCCGATGGTCCTGCGCGGCAGCGGGACCATCGTCAACGTCACCTCCGACGCCGCCACCCTTGCCTACGAGCGCTGGGGCGCTTACGGGGCGTCGAAGGCGGCGCTGGAGCAGCTGGGGCGGGTCTGGGGGGCCGAGCTCGCCGGAACCGGCGTGCGGCTCTTCACCGTCGACCCGGGCGAGATGGACACCCGCATGCACGCGGACGCCATCCCCGACGCCGACCGCGCCGAGCTGTCCGACCCGGCGCGGGTCGCCGACCGGATCGTCGCGCTGGTTGCCGGAGCTGACGCGGGCACCGCCTCGGGCGCGCGCGTGACCATCCGGGTCGGGCCACAAGGCGCCGGGGCGGTGCGATGAGGCCGGCCCGCACCTACCCCGACCGGCGTGACGACGTCCGCCTGCTGGTGATCGATCCCGCGGCGCCGGCAGAGGGCGGATTGATGGAGACGCGAACGCCCGCCCTCCCCCACCTGCTGGCGCCCGGCGACCTCCTGGTGGTCAACGACGCCGCCACCCTCCCCGCCTCGCTGCGCGGCAGCGACGACGCCGGCCGGCCGCTCGAGGCGCGGCTGGTGGCCGCGCGCGGCGGCCCACGCTTCGCCGCCGTCCTGTTCGGCGCCGGCGACTGGCACACGCGCACCGAGGACCGCCCCGCCCCACCGAATGTCGCCGCGGGGACGCGGCTGCGGTTCGGCGCGCTGGGCGCCACGGTCGGCCGCCAGCCGGCGGTGTCGCCGCGGCTGGTCGAGCTGCGCTTCGACCTCGAGGGGGATGCGCTTTGGGCCGCTCTCTATAGAGAAGGTCGCCCGGTGCAGTACGCGCACCTGGCGCACGACCTGCCGCTGTGGGCGGTGCAGACGGTCTATGCGGCACGCCCCTGGGCGTTCGAGATGCCTTCGGCCGGCCGGCCGCTCTCGTGGGAGATCCTGCTGGCGCTCCGCCGCCGCGGCGTCCGCTGGGCCCAGCTCACGCACGCGGCCGGGCTGAGCGCCACCGGCGATCCGACGCTCGACGCCGCGCTGCCGCTCGCCGAGGCGTTCGAGATCCCGGCCGCCACCGCGCGCGCGGTCGCCGAGACGCGCGGACGCGGCGGCCGCATCGTCGCGGTCGGGACCACGGTCGTCCGCGCGCTGGAGGGGGCGGCCGCGCAGAACGGCGGCGTGGTCCGGGCCGGGCGCGGCGAAACCGACCTCCGCATCACGCCCGCATTTCGGCCGCGGATCGTCGACGGGGTCCTCTCGGGCGCCCACGCGGCGCACGAGAGCCACTTCCAGCTGCTGGCCGCCTTCGCGGGCGCCGACCTGCTGGCGGCGGCCGCCGCGCACGCCGAGCGGGCGGGCTTTCTGACCCACGAGCTCGGCGATTCGATGCTGGTCCTGCCGGGCGCGCTGGCGGCGCGGGCGATGGCGGCCATCGAGGCGGGAACGTAGATTTTGGCCGTGACGCTGGAGACGTTTGCAGCGGCGGCGAAGCGCGGCGAAGAGCCGCCGTACCTGACGCCGATCCTGCGCGCGCTCTGGCTCGACGGCACCGGCGACTGGGGGCGCGCCCACGAGCTGGCGGGCGAGATCGAGACCACCGACGGCGCCCGCCTGCACGCCTACCTCCATCGCAAGGAGGGCGATCTCGACAACGCCCGCTACTGGTACCGCCAGGCCGGCCGCCCCCCTTTCGAGGGGAGCCTCGCTGACGAGTGGTCCGGCCTGGCCCGGGAGTTTTTGGCCCGCACCGACGGCGCCGCCTAAGCTCGCCTCCGGCGCGAGAGAGCGCTTGCTCTTTGCCGCCCCTTCCCTAGACTACCCGTCCCTCGTCGGGACCCCATCGTCTAGCCCGGCCCAGGACAATGCCCTTTCAAGGCATGAACGCGGGTTCGAATCCCGCTGGGGTCGCCATTGTTTTCGCTAAGTTAGGTCCACTTTTTCAAGCTCGGGCCAATATGGGGCCAATTTTTCTCAGTTCGGATCGCTTCCCGGATCGAATTGGCCCGAGCTTCTTCCCGTATCCGTGCTCCCGCAGCTTCCCGAAGAAGTCGGTCAGGACCTCGTTCGAGATGCGTGAGAGAGGCAGCTCGCCGAGCGCCGGAAGGAGATGCACCCGGAGGTGCGTCTCCTTCTCCATGAGCGTCGTCGGGCTATTCACGCCCCGCCTCCCGCCACCAGCGCGGTACTTCGGCCACCAGGTGTCCTCGACGAACCTCGATAGGGTGAGTGATTCCTCCTTTCGGCTCGCGGCCGCCGCGCTCGGGCGCGCCGACGGCTCGCGCTCGCCGCGGAGCACACGCTCGATGTGAGCCCGTTCGGCGCGCTCGGCCTCCAGCTTGGTATTGATCGCTGGCGTACCTTTGACACGCGTCCCGGCCCCGTCGAGAAGAGTGATCCACTTGCGGTAGTGCCATTTTCCTTGGTTGTCGCGGTAGGCTCCCATGAACGACTCCTTCGCAGGAACCGCCGCGCCGATTTGCGCGACGATTCTACCAGCGCGAGATCAGGAATCCCGTGTTCGGGGTCACCCAGCGGACTGCACGCCGAGCAGCGCCAGGACGGCAGCGCGCGAGATCCTGATGACCTTGCGTGGCCCCAGCCGCTTGCCCGCCAGTTGGCCAGAGTCGACCAGGGCACGAACCTCCCGCACTCCGACCCGGAGGACGTTGGCCGCCTCGCGCGAGGTCAGCACCGATGGAAGCTGCGCGAAGTCCGACGATGGAACAGATTGGCTGCCCCGTTCGGGAGCCGATTTGCTGAGGTGACGCTTCATGAAGCGGTTCTCGCAATACCGATCGCGGGCGTTGCCAGAAGTACGGAAGCGCCTCGTGACGAGCCCTCCAGGCCCACCCGCTATCGGCCGGTACCCGACCGCCAGGTTGCGGCATCGTCGCTGTGCGCCGAGATTCGTCCGGAGAAAGGTGGAGGAATCGTCAGCGCGGGCTCGGGCCTGACCCTTGTTGCTGCGTCAAGTCCTCTGCCCGCTTGAGATCATCGAGCGCGGCGGGATCATTTGGTTGAAGGCGAACCGCGGCCCGGAACTCGGTGACGGCATCGCCAAGACGACCGGTTTCCGCGAGCACGATACCGAGACCGGTGTGGGCTCCGGCGAGGGTCGGCGCAAGCGCGATGCAGCGACGAAATGCAGCCTCCGCCTGGTCGAACTGCCTAGCGGCGGAAAGCGCGTTCGCCTGGTTGAAGAGGTAGGTCGGCGAGCTCGGATCCAGCGACACGGCGGTCGCGAGCGCCTGCAGGGCGCGGCCGGGCTGATTCATCTTCATCAGCACGATCCCCATGTTGGAGAAGTCGTCCGAGGTTAGATTTGGCGCCTTCATCGCCTCGGCGATCGCCTGTTCAGCCGCGGCAGGTTGATTCAACGCGGTGTCGACCTCCGCCAGGTTGATGTACGCCTTTACGAGGGTCGGATCGTGCTCGACTGCCGCCCGGTAGTCAGCGAGCGCGGCGGCGAGATCGCCGTCAGCTAGCTCCGTGTCACCCCGGTTGCTGTAGGCGAATCCCGCGGCAGGATTGACGTCGATCGTGTGCCGGAGAAACTCCGAGCTGCTGACCCAGTAGCCGCTCTGGCGCAGAGTCAGCACTGCCAACAGGATGAACACCGCCACCCCGGCGCGAACCGCGAGTCTCGGGGGCCTCACGTGGTCGGCGGCTTCCGCGACCATGAGCCCCACTCCGATCAGCGCCAGGTAGGCATACCGATCCGCGACGGTCGAGTACGCCTGGTAGGCGAAGGGCACCAGTCCCAACGTCGGCAGCAGAAACGTGATGAGCAGCAAGGCACCGACCCAGGTGATCGGGCGTCGCTGGCGGTTCCGGTAGCCGATGACGAACAAGACCACCGGAACAGCCCAGGCTAAATAGCCCCACGCGTGCGACATCACCCAGCGCGGAGTCCGCCCATAGTCGACGCACAGGCCGACGGGTACCAAAGTCTTGAAGAGATAGAACGCCAGCGCGTCGCCGGCGATAAAGGGTCGCTGCCAGACTGGAGACTGGCCCGCTTCGGGAACGGACTGTATCTGGCGAGTGGCCAGGACGAACGGCAAAATGACTGCGGTCCAGAGCGCGGTCGTGACCAGCACCTTGCGCCAGGGCGTGCGGACCACGACACGATCGATCACCAGCGCCGCGAGCGGCAGAACCGCAGCGCTGGGCTTGCACAGCATCGCGCATGCGACCAAGGGCACCGATGCGATCAAGAGCTTCAGAGCTCGGGCTCGATCATGCGCCTGGCGCGACAGGATGAAGGCGTTCAGCGCCAACAATACGAAGCCGGCGCTCGTCAGGCCGCGCAACTCGGAGATCCAGCTAACGCTTTCTACCTGCAGCGGGTGCAGGGCGAACACGAGCGAACACAGCCACGCCGCACGAGTCCGTCCAGTGAGCCGGCGGACCAGACGAAAACACAGCCAGGTGTTCGCCACATGCAACACGATGCTGGCCACGTGGAACGCGGTCGGATCGAGGCTGATGGCGTGACCGATCGAGGCCTGGGCGTGCGCCGGCACCTGCGCCAAACGAGCGATGACAGCGAGGATGGTGTACGCGAGCGGTATGTAGAGCTGCTGATACGCATGCCCCCAGAGTCGAGCCACGCTCTCGAGCGTCGGCGGGTTGAGGAACGGGTTGGCGTAGACCTGAAAGTCGTCGTCGAACACGACGAAGCCGGCCGAGAAGATGCGGAAGTAGGCAACGACGATGACAACCAGCAGAGTCAGCGCCGGCCACCGGAAAAACCACGGTGTCTCCCTGTCGGCGCCGGCCTGCGACGCGGTCCCGCCCGCCGGGAGCGACGAACGGCGCCGGCCTCCCGCGCCGGCCGCTTTCCGGCGCGGCTCAGCCGAGGAAGGCCCACGACGTGACATGGTGCCCGGCGACACTAGCAGGTCGGCTTCGCGAGGTGTCAAAAAGGGATAAGCTCCCGACACGTCTCGCAAAATCGGAATTTCTGCCTCTCGCCCAGCTGAACCAGATCAGAGCGACTGGCCAGCGATTTCTGGGCAACTTCGCGGCAAGCGCGACCGAGAATAAGCCCGCCATGAGAACCACTACGACATTCCTGTTGCTCAGCTTCGTCCTCTTCGGTTGTCCGACCCGGCCCATTCCATCCACCGACGGCGGGGGAGGCGGGACCAATACGGGCGGTGCCGCGGGAGGCGCCGGCGCGAACACCGCCGGAATGGCCGGAACGGGCGGACTCGGCGGATCGGGTCTCGGAGGCATGGCGGCGGGTGGAATCGGCGGTGGTGGAGAGGGTACCAACTGCAGCGGCAGTAGCCAGTGCGCCTCGGGAGCCGCCTGCGTGGCCGGCGCCTGTACCGTCTGCACCACCGGCCAGACCGTTTGCCCGAATGCCTGCTCGACCCTCTCGAACGATGGGAACAACTGCGGCGCCTGTGGCCACAGCTGCCTGGGCGGCGTGTGCAGCAACGGCACCTGCCTGCCTGTCACACTGGCGAAGATACCAGCGACCTCCCGCGCGGCGGGACTGGCGGTGAACAGCACCACGGTGTTCACGACGGTACCGGGGAACGGGCTATCGTCCTGGTCCCTCTATGGCGTAGCGAAGACTGCCGTGAACGCCTCACCGAGCCCGATTCTGACGGCGGCCGCGGGGAACAACACCACGGGCTTCTTGGGCGCGAACGATACGGTGCTCTTCGCTGAGACAGGCTACAACAGCCCCGGTGGCAACAGCTCCACGATGATCTCGTGCAGCCCGACCAGCTGCGCGAGCACTCAGCAGAACTGGTACACGGCGAGCGGCTCGGTGAGCGCCTGCGATCCCTCGGTACAGGAGTGCTTCGTCGAGTTGGGGGCCGAGGCGTCCGGCACCTTCCAGTACGCCAAGGAAGGCACCGTCTCTCAGACCTCGCCGCAGAGCTTCAGTCCCGTTCTGACCATGGCAAGCGGGGTCGGGCCGGCCGCGACCGATGGCTATCTCTACATGGCGGGTCCGTACGGCGTGAACCCGAACCCGAGCTATGCCGTCCTTCAGCGCGTGTCCGAGGACGGAACGAGCCAGGTCACCACGCTCGCCGACCTCGGCTTGGCGGCCCAGTACGCCTTGACTGGCCCGCTGGTCGTCACCGGCACCCGGGTGTACGTGGTGGGTGCAGATATCAATGCCAACACCACAGGCCTAATCTCGGTTTCGCTGCCGAACGGTGTCGGAAACTCCGCTCCGCCCTTTCTCGCCGGAACGACGATCTCCAGCAACAACTGGCTCGCCGCCTGGGGCGACGATGAACAGATCTTCTTCGCCAGTAGCGCCAACCAGTGGGTCGCGTGTCCCGCTTCCGGATGCACAGGCGCGCCGACCGTCCTGGCCGACGCAAGCTCTGCCCTGCCCTACCTGGTCGGCGACATGCAGGCGATCTACTGGATCAACACGATCACTGATGCGACCACCGGCTATGCGACCGGGTTCTCGGTGATGAAGGTCGCGCGTTGAATTCGGGACGTAGCCGCGCGCAGGCGACCCGTCGTGACGCGGCGCTGGCTCGGCCCTGCAATAGGATGGCAAGTACCAGCCGACGTCGTCGGCATGGGTCCGAACATCAGCGAGCCTCCTCGCAGGCGAACAGTGGCCCGCTGGCGACATCAGGTACCGCGAAGCGCTCCAACTCCTCGCGATATCGCGCGAAGAGCGTCGGCGGGACGGGAACCTTCTCGCCCTCGAGCATGGCTTCGATCATCGCGCCGTTCGCGGGCGCCTTGCCGAGGTTGTGGTTGTTGGTGACCGCGTACAGCTCCTTCGTCGTGGGCCGGACGGCGATGTCCTTGATGCGGTCGACCCAGGGGCGCAGCTCGTCGGCAATGTAGAGGTAGTCATAGCGGCCCTTCTGGAACGCGCCCTTGCGAAACCAGTCGTGCCAGTTGCGGCCGTGCAGGCGCACGTACGCCACGGAGGACGTCGCCTGGGAGGCCGGCTTGATCGACTTCTTGAACAGCGGCTGGTCGATGTTCACGAGCCCCACGCCTCGCTCCGTCAGGTCCGCGGCCACGTCGGCGCTATTCCAGGACGCGTGTCGAACCTCGAGCACCAGGGGATACGCCGCGAACGCTTCGAACAGGTCGCGTAGCCACTCCTCGGTGCTCTCTTCGCGCTTGAACGACCACGGAAACTGGAGCAGCACGGCGCCGAGGCGATCGGCGTCCTGGAGGACATCGAACGCCGCGCGGGTCGCCTTCACCTCGTCGGCATTCCAGGCGCTGCCGCGCTCGTGCGTGAATCGCTTCCACAGCTTCGCCGTGAACTTGAAGTCCGGGTTGTGATCGACCCGTTTGACCCAACTCGCCGCCGCCTTCGGGTTGCCTGGGCGATAGAAAGTGTTGTTGATCTCGACCGTGTCGAAGTAGCGCGCGAGGTAGGCCAGCTCGTCGAAGCTCTTCGTCTTCTTCTTGTTGGGGTAGACGACACCACGCCAGTCCCCATAGTCCCATCCGGCGACGCCGATACGAACCTTGGCCGTGTGCCCATGGGAGGATCTCGCCCGCGACGTCACTCCAAAACCTTAGTCATGCGATCTGAGTCCGGATGCGAGCCGCCTGCGGCGCATCCCGCGCAGATTGGCCTGCCCGACAAACGAGGGTGCAGATATGAGCGAGCAAGTGCCGCATTGGTACTCCGCCAGCCAACACTGTACACCCGTTCAGCTACGCGAGCATATGCGATAGAGGCCGCGCCTAGGCCTTGAGGGTTCCTCCGGGGCTGCGGGGCGTGCGCGGCGCCGCGCCGTTCAGATGGAACGACGGCGGCGCCCCCGCCTCGCGCGGCCACCCCGATAGGTCGACTT
>Ga0134128_10005521_pt1 | contig 15323 bp, 13 predicted proteins | sample KB31754_FD_96462 | JGI IMG/M metagenome (GOLD analysis project Ga0134128, IMG submission 96462) | Terrestrial soil microbial communities with excess Nitrogen fertilizer from Kellogg Biological Station, Michigan, USA - KB3-175-4 | ecosystem: Environmental > Terrestrial > Soil > Unclassified ... | reverse complement strand
GCTCGTGCTGCTGTCCTATCCGGCGAACTTATATCCCGAGAGCCTGGACGAGATTTACGAGTACACGAAGGCTTTCTGCGACGCGACCAACCTCGCGATCATCCTCTTCCCCGTCCCGCTCTGGGGCTTCTCGCGGCTCCACGCCTCGGACATTCCGTCCGCGGTGATCCGCAAGCTCATCGACAATTGCAAGAACATCGTCGCGATCAAGGCCGAAGGCGGCATGCCCTCGATCATGGGCTTCGTCGAATGCTATCGCCTCTTCGGCAAGGAGGTGATCGTCGAGAGCCCGCTCTTCGGTGACCTCGTGCCACTGGCGCAGCTCGTGCCGATTCAATTCACCGGCACCTCGAACACCCACATGTATGGCGACCTCGTGCCGAAGGTGATGCAGATGCTGCAGCAGAAGAAATTCGACGAAGCGACGGAGATCTATTGGAAGACCCAACCGGCGCGCGCCGCGGCCGGGCAGGTCAACGGCAGCTCCGCCGGCGGGCATTTCCTTAACCGCATGGTCTGGGGCTATCAGGGCTGGCTGCAGGGCTATAACGGCGGGCCGCTGCGCCAGCCGACGATGAAGATCCACGCGCAGCAGATGAATCTGCTGCGTACCAGTCTCACGCGCTCCGGCCTCAAGCCGACGGACTCGCCCGACAAGGATTTCTTCGTCGGCCGCAACCCCGTCGAGACGGTGGTTTCGCGCAGCCGCGCCGCGGCGGAGTAACCCCTCGCTGGTTCGATGACGGCATCGGCGACTGCGCTCCCGCTCCACGGCATGCGCGTGCGCAAGAGCATTGTGCTTTTTGCGGCTGCCCTGTTGCTCGCCTCGACGGCCAGGGACGCTGCCGGCGCAGAGACGGTTCGCGTCGGCAAGAGTTCCGACATCTCCTTCACCTTCGTTCCGGTCGATGTCGGGATTCACGAGAAGTTCTTCCAGAAAGCAGGGATTGAGGTCGAGGTGGCAAGCTTCGGCGGCAGCGCGAAGCTCCAGCAGGCGCTGGTCGCCGGCGCGGTCGATGCCGGCCTTGCCGCCGGCACCGATATTCCGTTCCTCGTCAAAGGCGCGCCTGAAATTGGGGTCGGCGCCATCGCTCTGACACCCGCGCTGTTCGGCGTGATCCTGCCCTATGACTCGCCCGTCCATAAGCTATCGGACCTGAAGGGCAAGAAAATCGGCGTCACTACCGTCGGCTCCTTGACCGAATGGCTCGCGCTGCAGATCGTGAAGAAGGAAGGCTGGAAGCGCGAGGATCTGACGATCGTCGCCGACGGCTCGAGCGGCGCCGCTGAGATCGCGGCGCTCCGGACGGGCGCGGTCGATGCGCGGATCAGCGCCGCGGCGCTCGGGATCGACCTCGAGCAGCGCCAGCAAGGCCGACTGCTAATGCCCGTCTCGGAATTCGTCGGTCCCTTTCTTATGAACGTCATCTACGTCACCAAGGATATGGCCGAGAAGCGTCCCGATGCGGTCCGCGCTTTCCTCAAGGGCTGGTACGAGGCGGTCGGCTTTATGTTCGACCATAAGGCCGAAGCCAACGCGATCGCCCAAACCGTCACGCATTTCGCACCATCGGTCCAGGAAAAGCAGTACGATCTCGTCATGCCGTCGATGTCGCGCGATGGAACTTTTCCAGCCGACGCCGTCGCAACGGTCGAGCAATCCTTCACCGATCTCGGCCTTCTGACCGAAAAGCCCGACATGACGAAATATTTGACGACCCGCTTTCTGCCGCAGCGCTGAGAGGCGCGGTTCCGGCGACGGCGCGAAGCGATAAGGCCCGCGCCGCCAAGCCTCATAGACCCGAGATCTTCGCCGCCTCGACGTCGATCTCCTTGGGCGCCTGATAAAGCTCATCGAGGAGATTTTGCAGCTGTGCGGCTGACATGAGGCCAACGTCGATTTTCTGTTTTTGCGCCTCGGCGATCAGATCGGGATCTTTGAGCGCCGCGGCGAACGCATCGCGTAACGCTTTCGCGCGCTCCGCCGGAATATCGGGCGGTGCCGCGAAGGGCCGTGCCATGGCTTGCGGCGCGAGAATGAGCCGCATCAGCGTCTTCTGATGAGCGTCGGCGGCGAGATCGAGCATGTTGGGAACGTTGGGAAGATCCGCATGCTTCTCGAGGCCGCCCTGAACGATGATGTGCAATTGACCCTGCTTCAGCGGCTCCGCCCAGCGGCCCATAACGGTGCTGTAGGAAACGCCGCAGATCCCGGCGAGCTCGCCGCGTTCGAGCGCCAAGAACATTTCGGAGGTTCCGGGATAGCCGGTAACCAGCTTCGCTTTGGCGCCGTAGACATTCTTGATCACATTCGCAAAGACGTCGGGGTCCGAGCCTTGGCCCTCGCCGCCGACGGTAAAATCGGTCTTCAGCGCGGCGGCCCAATCCTTGATGCCCGACTCGTCGGAGGTGACGCACATCGTGACGTCCTTGGCCATGCTGCCGAGCCAGGTGAATTTTCGCGAATCGAACGTCGCGCCTTCCATGCCTTCAACGGGCGCCAGCGGCATCGAGCGCGAGAATGTGCCAAATACGGTGCCGTCCTTGGGCGCGACCTCATAAAGATATTTGGCAACCTTAAGGCTGCCCGCCCCCGGCATGTTCTGGGGCACAATAGTCGGATTGCCGGGAATGTATTTTCCCATGTAGCGAGCGAGCAGCCGCGCATAAAGGTCGTAGCCGCCGCCCGCGCTATAGCCGATCGCGACCGTGACTGTCTTGCCGCTGTAGAACCCGGCGAGATCGTCAGCGCGAGACGGCACACTTGCCATGCCGAAGAGCAGCCCGCAAACGCCGATCAAACTCAGTTTCGAGAGCAATCGCTTCATCGATCTCCCCTTCGTCGGCACTGATGATCGCTGGTCAATATCGACCGATTGTCTTATTTTAGGCGTTCGTTATCAGATTCCGCCAGCATCGCCACGCGCCGAGGGTCGGGTAGCCGATTGAAGACCGCTGGTTCAACGGGAGACCCGAGCAAGGAAGACGATGAAGCCGGCTCCTTTCGAATATCATGCACCGGAATCGGTCGAGGAAGCCGTGGCGTTGCTGGCGGAATTCGCGCCGCAGAATGGCCGCGTATTGGCCGGCGGCCAGAGTCTCGTTCCTGCGATGGCCTTCCGTCTCGCGCGGCCCGCGCATCTCATCGACATCAATGGGATTGCCGCGCTTGCCCAGCTCTCCCTCGGGACCAATGAATTGACCATCGGGGCGAGCGTTCGTCACGCCGCGTTTCATCAGCCCATCACCGCCGCCCCGCTCGGGAGGTTGTTGTCGGAGGTCGTGCGCCACATCGCCCATGACCCGATCCGGCGCCGGGGTACCTTTTGCGGCAGCATCGCCCATGCCGATCCCGCTTCCGAATGGTGCTGCGTCGCCGCGACGCTCGGCGCCACGATTGTCGCGCGCGCCGCAAGCGGCACGTGGCAAATCCGCGCCGCCGATTTTTTCACCGGCGTCATGACGACCGCGTTGGCGGACGACGAACTGCTGGTGCAGGTGAAGCTGCCATTGTTGCCGGCGGATACGCGTAGCGGCTTTGTCGAATTCAGCCGGCGCGCGGGGGACTTCGCGATCGCGATGGCGCTCGCCACCTATCGCGTCGAGAACGGCCGCATCGCCGAGCCGCGTCTCGGTATCGGCGGCGTTGAAAGCCGTCCGCGCCGGGTCGTCGAAGCGGAGCGCGTGCTGCAAGGCGGCATCCCAAATGCGGAATGCTTTGCCGCGGCGGCGACGGAAGCGGCGCGCGCGGTCACGCCGATGTCGGATCCGATGATCAGCGCGGATTATCGCCGCGATCTGGTCGCGAGCCTCGCGCGGCGCGCGCTGGAGCAAGCGATATGAGCGCCAAGCGCGAGATCGCTCTCGAGATCAACGGCCGGCGCTACGCGGTGGCGGTCGAGCCACGCCGGCTTCTGGCCGACGTCATTCGCGACGATTGCGCTCTCACCGGCACGCATATCGGCTGCGAGCACGGGGTCTGCGGGGCCTGCACCATCCTCGTCGACGGCGATCCGGTTCGCTCCTGCCTGATGTTCGCTGTGCAAGCGCGCGGCAAGAAAATCCGCACCGTCGAAGGGCTCGCCGCCGGCAAAGAACTGCACCCGCTGCAGGCTGCGTTCATCGCCGAGCATGGCTTGCAATGCGGCTTCTGCACGCCGGGATTCCTCATGCTGGCGGTCGCGCTGCTGGAGCGCGATCCGGACATCGACGAAGCGAGATTGCTCGAAGCTTTGTCGGCCAATCTTTGCCGCTGCACCGGCTACGACGCGATCATCAAGGCAGTGTGCGCGGCAGCGATGGCGCGGCGCTCATGACCGAAAAACAGCAATGGATCGGGCAATCCGTCAATCGGCTCGAAGATCCGCCGCTGGTCACCGGGCGCGGTCGCTTCATCGCCGATATTTCTTTTCCGCATCAGCTGCACATGCGCGTCGTCCGCTCGGCCTGCGCACATGGTCGGATCGTTTCCATCGATACGAGCGAGGCAAAGGCCGCACCCGGCGTTTATGCCGTTTGGGCGGCAGCGGATATCCCTGAAGTCCCGCCGATCGATTTCCGCGAAGGACGGATCGAGCGCCTTGAGCCCTATCGCCAGCCGGTTTTAGCGCAGAAATATGTGCGCTATGTCGGTGAGCCGATCGCTGTCGTCTTCGCGGACGACGCGTACCGCGCCGAGGATGCTGCCGATCTTGTCACCGTCGAGGTCGAGGAATTGCCGCCACTGATGGCCGCGGATGCGCCGCCCGGTGAGTTCGAGCCGGGCCGCACGACGACGGCCGAGATCGTCCGCCAAGGCTACGGCGATGTCGATTCCGTGTTTCGTACAGCGCCGACAATCGTCGAGCTCGATCTCGCTGTCGGCCGCCATTCCGGCGTGCCGCTCGAAACGCGCGGCGCTCTCGCCCGCTACGATTCGGCGCGCGACCTGCTCGAGTTTCACGGAGCCGCCAAGGTGCCGCACCGCAACCGCGAAGCCATCGCCCGCATGCTCGGACGCGGCCTCGCCGGCGTTCATATGTATGAGGGCAATGTCGGCGGCGGCTTCGGTATTCGCGGCGAGCTTTACCCCGAGGATGTGCTGGTGTGCGTCGCGGCGATGCGCTTCGAGCGGCCGATCAAATGGATCGAAGACCGCCGCGAGCATCTGATCGCGGCCAATCATTCGCGCCAGCAGCGTCACCGCATCCGCGCCGCCGTCGATGAGGCCGGCCGCATCCTCGCGATCGACGATGAGTTCTTTCACGATCAAGGTGCGTATCTTCGCACCCATGGCGTGCGCGTGCCGCATATGACCTGCGGCATCCTGCCCGGGCCTTATCGCGTCCCGGCCTATCGCGCTGTCGGCTATGTCCGCCTCACCAACAAGACGCCGGCGGCAACCTATCGCGCGCCCGGTCGCTACGAGAGCAGCTTCGTGCGCGAGCGGCTGATCGACGCCATCGGCCACAAGCTCGGCATCGATCCGAACGACGTGCGCCGCCGCAACGCAATCACGCCGGCAGAAATGCCTTATGCGCGGCCGCTCGAAGCGCTGGGCGAAGAGATCGAATACGATTCCGGCGATTATATCGGGCTTCTCGACAAGGCACTCGCCGCCGCCCGCTGGACAGAGCTGCAGGCCAGCCTCGCCCGCCGCCGCGCGCAAGGTGAAGCCGTCGGTGCCGGGCTTGCGCTGTTCGTCGAAAAGAGCGGCCTCGGCCCGACCGACGGCGTGCGCATCACCGTCGATACCGGCGGGTCTGTCGAGGTGGTCACCGGCGGCGCATCGATCGGCCAAGGCATCGAGACGGTGGTGGCGCAGATCTGCGCCGAGACCCTCGGCGTTGATTATCGCGGGATTCGGGTTGTCCACGGCCGCACCGACCAGATCGAACACGGCATCGGCGCGCACGCGTCGCGCGCGACGGTGATGACCGGCTCCGCCACCCATTCGGCGGCGTTGCAGCTGCGCGACAAAGCGATCGATATCGCCGCCGAGCTGATGCAAACCTCGAAGGACGCGCTCGACATAATCGACGGCAAGGTGGTGCGCCGCGACGCGCCAGGTGGCGCATCCATGGCACTGGGCGACATCGCGCGCCATCTCGCGCCGGGATCGAAAACCCGCGGCGAACGCGAGCCCGGCCTCTCCGTCACGGGCTGGTTCACCACCGATCATCAGGTCTACCCCTACGGCGTCCATATCGCGGTCGTGCGCGTGGATCGCGACACGGGCGGCGTCGCGGTCGAGAAATATCTTGCCGCTTACGATATCGGCCGCGCGGTCAACCCGGCTTTGGTGCGTGGGCAAATCGCCGGCGGCTTTGCTCAGGGTTTGGGCGGCGCGCTTTACGAGGAATTCGTCTACGACAAGCAGGGTCAGCCACTCGCCGTGACCTTCGCCGATTACCTCCTGCCGACGATGGGCGAGACGCCAGCGATCGAGATTCTCTTGGCCGAGGATGCGCCAAGCCCGTGCAATCCGCTCGGCATCAAAGGCGCCGGCGAGAGCGGCATCAATCCGGTGGGCGCCGCGATAGCGTCAGCGATTGACGCCGCCATCGGCATTCCGGGCGCGGTGAGGCAGCTGCCGGTGACGCCGACGCGACTGCGCGCGATCCTAAAGGCGCATGCGGAGCGCCGTTAAAGTCGCCTCGTACGACCTCTAAAATTTCGGAAATGGAATGTTCGGGAATTTACGCTTGAGGTCGGCGCGCCGCTCGGGGCTGACATCGACAACGGTCGGGAAATTGCCGGCGAGCTTGCGATCGTACGGGATACAAGCGTCGATCAGGATGCGGTTGTTGAAGTTGCCTGGCAGATAAAGCGGATCGCGCTTCGACGACCAAGCCTTCTGAACGAGATCGATGTCGCTCACCGGGTCAAACCGCGTGCCCATGGCCCAGAGCACTTGATCGAGATCGCCGGCATCGATGTCGTCATCGACGACAACCGTCCATTTGCCATTATAAGCGCCGCCCTGGCAGGACGACGCGATGTGCAGCGCCTGGCGCGCATGGCCCGGATAACGCTGCCGAATTTGAATGACGGTGAAACGCGTCGCGGGGCCACCCTCGTGATTCCACACGCCCAATACATCGGGCACGCCGCAGGCTTCGAGCGCGCGCCAGACTTCGGCACTCCCGGCGATGCCCTTGAGCAGGCCGGTTTCATCGGTCGGCTTGTGCTGGGGCGCGCAGGTGAGGATCGGATTGTCGCGATAGAGAATCGTCTTCACGTCGAGATAGGGACGCGCCACCGAATCGTCCGAGTAATATCCCATCCATTCGCCGAACGGCCCTTCGGGCTTGGAATGGCCGGGAACCGCCTCGGCTTCGATCGCGATCTCGCAATCGGCCGGGATCGGAAAACCCGTATAGGGACCACGCACCACGTCGACCGGCGCGCCGCGCATGCCGCCCGCGACATCCATCTCGCCGAGGCCTTCAGGTAGCGGGCTCGAGGACAGCATGAACAGCAGCGGATCCTGGCCGCACAGCACGACCACCTTCATCGACTTCCCGCGCTCGAAATTCTTGTCGCGATGGATGCGGCCGTGCTTGCCCTCTGTGATCTGGCAGCCGATCGTCTTGGCGTCATAGACTTGGCAGCGATAGGCCCCGAGGTTGAACCAGCCGGCATCAGGATCCTGAGTTATCACGCAGTCACCGGTGCCGATGAAACGCGCCGTATCCTTCTCGTGATGTTTGGGCACGGGGAATTTCAGAACGTCGACGGCATCGCCTTCGAGAACATTCTGCAGGATCGGACCGTCATTGACCCAGCGCGGCGGCACCGGCTCGAGCTTGCGCATCCGCTCGTGATAGGTTTTGACGATGTCGACCTTGCGGTCGTAGTCGAGCGGCAAGCCGAGAGTCAGCGCGATACGGCGAATCGACGAGAGCTGGCCGTAAAGCGTGCGAAAGCCTTTGGGATAGCCAGGCACACTGTCGAACAGGACGGCCGGCGCATTGCCGCGGCTCTTCTCGGTGAGGAGCTGGGTGATGGCGCCCATCTCCGTATCCCAATGCGCGCCGTCAACGCGCAACAGCTCGCCCATCTGATCGACGCGTTCGAGCCAGCCGCGCAGGCCGCCATAACCGACCGCGTCCTTCGTGCTTGTCGCGCTGGCGTCGGCCATACCGTGCTCCCGATTTTTCTAAACCAAAACGCGTGATTATTCGGCGGCGAAGTGAGCCTGGCGCTGAATCTCGAGGTTCACGAGATCGAAAGCCGAGCGTGTGTCTTCGAGCATGCCCCAGCTCTTCAACCATTCGAACGTGCGCAGCATCTCTTCGCGCGGGATCGGCGCGGGATCGCAGACGACGATGCGCCCGGGGCGAAGATCGGCGACTGTCATATGGCCGATCTCGGCGTCCTTCTTCTTGTGGTAATCGATGAAGTAGTGGAGATAGGCCGGCTTGTTGGCGTTGATGCGGCGCACGGCTTCGCGTACCGCGCGATTGAACGCGCCGTAGGTTTCGGCATCGACCTTGTCCGAGGCAACTTCGGTGCCGTGATAAAAGGCCGAGCAGATGACGCGGCATCCCTTCTTCTCGGCGAGCGAGATATAGGGCTCGGTCAGAGTCGTCGCCTCGAGATCGCCCTTCATCATCAGATCGAAACGATAGCGTGAGCCGTTCGGTGCGCGGCAGACATTGATCAGCTCGCGCGGCAGGAAGCCTTCGAGCATATGCAGCGAGAGATAATGCGTGCCGAAATAAAACGGAACGCCGACGGTGCGGCCGGCAAGCTGTTGCGGCGTGAACACCTCGGAATCAGGACGCACGACGATTCCCGCGTAAGTGACGATGCCGCGCCGGCCCACCTGCCGGCTGGCGACTTTCGTGTCCTGTACGCGGCAGTAATTGCCCCACTCGCAGGCGTTGTACATGTCCGCCTTGCCTTCTTCGACCATCCGTCCGTGGCTGGCGAAGGGTGTCACGCCTTTTGGGCTCGTCACGTCGGCTTGCAGCTTCTTGTCGACCCCGGCCTCACGGTCGACCCATTCGATGATGAGCCCTTCTTTTTCGAAGAGGCCTTCGTCATCGGCGACCAGTTCCGGCAATCCCTGGAACGGCGCTGTCGTCTCGAGAACCAGTTTCTTCACGAGGTTCCTCCCTTGAGAATCGGATGCCTTCGGCCCCGCGCTCGGTTGTCAAAGAAACGGCAATGGTCCGAAAAATAATAGGACTTCGCCGCCGAAGGCGTCCAGCCCGGCCGCCCGCCTACCGCGGACCGGACGACAGTCCCCCTGACGCCAAAGACGAGCGGTCTCGTCCCAGGGATAGCTTTCCAGGCCCGACCTCGGAAGTTGTAGACTGCCGCCGTAACCAGCCATTGCTTGGCGCGGAATAGGTTGGCAAAGCCCGAGCAGGCGAGCGAGGACAGGATGCACAAGATCGCGATCCCGCAGTTCATGGTCGACCGCGTGATCCAGCTGCGCGGCAAGGAGCATTGCTTCGAGGATTTCGATCCCGGCCACACCGCGCTGCTCGTAGTCGATATGCAAAAACGGCTTCCTGATGCCGGGCGTCGCGCATGCGCTGTGCCAGAATGCGCAGGAAATCGTTCCCAACATCAATCGCCTGGCGCGTGCGGTGCGCGCCGCCGGAGCGACCGTCGTCTGGATTCAGACCGTTTACAAAGAAGAAACGCTGACCAGCTGGTCGGTCTCATGCGAAATGGCGGGCCCCGCCGCGACCGAGCGGCGCATCAAATCGCTGACCCGCGGCAACAAGGGTTGGGAGCTTTGGCCCGAGCTCGAGACAAAGCCGAATGATCTATACGTCGAAAAGACGCGGTTCAGCGCCTTCATTCAGGGTTCGTCGAACGTCGAAGAGGTGCTGCGCAGCCGCGGCATCGACACTCTGCTCGTGACTGGAACCGTCACAAATGTGTGCTGCGATTCGACCGCGCGCGACGCGATGCTGCGTAATTTCCGCACCATCATGGTCACCGATGGAAATGCCAGCTTCACCGATGAGGAGCACAATGCGGCGTTGACCACGTTCTACCTCGTCTTCGGCGATATTATGTCGACCGATTTCGCCATCGCCTGCCTCGAACGTAACGCGGCGCGGCGTCGTGCCGCCGAATAGCGGACACGCGCGGGCCGGATGCTTGCGCGAGGCGTGAGCCAAGCGCATACTATTTTTAGAGAGAAATCAGCATGGCGACGCAACTCGAAAGCAAATTCGTCACCGTCGACGGCGTCCGTCTCCACTACCAGGAGATGGGCAGCGGTTATCCCCTGGTCTGCATCCATGGCGCCGGACCGGGCGCCAGCGCCGAAAGCAATTTCAAGCTGAACGCGGGGCCCTTCTCCGAAAAATTCCGCGTCATCCTTTTCGACATGCCGCAATACGGCAAGAGCGACAAGATCGTCCTGACGCAGCCGCGGTTGAAATACAATGCGCAGCTGCTGAGCGGATTCCTGAGCAAGCTCGGCATCGAAAAGGCGCATATCGTCGGCAATTCGATGGGCGGCCAGGTCGCGTTGAAATTCGGACTCGATTTCCCGACGATGTTGGAGCGGGTCGTTGTTATCGGCAGCGGCGCCGTGACGTCGATCTTCACGCCGACGCCGGTCGAAGGCGTGAAGATGATCGGGCGCTATTACAAAGGCAGCGGCCCAAGCCGCGAGAAGCTGCGCGAGCTGCTGACCACCATCGTCTACGACTCCTCGTTCCTCACCGACGAGATTTTCGAGGAGCGCTACAAGGCGAGCATCGATCCGGAAGTCGTCGAGTTGTTTGGCAAGCGGCAGGGCGAGTTGCCGCGCGAAACGCTCGCCGCCGATCTCGGCAAGCTCAAGGCGAAACTCCTCGTGATCTGGGGCATGGACGATCGTTTCGGCGCGCTCGATGTCGGCCTGCAAATGACTCGGATCGTGCCGGATGCGCAAATGCATATCTTCGCGGGCTGCGGACATTGGGCGCAGATCGAGCATGCCGCCGCGTTCAACCGTCTTGTTCTCGATTTCATGCAGTATTAAGCGCCGAACCTCGCTGCCGAAGACTGAGAACCTGAAAGGAATTGCGATCATGACCGAAAGCTGGAAGACCGTTGTTCCCGAATACGATCGCAAGATTCTCGAAGCCGCAGATTTCGGCGGACCGCAGGCCTGGGGCCGGAGCCCCTGCCTGCTGATCGTCGATGTGGTGCGCTCCTTCACCGGCTCGAAGCCGCAAGAGGTGTTGGAAGCGGTCAAGGAATACACGACGAGTTGCGGCACCTCGGCCTGGGAGACCTTGCCGCGCATGCGCACAGTGCTTGATGCCGCGCGCGCCGCAAACATTCCCGTCGTCTATACCAAGGGCGACGCCGGCTATCGCGCCATGTGCGGTGGCTCGGTCAAGAACGAGAGCCCGGAACGGGCGAAAAAGCTGCACAACACGCCGATTGCGGAGGAAATCGCGCCGCTCGAGAGCGAATTCGTCATCAGCAAGACGAAGGCGAGCGCGTTCTTTCTGACGCCGCTGTCCATCTACCTCGTTCGCCATGGCATCGATTCGCTGATCGTCATGGGGACGTCGACCTCAGGCTGCGTTCGCGCGACCGCCGTCGACGGCATCTCGCACGGCTATCCCGTTTTCGTCGTATCCGATGGCTGCTTTGACCGCTCGCAATTCATGCACGACGTGACGCTCTACGATCTCAGCACGAAATACGCGACGATCGTGACGGTGGCCGAGACGATCCGATACCTGAAGGACGGCGCGCTCAAGGCAGCGGAATGATCTGAGCGGCCCTTCACCCTGCACCGACCGGCGCCGCGCGCTACGCGATCAATTGGGCTATTTTTGAGCTGAATTCAGTGCGTGACGGCGGCGCGGTTGCCGATGCGCGTCGCGACGAACGCCATCACCATGGCGATGAAGACGGTGATCACACCGACGACCGACGCATCCTCGAGCCTGCCCGAGGTTGCATAGCCGAACATCAGCAACGGTAAGGTCTGCGTCCCAGGTGTCGCGACCAGAACCGTGGCGCTGATGTCCTTCATCGCGGTCATGAAGGAAATGACGAACACATTCGCGACGGTCGGCGCGATCAGCGGCACCGTGATGTGCATGGCGGTCTGCAGCAGACTCGCACCGCTCATGCGCGAAGCTTCTTCGAGCTCCCGCGCGATCTGCGAAATTGATGCTTCGAACATATGCGTCGCAAAAGGCAAGCCCTGCACGAGCAGAACGACGACCAGCGCGATGCCCGTGCCATAGGCCAAACGAAGGGCGGCGATGTTCAGAAAAATGGATGCAAAGGCGGTGCCGAGAAGCACGCCGGGGATCGCCCAAGGCAGCCAGATCGCGAAGGAAAACGCCGCCTTTCCCGGAAACGAGTTGCGCGCAATGAACCAGGCAAGCGCGAGGTAGAGCAAGGTTCCGATGATCGCGACGGTCGTCCCGATCACGAGCGATTGATGCAAAGCGCCAAGGAACGGTTCGCTCTCGAGGACTGTCGACCAGTGCCCCGTGGTCAAGGGGCGCGCGAGATTGAAAAAGCCGAAGAGCCGGCTGAAAGAGCTCAAAACCACCATTGCGAACGGCAGGACGACCGTCGTCGCCACCAGCAGGAAAAGCAGCGCCGAAACCGTATAGGACAGCGGCGTTCGCGCGCGCGGGAGCAAACGCGCGCCCTTTCCCGTCAAGGTCGCGCTCATTCGCGCCCAGAGCAGCAACGCCCGGTAACATGCGACAAGCACGGCGAGTATAACGAGGAAGAACGTGCTGAGCGCCAGTGACTGCGGCTGGTCGGGCGGAATGAAGCCGAGAAGGTTAAAGACGCGCGTGGAATAAACAAAGATGCGCGCCGGCACGCCAAGCAGTTGTTCCACCTCGAAGGCTTCGAGCGATTTGATCAGCCCGGCAATGAAGGCGATCAGCAAGGTCGGCATGATGAGTGGCAAGGTCACGCGGCGGAGCGTCAGCCACAAGCCCGCTCCCGACATCGTTGCCGCCTCTTCATAGGAGGAATCGATGAGTCTTTGCGCCGGCTCGATCAGGATGACCATGATCGGAATCGTGCTGAGGGTAAGGTGCACCCAGGTGATCCCGCCAAGCGAATAAATGTTGAAGAGCGCATCGCGTGTGCCGAGGAGATGCTGCAGTTGGACATTGACGATGCCGTAATGCGGATCGAGCAGCAGGACCCAGCCCAAGGTCGCCGGCAGGATCGGCAGAAAGAACGCGAGCCATAGAGCGTACATGATCGTGCGCTTACCCATGACGTCGTTGCGTGCAAGATACCACGCAATGACGAAGGAGATCCCGAGACCGACAGGAACGCGCAAGCTCAAGAGGAACGAGTATCCGACCGAGCTCAGGGTTTGCGAGCTCTCGAGGGCTCGCCGCCACGGGTCGAGAGAGCCGTGGAAATCGTTGAACGGGTTGCCTTCGCTGAAGCTGCCGAGAACGATGACGACGATCGGAAGGATGCAGATCGCCGCAACCAGCAAAAGCGCTAACCAGCCGCCGATCCCGAGCACGAGGTCCACCGTCCGATCCAGCGTGGGATTGACGGAAGCAGGCGCCGGCGCCGGCGCGCGCGCCAAATCGGACTGACCGCGAAGCTCCGAAACCGTTTGTTCGTCCGCCGCGCGCGATTTAGGCATCGCCGGTGAGCGTTGCTCTCATGAGAACGGCGCAATCGAGGATATGGCGCTTGGGACGCGCGCGGCTCCCCGAGGCCGAGGTGCTGTCCTGCTTCGGATCGATCTTCCCGACGATGAGATGCGGGCCCCCGCCGCGCAGCGCTGCCGCGACCTGCGCGCCCAGCGCGCGCGCATCGGCCGGACGGTGCACATGGGCTTCGTCCCAGCCGGTCGCCAGCGCGAGACGGGCGAGATCGAGGCCGAACGCCGTCGCCGTGGGCTCGAGGCCATCGGCGGTTCCCCAGATCTCGTTGTCGAGGACGATCACGACGAGATTGCTCGGCCGCAGCCGCCATATCGTCGACAGCACGGTCGAGCCGGCGAAGAACGAGCCTTCGCCCTCGATCGACAAGACCGGCCGCCCAGGGCAGGCGAGCGCCACGCCCAGCGCCACCGAGGTCGAATACCCGAGTTCCATGTTGTAAAGCGTCGCCGGCCGATCGGCCTTCTCGTAGAGCAAGCCGGAATTCGCGCCTGGGCCGGTGACGGCGGCGGCCTCGCCGCGGGCGGCGGCGATCGCCTCCATGGCTTCGATCCGGTTCATGTGTCGGCCCCGGCCGCGATGAAAGGCGGGATGAGCAAGCCAAAGGACGTGCGCTGGCCCTGCGAGGTCTGCACCACGCGAAAGATCAGCGCCTCGAGGGATCGCGCCTCTTTCGCGACTTCGTAAGGGATGCCGAGCCCGGAAAACACGCCCTCGGACAGGAGCGCCGAGGCGCTGTGATAATCGAACGGCTCGCCCGGGCCGGCGCTGTGGCTGGCGACGATCACGACGGGGCTGCGTTGCACCTGCGCGCGCGCGAGGATCAGCCCGCTGTAACCGATGCCCGATGCTTCCATCAGGCAAAGCGGATTGCGGCCGCCGAGATGGAGGCCGACGGCAATGCCGACGCCCTCGTCTTCGCGCGCGCAAGGGATCATCGAGACCCCTGGGCTTTTCTGAAAGACGCGAATGATCGGCGTTAGGCAGCTATCCGGCAGATAGACGCAAGCATCGACTCCGGCCTTCAGCGCGCCGCGTACGAAACCCTCAGCTACTGCCGTCTGACCACCCGCCATGCGCGCTCCTCGACGCGTTGAGACGTAGCGGCGGTCACCGGTTGCCCAGTGCCGCAGTCACAAGCTTCACCACCGCGGTGCGGCTGAAATAGACCTCTTCGTTATAGGCTTCGTAGTACTTCATGCCGGGCTTTGGGATGAGATAATCGGGCACGCCGGTGTTGACGTCGGTACGACGGCTCGTCTCCAGCATCACCGTCTCATAAACTTCTTGTCCGGGCCGGCTCATATACCAGTTGATGAAAACCTGCGCCGCGTTGGGATGCGGCACGCCTTTGGCCTCCTTCAGCACGCTGAAGCCGCCGGTCAGATAGCCGGGCGCGTCCGCGGGCTCGACAATCGCCAGGTTGGTGAAGCCTTCGCGGCGGAAGCGTTCGACCATAGTTTGAATGGCACCGAAGGCGATCGGATAGATGCCGCGCACGACATTCTCGACCAGCAAGCGGTTATCGTTGGTGAACATGACCTGCTGGTCGATGAACAGCTGCTTGATGTAGTCGATGCCGAATTCGTTATAGATCCAAGCCGAGGAGCCCTGCCCCGGCCCCGGCATGCGCAAATCGTCGGACGCGATCTTGCCCTTGTATTTCGGATCGAGCAGATCCTTCCAGCTCTTGATCGAGGCGGG
>Ga0134128_10005520_pt1 | contig 15324 bp, 20 predicted proteins | sample KB31754_FD_96462 | JGI IMG/M metagenome (GOLD analysis project Ga0134128, IMG submission 96462) | Terrestrial soil microbial communities with excess Nitrogen fertilizer from Kellogg Biological Station, Michigan, USA - KB3-175-4 | ecosystem: Environmental > Terrestrial > Soil > Unclassified ... | reverse complement strand
GGAGGCGCGAGCAATAGACGACCCGAACGGACAACGACTTAACTTTGCTACCAAGTACGGATTCTTGCCTCCGATTTGCACCACGAGCTTCTACGCTGGAGTAACAAGGCAACCAGTCTCGTCTGCTGTTACATGGGATGACTTTAACAGCAACAAAGCGTTGACCGAAGATGGATTCTTATTGCCTCGAACCGAGACTGCACCAAAGTCACATGAACCACTCGATGATGCGATGCAAATCGGATTGAAATTCGTGGCGGTTAATGAACAGCTGAAACAAAAGTAAGCGGTGTTTCATTTCTCAAAAACGCACACCATGTCTGTGCCAAGAATAGGAGAGATATGGAAATCGAAGAAACATGGGTATTTGATAGAAATTGTTGACGCGTCTGATGTTTGTGTGAAATACATATGTTGTCCTCTTAGATGCATAATGGAACGCCTAGCTTGCTGGATGTGCGACTCTAGTCGCGGCATGAAACAAATAGAATTCATACAACGCTTTCAGCCATTCCTGGAACTTGATGATTGTACCAAGTTAGACCGAATCGCGTATCCCAATTAAAAGCATGTTTCATAATCCAAACCGATGCTTCTTCCTGTTTTGTTGTTTCTTTCTGCTTTCGCAGACCAATCTTTGCGATGCAAAACCGATTCAGATTGCCCAAGCCAAGAATACACATGTCAACCAACAGGGGCTCTTTTGATATATCCTCCGATCAATATCAACTTCAGATGCATAAAGCTAGAGCCAATCAGAAATGCATATGGATACGAAGATGGGGATTACGCGATAACAACTGAAGCTGTCGAACCTGATAATTTGATTGCGTTGGAATAAAAACATTTTGGCTTGACTCACACAAGCCGCATAATCCAAGCAGATGCTTCTTTCAACTCTGTTGCTTTTTCTTTCGCTTTTCACATATAGCGAGTTGCCATGTGAAACGGATTCCGACTATTATTTTGAACCGACTTCTGTGTTCACGTCTGATTCGTCTTCTTTTCATCTGCTTTACCTTTCCGCCAGCGGTGTATTGCCATGTAAAACCGACACGGATTGCCTGGATCCAGACTATTCGTGTGAACCGACATCCGTGCTCACTCTATACCCGTTTTATCAAACTGACTTAAGATGCGTGCTGTCCGAGTCTGCTCGGTATCGGTATGAACACAAGTACCATGATTACATTCAAACTGAATAGACGTGCACATTTCAATTTGTCTGCACGTGTTGTGTATATCATAGAATATGGCACATAAAAACGTCTTGATCAAATTCAGTGAATCTCACGGGATCGAAACACGAGATAGACAGACACTCAACGACGTTTCAGATCGCATACAAACCTTCATTGGCAATGTGATTCATCACAACAACTTGGCTATAAACCAAACAGCATCTAATTGTCTCGAGGAAGCAGCCAAAGCGACCACGATATCGATTAATTTACAATACAATGGAAACTTTGAATGTTGTTTCTCTCACAAACGCAAGGAAAATGCAGAAGTCACTTTCAGACGGGTGGCTACACTCTCTTCGTCCAATATCCAATTGATCACTACAACATTCATCGCGCGACATCGGTATGTAAATTTATTGCAAGCTCTAGTCTTTCTATCGAACTGGAAATCATACTTGAATCATTCACCTTTACTGATCAGAAAGAAAGTCAACTCAACAGCACTCTATATAGCAAGATTCGTACACAAAGTCAATCGATTGGATTAATTAAAACAAAAACGAGCAAATCGTGTTCCAAATCACCCGGCGCAACACATGAGAGCTAAACCTGGTTACAATGTTTCACACTCTTCGTCGTCAGAAGCGGCTTTTGTCTAGTTTCCTTTTTTTCTGTTGTAAATTTCAAACACAGGGGCGACTAGATCAAACACCTCTTTGTTGTCACACGTTGTTTGATTCATGCAGTTCCACGACGCGTCGTTGTCCAAACTCGAAATGATCAACGTCCCTAATAATACAGGATTCAATTTGAAATAAAGAATAAAGCGATCCCATTTCTTGTCCTTGTCCGCAGTCCGAAATTGAATGAACACAAGTCCTTTGTTCTCTTCAGTCATTTCAGGACTGATTGAAGATCCTTTCGATTGTTCGTATTCGATAAATGTTCGGACATTTTCAGTCAACTTCATAACCCTTTTATCCGAACAACATTCTGCATTCAAACAGTTCCAAGTAGCTCCTTCTGAACTTGACATAATAATAAGCGATTGCGCCCCAAACGGATGCTTGTTATAAGCTTCGATAAAGTCATCCCAATCCTTTACGCCATCGGAATAACATAACAACATCGCTTCGTCTTTTTCGAAGCTTTTTTCTTCTTGTTTCTTTTGGTTTTCATATGCAATTTCAGGTTGCCCTGTTGCAATAGCCTTCTCGATTCGTTCCAGCTTGTTCTTGAGAGAGGCCCATGCTTCGACTTTGTTGATAATAACCATTACACCTGTTTCGATACGAATTTGTTCATCTGATACAGGTTCGCCGTCTGATAACAATTGTTCAAATATACTGATTATGCGACCCGGTGTATCATGCGGCCAAGACCGTTTGATGACGTCAACAACAGGACGGGAATCGGCGTCGCACAGCGTAGATAAATCGTTCAAGCCTTCTGCGATCTGGTCTTGAAGTTTTGATAATTCAAGTCTGGTTTGTGGATACACCGTTTTATGCAAGAAATCCATATCGAAGAAGAAGAAGAAGAAGAAGAAGCAAAATGAATTGTGAGAGAAGTGGTTTGGGCCACAGAGCCCTTTTCCTCCCAAAATCTGAAACGACTTAAAACGTTTCGGTTTTCTTTTCATTTCGCACTAGCCCACAATTCATCCAGTCTCATTTTTCAAACGCTCTTTTCTCGTCCTTCTTCCTCGTGAGTAAGATTCTTGTATCTGGTACTGCTTTCGCTCTCAGTTTCCTTCTCGCTTTGCCAATTTCCGAAATTGTCATTGCTAGTAAATACGCTTCTGATGCAGATTCCCTTTGCAACGGAGATGCTCTTGTATCCCCAATTGCCTGGTTATATGTGAGTGGATTCACTGCAATAGGCGAACTTGCAGCCTTGGTTCTGTTTGGAATTTTATTTCTCTATACAAAGTCTGATGAATTTGGCCTATTTGCAATCGCAACGCTTGTACTATTTTCATTGTTTTCTGTTGCCTGGACCATAATTGGCGGAGTGGTCTTATGGCGCGATAATATCAGCTGCGGACCTCAGCCCATGCATGACATGATGTGGGCGAGTGTGATCATTCATATTGTTGTACATGCGTTTGGAAGTTCCAATGCGAAAACGATCGCGAATTCGAAATAGAGTATGCACATTTCAAATCGTCGATCTCAGTATATTTCACGATGTCCCGTGTTCTTCCTAGATTCGTGTACGGTTCCAAAATAATAAAGAGACAGCATATTTCGAATGTAGAACGCAACAAGATCGCCTTCAAACAGAAATGGACATGTGCAATGTGTCGACAGCTTCTGCCTCCCACATTCGAAATCGATCACATTATAGCTCTTTGTAACGGAGGTAAAGACCAAACAGGGAACATGCAGGCTTTATGTAATAATTGTCATGCAGCCAAAACGAGTACTGACAGGGAACAGAGATTCAAACGTTTAAGACAAGAACAGAAAGAGAAAGAACAAGCAAAGCAGAAAACTATTCCTGTAATCAGAGTGTCGAGGTGGTTTAGCGAAACAACAACAACAAAACGTAAACGAGAATGTCACGAAGATGATGTCGATATACAGATCATAGATTCTCCTGTTGCTAAGCGACACAGAGCAACAAAACAACCTAGCGTAACCATTATGATTGGTCAATAGCTTTTTTATCCTGCACGAAAAGAAGCGCATATTACCCGTTTCTCCTTCGAGTAAACTCCAGTGAAAACTCCGATCTCCTCCACAATGACGCTCGACGCTTCCACCCATGTCATTGTTCCACTCCCGTCCCATTCCTCCGTTTTGAAAACATAGTGTTCTTCTTGTGGGTGAATGGACCGCGCCTCCGCCTCGCTTGTTGCAATCACAACGGCATCGCTATATTCATCGTACCCGCACTGGCCAGCTCGAGAAATATGATAGAGAAAGTATTTTGGAGAATCAGACGAAGAGGATTGAACTACTTGTTTGGTGTGTTGAACTAATTGCTTGGCACGTGCCTCGACGTTGTCTTTCCAACTCGAATCAATTCGTATATCTATTGGAATGCGAGCATTTGGTTCGATGTTGATTTGTTGATCCCATGATAAGAACCTGAAACCACGATATCGCACTTGGATGAATTCTTCGATTTCAGGCTGAATCATCTTCAGAAAATCACTCGACTCTGCAACTAATAACGGATTTAGCATCCAACCTGCGCCCCAACAGTCTTCCGCGATCCCGACTCTGAAACATTCACGATGTTGATCTCCGTTCGAGTCATTGCGAATTCGAGCAGAAACAATCATGACACGATCAGGGCGAGTAGGCAGTCGCGCAGATAGCGACTTGGCTATTTGGGAAAGCTCCGGTTCGAGTCTGCTCATAAACTCGCGTTCTTCTGACACACGTCGCAGCAGAAACTGTGCCGGTTCATAGTACACGAGACCTTTGACGAGAAGTGAGTTAGACACATTACCGATGTCGTGAAGCACTTCACATTTAATTTCCTCGGACGAAGTGGCGTGAAATCGAAAGATAAACCCTACAGGCGATCGGAAATATCCAGCTATGCTCGCTCTATTGATCAACGGCTGTTCTGATTCACCCTCGTGTATGTACGAGCCATTGTTAAATGAATCTACTGCATATCTACGTTCATTTATACAAACAAACTTGATACGAGAGTCAAGCAACCTCTCCATGTCAGCAAGAAATGAATCGCCTTTGGCAAACGTGTTCAACTTGATCTGTTTGATAATTTCATTTCGAATGAATTCAACATCTAACAAAACATCGGACGAAGAAGAAGAAGAGGAAGAACTCATGCCAAAAAGGAAAAGTCAGAATGAAAAGTGTCAGCCAAAATGCCAGCCTCCAGCCAAAATCCAAAAAGTTCGTTTCCATACAAAATGGACGAAACCTACGACGTAGGCATAAAACAGGCTACGCAGGCATAAAATGACTGGCGCCAGTCAGGGCATTCCTACGCAAAGCAGGCTTCCCAAAATGAAAAAGTTGGGGCCTACGACGCAGGCTTCCCGCCCTGACTTAGCCGAATTTTCGGATTTTCTCTTTTTCACAACTCAAAAATGTCGTCCCCCTCTTCTGCTACATCTAGTGCCGTGATCACTCATCCTGGTCATTTAAATGGAGTCGTGACGTTAAGTTGTGGCTTCTGGTGTGTCCTTATTCAACATCCTGTTCATCCTTTTCACCGCCACGTGTCACACGACAAGTTCTGCAACGATTTAAAAAAATCTCGTGAAAAGGCAGACAGCGTGCTACGTGAACACAACTTGAAACACAAACTTACAATCAACGATTATCAAATCTCTCCCAGTGATCCTTCAGTTGTGAAGATTCAGTTAGATAGGATTCCAGGGCGGTGGGTAGAAGTAGATGAAAGCGATCGCCACCTGTTTTCATCTTATAAACTGGAATGGAATTACACATTGAACCGCGTATTAGCTATCAATATGCAATCAGGAGATGGTATTAAAGAAAGGCAATTGGCGCGATTACTGGTAGGCGCTCTCCCAACTGCCGTTGTACGATTCAAAGATGGAAACGAATTGAATTGTCGGAGATCCAATCTTGTCGTGGAACACCCAGATTTGGAAAAAACATGTCGCGGAGGAAAGACTGGTATCAAGGGCATTGCTGAATATGCAGTGAAAGACAGAAACGGAGTGAAAGGTCGTGGTAGATTCGAGGTCTATGCCCCACCCGAGAAAGGTGCTGAAAATAAAAAGAAGAGAAAGAGACAGTATTTTACATACAAAACTGGAGACGAAGAAGATCGATTCAAGGCTTTACATAAAGCAATATTAGCGAGAAATGGACAGATACAGGCCGATGATTAGCGCATTGCAAACTGTTCTGATTCAATGTCTTTTTGATGTCTTTTTTGGTCGACGAGCTCTTCTGATTGTGATATCTCTGTTGATGATTCGGACAGGATCTTTTGTGAATTGAGCTTTTCAGCTAATCGTTCTCCTTCCATTTCCATATCGAGATCTTGAATGTAATTAATAATCCCATTTCCTTCCCCGTCTTCATCTTCTTCAATCTCTAACATGATATCCTTTGCAACTTCAAGCCCGTCTTCTGATTCCGCTATTTTATGCTTGATATTATAATTCGCTTTCTTGATCACATCGGCTGCATCTCTGGCTTTCGACGAAGGAGCAAACACCGGATTGTTCGGGTTATCTAGACCCGTCGCTTTGTATGCATTTGCGACATCTTCAAAATCACTGTTTGCCAATTTCTGTGTCTGAACTGAATCCAGATCGGTCAGTCCTTGTCTGAGAATGTTCATGCCTGTTATTTCTTTCTTCTTTTGGGCTTGTAATGATTTGATGTTCTTGGCGATTGTAACAACTTTGTCTGCTACAGGGCCATATTGAGGCAGTGTTTGATTGTGATCGGCTTTGATCGATTTCAGGTCGTTATTCAGACTTTTGATCTGTAAATCCAACTTGGTTATGCTAGCTTCTTTCACGTTGATTTTCTCTTGGAGTGCATCTGTGTTCTCCTTCAGTCGCTGGGTTCGTTTTGCTTCAGATTCAAACAAAGAGAGACAACTTTTTATCGCGTTGCCCATTTTTGGTGAAACAAGGTGTATACAAGTGCTAAATACTGTTTATATTCATTAAAACTCGTGAATCACTTTGACACATTGCAATCTGCTAGAATCGGATTGTTCGTATTCGTGCAACTGTCGACACCAATCATTCGCTTTGTCGTCATTTGTCGCGGGTGTAAGGCAAACTAATGCTGCGTGTGGTTGATGCATCTCTATCATTCTGAGATTACGAGTAGACATGTCGATGAAATGATTAAATACGAAACGCAGAGTAGACCATCCTCGTTTCTTGGCAATATGCACAGCAATTTTATCAGATCTTTGACTTCCTCCATGTGCTACCACGACAGATTTTCCTTCAGATACTGCTGATTTAGTGATCTCAGCCAATGCTTCTTCTATCGCATCTTCATCTTCCCAGTCTTCATTTCCAACGAATAAGACGACGAATCGCTCAGTCACCGGTTTCACGACCGGGACGATCTTCGTTGTGATTTTGTCGTTTGAACTCATAGACTTGATCGATGAAAAGAAGGAGTTACAAGCGTATAATACTTTGTGAAAGTATCGATCGGAATACAGAATCCGAATCCGGCCGGTTGATCAAAGTTTACTGCTTCAACCCACTGATCCGATAGACGTATGACTCTCACTAATGCAGAATAAAAAGGGTTTGCGTATACAGCACCGATGATGATAGAAGCAGTATTGATCGCGCCAGGCATCTAGAATCAGAATGAATTGTGTGTGCCCAAGTATATAGAAGCGCCAGCCAAAAAGTACATGCAAGCACAGATCTCTCTTTCTCTTTCGCTTTTTCTTTCCCTTTCCCGCCATGGAACACGAAATTCCCGCTCAAGTCATCCGTTTCATAAACGAGGATATGAACAGCGATAACCCCGACAGAACATGGAAACGTTTCGCTCTCGTCAAAATGAATCGACACAGAGAAAATGAAGCTGAGCTAGAGGACGCGCTTCTCGCTCGCCAGTTCTATGATCTGTCTATCAAACCAAATGAAAACACTCTTAAACGCTTCGAGCTTCATTGCAAAAGAGATGCATCTCATCCTGCTTCTATTCTTGTTTCCGTTCCGGCAAATGTAATCAGCGGGTCCGGTGATTCGGAAGCAGCGTATTCTGCATATGAACCAGAGAGGGTGGTGGTTGTAGAAAAGCCGTCTTCGGTGGCAGTAGAATGTGTAAGCGCCACAGAAGAGGTGATAACAAAGAAACTGGAACCGCTTTCAGAGAGAATTGCCAAGTTCAGAAAGAGCCAAGCCTCTTCGATCACGGAAGATTCGGATTCTTCATCTTCCTCTAGCAGCAGCGATGACGACGATGACGACGACGAGTATGACGTGAAATACAACGTAGGAGCACATGCTGATCTAACTTCTAATCCCATTTTCAATGAGTTCAAACATTCACTTAGAAAGATACAATTTGACGAACAAAAATGGAGTGCATTTAAGCAGAAAGAAGAGGAGATGTTAACAAGTCCGTTGAGGGTATTTGACATCACCGTGAATATTGATGTCTAGTTCGCTCAGCGACAACACGTATTTGTTATTGAATCGATTTTCGAACACAGACGATGAATCGAAGGCGGTGGAGGTGTCGATGTTAGAAGACAAAGCAATAGATGAACACACAGAATACAAAACGCTAGAATTGAAGGGAGAATTTGAGTTGGGCTTGTCTCGGTTTGTCAAACAACTAGCCAATAGATGGAGCACACGTAAACATACATCTACAGAGCAAACTGTTTTTGATTGGGCTGTATTCTTTTCTAAACGCACAGACTTTAACAAAACAGATCGGAACGAAGAAGAGTTATTGCGATGTTTCGACGAAGCGTCTTACGTTATTCAGAGAACATTGATCACAATACGACTCATTCGAACTGATTGCTGTAGAAGACTGCGGTTCTCGGATGTAACTAGAAACCAAACGATGACAACCAGATTTATTGATCTTGCGCTGACATTTAACAGTGAATCGAGAATACGAGCGCTGTTGAAGCACGCCCCTATCCAACAACTAATCGCAATGGAAAAGGACTTTAAGGACCTGGTGAATTGGTTCAAAAATCTAGCGTATCCACTTTCTTCTGATATCGATGTTTCAGTGCATTTGTTTCATTCAGTCAATCCTAGCGTCATTGATTCGACTGACGTGGTGTCACCCAGAGATGTCAAAGCGGATGTCGTGCTGTTGATTTCACAAGCATGCTGTGAGCCCATGATAAGATGTCTCAATCCAGATGACACAAACCAGAGCATATCAGATGCACTTATCGGCTCCAAGTCACAAGCGTATCTTCAAGCACTGTCTTGTCTTAATGAAATCGGAAGGAGAGTGAGTTCGACTCCTTCACGGCATTCAACCACAAAAGACACTGAAGCTTTGATGATAGAAAGTTTTGAGTTGCGCGTTTTATTAGCCGATTTTGTCAGCATGTTCAACGCAGGGGAAAGAGTGAAATCAAACACTGCTGCTCTGAAAGCGTTGTCGTGTGTTGTAGCAAAGAAACAGAAAGAATTGTCAGAATGGTTTGCAATGCGATTAACGAGATCTTCTTCTTGCTCTATGTAAAGGTAATGCACACACAGATCCATTGTGATTGTAGAATTGTTGTCTGATATCCTTCCATGTATAGTAATGATGAGATGGCTTTTCTGCCTTGGAATCGAAGGACTGAACCTTCTTCTGTAAATGATTTGCCTCAGCTTGTTCCCTTCTAGCTAAAACTCTGCGTTTGTGCTCCAAGTCTTCGAAAACGCCTTCGTCTGCGTCAGAATCCCATTCTTTTTGTTCAACTGGCGATTCTGGCGCTTGCTCGTCTTCGAAAAACGGGTCGTGATGACTCATGACTGACTTTGAAAAGTGAGTCTGCAAACCGCATTTCGTTGCTTTTTTCTCTCACAATTCATGTCCTCTTGCTCTCCTCAAGTCCAAAGAGTCGATTATCGTACTTGGTGCCATCCAACCTGGAGAATAGTGCCCAGTATTTCTGGTTTACCACCTACTCGAGTACTTCTCAAGTGTTTAGAGTGTGGTAATCTGAACACAGTCGACAAAGCATTGATCATACAACAAAACCAATTCGAATCTCATTTACTTTTACCTGTATCAAATGTCCAGTTTATCGGAACCAGCAACAACGAACCAAAAGCGCCCTAGGCCGGAAGAAGAAGATGATGATGAAGACAACGGATTCGAAGAATTAGAGGCGAATAACAAGAAGACAAAGACAATAGAATGGACTGCATCTCAAAAACGGGTGATCGAGGCGATTCAAGATGGCCATAACGTGTTTCTCACCGGTGAAGCAGGAACGGGGAAGAGCTGTCTTCTTCGTCACGTAATCGACAAGATGCGCCTAAAAGGTCTTTATGTCACTTCAACCACTGGAATCTCTGCTTTACCTCTTGGTGGTCGGACGTTGCACAGCTGGTCTGGTATGGGAATATCACCAATAGATGCTAAGCAACTGGCTAAGCGCATCGATCGCGACGACAAACTCAAGGAGAGATGGATAAATACGAAAACGTTGATCATCGATGAAATCAGTATGTGGAGCAGCAGGAACCTTGAACTCATCGACAAAACAGCTCGAATTATAAAGAAACAGCCAAATATTCCGTTTGGTGGTATACAAGTTATCGCTTCGGGTGATTTCTGTCAACTTCCACCTATCACCGGCGTCGAAAACGCAGAGAAAGAAGAGTTTGCTTTCAAGTCACATCTCTGGAACACATGGTTTCCTGTGCAAGTTGTACTTGGTTGCATATTCCGCCAGTCAGACAATTCTACTCAAAAGGCTTTATCCAAGCTGAGAGTAGGGGTGATCGATGAACAAGTACGAAGCGTTATAGAACCATGTATAAACAGAAAGCTGACAAGCCCTCCTACAATCTTATTGCCCACCAACAAACAAATCGACATACACAACGACGCTGAATTGAAGCGCTTGAAAGGAACTGCTCAAACTTATTACGCCAAAGATAATTGTGATGATTCCGAGTCATACGCTCTGTTAGAAAAAGGTTGTTTAGCTCCGAAAAATCTGGTTCTCAAAGAAGGTGCACAAGTAATGTTATTGAAGAACCTCGATATGGACCAAAAACTCGTCAATGGATCTATTGGGGTCGTACAAGGTTTTACAACTCTTACTGAAATTCAAAAACAAGACAACCCCGAATCAGAACCAGAGGACGAAGAGAAGAAAAAGACAGATTCTGATTCCGACTACGACGACGAAAAGATTCCAATCGTAAAATGGACGAGCGGGTCTACTATGATAATGAAAAAAGAAACATGGGAAATAAGAGAAGCGATATCATCTTCAAAAGAGAAGAAACCTAACCGAATCCAGCAAGAAGACGAAGCAGAACAAGCGGAAGAAGAAGAAGAAGAACGAGACAACAAGAGTAAAGAGAAAGACAAAGACAAGGAAACAAAAGAAGGTCGTGTTATTGCATCTCGAACACAATATCCTCTCATGCTTGCTTGGTCTATTTCAATCCACAAGAGCCAAGGAATGGGACTGGAATGCGTTGAAACCGATTTGCGTCGATGCTTTGATGATGGTCAATGTTATGTCGCGCTGAGCAGAGCCAAGTCGTTCGATAAGTTGCGTATTGTTGGGAGTTTCCCGGAGAGGAATGTGAGAGCAAACAAAGATGTCATTGCGTTTTACGAGAGAATTGCAGAGAGACCAGAGAACAAAAGCAAGTAGAGAGTTTTCATTTATGCATCATGTTTCCAAACACGTCAATTGACGCAAAGCATTTTTGAGTTATATGAGTATCTCTTCCACATCTCAAACATCCCATATAGCTGTTCTTTATAACGGGAAGCGGGTAATTAGATTTTGATTGTGAACAATTGGCGATAAAATGTCCCGGTAACGCACATCCTCGACACAATCTCAGATGGTCTCTCACTCGCTGTTGCAGAGACGTTAATTCGTCTGCTGAAAAAACCAGTTTTGTGAATGAAGCGCCTCGAACATTCTCTATGCCATATTGGCACATGTACTCCAATGTCAGATTGTCTTCATCGTGTGGACTTGTTTCGATCTTGGGATGAGGCAGCATTGACATAGGCTTGAACAGTTTGGTCCATTCTGCGCCATTTCCAGTGGCGTGCTGTTGATACCTACCGTTTACATTGCTGCTTCGTCCGATGTACCATTTAAATTTCTCAAGCTTAAGGACGTAAATGAACATATCGGTTGATTCAGTGGAAGAGGGAGAGGAGTCTGATGACATGGCCAATTGAAAAGTGAACAACAACGCTGTCGCAGGCGTTTTACGTTTAACAAAATGGATGCGAGATGCGAAGGCAGACAAATGCACAGAGGACGACGAACAAGATGACTAAGAAGAAGCCTTTTTGAAGTACTCTGTGATTGTTGGTTGACGTGCTTTGCATTTCAATTCTTGTTTGACGGTTTCCTGTCTAAATCGATCCAAAACAGAAAGCATTCCCTCGCTGATCTGTATACCCGGTGGCGCTACGCCTATTTTTGTTCCATCCGAGTCCAATAAATCAACCCTAAGAACAGGCCCTTTCTCCCAGCAATGATATCCGCATTCTGTCATTGGATCACACCAAGTACACAAGTCAACAAATCTGCAATTATGTGCACATGCTACTTCGAACCAGAAATGTAATTCTCGCTGTTGTTCAAACGGGTGATCGAACTGACGTTGACAATTGGAACATTTCCATGAAGTTCCAGGAGCCCATGACACATAGAGGTCAAAGAGCCACTCATCTCGGATTTCACGCATAGAAGACATGCCGTGTGCCAAAATGAAAAGTGAACTGGCAATCGCTCACAATTCAATCTGCTTCTCGTCTCTGAAATGGCTTCTCCTCTTCCTCCAACTGTCAGATTATCTTATCCGCTCACATCCGAGTTGCACCACTTGAAGCATAGAATGAGACCAGAAACCATCGGACGTATGAATAAACTTACAGAGAAGATCACGGATAAGCTCCGTAAATTACTGGAATTCATCAAATCCCGTCTAGATAACGAGTCTTTCATAAAAATCGGCATAATAGAGGCTTCGTGGCCGTCGGTCGAACAAAGTTATGTTGCAGACTCTTTGCATCAAACAGGGCGGAAAATTGCATCTTTTTACAAAGCAACTGAAGGCATAAATGTCGTCAACCAAGATATTGCAGACGCACTTGTGTTAAATGGCACATTGGTTAATTTAACATCTGCTTGGTTCAAATTGAAGGCCCGGTTCGAAAAGATCGACGCTTCGATTGCAATGAGCGATCCTTGCATTCTAACCGAACAAAACAAGACAACAAACGATGGAAGTCAAGAAGAAAAATCTGCACCTACTCTCTCTTCTTCCAGCACGACATCGAACTGATCGTCTGTTGTTTTTTGTTTATGCTTTTCAAAACAGGCTTTTTGGGTGGTGGATTGTGATACATGACAACTGCTGGTTCGAACGACGCCGTGTTCAACTGCATCGTAGCATTGAATACATCCAGTTCTTGTTCATACATCGTCCAGTATTTGTCTTTCCATAGACCCTCTGTACGGTATGGGAACGCATAGGTATTTGGAGCGTCTGTTAAATGTCGTTGTTCTAGTTCTCGAAGTGCTTGTTGGAACCACTCGAATCTCTGTTTGCTTGTATCATTCGCATTAGATTGCACGATTAAATTGACAACAAATCTCGCTTCTTCGCTCCCGTCTCCGCTGATAGACATTGTTCCGGGCTTGTCCGAATGTTCCTCTATATTTCCAAGTCGCCTGTGATAAATGTTTGCATAAGGAAATCGAGTGAACACCTGGAATGGAAGAGTATCTTTATTAGGGAAACATGAAGTGCTGTCACTGAAAACGATGAGGTATTTCTCTCCGGCCTCGATTAGAGACTTAAGACGAATGACTTTGGACTGAGGAGCGGATGTCATTCTTGAACAATGGAGCGCAAACATGTCGTTACTGCCTGTCAAACAGTCCTCATCCTTTGTTTGCTTACTTGATTTCAGATCGAGTCTCAGGTCAAGAGCAAATCAGCAGTTCAATTGGCATTTCTCGTCATCCTTTTATGCGCTTGAATCAACATAATAGAGTAGAAGGGTTCACCGTAGTAGGCGCAAAACATACTAAATGTTCAGAAGGTAATTGGAGAATTGAAATGGTCATCGGACCTTTCTTTACTAAAGGGGCCAAAAAGTTCAAGGAAGAATGGAGATCGGCAGCTAGAACGTTAACAAATCGAATCACAATCGGCATACGAAAAGCGATGCAACAAAAACAACAACATCTATCGGTTCATATCAGCGATGCGAAGTTCGTCTGGGAATCAATCAGAGAAAACAGCAAGGCCGTCAACTGGACTCATTAACTCGGAACAGGGACTTAGTAACACATCGCTTTCAAACGAATGATCACTGGTAGGTGTTATAGGAGAAGGTAGATCAAATTCGTTGATACCAGGTAAAGTCTTGAACGGACTGGAAAGACGATCTTGCTCGTAAAGCGCATCAACTCTTGCTTCTGATTTCTTGATTCGTAAGTCCATCGCGTTGAATACTTTGTCGACGCCGTTGACGATAGAAATTGCATCAACAAGCATTAATAGTCTCTGGGAATCGCAATGAGCTGCGCGTTTTTTGAGTTCAACCAAGTCTTGACCCATTTCTGCGATCTTTTGTCGATAATCGTTCATGGCGATACGCATTTCTTCCAGTCTTGTCTCAAAGTCATATTGATCATGCGTGACTCGGCGTTGTTTTGACGGAACCCATTCCTCTGCATCATAAGAGTCTCTTGCGTTCAACTTTCTTTTGGTGATGCCCATGTCAGTCAGCCAGCCCAAAAAGCAAATTGAACTGTGAACTGAAAGTATTTACCCAGTGGCCCGATGTCTCTCTATAAGTGCACACGAAAAGGATGTCTGCCAAGCCTAGAATGCCCCCGCGGCCGACAAAAAGGTCCATTGTGGCCGATATCGACAGAAACATTGATGAACAGCTGGAACTTCAGCGACAGAACCACTTGAACTTATTCGCTGCCGGATTTCTTGTTGTTTCCGCTTTCATCTTATTGATTTTATGCTTCACGCAATCGTTCTCGTCCACCGAACTTGTATATGTGACTCAAACCGTCCCATCCGTTGTCTTTTCATCTCTTGGCGAATTCAATATAATCTTCTTGGTGATTGTTTTTCAGGTCGTTGCTTTCATTCGACTGGTTTACTGTTCGACGATAGGCTATGAACGCTATTCAACGTCCCTTAAGGACCAATCATCTACTACAAACAAAGACAGGTGGACAGAATATTACATCACGTATTCTGCGATGACAATCGTTGTCTGTCTTGTCAATGGAATCTTGAATATCGCTGAATTGTTTGCCTTGTTCACTTTGTCGTTGATATCTGTAGCAGAGTTGTCAATTAGCGAAACTGAAACAACCACCAGTGAGAGATATGCGTCGTTCCTAGTGGGCGTCGTGTCTTTTGGCGTGAAATGGTTGATTATATTGACTCAATTCGTCTATAATGCATATACATCTG
>Ga0134128_10005519_pt1 | contig 15330 bp, 6 predicted proteins | sample KB31754_FD_96462 | JGI IMG/M metagenome (GOLD analysis project Ga0134128, IMG submission 96462) | Terrestrial soil microbial communities with excess Nitrogen fertilizer from Kellogg Biological Station, Michigan, USA - KB3-175-4 | ecosystem: Environmental > Terrestrial > Soil > Unclassified ... | reverse complement strand
TGGTATTGGTTGTATTATCCTTTGTGACTGTTTGCCGCTGCCGCAACGACCCGTCGTAATATTGCATCACGGCTTTACGCTTGCCTTCCTCCGCATACGCTGTGGAGACCTGCCAGTTGAGATTGTTATTGTGTCCACCAAATGGGAACGAATCAATAGCCGACCAGGGACTATAGGTCAGCGTACCGTTGCTCAGGATATTGACCGCCCGGACCCGGGAAAAAAGCTCCCCGACACCATCGTAAAACAACGGAATATTGTAACCCGTCGTACCCAGCGGAAGATCCACCCGGGTGGAATTATTCCGAAATAAAAGATCGTAACTGCTGTAATAAGAACGCAGCTCGTTCTCCACCCAAGCCCATTCCAGTTGATAGCCGTTATTTCCGGTATTGGGTTGCGGAGTCCAGGTTACCGGGAGCTCATCGGGCGTGGGGGAGCTGGCGGGGGCCGTATGCCCAAGTGTAGGCGTGATATTGAGGGAGTCCGAGAGCGCCATCGTTCGCCACACCTGCATCTCGTCTTCAAGGACCAAAAGCGAGTCCGTATTAAAGCCACTAACGGTCGGGGCGACGATCGAATCGATGGTTACTTTGACATATTTGGCATTCTGGAAAGTGAGATAGTTATGGGGATTATAAATGACACCACCTTGATTATTGTAGGTTACCGTGAGCTTCTGGTTGATGGACGAGGTAGACAAAGACGACGAACCATAGGCGATCGTCACGACCACATAAGCCGTGAAACTGGCGGACACATAGGTCGAGCTCTCTTCATTTAAATTGAGCGAGATGATATTCCGGATAAAAGATGATTGTTCGCCGGGGATGGAGGTATACGTGAGGTCCACCGATGCACCGACGGCCAAACTGCCATCGTTGCCGGATAACCGGTTACCGTAGTCGGAATACACAGGCCCCATCTGCTGGGCATGCAATGAAACGCAAACACATAGCAGCAACCCCTGTGACAGGAGCACTGCCAGCAGGCGGGGGCGTAAGAGGAATCGGAGACGGCTCATTTTTCAAGATAGTTTTGGCGGGGAATAGCTCCCGCTGTTTATTGCGCTTGTTTGATCAGGCGGAACGCGGCATAATCCTTTACCGGCCGGTAAACCCCGGTAAGATCGGCGGCAATACGGTCGCTGATCCGCACGGGTGGATCGGTTACGGGCTTGTGCTCGATCTTCCGGAAATGGATCACCCTCGTCTCTTCCCGGATCAAAAAGAAGCTGCTGTCTTTTACAGTGACAGTCTTTCCCACCCATTCCGGTTTGCCCAAACAACGTTTATATATAGAATCGGTCACCGGCACCAACCTACGTTCCACCATGGTGATCGCATAGGGCCGCTCGGTCACGGGTTCATAGCTTACCTGCAATTGCGCGACGGGCACCGAAGTGTGTTCCACGAATGCCCGGCTTTCAAGCGCGATAACCCCAGTGTCCTGTAATTTCTTCAACGGCTTGACGAGGTATTTGTCCGCCAGCTCCGGCACGGACGAATCCTGCAATTGACGCCCCAGCGATTGCAGCCGCGCCGCGACGCTCTGGCGGTTGGGATAAAGCAGCATCCGTTTCGTCTTTGGATTGACGACAAGCAAAAAGCTGTCATTGGCCAGCTGTTCCATGCCATCCATCGTCATGTACGTCCCCTTTTCGCAAAGGACAGCCCGGACTTCCAAATGTGCCGTATCGGCGGCCGACAGAACAAGGTTTCCCGAGCTGCAAATTTCCATCTCCAGCTCAACCGGCAATTGCCTGTAACTACTGCAGATCTGCACGAATTTCCGGAAGGGAGAGAGTGTATCGGTTTGCGCCCAAAGCCGGGAGCCACCCATCAGGATCAATAGAAGAAAGATCGTTTTCATATTATTGAATAGTGGTGATGTTTTTCTGTTTCGCGCTTCGTGTTTCCTTGATCGTTTGAATGCCCCGCTGCGTCTCCGCTTTCGTCCGGACCAGCGTACCCTCTTCATCGTATTCATAGAACGTCGCATAGTTATTATCATCGAGCTCAGCAGATAGCCGTAGGCTCACGGGGTCATAGATATAGCTCTTCATTTCGGCATTGAAGGGGTGGATGCGGATATCGTCGAAGTAGCTCATATTACCCGTACTGTCCACAAAGCTGATCTTAGCCGTTCCCGATGCAACCGGCGTGAAATAGCCTTCGATCCGTTGCCAGCCATCGATAATCGGGCCTTGTGGGTAGAATGTCGTGTCCTTAGTACCCGTAAAAACAGTGATAGCACTGTGTGAATAGGCTGTTACAGTATCGGCTCCGGAAGTAATAACTGGTGGGCTTTCCCGTACCCAGGCACTTATGACCATCGGCACTCCCCCCGGCATGTTGAAAACAGGATTCTCCATGGTTGTCGAACCGGTGATAGGCGTTGTCGAGATACAACCGTTTTGCGTTGTGAGGCCGGTATATAGTTGAGAAGTGCAATTAGAGCAGTTCCAAATATATTCATCGTCAGCAGCATTGGTATTTTGAAACAAAGCGTTTACGCCGTCCGAACATTGACCTTGAATGTGATAGATTCCCGGACAAAGCGCTACTGAGATCGAACTGCTCGAATATTCATTTCCACCCGTTTGATTGTGGCTCACGGAGAGGTACCCGAATTGCGTCCCCGAAAGATCAGTGATAGTGACGGTTTGGCTATTCACCTTTCCGGTCTCCGGATCGGTAAACGCCTCTACCGAGGCAGTAAAAGTATAGGTTCCCTGTGTATAGATCTGAATATAACAGTCCCATTTCTCTCCGGTTACCGTCGTGCTCGAATAGCTATTCGGCTGGATGTTTGCCGAAGTAGGGCTATAAAGAAGAGTTGCGGCGGAGGTTACACCGGAAGGATTAGACGGTAAGAAGGAAACATTGACACCCGGACTCGTAAACGACCTGCTCGTATCAGTTCCAAAAGAAAAGGTATAATTATAGTTGTCGGCCGAGATGATCGGTATGGATAACGAGGCAGTCGCATTCCCATTCACGCCCAATACATATTTGCCGGTATGAGCAGCGAAACCGGTAGTATCGGTAAAAACCAGCTGACTATTGGGCATACCGATAAAGTTGGCCTGCCTTAAAGGACAAGGGGTGCCAACTGTATTGTCGACGCTTTGTGCATAGGCATTGTCCTCGAACCCTTCGTAGACCATCTCGTAGTACGGTGAATTATTGGTTACGGCTACCGGCAGCGTCTTGTTATACCCATACTGCGCCGAGGTATAGATGTCAAGGGCATTCTTCGTCTCCAGCTCCAGTCCCTGTGCATTGACCCGGGTCGTGCGGACACTCTCGATCCACAGCGGGCTGGTGGTGTTGGGCTGGAGCCCGCTGCCGCCAAAATTCCAATAAGGCGAGAAGTTCGCGATAAAACCGTTTTTCGATAGATTCGTCGTCGCGGTTGGATCGGCTTCGGTACGTGGACCATAGCAGACCATAGTCCGGAAGTTTCGGAAGTTGCCCAACAGTCCTTTGACATATGGATTAATGTTTTCCAGAGTTCCGGTGCAATTCTGAACAGGTACATAAGAACATATTGCTGCATTATATACCGGCGTAAAACGGCGGATCTCATCCTGGTCCGTCTGCCATTTCTCAGAGAACTCCGCCCCGGTAGCGCTGAGCACCTTGCAGGAAGAATCGATGCGCAGCATTTGAGTACCGTTGCTGGTCACGATCGGGCTGTTCATGCTGGTCACCATAGCGGCCTTTTCATCCAGCATATTCCGTCTACCGCTCCGGATTACGCGAATACTAATAACATTTGTATCCGTGTAAGGATTTCCTGCACTGTCGATAAATATAAAACTGGGTGTCGTCGCCGGAAAAGGTGGGTTATTCTTGTTAAGATCCATCACCCATAATTTTGAAACCGGCGCCGATGCTTGTGGGCAAGAGCCTTTTGGACTCGGCGAGGTGACCAGCAACTCGTCCCCGCTCACAAGCTGGCTAACATCGAATTGAGGACTCATCAGAATTCCATTGGTGAAATTCAAGGCAGGTGTGTCGCTATACCGATAGCCGATATTCCGGTACGCCGGCCCCATGCCATCATAGGCCCACCAGGCGGGATAGCTCGTCGAATAAAGGGGTTGGTCGAATTCGTTATTGGTACGCGTGACGACGACATCGCCGGTTTCGGCGTCATACAAAAGATTCTTGGTGGAGACCATGCTCCCTTTGTCATACACGACGACACTGTCCAGCACCGCATGATAGCCGATGACCTTGGTGGTCGTAATAGCCCGGTAATCGTTTTCGCTGCTGCCCGTCACCGGCCAAATAAAAGGTATCCAAAAGTAAGGCGGGAAATAATCGACCTGCCCTTGGATATCCTCGCTGCTGCTTTGCACGGTGAATTCCCGGGTATCGGTCATCAACTCGATATCGATGCCGAGATTGCCTGAGCTGATCGCCCCACCCTGCGCCGCAGAGACAAAAGGAAAGGTTTCGTTCAACCCGTTCACGCCGGTATTCCGGTAAAAGTTCTCGGTGTAGTTGACTTTCAGCGTTGTGTCATTGTCGGCGTATGACGTCTGTGAACGCATCTTGCCATGCATATCATTGGTGGCCACGAGGAAGCCCTGCGAAAGCGCCCGGCTGTCGAAGGCATAGTTGTGGAAAAAATTCAGGGTGGAAGCGTCATGCGCCTCCAGATCGGTTGAAGGATCGAACCAGGTATTGCTGTAATAAACGGGGAAGTCCTTTGCCGTATAGAATTGCGTGACCTGCCGGCCGATCCCCGATCGCGATTTTTGCTGCTTGCCGGGGGGAATACTGGACACGGACCGGACGGTGATTTGGCTGTAGCCTACCGTGGGCGCCGGAAAAAAGGGTTCGAGGATCGGCATCTCGATGGCGCCATAGGAAGCGGGACCCAGCGGCAGCTTATCCTGCACCTGAACAATGTTTTGAAACGGATTTTCATCCCCCCCGATCCCCGGTTCGTATGCGGCAACGCCGCTGCTGATCGTCCGTGTCGTCCCATTAAATGTCTCGGTAGTAGTATAGTCGTAGGTCTGTGTATACACGGAATTGTACTGGCCCGTCATCTTCTGCCAGTTGTCTTTCAGCTTCACGAATTTTACCCGCTGGCCGCCGCCGTATTTAAAGCCATCGGGATCGTTGAGCCGGACAAAACATTGGCCGGCCACCGTGGCTTGCGCCTTACCCTGCCCCCGCAGATAGGACACCGGGTCGCTGAAGGCGTGTTCGAGATTGTCCCACATACCTATCAGTGCATCGGCCACCCGCTCCAGCCCGCCACCCTTGGAGTTGTCGTAGCCGGGAAAAGCTTCCGCGGGCAACTGTTCCTTCAGGTATTCGACAGCCGTGAGCGAAAGCGGGCCCACGTTATTCACATTGATCAGGTGTATCCAGATCGTACTCGAATCGTGGACGCCATAGCTGTCGAATTTGGCGTACGACGTGATCCGTTCGGTACCCGTGGGCATAATGACATCCAGCTTGACGGCGAGCATGCTATCGCCAAGCAGGTACTGCTGCAGCACATCACCCGCCGTTTTGCCGGCCCAGGGCACCTTCACGAAGAGATAATTGTTTTCCACGATACCGCTCCAGGAGATGTCGAACAGCCGGTTCGAGTAAGCCCCCGAGGTACTGCCGAAGCCGGCGACCGTAAACATGTCCATGGCATGCAAGTTCTGAACATAAGCATAATCGTCACTTTCGTAGCCGATCTCCAGCTGACCGCCCGAAGGCAGCAGGATGCGCTTGAGCGACCACGCCGCGGCATTGGTATCCAGCGCTGCCTTTGGGGACTGTGCCTGCCCCGGCTGGTCTTGCGGAGTGTACGGGAAATCGCTGTTCTTGACGCCGCCCGGGTTCATGCTTTGCGGTTTGTAGGTTCCCCAGCGGTCACTGGCATAGGAAACATACGCCGGGTTGCCAAACGATCTGCATGTATCGTTGATCTTAACCGTATCGGTGTACGAGAACGCATATTTATCCTTATTCAGCCGCGTTTGCCCGTTGAACGTAAACCACACGCTATCAAGGGTGAGCTTCCCCTGACCGTTCGTATTGTCCCGGGTACCGGGGCAAAGCGTATAGCTATAAGCAAAATGCACCGTCTTGATTGGGTGCGCGCCGGCCAGCCCGTTCTGCCGCAGATCTGATTTGCTATAGAGGTCGATCTGTTTGAGCGCCCTGCTTGAACTATCTAGTGAGTTGACGCCGCCGTCCACACCGCCTACTCCCTTTCCATCGCACCTGTTCTCCAGCTTAAACACCGCGATCATCGTCTTGGTCTCGATCGAATGAAGATACCAGGACTCTCGCTCGCCATACGAGATCAATCCCTTGTCGTCTTTGACCTGCGAGCGAGTACCGGGATTGAAGTTGGCGATATCCGCGCCTACAGGCGTCCGCCATTGGTGTAAAACGGGTTTGCCGTTTTGATCTGCGATCTCGGTGTAATTGAATTTAACGGCCTGGCCCAGGTCATCATCCGTGATGCCGTCGCCGGTGACGTCGACATAGTCGGGAGAAAGGAGTCCCGTAAGCAAAAAGGAATGCGCATAGGCAGGCGTCTGCGTGATCTGGACATAACCGTCGCGGCTGTCCGTACTTGCATACGCAGGATTTCTTTCCGCAGGATTGTACTGTATGGTATCACTCAGGTCGGGCGTGCCGGGTCCGGACTCATCTACCGTAAACGTGTAATCCTGCTGAACCACATTGTACACCGGCAGCCCATAGATATACCGTTTGCCATTGGATTCGGTCACATCGATCTGCGAGATATGATGCCCCCTGCGGTATCCGCTGTCACGGGCCATCGCCGTATAGAGCAGGGTATCACCGATAGGATCGAGCAGGGTCTGGTTGTTATAGCTGCGGATCTTCTTGTCGAGCCCCACCAGCGACGCATCATCCGCATTGAAGAAGTTGATCACCTGGCCGCGTTTTTGGCGCGTATAGGCACCCGGCCCCGTGGGATTCACTGACGCCGTAAAGTTGCCGACCTTCGAAAACCGGTCGAGCAACGTAGTGATCTCGGGATTGTGCGGATCACCCGTGACCTCGAACCGTACGAGATCCGTTCCCCCAATGCGATTATAGGCGTTATTATCCAGCACCCCGGGTTCACCCGGGTTGCGAAAGCAGACGTTCTCCCAACTTCCATTGGTGGTGGGTGGAGTAAAGGGAATAGAGGAATGCAGTGTATTGCCCGCTGTCCATTCGGTCACGGTCGTGGGCGTGTTGATGAGCTGCAGATTGACGCCATAATGCCCCGGCAGCCCGATATCCACCCCTACACCCGTGTTGTTGTTCTGCGATCCGGTATAGTTGTCCCGCACATAGCCCAGGTCACCGCGGTACGGCCGGATGCTGCCGCCGGTACCTTCTCCCTGGATCGTATAGACATCATAGGTATATTGCGGCGCCGAGATGATGGGCGTATTGGGTGTCACCTCGCGGTCGTTGAAACGCGTAAAATCAGTCACCGCATTGGGGTTGTCCGTTGCATTCTCGTAATACAAATAGCCTACCATGGGTTTGTACTGCATATATTTGCCAGGATCGATCGTAGATCTTTGCTCATACGCTTCTATCTCCCCCGAGACATAGATGCCATCGATAGCGCCGCCCAACTGGAACTTACCGGAATAATTGGAATAAAGCATCGGAACACGCATCGTAGGCAAATAGCTGGGCCGCGCGAAATTGATCGTATTCGCATGCAGGACCTCGCCATAGTTCAAGTCTTTATCTTCCGCCAAATGCACATTCGCGCTCGCCTGGTCTGTTATCTGCAGTGATTTAATACCCTCCCGGGAATTGTACGAAGTGGAAAGGGCGGCACCAAGCGTAAATTGACGGTCATTCTGGAATAATTTGGAGGTCAGCGAGACATTCGGCGAGAGGGTGAGACCACTGCGCGAGCTGAGGTTACCGCCCAGAGAAGCGCCCAGGCTAAGGCTGCCTTTTTCCGACAGCACCTTATCGGCGACTTTAAAATTCACTCCGCCCTTGACACCGAGGTCCAGGGCCAGGCCGAGATAGCTATTCCAGGAGACGCCCGTCGAAAGGCCCAGGCTGGCTGGCAGCACTTTAATGCCGATGCCTTCCAGATCTGCACTGGTGGTAACGCCAAAGGTGATATCAGGTTTCAGGTTCGTCGTTTGCACCAACGTATCCGTCCCGTCGAAGTCATCGGGAATGCCGCGCATATTGCGGCTGATACTCCCGGGATTGATGTTCCACCCTAGTCCCACCCAGCTCGCATCCTGTTCCAGCCCCACCTCGCCGTCATAATAGAGATTTACCGGATAACCCCCGACATCCAGCAAGGGAATATTGTAACTGAAATTGCCGGTGAACAAATTCACCATATTGCTCATATTCACCGACTTGAAAGAGCCCATCTCCGGCTGGTTAGGCCCCCCGACCCTGAGGTGGGCCGGAGAAGAAGAGATCGCTTTTGGGGCTAGCCGCGGGCTGGAACCAACCTTCCGCGCCGTCGCCGGCCTGCCCGGTTCCCAAGCGGGTATCGGTCCGTTCGATATCGAAGGCAGGACAGGCATTCTGCTTGACATACCAGCGGGCGCCCGGTATAGCACGCGACACCCTCCTTCCCCCGCTCGCGCGGTTAAAGCAAACGAGACATCGGCGGCAATAAACAGCAGCCAGGCAACATATACTCGATAACGGGTAGCTAGTAGTAGGATCATATGCTAGGGGTTGTTCTGCTTTAAAATGAAGCTGGCGCTATAAATATTCTTTCGGCTGTCGGCTATCTGCACCCGGTAAAGCTTGCCCCGCTGAAAAGCGCCGTTGAGGACATAGGTCAGATAATTCTCTCCATATACGATCCGCTGCGACACCTGTTTCACCAGCCTGCCGTCAGCCGAGGAAAAAGCAAGCGTGTCGGTGTGATCCTTTTCGAACGAATAATATTTAATACCGATGGTATCGCTCGCCAGCAGCTGCACGCCGGCGGATCGTTCGCGCGCGCTCCGGAGCGAGATGAAATTGCCGCCGGGAACCATCAGGGGCGTACTCTTTGGCGTGGCTAGCTTAAAGGTCCAGACTTCACTCTGGTCGATGTACTGATCCTGGTTGAGCACCAACACCCGCCATGCGTAGAGCACGCCGGTGTCTAGTGGCTTGGCGCTTGTCGGATAGAGATTTACCGGATCCTGTAAATGACTGATGTTATAAACCGGAATATTCTGCTGTATCGCCTGGTAGGGTCCCTGGTCCGGCAACACTTCCACGAGGATCATCTGGTAGTTGAGATCGGTAAAGAGATTCACCGGCGTTGGCGGTAACCAACTGAACTGCGGATACGCCGTTTCCACTACGGACGTGTCGGGCGGGGTGTTCAACTGCGGCGGGCTCAGCGGCTGCACCTCCACGGGAATACAGTCCTCCGCCGTAGGCATACCATGGTCCACGGGGAGGATCACTGTATAGCAGGCCTTGAAATTGCCCACAGGCAAAAAGCCATTGGGATCCCGATCCGTAAACCACGGGGACAAATAGTTGTATTGCAAAGGGGCAACATCTTTCGCGGTAACCACATTGGCGCCCTTGGACAACTGCAACGTATGCGTCGTGGCCGTCATCACCGGCTGACCGCTGACGGCGTCCACCAGGGTGAATTGAATGGAAACGGGAACGGAACCCGTGGAGATAAGCGTCATATTCCACAGCTGGTTCTTTTGCATGACGCCCACTGGCGGCACCTGCAAAACCAGCGAGACCTGGGCATTCGCCAAACAGCAGACGCTCAGCAGGAAGATCGTGGAATAGAGTTGTTTGATAAGCATAGGCCGTGTTTAGAATGATTTCGTATAAGTGATCCTGCCCAGGTTATAGGGCACCAATTCTTTGCTGCTGCCGGGGATAAAGCCCTTGTCCCAGCTGAGCCTGACTACACCGAGCTGGCGAACTCCGACACCCGCGGTAGCCGAGTACCCCCATTGTTTGATATTATAGACCGTTTGATCATTGTATTTCAAACCGCCGCCGATGGAAAGCCATTTGAAAAGCCGGTAGTCGGCCTTGCCATCTGCTGTATACAGGTCATAAGAAGCGTTGGCCGCCAGCGAAACCTGTAATTGCAGTGTCAGCCTTTGAATCACGGCCATCTGGCTGAACAGCAGATTGCTGGTGTTGAAGTAAACGAAACCGGTGTCGGTGATCTTATTGTAAAACCTCGTGTACATCAGGAGCGAAATGAAATTGATCTTACCCGCTTTATAGGATTTACTGGCCGTGGCGGTCATCGTATAAAAAAGATTTTCCTGGTATTGATCGTTACTCAGCTTTACGATCTGGGTGCTGGGGAAATAACCAAACGATAGCACTGGCCATTTTTTCAGCCGTAGCGTTGCCTGCAGACTTCCAAACACCGCCGTACTCGAATAGGCCGTACTCAGCAGCGGGTTGATAAAATCATTGGTTTTAACCGAAGCCACGACGAGCAATCGTCGTTGCAGCAACGGCTGTTCCACTCTCACCAGCCATGCGGTTTGCTGCGAACCCGTGGTAAACAGGCTAAAGCTTTGGAAATTGGCCCCGAAACGCGAATAGGTGGCCGTAATCTGGGTCTGCGATGCCGGGATAAAGGAGACTGCCTTTAGCGAATAGGCTTCGTTGCTCCGGAGGTTCATTTTCAGAGTGCTTCCCAGCATGTCATGCGATCGAGTGCTGTCCAGACTGTAGTACGGAAGCGAAGACTTGGCCACCTCCCCGATCACCGACGTGGTCTTTAGCACCTTATAAGAACCCTGAACCGTAAATCCCATCAGGTTATAGTTGGGGATATCGGTGCCCTGCGTTGTAGTGTTAACATTGTAGAGCTGACGCCTTCCGGTATAATACGTGAAGATGAGGCTATTGCCGTCCTTTTTGCCCCAGCCGTAACGCACGAGCGCGAGATATTGTCCCTTGACGCCATCGCTGATCGAATAATCCCGGTAACGATAATCCACCGTCCCTCCGGCAAAGGCCATATAGGCCTTCGGGTTATATTCTATCTGCAGCCCATCGATGCTTACATTCTTGGCCGAGAGTTCGGAGTAATTGATCAGTGACCTGCCGATACCAAAAGACCGAACGGAATACAGGTTCTTATAGCCTTTGGGCAAAGAACTGTCCGGCACATGCTCGCTATCCAGCTTATCTTTTAATACCTTTCCACTGGTAACGCCGTCAAGCTCATGGCTGATATCCCCCGCTCCCTTCTTTTGCATTCCTTCTAACCGATGGTACTGCTGTTGTAGCGTGTCGATCCGCGCCTGCAGGCTATCTAGGTGATTTTGCAGGCTATCGTAGCGATGCAGCCAGGATGAGTCGATCGCAGGCGTACTGGATCTTGTCGTGTCGGGGCCCGCGCCGCTACCATGCCGGGCCGTGCCATAGTCGTGTGAGGGATCCCAATAGGGTAACTGAAAACCCGTTGCCGCCGGGCCATGAAGCGTATCACGGGCCTTGAGCCACGCCAACTCACGCTGGCTGACCAGCCGTTGTTGCTGGTCCGGCCCGTTCAGCCAGGTGTTGAGGCCATAAAATTCCTTTCGGCTGGCGTTGAGGGCCTTGTCCAGCCTATTCAGCGAATCGGTAAGCGCATAATGTTGCAGCAGGAGATTGAGCGTCTGTCTTTTTACCTTGTTATTGAACTGCCCTGTATTGTACTGGAAACTGACGTCCGTGATATTCCGAAAGAGTGAAGAATTGCTCCAGCGGGTCGTGAAGATCACACGGAACGGATACTCGCTCCGGTAATTCAGGTCCAGCCATGTTTGCAGCGTCTGCTGGTTGATGTTCTTTTCGGCATAGGGTGTATCGATACTCGACCAGTAGTCGAAATCGTAACTGATATTTCCATGTACGGTGATCAATGGCGTTTTTTGCCGAAGATCTTTGGACCTGCGCGGGCTGCGCATGGGCGGTAACACCTGTCGGGCCTGCAACCAAACGATCCGGCTGGACTTGCACTGCGCCCTCACCGGAAACATAAGAACATGACCGTCACCATCCTTCGGTTTGCCCACCACCGGAACATACTTGGCCGGCAGCGTATCGGTTGACGCCGCAACAACCCCGGGCCGTTGAGCCCAGGCATTCACGACAACCAGCACTAAAACAATCCATATGATGACCGCCTTTCTCAATGAGTACGTTTGTTTAGTGCATTGGTCAACCGCTGATTCTGCCGTTTCAGCGAACGGACCTGCCTATCGAGCTCGGTAAGCCGGCTGGTCATTGTTTTCAATCGTTTGTTTTGATCGATGAGATAGAGGGTATTTTCTTCGAGCTTTTTGAGTAATGCGGCTTGCTGCTCGGCCACATCCACACCCTGGTGCTGCTCTTCCTGTTCGGAAAGCACTCCTGGCAAATGATGATACTGTCGGATGTAGTACTCGAGGGAGTCGAGTGGTGGCAGCTTATAGGTGTCGCCGAAGACAAAGTCCGGCCAGTTCGCCAGCGGCTTGACCTTGATCTTCACGAAGATCGCTGTACCATTGACCGCCAACTGATAGCCGTCCGTAACTTTTGTACCGATGCCCACCGTGCCGTCTTTGAGGATGGTCATCCGTTCGACATTGTTAGTGCGAAAAGAAAGCCGGTTCGTATCCACCGTGCCCACGAAACTGCTGTCCCCATTGGTGGCGATATTGCCCGTGGTCGACCAGAAATAGTTCAACGATTCGATGGTGATATTGGCCGAACTTGTCATGATGCCGCCCGTGCCATCGATGGCCCTTGCCGTGATCGTATAGGTGCCCGGATCCGGACTAATCCAGGTCATGGAATACGGGGACGTCGAATCTACACCGATCAGGGTCCCATTGGCATAGAACTGCACTTCGGCGATCGTCCCGCCCGTCTCTGTTGCGGTTGCACTGATGGCCACATTAGCATCTTCCGGCAGGATCGTGCTATTTGTCGGCTTGGTCAGGCTCACGGAAGGCACGACACCCGCAGTCTGACCGGAGATCACCTGTAACCCGCAAATGCTGGCCACATTCGACCCGCCATAGGTATTGACAAAGATGCGGACTTTCCCCGTCGAATCCGGGGCGATATTGTGAAAGACCGCGCCGGCCGTGGTATTCGAATCCCCGTCGATATCGATAAAGCCGTAATTGATCGTCCCCATCACCGTATAGCGGATCGGGTTCAGCGTATAATATTGCGGGATGCCCAGTACAAAACTGCCCGTCATCTTGATCGTATAGACGCTATCGACATTTAGTCCACTGATGATCACCTGGGGAAGCAGCGCGTTATAAGCCGCAGTAGAGGTCCCATATTGAAACCAGTGATCGAGCATCACAGCGGCCGGAAAGAACGTCCCCCCGGTGGCGCCGCCGCCGTCATAAGCGCAAGGGTCCGACGTATAAGCGATCCGGGACCAGTTGGTCGCTCCCACAGAACTAACGCTAATGCCTGAAGGCGCCGTCGCTGTGATCAGGGTATCGGAAGGGTCGCCATGCGCGTTGACCCACCCGGAGACCGACTGCGGGTTGAGCGAGAAATTGAAGCTCGCGGTCTGGGCCAGGGATCGTTGCAGGCCTGCCAGGGCGAGCAACAGTAGCAGTGATAAAAGTCTTGTCATATTTCTGATTTATCGCTTTTATATTTAACTAGGGGTTACATATACTCCATCTATTCCGATCACCCAGCCCTTGCCTAGCAGGAAGTTTACGGCTGACCGGCTGGCCGAGGTCCGTCCACTGCCTCCGGTTCCGATCCCGATAAGGCCATTGCTTATCGTTTGTCCGGAGCCCGCCGCGATTTGAATGAACACATTGTCGATCTCTGAAGAATCGAGCGGTGTACTGCCTGCGACAAGAACGAAATAATTCAGGTTCTTCAGAACTGAGAGATCTTCATGATTCCAACCATTCTCATTTAGCGTGATGGCGGTCAATTGAGTGAAATAAGTGGTCCAACCGCTTTTTAGCCTGCTGAGCTTAAAGGTCGTATCGCCGCAGCCGTGAATATCGATGTAAGCCAGGCCTTTGTTGGCCGCCATGAAATCCTGCGGATAGCCGATATTCAAAGATTGGCTGACGCCGTCCCCCAGATGCAGCCGAAAAAATTGTACGGAATTTATGGAGTTCCAATTCAGGATCCCCTGGAGATTATTCATGCTAGGCTGTTGGTAACAACTACCACCGATCTCATTGGTATGCTGCGGCAGATTTCCCCGCAGATTACGCAGTTTGGTCAGGCTCGTCGCGGGGCTATAGAAATTATCGAAATCGGAATTCTCCGTCGTGTCGTTGTGATAGCAGGTAATGGTCTTTAGACTCGTGTCGGGATAATTATGCACAAAGTAATAAGCATTTTGAAAATGATATACGTTGTCAAAGTACGGCTGGTAGATCGTGGACGGCGGATGAACTGCCGGCGTATCCGTTTCCATCGACGGCATCCGGATTCCCGTCCCATCGCCAAAATCGATATACGCTCCGTTAAACTGCCGGAAGGCGTCGAACTGGGACCACGCCAGGTCGACCTGGAAATAGCGCAGACCTGTGACCCCCGACGGCAGGATCTGCCCGGCATTGAGATTTAAATTGAAATGCATCGAATCCTTGCCCAGCGCGAGTGTGCCCAGGCGGGCATCGGCAGTATCGTTATTCCACAGGCTAACATACGCGGCCGAATTTGCGGCATTCCCTAATAACGTTCCATTGATATCGAATACACCTACGGGATAGCTTAAGGTATTCGTACCGGCAAAGGTTTGCATGGCAACACTGTAACAGATCTGATGGCCGGGCGGTGCAGGCCTGCCGGCAAATGCAAGACATAGCAAGGCCCCACCGAGTAAAGCGGATAATTTGAACATGCTGGAAATAGTTAAAAGCAAAGCTGACCATCGCCACGGAACGATAGCGCTAAAAAATTCGATGAAGCAAAAGGGTGCGCCAGGGCAAAGCGATGCTAGCCCGTCAAAACTGGCAGGTTACTCATAGTCTGGAGTTTTTAGCCTTACGAGCCGGAAAGATGCAATAAAAAGTCAGGGAAATTCAATAAATGGCGAAGAAAGGGTGGCGGCCGCATAGGGCTCGTCACATCGAAGGCGATGGGTTTCATATTGGCTTAACAGTTTAGAATGGGGTGAATAGGTTGATTAGTGCGGGCCGGATCAGTACTACGAATTAAAGGAATAATTCCGAATCACGTACAATCTGCGCTGCAATAATTTTGCAGTCGATAACTGTTTTAGGCTAAATGAATTAACGTTCAACGTTAGCTACCTGTATTTTTCATGGAATAAAAAACAGTGAAATCACCTATTTTGCAGAGACCACGAACGCCGCTA
>Ga0134128_10005518_pt1 | contig 15330 bp, 13 predicted proteins | sample KB31754_FD_96462 | JGI IMG/M metagenome (GOLD analysis project Ga0134128, IMG submission 96462) | Terrestrial soil microbial communities with excess Nitrogen fertilizer from Kellogg Biological Station, Michigan, USA - KB3-175-4 | ecosystem: Environmental > Terrestrial > Soil > Unclassified ... | reverse complement strand
GCGTTGCCCGATGAAATCGATGCGACACAATTCGTCCTGGTGCACGATGCCGCGCGTCCGTGTCTGCGTTACGAAGACCTGGGGCGTTTGATTGCCGCGGGAACGCAAGCCGGTGGCGCGCTGCTCGGCGCGCCGTTGCGCGACACGCTGAAGCGCGTGGACGGTCACTGCCACAGCATTGCCACCGAAGCGCGCGAGGCGCGCTGGCGCGCCTTCACGCCGCAACTGTTCCGGCGTGGCGAGCTGACCCTGGCGCTGGAACGCGCACGCAGCGAAGGTGTCGCGGTCACCGATGAAGCCATGGCGATGGAGCGCACCGGTCATCGGCCTTTGCTGGTCGAGGGTGCCGAAGACAATATCAAGGTGACCACGCCGTCCGATCTGAAACTCGCGGAGTTTCTTTTGGAGCGCACTCTATGAGGGCCTGTTTTCCGGGAGCAGACGCATGATGCGCATCGGCCAGGGTTTCGACGTGCACGCCTTTGGTGGCGGCGATCACGTGATGCTGGGCGGTATTCGTATTCCGCACACGCACGGAGTGGTCGCGCATTCCGATGGCGACGTTGCCGTGCATGCGCTGTGCGACGCACTCCTCGGGGCGCTGGCGCTGGGCGACATCGGCCAGCATTTTCCGGACAGCGATGCACGCTGGAAAGGCGCCGACAGCATGCAACTGCTCGCGCACTGCATGACGCTGGTGCGCGAGCGCGGCTACCGGGTCGGCAATGCTGATGTCACGGTGATCTGCGAACAACCGAAACTCGCACCGCACATCGAAGCCATGCGCGCGCGGCTGGCCTCCGTGCTCGAACGCGGCGCGGATGCAGTCAGCGTGAAAGCGACCACGACCGAGAAGCTGGGCTGCACCGGCCGCGCCGAAGGCATCGCGGCGATGGCGGTGGTATTGCTGCAGCAGAAGTCAATTTAAACGAGGGCGCAGGCCATGGCTGGCCGTGTGGGACTGAGCCTCGGGCCACGTCATGCCCGGCACCGAATGGCTCTGGTTGTTTTCTCCGAAAGAAAGTAGCCCGCGGTCGGACAACGCGAAAGAAAGACATGGAAGTCGTGGATCAGCTCGCCGAGGCAAGCATTGCCTTCACCCGCCAGATGCGGACGCACTTGGCTCCCTTCTCCCGCAAACGCGAGAGGAAGTCACCCACGCCTGCGAACGGCGCGCAGCAACACCACCGTCGCGCCCGTGCCACCCTGCGCCGGCCGCGCGGAGGCGAACGCGAGCACGTCATCGCGACGCCGCAGCACGCGATCGGTCATGCGTTTCAGCACCGGGCCCGCGCTGCCCGAGCGCAGGCCCTTGCCGTGCACGATCCGCACACAGGCGATCCCGCGGCGGCTTGCGTCGGCGAGGAAATCACCCAGCGTGGCGCGCGCGGTGCGCTCGTCCATCTGGTGCAAGTCGATTTCGTCCTGGATGCTGAAGGTGCCGCGACGCAGTCGCTTCAGCAATTGCGGCGAATGGCCTTCGCGCAGATACAGCAGTTCCTCGCCGACTTCGTGCGCGGCGGGATCGATCGCCGAATCCAGCAATTCATCGCGGACCGCGGCTTCATCGCGCTCGAACATCGCCGGATGCGGCGCCGGCGGCGCGCGCGTGTGCCCGGACTCGGGCTTTGGTGCAAGCGGGCGGATGTCGCCGATGGACTCGCGGAACAATCGCGCGTCCTCGTCGCTGATTTCTCGAGCTTGGCCTTTTCGCTTGTGCCGCATGTCCGCAGCATGCCACCGTGGCAATGCGAAGTCCCTTCGGACAAGCGCCGGCGCTTGTCTCGCGCTCCACCGGCGGGAACCATGGGTGTTGGGCGAGCGAGGCGAGAGGTACTCCTCTGGGATCGGCTAAACTTCATGGACTGCGGCGCCGCTTGTCACGCGCCCATGAACCTATCCGTCACGGGAGTGCGATGCGCGTTCTGGTCAGCAACGACGATGGCGTGGAGGCGCACGGCTTGCGCGTGCTCGCCGAACATCTGGCCGAGCTCGGCGAGGTGATCGTGGTGGCGCCCGATCGCGACCGTTCCGGCGCCAGCAATTCATTGACGCTCGATCAGCCCGTGCGCGTACAGAAGCTGGACGATGGTCGCTACCGCGTTTTCGGAACGCCCACCGATTGCGTGCATCTCGCACTCGCGGGCCTGCTGGAGCAGGAACCCGACATCGTGGTGTCGGGCATCAACAACTCGGCCAACCTTGGCGACGACGTGATTTATTCCGGCACGGTTTCCGCGGCGATGGAGGGGCGCTTTCTCGGGCTGCCGGCGATCGCGGTGTCCATGGTCGCCGAGGAACATCGCGCCAGCCACTTCGACACCGCAGCCCGCGCGGTGCTGCTGCTCACCAAACGCCTGCTGGTCGATCCGCTGCCGGCCGACACCATCTTGAATGTCAACGTGCCTGATCGCGAGTGGCGCGACATCCGCGGCTTCGAGGTCACGCGATTGGGCCGCCGGCACCGTTCCGAACCATGCATCGCGCAGCGCGATCCGCGCGGGCGCATGATCTACTGGATCGGGCCGGCCGGTGAAGCTGAGGATGATGGGCCCGGCACGGATTTCCATGCGGTGCGCAACGGCTTCGTCTCGGTGACGCCGATCCATGTGGACCTCACCCGTTTCCAGGCGTTGGACAAGGTTTCCAAATGGGTCGGCGCGCTGTCGCGCGAACTCGACGGGGAGCAGGCCGCATGAGCCACGCGTTATTCGGCGCCGCCCCTCATCGCAGTGGCAGCGGCATGACGTCGCAACGCGCGCGCGATCGCCTGATCGCAAACCTGCGCGAGGAAGGCATCCGCGATGCGCGTGTGCTGGATGTGATCCGCACCACGCCGCGGCATCTGTTCATTGACGAAGCGCTCGCCAGCCGCGCTTATGAAAATACCGCGCTGCCCATTGGCCTTGGCCAGACCATTTCGCAACCGTGGGTGGTGGCGCGCATGACCGAGCTGCTGATCGAGCGCGGCATTCCCAACCGCGTACTGGAGATCGGCACGGGTTCGGGTTATCAAGCCGCGGTGCTGGCTGCGCTGGTCGAGCAGGTGTTCACGGTCGAGCGCATCGAGGAACTGTTGCGTCAGGCGCGGCGGCGGTTTCGCAGCATGAAAATCGAGAACATCCGCTCGCGCCATGACGACGGCAACATCGGTTGGCCGGGCGAGGCGCCGTTCGATGCGATCGTGCTGACCGCTGCCGGCGAATCGGTGCCGCGCAAATTACTCGATCAGTTGTCGCCGGAAGGCGTGCTGGTTGCACCGCTCGGGCCGGCCGGCAAACAGAAACTTACGCGTCTGCGGCGCGAAGGCGGCGAGTGGATCAGCGACGAGTTGAACGAGGTGAGTTTCGTGCCGCTGTTGGGTGGCACTTCGTGAAAGCGTGTCGCGCCGCATGAAATTATTTCGACCGCTCTACGAGCGCGCACTGGCGTGGGCGGCCACACCGCGGGCAGACGCATGGCTGGTGGTGCTGAGTTTCTTCGAAGCCTTCATCTTCCCGGTGGCGCCGGAAATCATGCTGGCGCCAATGACGCTGGCGCGCCCGCGCAAGTGGTGGTTCTTCGCGGCGATCAGCCTCGCCGGTTCGCTTGCCGGCTCGATCGTCGGCTACGAGCTGGGTCACTACGCGTTCCATCACCTGCAACCGTTTCTCGCCGACATCGGCTGGTCGCAGCACCTGGATGCGATGGTGAAGCGGTTCGGCGCGGATGCCAAACTGCATCCCTGGAAAGCGTTTGGACTGCTGGTTGCAGCAGGTTTCCTGCCGATACCCATGAAGGTGGCGAGCTGGGCCTGCGGCATCGTCGGCATGCCACTGCTGCCCTTTCTCGCCGGCATCGCGATCGGCCGTGGCAAGCGCGTGTTTCTTGTCGCCGGCGTGATCCGGCTTGGCGGCGAGCGCGCCGAGAAGGCGCTGCATAAGCACATCGAGACCGCCGGCTGGGTGATCGTGGCGCTGATCCTCGCGCTGGGGTTGTGGTTTTATTTGCGCTAGCCCCGGTAAGTCGGGCCTGCCCATCAGCAGGCCATGGAGGGCCGTGTTGAGTGAGCCGGTGCGCTGTACGCGATGCCGCAGTGACGAAGCCGAGCGCGCGAGCAAGCCGCGACTGTTTGAGCATACCGATGTGCGAGTTCGCGCCGGCGTGCGCGCGGCAAGGAGCAACGGCAGTCGAGCCGACACGATGTCGGCGGGACTATCGCTTCCAGCGCGAATGGTTCGTCTATTTTGCCGAAACAAAAGTAGCCCGCTCGCTTGCGAGCGGAACCTGCGTCTGTCGGTTATCCTTGCGCCCGTCATGCGTATTCTGATTTCGTGGTCCGAACTTCTGCTGATCGGTATCGCCGCCGCGCTGCTCGGCGGCTGTGCGACGGCCCCTGCGCCGGTCGTGGATCGCTCACTCGGCAACGAGTCAGGGGCGCAAGTTTCGGCGCGTAGCGATCATGGCAACGGCCAGGCGACCAGCGGTGGCTATGTGGTGGCACGCGGCGACACGCTCTACAGCATCGCCTTCAGGCACGGCATGGATTACCGCGCGCTGGCGCAGCGCAACGGCATCGCACCGCCGTACGTGATCTATCCGGGACAGGTGTTGCGGATTGCCGACGGCACGCTTGCCCACGCGCCGCAGCGCGGGCCGGAGCGCAAAGTGATTGCGAGGACGCCGGTTCCGCCGCGCGAGGTGCATCCGCAAAACAACGCACCGGTATTTGAAACAGTGCCCGGCGAACCCGAACCGGTTCCCCGCAATCCGGCGCCCGCTTCTTCAACATCCGTTGCGATGGCGACGCACGCGGAACCCTCGAGCGGTGCGAATACCGTCGGGAGTGGATCTGCAACGCCGCCACCTGTATCGGTCGCTAATCCGGTACCCGCGCCAACGGCGAATCCGTCCGTCAAGACCGCATCCCAACCACTGTCCGCGATCGTCGCGGGGAAGACGCGCAGCGTGGATGGCATCACCTGGTTGTGGCCAGCCGATGGCGCGGTGATCAGCGGTTTCCAGAATGGCGCTGGCAGCGGCGCGGGCCTCGACATCGCAGGCAACGCGGGCGACCCGGTGCGCGCGGCCGCAGACGGCGTGGTGGTATACAGCGGCAACGGCCTGATCGGCTACGGCGAGCTGATCATCATCAAGCATTCCGACAGCTACCTGTCCGCTTACGGCCACAACCGCAAACGGCTGGTGCAGGAAGGCGAGCACGTGCGCGCCGGGCAACTGATCGCGGAGATGGGTTCCAGTGGCGCGCCGCGCGAGGAACTGCATTTCGAGATCCGCAAGAACGGCAAACCGGTGGACCCGGCGGATTACTTGCCGGGGCGATAGCGCAAGCTTCGCGCACGAGGATCTGCGCAGGGTGCGCACCATGGAGCTACGGCGGGTCGAGACCCGCCCTACGAAAGGATGAACGCCGCGACGACGTTGCGGTGTTCGCCGGCCAGCACGTTCCAGGTGCGGGCGCAGGCGGCGTTGTCCATCACTTCCACGCCGACGCCGCGTTTCAGGAATTCGGCGAGCACGGCTTGCGAGGGGAATTGCTGACGTGCGCCGCTGCCGAGCAGCACCACATCTGGTTTCAGTGCGAGGATCGGTTCGACCTGCTGCGGCGTCAGTGCCGCAATGTCACACACGTCCCAATCCTCGATCGCGTGGCCACGGGTGAGGATGAAGCTCGCGGTGAGTTCGCGATCCACCACCGTGACCGTGTGCGCGCCCGCGCGGCGCACGAACAGGAAGTCTTCGGGGCGTTCGAGGGCGAGTTCCATAACGGCGGATCAGTACCAGTACTCTTACTTCCGGCGAAAACCGGAACCCAGTGCCCTTGCTGTCGCAAGAGCTAGCCGCCGGGTTGCGGATCGCGGCTGCGCCGCGTCCGGAATGACGACAGCTCGCCAAACGCTTCCGGCTTCCGGCTTCATCTCGGCAATGCAATCCTGGGCTGCTCTTCGTTGCGCCGATACAACACGGCAACGTGGCCGATGCGCTGCACGGAGTCTGCACCGGATGCATCCAGCAATTGCGTGAGCGCGGTTTCGCGTTCCTCGCGGTCGGCGCCGGACAATTTCACCTTGATCAGCTCGTGATCGCCGAGTGCGTGTTCCAGTTCCGCCAGCACGGAAGGCGTGACGCCTTTGCCGCCCAGCATCAGCACCGGTTTCAGCGGATGGGCAAGGCCGCGCAGATAGCGGCGCTGGGCGGAGGTGAGTGACATTGTTCAGCGTGGGCGCAGGGGAAAGTCGGCCGGAGAGGGTATCATGCTGTCGCAGGGTCGAGCTTGCCAGCGGCCGTTTTGGGTTGTCGGAACGCAGCTTGCTTGGGCCTGCAACCCAAACCCGTCGGTCGCCTGCAAGCAGGCTTCCACCGAGGCCAGAGCCTTTTCGCGATGCCCAGAACCAAAAGCAGTGCCCGTTGGCTGAAGGAACACTTCGCCGATCCGTATGTGCGGCGCGCACAGGCCGAAGGGTTGCGTTCGCGCGCGGCGTTCAAGCTGGACGAGTTGCTGGAACGCGATCGCCTGTTGAAGCCTGGCATGAGCGTGGTGGATCTCGGCGCGGCGCCGGGCGGCTGGTCGGAATTGCTGCGCCAACGCCTGGACGGACATCCCGACAAACCGGGCCGGATCATCGCCTTGGACATCCTGGAAATGCAGGGCATCGGTGGGGTCGAATTCATCCATGGTGATTTTCGCGACGCCGAAGTGCTGGAGGATCTGCAGGCACGGCTGAATGGGGAAAAGCTCGACCTTGTGCTGTCGGACATGGCGCCCAATATCAGTGGTGTGGGTGTGGCCGATCAGGCGCGCTCGATGTATCTGGCCGAATTGGCGTTAGATTTCGCGTGCAACTGGTTGAAACCCGGAGGATCTTTTCTGGTGAAGTTGTTTCAAGGCACAGGCTTCGACGAATACCTGCGCAGCTTGCGCGCGGGCTTTACGCGCGTGACACTGCGCAAACCCAAGGCCTCGCGCGCACGTTCGCGCGAGGTGTATGCGCTTGCCACGGGCTTGCGCTCCACTGAAAAATCCGCGCAGGCGCGCGCGGGCGTGAGCGAGGGAACCGCCATTGCAAAGTCCGCGCAGGGACGGGCGGGTTGCTGTGAGGGACTCACATCATGAAGCCTCCCATGAACGACATTGCCAAAAACGCACTGCTGTGGCTGATCGTCGCGGTCGTGCTGATCGTCGTCTATCAATCCCTGAGCCCGCGCCTCACCGGCGGGGATCAGCAGATGTCGTATACCGAGTTCGTGCAGCAGGTGAAGAACGACAATGTCGCTTCGATCTCGGCCAGCCCGAGCCTGCCGACCGTGCTCACCGGCAAGCTGAAAGATGGCAGCACCCTGCATACGGTCATGCCGGTTTTCAGCAACGACAAGAGCGATTTGCAGGAACTGCTGGATCAGCACCGCGTCAAGGTGACCCAGGAGCCCGGCGACAACGGCTTCTCGCTGATGCGGGTGATCATCGAGTACCTGCCGTTCCTGTTCATCTTCGGATTGCTGTTCTATTTCGTGCGCCAGATGCAATCGGGCGCCGGTGGGCGTGGTGCGATGAGCTTCGGCCGTTCGCGCGCGAAATTGCAGGGCGAGGACCAGGTCAAAATCACCTTCGCCGATGTTGCCGGCTGCGAAGAGGCCAAGGATGAAGTCAGCGAACTGGTCGAATTCCTGCGCGACCCTTCCAAGTTCACCAAGCTCGGCGGCAAAATTCCGCGCGGCGTGCTGATGGTCGGTTCGCCCGGCACCGGCAAGACGCTGCTGGCGAAAGCGATCGCGGGCGAGGCCAAGGTACCGTTCTTCTCGATCTCCGGTTCCGATTTCGTCGAGATGTTCGTCGGCGTCGGCGCCGCGCGCGTACGCGACATGTTCGAACAGGCCAAGAAGCACGCGCCATGCATCATCTTCATCGACGAAATCGATGCGGTCGGGCGCCACCGTGGCGCGGGCCTGGGCGGCGGCCATGACGAGCGCGAGCAGACGCTCAACCAGTTGCTGGTCGAGATGGATGGCTTCGAAGGCAACGAAGGCATCATCGTGATCGCCGCGACCAATCGCCCGGACGTGCTCGATCCGGCATTGCTGCGGCCGGGCCGTTTCGATCGCCAGGTGGTCGTGCCGCTGCCCGATTTGCGCGGTCGCGAACAGATCCTGAAAGTGCACATGCGCAAGGTTCCGGTGGGCGCGGACGTGGACGCGATGGTGATCGCGCGCGGCACGCCCGGCTTCTCCGGCGCCGACCTCGCCAACCTGGTCAACGAGGCGGCGCTGTTTGCCGCGCGCAGCAATTCGCGTGACGTCGGCATGGGCGATTTCGAGCGCGCCAAGGACAAGATCATGATGGGTGCCGAGCGGCGCTCGATGATCATGAGCGAAGACGAGAAGAAGCTCACCGCCTATCACGAAGCCGGCCACGCGATCGTCGGCCTGTCGGTTCCCGAGCACGATCCGGTGCACAAGGTCACGATCATTCCGCGCGGGCGCGCGCTGGGCGTCACCATGTTCCTGCCCGAGACCGACCGCTACAGCCACAGCAAGGCATCGCTGCACAGCCGGCTCGCGAGCCTGTACGGCGGCCGCGTCGCCGAGGAACTGATCTTCGGTGCCGACAAGGTCACCACCGGGGCGTCCAACGACATCCAGCGCGCCACTCAACTGGCGCGCGACATGGTTACCAAATACGGCCTGTCCGACGAACTCGGGCCGATGACTTACACCGACGAGGAGGACGAGGTGTTCCTCGGACGTTCGGTGACGCAGCACAAGAATGTGTCGGATGACACCGCGCGCCGGATCGACAGCGCGGTGCGCACCGTGATCGATGGTGCATTCAAGCGTGCCACCGAGATCCTCACCGACAACATGGAAAAGCTGCACGCGATGGCACGCGCGCTGCTGCAGTACGAAACCATCGATCGCGAGCAGATCGCCGCGATCATGGACGGCCGCGAGCCTGGCCCGCCACGCGACTGGCGCACGCCGACCGGCGATTCAGGCGGCAGCGGCGGCAAGCCTGCCGCGGGTCGCGATCCGGCCAAGGTCGGGGCACCGGCAAACCAGCATTGACGGCACGATTGGATTACTGGCCCTATGGAACATGGCAGCGACAATTCGTGCTTGAACATTGGCGCTTGATTCGCGCAGGCCTCGGCGGGATCAAGGCGAACGTCCGAGAGTTGCGGACGCGCATCCGAAGTGTCGAAGCCGGGCTGCGGATTTAGGTCGTGTAATCGCCCAGCAGTCCGCGCGTTGATCGCCTCTGCGACCGTGTCGAATGCATCCGGACGCGCCCGGAGCCGGTGACCGTGAACAGTTCGAGAATGATGTGATCGGAAGGCCGCCTGCGGGCGGCTTTTTCGTTCCAGTGTTCGCGCCGCGCGCGGCCGCCGATCGGATGCATAATGAATCCGAGAGGGAAGCCGGCGCATTCCGGCGGAGGCGGCTGGACATGACCGCTTTGCGTGGGCTCTTCGGCGAACTGCGCCGTCGCAATGTATTGCGCGCGGGTGTGCTCTATATCGGCGCGGCGTGGGCACTGGCGCAGGGTTTCGCGCAACTCACGCCGGTGGTCGGTGCGCCGCAGTGGATCACGCGCGGGTTCCTGGTGGCCGCGGCATTCGGCTTTCCCTTGTGGATTGCGTTCGTCTGGTTGTACGAGATCACACCGGAAGGTTTGAAGCGCGGCAGCGAAGTTGCGCCGGGCGATTCCATTACTCACCTGACCGGGCGCAAGCTGGATTTCTGGATCATCGGGATTCTTGCGGTCGCCGTGGTACTGCTGTTGACCGATCATTTCCTGAGCGGCGATGCTGCGGGCAAGGCCAGCGGCGCTGTGCTAGGCATTCCTGCAAAGTCCATCGCGGTGCTGCCGCTTGCCGATGAAGGCAAAGATCCCGATCAGCAGTACTTTTCGGATGGCCTTTCCGAGGAGTTGATTGCGGATCTCACACAGATCAGTGCATTGAAGGTGATCGGCAGGAATTCCTCCTTCCAGTTCCGCAACAGCAACGTCGGCTATGCCGCAATCGGCAAAAAGCTCGGGGTGGCGACGCTGCTCGAAGGCAGCGTGCGCAGGCAGGGCGATCGCATCCGCATCGTGGTTAGTCTCATCAGGGCCGCGGACAGCAGCCAGGTGTGGGCGCAAACCTACGACCGCCAATTGAAGGACATCTTCGCGGTGCAGTCAGAGATCGGCCATGCGGTAGCCGATGCGCTGCAAATAAAATTGCTCGGCAAGCCGCTCGTGTCGGAAGAACAACCAGCCAGCGGCAATGTCACTGCGTATCGCATGATGTTGCAGAGTCGCTCGATCGCGCGGCATGGGACCGAGCCGGCGCTGCAGCAGGGCGTCGCGCTGCTCGAAAATGCGCTACGGCTGGATCCGAACTATGCCTATGCTTATGGCGTGCTTTCCAATTTCTGGATCAATCTCGGCCGTCTGTATCTGGTCGGCGAGCAGCGGCAGCACGTCTACGCAAAGGCCCGCGACGCGGTGGTGACCGAATTGAACCTGGCGCCCGATACGGCTTCGGCGCATGTGGACCGCGGCTATGTGCTGGCGGTGCTGGATCACAACCAGCAGGGTGCGCTGATCGAATTCAAGCGCGCGCTCGAACTCGCTCCCAACGATGGCAACACCATGTCCTTTCTTGCCGGACAACTGAGCACGCTCGGGCAATTGCAACCGGCGGTGGATCTCTATCGCAGGGCGCTCGATACCGATCCGCTGCGCTCGGATTGGTATTCCAATCTCGCCAACCTGCTGGTGGCCCAAGGGCGCCTCGATGAAGCGGACCAGGCGCTGCACGCGGCGCTGGAATTGCAACCCGATTTTCCGGGCCTGTACCAGTGGCTTGCCTTGACCGCCGTGTTGCGCGGCAATGTCGCAGCAGCATCGAGCAATGCCGAAAGGGAAACCGATCCCGACCTGAAGGCGTGGGCCTTGACCTTGTCCGCGCAGATTGCCGGCGATGCCGCGCGCGCCGATGCCGCTCTGCGCGATTACGTTGCCAAGTACGGGGCGAGCGAGCCTTATCTCATCGCCGAGTTGTATGCGCAGCGCCAGCAACCTGACGAGATGTTCCAGTGGCTGGATCGCGCGTTGACGGAGCAGGATGGCGATATCGCGTTCCTGCTCTACGATCCGTTCTTCCCGCGCTATCGGCATGACGTGCGCTTCGCGGCCCTGTGCCGCAGATTCGGGCTGCCGCCGCCGGCAGACGGGCCGAAGCCCGGCAACTGATGTCGCGGTCGGCGCGCAATGCCCTCGAACACGGGCGCCCGCGCTGTGGTTAAACTGCCGCCAAACCGGGCAGCGCGATGAATGCCAAGCCTTCGATCTTCGCTGAACTGAAACGCCGGCACGTGCTGCGTGCGGGCGTGCTCTACGTCGGCGCGGTGTGGGCGCTGGCCCAGGGCATCGCGCAATTGACACCGGTGGTCGGGGCGCCGGACTGGGCGGCCCGCTGGTTCCTGATCGCTGCGGGCATCGGCTTTCCGTTCTGGCTGGTGTTCGCCTGGGTCTTCGAATTCACCTCGCACGGGCTGCAACGCGAGAGTGGTCTCGCGCCCGATCCCGCGCGCGCGCACTCGACCGCGCGCAAGCTTGATTTCGCGATCATCGCAGTGCTCACTGTCGCGGTAGTGCTGCTGATCACCAATACCTTCGTGTGGCGCAAGGGCGCGGGGCTGGAGGATCCCGGCACGGATCTCTCCAAACTCTCGCTGAAATCGGTCGCGGTGCTGCCGCTGCTCAATGAAAGCGGCGATCCGCAGCAGGATTATTTTTCCGACGGGCTTTCCGAGGAGCTTATTTCCGCGCTCGGGCAAGTGCGCGATCTCAAGGTAATCGGACGCAATTCCTCGTTCCAGTTCCGCGGCAAGCAGCAGGATGACTCCCGCGACATCGGTGCCAAACTCGGCGTGGCAACGCTGGTCGAAGGGACGGTGCGCAAGCAGGGCGATCACGTGCGCATCGTCGCCTCGCTGATCAGGGCGCTGGATGGCAGCCAGTTGTGGTCGCAGACCTATGATCGCCAATTGAAGGATGTGTTCGCGATGCAGAGCGACATCGCCACGTCCGTGGCGCACGCGCTGCAGGCGACCCTGCTCGGTGATACCGGCAAGGCGAAGGCATTGAAAGTCGACGCGCCGCCAAGCGGCACGGTGGATGCGTACAACGCCTTGTTGCAAGGCAACTTCTATGGCGAGCGCCACACCGCCGCCGATTTGCGTAAGGCGATCGGCTATTACCAACACGCGGTGGCGCTGGATCCGGCTTATGCGTATGCCTGGGCGCGGCTGTCGCTGGCGCGCACCATGCTGTTCAGCAATTTTCCTGAGGCGTTGTCGAAAGACGAACTGGCTTCCATTACCGCGGCGGCGCGCGACGCGGCGAGCGCCGCGCTGAAACTTGATCCCGATAACGCAGAGGCGCACCTCGCACACGGCGCGGTATTCGAGAATCTCGACCTGGAGCCGGTGCTGGCCGAAGCCGAGTACCAGCGCGCCGCGCAACTGGCACCGCGCAATCCGGATACGGCACGCAGGTTGGCCGCGCTGCAAGCGGAACTGGGTCATTTCCAGGCGGCGGTGCAGGGCTACAAGCAATCCATCGCGCTGGATCCGCTGACCGCACGCGCATGGAATGATATGGCGATCAGCCTGGTCGCACTGAAACGCTATCCGGAAGCCGAAGCCGCCGAGCGCAAGGCCATCGAATTGCGCCCGCAGGGTGGCTTCCAGCATGCATGGCTGGCGGTCGCGCAATTGATGGCGGGCCAGAACGCGCAGGCACTCGCCAGCGCCCAGGCGGAACCCGATCCGCTATGGCGCAACTGGGCATTGGCGCTTGCCACCTGGGCCAATGGCGATCGAGTGCAGTCGGATGCGCTGCTCAAGCAATTGATCGCCGGGAATGCCGATACGTCCGGTTCGCAGATCGCCGACATCTATGGGCAGCGCGGCCAGCCGGACGAGATGTTCCATTGGCTCGATCATGCCTACGATACCCACGACGGCGGCGCGGTGGAGATTTTCACCAGCCCGTTTGTCGTCGGGTATCGCGATGATCCGCGCTTCACCGCGTTCGCACGCAAGGTCGGCGTGATGCCGCCGGCATCGGGCACGAGCACAGGACAGCCCTGAGCGGAGCGCCGCCCGATATTCGCCCCGCGCGGCTACACTGCCGCGTCAAGGGGGATGGCGATGACAGGTTTCCTGCTCCGCCTCAAACAACGCAAGCTGGTGCAATGGGCGCTGGCGTACGCGGCGTTCGCGTTCGCGCTGCTGCAGGGCGTGGACATCGTTGCGCAACGCTTCGGCTGGCCAGATCAGCTCGAACGCATTCTGATCCTTGCGCTCGCCATCGGATTTTGCTTTGTACTGATCCTGGCGTGGTATCACGGCGAGCGCGGCGCGCAGAAGGTCAGCGGCACCGAGATCATCATTCTTGCGCTGCTGCTTGCCATCGGCGGCGGATTGCTGTGGCGGCTGGCGCGCAATGCGCCTGCGTCGCTGGCCTCGGCGTCGAGTGCCGCAAATCCGAATGATGTCAGCGCCGATCGCAAATCCATCGCGGTGCTTCCGTTCGTCAATATGTCCGGCGACAAGGACAATGCGTATTTCTCAGACGGCGTGGCTGAGGAAATCCTCAACGTGCTGGCGCGCACGCCCGACCTGCACGTGGCGGCGCGCACTTCTTCGTTCTCGTTCCAGGGCAAGGAAATGGAAATCCCGGTCATTGCGCGTGCATTGGGCGTGCGCATGGTGCTGGAGGGCAGCGTGCGCAAGCAGGGAGATCGCGTGCGAATTGCCGCGCAATTGATCGACGCCGCCACCGACGACGAGGTCTGGACGCAGACCTACGACCGCGAACTCAAGGACATCTTCGCGATCCAGGACGAAATCGCGAAGTCCATCGGCGACGCACTGGAAGTCAAGCTCGCCGGCGCCCCGCAGCCCGGAAGAAATTCGGTCGGCACCACCAACCTCAAAGCCTACGATCTTTACCTGCGCGGCATCGCGCTGTGGCAGCAACGGCGCGGCGATGCGCTCTGGCAGGCCATTGACCTGTTCGACCAAAGCACGAGAGCCGACCCGAAATTCGCGCAAGGCTATGCGGGCCAGGCATTGGCTTATTCGATTCTCGGCGATTACAGCGCGCGCATTTCTTACCCGGAAACCCTGGCGCGCGCGACGGATTTCGCCGAGCGCGCGTTGGCGCTGGATCCTTCTTCGCCGGAAGCCTATGCGGCATTGGGCAGTGTTGCGACCTATGAATTGCGGCGTTCCACAGCGGATGCGCTGCTCAGTCGCGCGATCACATTGAAGCCGTCATTCGCGACGGCGTATCAATGGCGCGGAACGTTGTTGATGAGCAGCGGCGACCTCACCGGCGGCCTTGCTTCCGTTGAGCGTGCATCCGCGCTCGATCCGCGTTCTTTGATCGTGGCCGAAAACCATGCCTTCGCCTTGCGAACACTGGGCCGCGGCGCCGAAGCCAAGGGTGTTTGCATGCGCATCCTGGCCTTCGCGCCCACGTACCACGCTTGCATGGACGACATTGCCATGGTGGATTTGCAAGGGCGCGATTACACCGGCGCACGCGCCATGCTGGAGCGCCTCGCGGCGACATGGAACCCAAGCGCCGCCGCACAGGGGCGCGAATTGACCGATGCGCTCGCGGGCCACGGCGATCGCCACGCCTTGGCGGCGCGCTATGCCGCGTTGCCCCCCAATAGCCATCTGGATATGGCCAGCGGCAACACACTTGAGGATTACGACCTTGTTGCTGTCATCGTGTTGCTGGGCGAGCCCGAACTGGCGCTGAGCCATCTCGAACGCAACACCGGAACGATCGGTGGCTTTGCCGACTGGGCGGTGATGCTGCCGGCGCTGGACCCGATCCGCTGCGAGCCGCGCTTCATCGCCGTGGTCAAGAAAATGAAAACCAGCGATCCGTATTACGCCAAAGTCTGCGCGGGCCATGACTGAATTCCTGCAACGCCTGAAGCAACGCAAGCTGGTGCAGTGGGCGCTGGCGTATGTCGCCGCCGCGTGGGCGGTATTGCAAGCGTTGGGTCTCGCCGTGGACAGCTACGACTGGCCGCACGGCGTCATGCGCATTGCGTTCGCAGTCATCGCCTTGGGTTTCGTGGTCGCGCTGGTGCTGGCGTGGTACCACGGCGAACGCGGCTCGCAACGCGTCTCGGGTGCGGAGCTGCTGCTGATCGCGTTGGTGCTCGCGATCGGCGGCGGATTGCTGTGGCGGTTCGAGCGTGCACCGAACGCGTTGGCTGTTGCTGCTCAGACGCGTAGCCCGGATGCAGCGCAGCG
>Ga0134128_10005517_pt1 | contig 15330 bp, 17 predicted proteins | sample KB31754_FD_96462 | JGI IMG/M metagenome (GOLD analysis project Ga0134128, IMG submission 96462) | Terrestrial soil microbial communities with excess Nitrogen fertilizer from Kellogg Biological Station, Michigan, USA - KB3-175-4 | ecosystem: Environmental > Terrestrial > Soil > Unclassified ... | reverse complement strand
GAGCAGGAGGCCAGCGGCGGCGAAGTCAGCGCCGTACTTTTCATCGCAGGTGACCAGCCAGTCCTGCTCGCCGGTGGTGTCGAGGTAGTGCGTGCCCGTGGCCAGGCAGGCCTCCACCACCTCCGGTCCGAGCGTGCGGAACGGCCCGACGGTGTTGCAGACCACTGATGCGCCGGCCAGCAGGTCCTGCAGCGCACCTGGGTCGTGGCCGATCTGGACGACTTCGTAGTCGGCGGTCTCGATGCCGGCTACGTGCGACTCCATCGAGGACTTGAGCCGGGACTCGTCCCGGCCGGCGGCGATGAAGGGAACGTTGTACTCGCGCAGGTATTCGCAGACCAGGCGGCCGGTGTAGCCGGAGGCGCCATAGACCACGACGGGCTTGACTGACATGGTCACATCCCCATTCCGCCATCGACCGCAAGCCCGACGCCATTGACGAATCGTGACGCGTCCGAGGCCAGGAACACGACCGCGTCGGCCATGTCCTCGACCGTGCCCAGCCGGCCCGAGGGGGTCAGCTCGATCACGGCCGCTACCGCTTCCTCCGGAGAGCCGAACAGCCCGATCTGGGCTACGTCATTGGCCAGCCCCGCGCCCATGGCCGTGGGCACCAGTCCCGGATAGATGCAGTTGACGCGGACCCCGTAACCAAGCTTGCCCGACTCCATCGCGGCCACGCGGGTGAGCCGGTCGACGCCGGACTTGGTCGCGGAGTAGACCCCGATACCGGGGAAAGCAATCGTGGCGGCCACCGACGCGACGTTGATGACGGCCCCGCCGGCGCCCGCCGTGCCGCCGGGCCGCATGACGCGGAAGGCGTGCTTGATGCCGAGTGCGGTACCCAGCAGGTTGACCTCGAGCTGCTTGCGCGCCGCGTCCGCATCCAGGTCCACCAGAAGGCTGGTGATCTCGACCCCGGCGTTGTTGACGACGATGTCCAGGCCGCCCAGGCGGTCGACCGCCTCGGCCAGCGCGGACTCCCAGTTCGCGTCGTCGGTGGTGTCGAGGTGGACGAACGCGCCGCCGAGCGATCCGGCCGTCTTGGTCCCCAGGTCGTCCTGCAGATCGGCGATGACGACGGCCGCCCCGGCGGCGGCCAGGGCACGGGCCATCCCCTCGCCGAGGCCTTGCGCACCTCCGGTCACCAGCGCTTTGCGGCCAGTGAGGTCGAGATCAGTCATCGCCGGTCTCCTCGATTCGGTTCGGTTGTCGCGTAGGTCACAACCTAGGCCGCCACCCTTGACGCGTGTCAAGTTTTTCTTTGACATTCGTCTAGAGAAACCTTGGCAGCTGTCCAGACTGCGGAGTTGATCACTTAGGGTTGTGGTCAAGGCCGAGTCGGAGCGAACCGGAGGGATGATGGCCGGGGTCAACCGGGCGCGGGTCGCACCCGCCGACAAGCACGACAAACGCCGCAGCGAGCTGGCCGAGTCGGCCCTGCGCACCCTGGGCGAGCTCGGCTACGCTCGCACGAGCCTGCGCGAGATCGCGAACAACTCCGAGTTCAGCCATGGCGTCGTGCACTACTACTTCGCCGACAAGCTCGAGCTGATCATCTACTGCGTCCGGTACTACAAGACCCGTTGCGTCAGCCGTTACGACGATGTCATCGCGGACGCCACCTCGGCCGATGGGCTGGTCGAGGCCTTCGCGGCCAAGCTGGCCGAGACCATTCGCGACGAGGGACCGATGCACAGTCTCTGGTACGACCTGCGCTGCCAGAGCATGTTCGAGCCGGGCCTGCGCGAGGCCGTCACGCTCATCGACCGGACGCTGGAGGAGATGATCTGGCGAGTGCTCAGCCGCTATGCGGATCTCGCCGGCCAGGGCATCCGGCTTAGCGCTACGGCCGCTTACGCCATGCTCGATGGCCTTTTCCAGCAGGCCCTGCTCGGCCATGTCGACGGCCGCGCTGACGCGCTGAAGGACCTCTGGCAGCAGGTCCGCGACGTAATGCCGCTGATGCTAACCGCCAAGGTGTGACCGTCGTACCGATAGCTGCGCGTCCTAGATAACGGCAGTTGTATACATCATTTCCGATAAATCAGTATGACGGGGTCGGACTTGCCGGGCTCGCCATATGACCGGCCGGCTGATCTCCGAGAGCCGTCGCCCTCTCGCAGATAACGAAGGGGTAACGATTGCCGATCCCGAGGCGCGTCAATGTTTATAACGCCGATAGCGGTAATTGGCTATTTTTGTTCTACACTATTTCTCGCCGGGAGAGGCGAAAGCCAAGGGGGGCGCCATGCCAGATACGGACGTGGCCATAGTGGGCGCCGGGCCATACGGGCTCGCAGCTGCCGCGCATCTGCGACGGAGCGGCGTGAGCACTCGGATATACGGCGATCCGATGTCGTTTTGGCGGATAATGCCGATCGGCATGGTTCTGCGATCGAACTGGACGGCGACATGTATCGCCGAATACCAGGGCCCGTTGTCACTTGACTCGTTCTGCGCGGCCACTGGCGCGCGATTTGGCAAACCGATTCCGCTCGATCGCTTCATCGAGTACGGCACCTGGGTCCAGGCGCAGGTCGCGCCGGACGTGGACCCGCGACTGGTCCAGGCCATCGAGCGGGACGGACACCGATTCCGGCTCACCCTGACGGATGGCTCTACGGTCACCGCCGGCCGCGTGGCCGTTGCGGCCGGCATCGCGCCGTTCCCGAACCGGCCGGCTGTCGCGGCCGGGCTCCCGGCCGAGTTGGCCTCCCATACTGCGGATCACCACGACCTGAGCCGTTTCTCCGGGTCGCACGTCCTGGTTGTCGGCGGCGGCCAGAGCGCGCTCGAGTCGGCGGCACTGCTGCATGAAAGCGGGGCTCAGTCCCAGGTGGCGGTGCGCAAACCGCATCTGAACTGGCTGAGCGGCGGGAAGTACCAGCGCATGCTCGGCCGCTGGTCGCCGCTGCTGTACGCGCCGACCGACGTCGGCCCGATGGGTCTGTCCCGGCTGGTGGCCGCACCGGACCTGTTCCGGCGGCTGCCCCGCAGGCTGCAAGATCGGATCGCTGGGCGGGCGATCCGGCCCGCGGGTGCCGCCTGGCTCGCGCCCCGCCTCCGCGACGTCCCCATCCACCTGGGCCGGTCGGTCACCGCCGTGGCCCCTCATCGCGGGGGCATTCGCGCCAGCTTCGCCGACGGCAGCGTCCAGGACGCGGATCACGTGCTGTTCGGTACCGGCTACAAGGTCGACATAGCGCGCTACCCGTTCCTGGCCCCCGAACTGCTGGCACAGATCCAGCAAGCCGGCGGCTACCCGCTTCTGGGACCCGGCCTGGAGTCGTCGGTCCGCGGCCTCCACTTCCTGGGCGCGCCGGCCGCGTGGAGCTTCGGGCCCATCATGCGCTTCGTCTCCGGCGGCTGGTACGCGGCCCGTGTCCTCACCGGAGTCGTGACCTCTAGCGGCCAGGAGCCCGGGCCGGTTCTGGCCACGTCGGTGCTGGCCGCTACCGACGAGATCACATGACCTCGACAGCCGACCCGTCAGCCCGCACGCCCCGTCATGTGAGCGCCCCGAGCCAGACCACGGGCGCCGTGGTGATCGGGGGCGACTACCAGGGCCTGGGCATCGCGCGCAGTCTGGGACGCCGGGGCATCCCGGTCTGGGTGATTGACGATGAGGCCTCTATCGCCCGTGCTTCCCGCTTCGTCAGGCGGGTTATCCGGGTACCCGATCTCCGCAGGGAAACGGCGATGCTCGACGCCCTGGCGCTGACCCGCCGCAAGCTCGGCGTCTCTGGATGGGTGCTGTATCCCACGCGAGAAGAGAATGTCATCGCCATCGCCGCGAACCGGGACTCCCTGCTGCACGACTTCCGGGTCCCGACGCCGGGTGCCGAATGCGTCTGCCGGGCCTGGGACAAGCGCGAGGTCTACCGTCTGGCGCAGCGGCTGACGCTGCCGATCCCGCGCTCCTGGTTCCCGCAGTCCGAGGATGACCTGGCCGTGATCGACCTCGACCGCCCGCTGGTGGTAAAACCGGCCATTAAGGAGAACTTCTTCTACGCCACCGGGGCCAAGGCCTGGCGAGCTGACGACCGAGCCCAGCTGGTCTCTGCCTACCGGCGGGCCGCGCAGATCGTCGGCGACGGCGAGATCATCATTCAGGAGCTGATTCCCGGCTCCGGGCAGGAGCAGTACGCCTACTGTGCCTTCTTCCGGGACGGCCAGGCCGTGGCGAGCATGACTGTCAGGCGCCGACGGCAGCACCCATCAGACTTCGGACGGGCCAGCACTTACGTCGAGACGATCGCGCTGCCGGAGATCGCCGAGCCGTCGATCCGGTTCCTGCGCAGCATCGGGTACTACGGCCTAGTCGAGCTCGAGTACAAGCGCGACCCCGGCGACGGGGCCTACAAGCTGCTTGACGTCAACGCGAGGACCTGGGGCTATCACAGCCTGGGCCAGGCCGCGGGGGTTGATTTCCCTTACCTGATGTTCCGCGACCAGCTGGGTACTCCCGTGACCGAGGCCCACGCTGAGCCGGGCATCCACTGGATCAGGCTGGTTACTGACGTGCCGAACGCGGTGCTCGACATCCGGGCGGGCCGACTGCGGCCGCGACACTACCTCGGCACTCTGCGAGGGATCGATACCGAGGCCGTATTCAGCCTGCGTGACCCGCTGCCGGGCCTGTACGAGCTGGCGCTGCTCCCGTACCTGGCCATGCGGCGCCGCCTGTGATGGGAAGCGTGACGGAGATCACCGCCCGGGCCGCCGAGGCTTCCTGAGTGACCACACGGCGCTGTGGCTGAGCCCGCGCAGTGCACCGGGTAGCACCGCCCCGGTGACCGGCGCCAGGCCGACCCCCGTGATCCGTTCGACCTGGAAACCAAGATCCCGCCTGAGGTAGGCGGTCATGGCCGAGATGGTGAACCCCCTGATGTGGTCGCCATTTCCCAGGTGCAGCGTGGTGGGCTGCCGGCCGGTCAGCAGGACCAGGCGGTTGTGCAGCGCGGCCAGGTTGGGTAGCGCGAGGACCATCAGGCCGCCCGGCCGCAGGATCCGGCCCGCCTCCAGCAGTGCGGCCTCGGCATTCTTGACGGTAACCAGGTCGCGGTTCCAGACGACAAGGTCGAAAAAGTCGTCGGCGGCGGGAAATCTGGCCGACTCGAGATCTACCGGGACGAAGTCTGTAGCCGACGCCACGGCCGCGTCGCGCTGATCATCTTCATCGTAGATGACCGGACGCTCGGCAGCGGTGAGCTGATCGCGGAAGAGCAGCGTCTGCGCGCCCCGGCCGGCCTGGATGTGCAGCAGCAGGCGGCCACCGGATCCCTGGCTGCTGATGACCTGGGCAATCTCGCGCGTTACGCCATCCTGGATCCGTTCATGACGGCGTCGCCTCAAGCCATGAACAGCCGACCCGTCCGCGCCGCGCACTAATGGCCGGACCCAGGTTGCCGTTTGGCCGCCATTCCCCACAGGCCGTTGCCGGTGACGTGCCGTACGGCAATCGACGCGGCGGGCGTGGCCTGATCGGCGAATTCGCGAAAGCCCACGTTGTGGTCGATGTCGTCGACCACGGCCAATCCGCCCGGCCGCAGCGCCGGCCAGGCAGTGCCAAGCTCGAAGCACAGGTTGCGCTTGGTGTGCAGACTGTCGTGAACGAACAGGTCAAGCGGACCGACGTGGCTCACGACGCCGGGCAGCCGATCTCGGCTGGTCCCGGGGACGTAGGTCCATCGGGACCGGAGGTCTTCCGGCACGGCCACGGCGATCTGGGAATGGAGGGCCGGGTCGACGGCAGGCAGGTCGACGCTCCACAACTGGCCTTCTCCGTGCCGTTCGAGGCCCTCCAGAATGATCCGGCTGGTCACACCGTGGGCCACGCCGGTCTCCACCACCATTGCCGGGCGCATGTGCGCGACGATGCACCACAATGCTTCGCCGTACGCCTGGTCGCCATCGTTCCAGCCGCCGTAAGAGGAGATTCCCATACGCAGCCCGGCGTCGGTCATGTCGGCGACGATAGCCTTCCAGATACCGGCGAACGAGTCTGCTGCGTCGCATGGCCACGGCACGTCGAGAACTCGGTGCAGCCGTTCCTGCCAATCGGCGACTACGCCATAGAACTCGCTCTGCGGAGCACCCACGGCGGCCAGTTCCCGCCGGTCCTTATGCCTGTCCAGACGGCCGCGAACACGCTCGACGCCGGACAGGGGATGGGTCATCATGTTGGCCGAAGCCCGCAAGGTATAGCCAAGGCGCATCGGTTGCTCCCCATCGTGCTAACGGGTAGTTGTCACGAAATCGACCGGCTTCTCGGGGATCTGCGCATATCACGATGCCTTGTCCCCTCAGACGGCTCCCGCTATGGCAGCAGCAAATTCAGGGTCGATTTCAATGTCTCACAAACCGGGGGGCGGCAACCACCGGGCTGGCGGCCTCATGGCTGCAGGTCGACCGCCGCGCGGAACGAGCCGTCCATGTGGAACGGCGTCGACTCGTGCCGGTGGACGATGCGCCAGCCGTCCTCCTGCCGGCGCAGTCCGAAGGTCGAGCGGAACCAGAACGAGAACGACTCCGGCGCCCCGGCCGGGGTCGCGGTCATCCTGGTCAGGGTGTGGACGAACGCGACATCGCCGGCCGCGGTGACCACCGGATCCTGGTAGTCGATCTGGATCGGGCCGTCGAAGGTGGCCATCCACCTGCGCAGGCCGTCGACCGTCCCATACTCGGTGTCGGGACCCTGCTGCAGCGGCGGCGCGAGCGTGTAGGCCACCGGCTCGTCCGAGTAAAGGGCCATGATCCGCTCGGGCTCGCGGGCGGCGTGGGCGGCGGCGTGCTCGGCCAGCAGGTCGCGGACGGCGGTGGTGGTAGTAGTTGTAGTGCTCATCGTGAGGTCCCTTCTCTGGGCGCCGGAGCGGCGCACTCGTAGGGGTGTCGAGGCGGGCTTGTCGGCCTCGACATCCAGGCGAGAGAAGTTTTCGAGCGACCTCGGAGGTACGTCGTGAAGTACATGATCCTGATCCAGAGCAACGCGCAATTCATGGAGCGCTGGGCGGCGCTGAGCGACGAGCAGCGGGAGCGTTTCGGCCATGCGCACCTGGCGTTGAGCGCTGACCTGGCCGCGTCCGGTGAGCTGGTGGCCTCCGAAGGGCTGGGCGATCCAGCGCTGGCCAAGCGGGTCACGGCGCGTGACGGCCAGGTCGTCGTCAGCGACGGACCGTTCGCCGAGGTCAAGGAGCATCTGGCCGGCTTCATGCTGGTCGACGTCGAGGACGAGCAGCGCGCGCTCGCCATTGCCGCACAGGTACCGGACGCGGTCTGGGGCCTGGTCGAGGTACGCCCGGTGCTGGACATGAGCCAGTGGGACCTCTGAGCGAGCCCGCGATCCCGCAGCTGCTGCGTGAGCTGGCGCCGCAGGTCCTCGGCGTCCTGGTCCGCCGCCACGGCGACTTCGCGGACTGCGAGGACGCGGTGCAGGAGGCGCTGCTGGCCGCGGCCACGCAGTGGCCGGCCGCCGGCCTGCCGGCCAACCCGACCGGCTGGCTGGTCACCACGGCGTCCCGTCGGCTGATCGAGACCTGGCGCAGCGACTCGGCCAGAAAGCGCCGGGAGGACAACTATGCCGTCGGGATGCCGCCGCCTGGTCCGGCGTCCGCGGCGGACGACACGCTGACGCTGTACTTCCTGTGCTGCCACTCGTCCCTGACCGCGTCCTCGCAGGTCGCGCTCACGCTGAGGGCACTGGGCGGGCTGACCACGGCCGAGATCGCCCGCGCCCTGCTGGTCCCAGAGGCGACCGTCGCCCAGCGCATCAGCCGGGCGAAGGCCCGCATCCGCGAGTCCGGCGCGACGTTCCGCCCGCCGACCCCGGCCGAACGGCAGGGGCGCCTGCCGGCGGTGCTCCACGTGCTCTACCTCGTCTTCAACGAGGGTTACACGGCCAGCTCCGGTCCGCGGTTGCACCGCGTCGAGCTCACCGCCGAGGCGATCCGGCTCGCCCGCCAGCTCCACGCCCAGCTCGCGGACGAGGGTGAGGTCGCCGGTCTGCTCGCCCTGATGCTGCTGACCGACGCTCGTCGCCCGGCCCGGACCCGGCCGGACGGCGCGCTCGTGCCGCTGGCCGAGCAGGACCGCGGCCGGTGGCACCAGGACGCGATCGAGGAGGGCGTCGCGCTGGTCACCGCGACGCTGCCGCGGGCGACGCCAGGCCCCTACCAGGTTCAGGCCGCCATTGCCGCGGTCCACGACGAGGCACCGACCGCGGCCGACACCGACTGGCCGCAGATCCTTGCCCTCTACGAGGTGCTGGCCGCGCTCGCTCCGGGCCCGATGGTCACGCTCAACCGGATCGTGGCGCTGGCCATGGTGGAGGGTCCGGCGGCCGGCCTGGCCCAGCTCGACGCGGCCCAGGCCGATCCCGGGCTGTCCGGGCACTACCGGACGTCGGTCGTGCGCGCCCACCTGCTGGACGAGCTCGGCCGGCCCGCGGAGGCCCGCGAGCACTACCTGCGGGCGGCCCGGCGCACGCTCAGCCAGCCCGAGCGGGCCTACCTGATCGCCCGAGCCGGACGCTGATCAGCGGGCAGGAGGCACACCGGTGCTCTACGATGGCGGGCAGGTATGGCTAGCAATGAGGGGATTTAGAGACGCAACGGGGACGACCAATACGCCGGTGGCTGCTGAGCATGACGGCAGCTGCCGTTGCCGTGGTGGCGGCAGCAGCGCCAGCGGCGGCGGCTTCGACCGTCGGCCATAAGCCGGGCCTGGGGGTTCGAGTAGTCGGCACCACCGCGGTCGACAAGTCGCATGACGGTGTGATTGTCGCGGTTCCCGGGTGGGATGGGCCGCTGGCCGCGCACGCCTTTCGGTTGTGGGAGAACGGGCAGCAGAAAGCGGTCCGCGTAGATCCGCTTCCGGCGTCGGCACTGCGCATCGGCGTAGTCCTGGATGCTCGTCCCGGCGGTCAGCTTCAGGATGCCGAGAATGCCGTAGCCGATTTGATGATCGGACTGCCGAATGGCGCCCAGGCGACCGTGGTGGGCGCTAGGCCTGCCCGCGTGGTCCAGCCACTCACCGGCAACGTCGGCTCGGTGGTGCAGACGCTCGCGGGTGCGACGTTCTCCGGCCCGCGTGATGATGCGTCCGCACTGGCGCTCGCCATCCGAGAGGTCGCCAAGGCGCCCTCGGGGCGGCATGCCGTCGTCCTCATCACGGCCGATCCGGTGCCCGCGGCGCTGACGAGCGCGGTGTCCGGGCAGCTCCGTGCCGCAGGTGTCAGCCTGTACGTCGCGTCCGTCGGCGAACTGGCGCCGTCGTGGGCGCAGCTGGCCAGCGCGACCGGAGGCTGGGCCGTGACCGCGTCATCCGCCCGCTCCCTCATGCCTGCCGTCGACGCGATCGGCGCCGACCTCCTCCACCAGTACCGGCTCGTGTATGCCACGTCTCGTCCGGCGCTGACCACAACCCGTCTTCGGGTGGCGGTAGCCGAGCCGGGTACGACAGCAGTCGCAGAAGCCACCGTACGGGTGCCGGTCCCCGGCGACCAGTCCGCTTCACGAGCGCACGTGTCCGCCGGTGCGCCCAGCAGCGGTCAGGCCGGTATGTCAATGGCCTGGCTCATCGCCGCGGTGTTGCTAGTTGGCCTGGGCGGGGTGGCCATCTTCGACCTGCGGCGACGGCAGCGGGATCCGGCCGCTCGTGATGAGCCTGGCCATCTCCAGCGAGCCGCCTAGCTCTCTCAGCTAATCAGGGTCGCGTAGACCACGACGTTGTCGCGATAGTGCCGGACAGCCTCGTCGAACGAACCGCCGCACGTGATGAGGCGCAGCTCGCGCTCGAGCGTGGGCAAGTAAACCGCCTGGGTCGGAAACTTGTCCTTCGGGTAGCGGGCGATTTGCTGCACACGGAAGGCCAGTATCCGCTTGTTGGCCAGGCCTACCCGGACGATGTCTCCCGGCCGAAGCTTAATCAGCCGGTAGAAGACCGCCGGACCGCTGGTTGAGTCCACGTGCCCGAGGATGACCGCGGGGCCTGGCTGGCCAGGTCGGGGACCCCCGTCGTACCAGCCGGCCCGGTCCCATTCCTTCGGGACTTGCAGGCTTCCGTCGGGAAGTCGGCCGAGCCGCACCAGCGGCGTGGACACCGCGATCTTGGGTATCCACAAACGCACCGGAAGGGCCGGCTGATCGTAGGTGAGAACCGAATGAAACCTCGCCACACCGGGCGGCCGGTGCGCCGCCGCCGTCGCGGATCCGCCACGAGGTGATGGTGCCGCCGCTGAGCTGTGTGCCGGGCCGTTACAGCCCGACACAACTAGCCCGGCCAACGCCATCGCGACAAGCGGTACGGCCGGCCAGCGCTTCATCGGTAGCGCGCCATCCCCCCGCCGCCGGTCTGCGCGCCCCCCTTGGGCAGCCGGGCCGCGATCGTCGGACCGATCGCGTCGGACAGCGCCTGGGCGACTGCGAACATGTGCAGGTAGCCCTCGTAGCCGATCTGGTAGGCGGTCGCGTAGTTGCCACGGGCATAAGCGTTGAGCTGCGCCACGAGCTCGGTGTCATGCATGTGAAGCACGCCCGCGAGCGCGGGTGCCGTTAGCCGGCCGTCGGTCGACGTGCTCAGGAACCTGCTCAGATGATGTTCGAACGCACCTAGCTGGGCCCTGGCCTTAGCCTCGGATTTCTGGTTCTTCGTCGCGACCGCCCCGGAATAGCTGACCAGCGCGTCGACGTGCTCGCCCCAGACGCGGGTAAACGCGGCCCCGCTCTGCGGCCCGAACAAGACTCCGAACGCGCCCGCCAGCTGAGTGGTGTTCCCGTTCACCTGCGCGGCGTCGGCCCTGAACTCCGGACCACCGCGGAGGGCGGCCCCCATGGCGTCGATGACGAGCTGCATGTGTTCGCCGAGCAGTTCGCCGAGCGCCGACTGCAGCCGTGTCAGCGGGCTATTGAAATTGGCCGGCAGTCTCTTGGCCCGACCGCCCGCGATCTTCGCCGCGATGAGGGTGCCGAGCGCGAACTGGTGCTGGTAGTCCACCTGCTCGATCCTGTAGGCCGAGGCGTAGTTATGGGCGGCGTAAGCGTTCGCGAAGTGGATGAGGTCGTTGATGTGCGTACTGAGCTGGGATCGGATCGCTGCTGCGGTGACCTTCCCCGAGGTGAGGTCGCGCAGGTTCTGCGCTATCCGTCCGGGAAAGGCCATGAGCTGGTGGCGGGCGGCCGCCTTCGCCGCCTTCGCCGCCTGGCCATGCTGACTGGCCGCGCGGGCATATGCGACCAGCCCCTCCTCCTGCGACTCCCAGAGCCGGCCGAATTCCGCCACCCGCGCGCTGCCATAGACGCGGCCGAGGAGCATGGTCAGGTCATCGGAGTTGCGAGACAGGGCGCTGACCGCCGCTTGCGTGAAGTCAGCACCATCGCGCAGGCGGCTTCGGATCACCCGGATGCCCGCGAACGCATCCTCGCCGAATAGCTCCTCCAGCCCGGTGCGGAGCTGGACCGCCCCCCGCGTGGGGGAAAGCCGGGACATCGGCATATCGTGCGACATCTGCATTCCAGTCGCCGCCGGGGTCGGCCGCGGGGAATGCCGAGAGCTCGGGTGCGCCGTAGGGTGGCTGGCTGCGCAGCCACAGGCGCCGATCGCGAGCGCGCCGACCATCAGCCACGTGGTAGCCGTTCGTGTCCTCATCAACGTGATCCTCCCCGGGCAATGGTGGACGGCCGGCCGGCCGAGGCTCTCAGCCGTCGCGGACCGTGGGCATTGGGCAGATCCAGGCGATCTGATTGGTCTAATGCGCTGCCGAAGTGCATGACCGGCGGCTGCCCCAACGGAGCCAGCAGCCGCGGGGGACGGGAAGGACGGCTGACGTGCGTCGGGCTCGAGCTGGTACTGGCACCGAGGGTGGGCAGCACACCCCAGTGAGCAGCCAGCGCGGCGGCGGCGACGATGAAGGCGGCGGCGAGAGCGTAGAGAGGGAGCCGGCGGCGTCTCGCTGGCGTGGGCGTGCGGTCTGGCTTGGGTTCGTGAGTGGGCTCAGCGGGTGAGACTTCGCTCGCCGGTTCCGGCACCGAGGCTGGTTCCGCGGTCGGCACTGGCGGTATGGCAGGCACCGGTTCGACGGCGAGTGCCGGTTCGACGGCCTGTGCCGGTTCGGGCACGGAGGCCGGTTCGGGCTCGCGGGCCGGTTCGGGCGCGGAGGCCGGTTCGGGCGCGGAGGCCGGTTCGGGCTCGCTGATCGGCTCTGGCCTGGCACTGCTCGGGTGCGTCACGACGTCGTCCAGGCGCCGGACCGTCGCGCGGCGGCCGCGGTCCCGTTCGGCCTGGGCCAGGCTATGAGCGGTCTGCTCGCTGGCGATGGTCAGCGACATGCCGTTCTCGTACACCACAGCCCACATCTGGCCCCTCCCCCCATGCGCTGCCTTACAGCGCAGACTCGCGGGGGTCCGCCAGAAGGATCGCCGCGAGATTAAGCATGCTGCCACACAGTTCGGGCTCAACAGGCCTGAACGTCTCATTTCGTCACTATGAGTTAAGCAAGGACGATAGGGGGACACCGAGACGCCGCGGCAACAGCACCCGCGCATGCCCCGGCTGGATGACCTTCACGCTACTTCCCCGGCCGTACGACGGCGGCCCGCTGAGGCCTGGGCGGCAGGCAGAAGACACCTCGAGCGCACGACGACAGCGAGCCGGCTGACCGGCATCATCGTGGTCAGGGCCAACGACACACATGACCGGCCCTCCCTCCGGCTCAGGAAGGACCTGGCGATGATGTTCCTCGAACTGTTCGTCCCGCGCGGGGCGTTCAGCGCTGAAGAGCTGCCCGGGCTGGCCGAGCGGCTGACGATGCGGCAGCTGCTGACTCACGTGGATTCCCTCGGTGATGTCGTGGATACCAGCGAACAGGCTGTGACCAACCCGGGAGTGATGGACTTCGTCGACTCGATCAGCCACGTTGTTGTCCACGAGGTCGGCACCTGGATTGCCGGGGGGCGCCCGCTGGACCCAGCTGGGTCGCCACGCTATGTGGCGCGGGTCTGCGTGCCCGGCCCTTGGCGCAAGGCCATGAGCGCGTTCCTGATCGCCAGCATCACCCGCGCGCTCGCGCAGGTGGGCCCCGACCCTGACCGGTTCTATCGCGAGCCGCGTGTCGAGGTCCAGGTGGTCAGCGTGCCCGAGGGTGGCTACGGGATATTCGGCCGGGTCATCGGCGAGTCGGCACTGCTTGACATGATCAGCGAGGCCAAGACCGACACGCCCGTGCCCGGCGATCTGGACGCGTTCATTGATCCGGTGTGCGGCATGGTCGCCAGTGACACGGTCGCCACCCTGGAACACGACGGTCAGACCTACGGCTTCTGCAGCCCGGGCTGCCGCCGGCATTTCGCTGGCAAGCTGGCCGGGCAGACATCCCGGTGACCTCGGCCCTGGCCGGGGCCCCGACGGCCGGCCGCCGGTTGCGGCAGACTGGGCACCTGAGCGAACAGGTCGCATCATTCACGGGGGACCAGATGACTGACACCACCGAGCAGATCAGCCGCCTGCTCCACGAGGCCGGCGAGACCCACCACGGCGTGTTCCGGATTACTGATGGCGCCGACGATGACTGGGCCACCTGGTACGCGGACTGGCTGGTCAACCTCTCCGAGCTGCCATCGCTGCTAGGCACCCGGCCGGTCCGCAGCGAGCTGACCTACCTGCTCGTCGGCCTCGACAAGGACTACACCGCCAGCCAGCCCGGGGCTCCGTGGGAGGCCTACTACGCTCAGCGGATCCGCGATCACTTCACCGCGGACGAGTAGCTCCGGGGCTCTGGGTGCCGCAGCGTCCGAAGCGCAGGTAGAGCGCGGGCAGCACGAACAGGTTCAGCAGCGTCGGGGGCCGAAAGGGCTCGCCCTCGTGCTTCGGGCGGATGTGGGAAGTGCATCGGCGGTGGGTCGCCGGGGTCTGGATCTGCCGACGCGGGCGGCAGCCGGTAGTCGCCGCCACCCGCGCCGGGGCAGGCGTGCTTATCGCTCGTCGACGATCTCGCCGTCCCGCGCGGTCGGGTCGCGGGTGAGGGACATGGCCGCCGCTGCCTCCGGGATCGGCATGGTCGCGAGAGCGGCCCGCATCTGCTCCTCGGTGTCCCAGCGCCAGGCGTCGGTGAAGGTGCCGTCGGCGTGCCGGGTCAGCTGAGTGTGGCCGTGACACGTTCCACGCGGTAGCGGTGGGCAGCCGTCCGATCGCCGAAGCGACCGAGGCCGGCGACCTGCGCCTCGACGGCGACCCGCGAGCCATTAACGGCCTGACTGGCCTGCTGCATGCACTCATCGCCCCGCCCCCGCCTCGGGGGCGCGACAAAGTTAGCGCGCTTATCCCGCCAGATCATTCGTAGCCAATCCCAGGGACGGTCACGCTGCCCAGCACCTGCCCGCCCTCCAACACCGTGAGCTCAGGCGCCGCCCTCATCCGCTGAGCACATGCCGAGGGCCCCCGGTGCTCGCTGACACCGGGGGCCCTCGTGGCTGATTCCTAGATGCGGATTCCTAGAGGCGGATCCGCCAGATGCCGCGGCCGTGCGTCGCGGCGTAGATGTAGCCGCCCGGACCCTGGGTCAGGTCGTCCACCGCCGCGTTGGGCAGCCCGTGGCCGAGCACCGACCAGCGGGTGCCCGAGCCCCTGCCGGCACGCGCCGTGAACACTCCACCGTCGGTCGCCAGCGCCAGCTCGCCGTGGCTGAGCACGAGCGCGTCGGAGGCGATGTCAGGCAGGTTGCCGGAGATATCAGTCCACGACTGCCCGCCGTTCCAGGTCTCGAACACGTGGCCGACACCACCGCCCGGCACGAAGTGCCGCGAGTAGCCATTGAAGATGGCATATGCGTGGGCCGGGTTGGCCGGGTCGACGGTCACGCCCGCGATGTAGCGGACCGGCAGCCCGGCCATGTTCACCTGGTGCCATGTCCCGCCGTAGTTGGTGGCAATGCCATCGGCGAAGGCCGGGCCGGGGTTGCCCCCGCCGCCTACCCATGCCGCGTAAATGACGTTGCCGTTGTTCGCCGACGACAGTGCGGTGACAGCGTTGGCCGCACCCAGGTCATACGCCGCCGTCCACGAGCAAGCAGTCAGCGTGCAGGCTGTGTTCCAGCCGGACTTGCTCACCCAGACGAACTCGCCGCCGGTCACCCACACATCCGGGTTCTGCTGGTCCTGGATCAGTGGCGTCACAAACCGCGCGTTCGGGTCGCAGTCCGGCCTGGTCTTACCCAGTACCGTGCCCTGCGCGTCGCAGGTCGGGCTGACTGGGTCGGAGAACGTGTGACCGCCGTCGGTGGTGGAGTACATCGTGCCGTCGGTGTACTCGCCGACCCAGTTGTTGGCGTTGGCTGGG
>Ga0134128_10005515_pt1 | contig 15332 bp, 15 predicted proteins | sample KB31754_FD_96462 | JGI IMG/M metagenome (GOLD analysis project Ga0134128, IMG submission 96462) | Terrestrial soil microbial communities with excess Nitrogen fertilizer from Kellogg Biological Station, Michigan, USA - KB3-175-4 | ecosystem: Environmental > Terrestrial > Soil > Unclassified ... | reverse complement strand
TCACGATCCGGCCCGTCACCGAGGCCTGGACGCCCGGCGCCAGCGCCGAGATCGGGGACGGCGCGTACGTCTCGCACCGGAAGGGCAGCGTTAGCAGCAGATCGCGAACTGTTCTGATGCCGAGCCGGGTAAGCAGGCGAGACGTCGTCGGGCCGACGTCGCGCAGCTGCGTGACCGGTGCGTCCAGCGATCGGGAAAGAGCCAGGATGGCCATCTACTGTATTTTCGAAAGCTGGGTGTTGGGGAAACGAGCCGAGATCTCTCTGATCTCGGCGCTGATCTTCGGTCTCATCGGCTATGCGATTCTCGGGCTGGCGTTTGCCGGCACGCGCATCGCGGCCGCGGAACACACCGTCGACAAAGTCGTCTCACACCAGAACACTTTGAACGCCACGTTCCGCACGATCAATGTCCAGTTAACAGCCCTGGGGGCAAGGACGTCGTTCGACGCGCCGCAGACGATCGCGCTCGTCGAGAAGTCGGTCGCGAACGCCGAGCTCGCCTCTCGCACCGTGGGCAGCGATGAGGCCTCGCTTGGCGAGGCCGACAGCGGCCTCCACCAGCATCCGTGGCTCACGTTGATGAGCAGCGCCGCGCTCGACCGCACCTCGACTCGCCTCCGGCACGCGCGGCAGGCGCTTGTGATCGCCCGCACCATAGCCGCCGACGAGGTGCTGGACGGCCAGTTCTGGCAGGCCCTCTACGGCGGCCTGGCCGATCTCGGCGAGCTCAACCGGCAGAAGGACGCCGGCAACCTGACGGGCGCTCGACAGGCGCTGGCGAGCATGAGCTCCGACGTCGATCGGGCGGCCACGCTTGCGGGCTCGCCTGGGCTGCCACCTGAGCTCACCGTGCTCGTGGGTTACCTGCAGACCCTGGTGCTGGACTACACGCACCAGCTGGACGCCGAGGCGGCTGGGAGCTACGACAGCGCTGCGGCGATCAGCGTCAACGTGTCTGCGGACATGACGCGAGTCGCGACATTTGACGTCGATGGTCTCGGGGCGAAGATCGAGGCCTTCTACCGGCCGCAGATCGATCGCTACAACCAGGAGATCGACGCCGCCACGGCGTGAGACGCGCCGGCTCGTGCTCGAGACGAAATAATGGCCTGGTGCGAGAAGGCCTCTATCCGGAAGGCTCGATCACACGTCGTGTGAATCGTGAGAATGTCCTGCTCCTCGGCGGTGGGCGCGCGCTGCTGATGCAGCTTGCCCATCCCAAGGTCGCCGCGGGGGTCGACGAGCACTCGGACTTTCGCTCGCATCCCGTTCGGCGTTTGCGAAGGACCGTCCACATGACGATGGCGATCGTGTTCGGCGACCGCGAGACCGCGCTCGCCGCTGCCCGCGTGGTTAACCAGACGCACGGTCGGGTTCGAGGGCGCGAGTATCGCGCGCTGGACCCCGACCTCCTGCTGTGGGTGCACACCACTCTTGTCGATTCGGCGATCGTGACTTACGAATCGTTCGTCAAGCCGTTGACCGCTCGCGAACGTGACGATTTCTACCAAGAGTCCAAGTTGCTCGGTGAGCTCCTCGGCATCCCACGAGATCGTTTCCCGGGCACCCATGACGACCTCCGCGACTACGTGTCGTCGATGATCACGAGCGGCGCGCTCGAGATCGACGGACGGGCCTCGGGGCTGGCTGCCCTCGTGCTGCGCCCCAAGCTGCGGTTGCTACCGGGACCGGCAATGTTCCCCTTCGAGATCGTGACGGCGGGCCTGTTGCCCGCTTCGCTCAGGGAGCAGTACGGCCTCGCTTGGGGTGCCACGCAACGGCGGCTGTTTCGCCTTCTGGTGATCGCGCTGCCGCGCATGGTGGCGGTGACTCCGCCGGTGCTGCGAGTGTGGCCGCTGCCGGGACACAACGTGACGCTGGCGCCAAGCCTCAGCCTGAGCGCGGACGGATGAGGCCGACCCCAGGGCAACCGCAGTACTGGGAGAAGTTCGCGCGGGACCTCAAGTGGGATGAGGGCAAGGTGATCGAAGCCGGTAGGGTCGGTTCCGCAGCTGTGACGCGGGGCATGTCGCCGACCGAGGCCATGGACGTGGTCATTGCTCGAGTCCGAGATGGACGCGACGTCCGGATCGGTCCGAGTCGCTGGGAGCTGATCAGGCGCAACGAGGGACTACCGGCCTTCCTTGGAGGTCTCGTCGCGTTCGCCGCCGTCGGCATCGGGGTCGCCGGCGAATCGGCCGGCACTGCCTATCCCTTGTACTTCAGTGCAGCCGTCGCGGCCGAGATCTTTCTCGTGATGCGGGGACTGGCGCACCGGAGATGGAGGTTATCGGTGCTTGGTGGTTTGCTGACGATCGCGGCCGTTGCGGTCTTCGCCGGATCCATCGTCCGGGTCTGATCTAGCTCTTCAGATATACGAGGCCGAGAGTCTTCGGTCCTGTGTGGGTGCCGAGCACGCAGCCGATCTGACCGACCGTCACCTCGCGGCCCGGAAGATCCTTGCGGAGTGCCGCGGCGATGTGCTCTGCCTCCTCGGGAGCCTGGGCATGCATGACTGACACATGCTCGACGGGCAGGTCGTTCTTGAAGTATTCGACCATCCGCGGGATGGCGCGTGAGCGAGTTCTCACGCGATCGACGGGTTTGATCTCCGCGCCGGCGACCAGCAGCAGCGGCTTCAGATCCAGCATGGTGCCGATCATCGCCTGGGCCCGGCTCAACCTCCCGCCCATCTCCAGGTAGCGAAGCGTGTCCAGAAGCGCAAGCACCCGCGTCTTCGGTATGCGACTGCGAACAGCCTCGGTCGCCGCGTCGAGGTTTTCGCATTCGGCCGCGATGCGACTAAGGAAGGCGACCGGCATGGAGACACTCTGGCTGTCGATCACATTGACCTGGAAGCCCTCCACCGAGGACGCCCCCACGCGCGCCGCTTCGCCGGTGGCCGATAGCTGGGCCCCGATATGGATCGAGATGCACCCATCGTGGTCGCGCGCAAGACGTTGGTAGACCTCAGCGAACTCGCCGGGTGAAGGCGCAGAAGTCGTCGGGAGCGAGCTCGACGCCGCGAGCCGGCGGAAGAACTCCTCGTTGTCCATATCCACACCGTCGCGAAACGTCTCCTTGCCGAACAGCACCTTGAGCGGCACGACCTCGATGCCGTAGCGGGCCCGCCAATCGTCAGGCAGGTCGGCGGTCGAGTCGGTGACGACCGCGAAGCTGCGGCTCAAGTGGGCGGCTGCTACTCGACCGAGAGGATGAACGGGTAGTGGTGCTGCCCGCCCTGCTGAACCTCGACCTCGAGGCCCGGGTACTCAGACCGTATCTCGGACTCGAGCTTTTTCATCTCGTCGTCGCTCGCCTGCTCGCCTCGGTACACGGTCACCAGCTCGTAGGAATCAGGTCCCAGCTTGCCCAGGGCCTGCTTGACCACGTCGGCGTAGTCACCGCCTGCGAATTCGAGGCGGTCGTTGATGAGCCCGATGACATCGCCCTTCTTGACCTTCACGCCATTCGAGCGCGTGTCGCGGACTGCGTGCGTCACCTCGATCGTCTGCACGCGTTCGGCCTCGGTCTTCATCGCGAGCAGGTTCTCGGCCGCGGGACGCTCCGGGCGGAAGCCCACCACCGCGGATACCCCTTGGGGCACGCTGTGCGTCTCGATGACGTGAACCTTCTTCTTGGTCAGGCCGGGCACCTGCTTGGCGGCAGCGATCACGTTGCCGTTGTTCGGCAGGAGGAACACCTCGTCGTAGGGCACGGACTCGATGGCCGTGAGCATGTCCTGGGTGCTCGGGTTCATCGTCTGCCCGCCCTGGATGATCGCGTCGACTCCGAGACCCCGAAAGATGTCGACCAGGCCGCGGCCGGCGACCACCGCGACGAGTCCGACGCCGTTCGGCCTCGGCGCGTTGTCGGCGCCGCCCTCCGACTCCAGGATGCGGCGGTGCTGGGTCGACATATCGCCGACGTTGAGCTTCAGCAGCCTGCCGTAGCCGCCGGCCAGGTTGATCACGCTCGTCGGGTCGTCCGTGTGGACGTGAACCTTGACGAGCGTCGGCTCGCCAACCACGAGCACCGAGTTGCCCAGCGACTCGATCTGGCCGCGAATCAGCTCTGTGTCCAGGTTGGTGCCTTCGATCAGAAACTCGGTGCAGTAGCCCCAGCCCCCCTCGGGCAGGTCGAGCGCCACCTGCGCCGCAGGAGTGAACGCTGGTCTCTTGACGTCGGCCAGGGCCGCGAACGCAGGGTCAGACTCTTCGACGGACTTCAGCATTCCCTCGAGGATCAGCTGGAGACCGAAGCCGCCGGCGTCCACGACTCCCGCGTCGCGGAGAATCTGGAGCTGGCTCGGAGTCTTGAGCACGGCTGCACGAGCGCCCGCCGCCGCGGCGGCGATGACACGAGGCACCGTGGCGTCGGGTCCGCTGGCCGCTGTCGAGGCGGAACGACCGGCTTCGCGGGCGACCGTCAGGATCGTGCCCTCGGTCGGCTTGTTGACGGCGCGATAGGCCGCGTTGGCAGCCTCCTCGAAAGCGGCCGCGAGCTCGGCCGGCGTCAGCGAGCTCTTGCCCTCCACCGCGCGGGCGAAACCGCGAAAGATCTGGGAGAGGATCACGCCCGAGTTGCCACGGGCGCCCATCAGGCTGCCGTGCGAGGCGAGCTTGGCGATCTTGCTCACCTCCGCCGCGTTGGATTCCTTGACGTCCTCGACGGCCGACTGCAGCGTGAGCAGCATGTTCGTTCCCGTGTCGCCGTCGGGGACGGGAAAGACGTTTAGCCTGTTGACCTCTTCATGGTTGTTGGCGAGCCACGTCAGGCTGCCCAACAACGCACGCTTGAAGAGCTGGCCGTCGACCCCGGTCACCTTCACCGCCACCAGATACCCCTAGGAGCTCTCTTCGCGAACGCCCTGGACGTTGACGTTGACCTGGACGACCGGCACGTTGACGGACCTCTCGACCTCGAACTGGACCGTCTCCTGGAGGTTGTGAGCGACCTCGGAGATCCGGATCCCGTACTGGACGATCACGTAAACGTCGATGACCAGGCCGTCCTCGACCTGCACCACATCCACGCCCTTGTCCACGTTCTCGCGGCGCAGCAGTTCTGCGAAGCCGTCTCGCAGGCCGCGTGCGGCCATGCCGCTGATGCCGTAGCACCGCGTTGCGGCGTGGCCGGCGATCGCCGCGACGGCCGACGGAAAGACCTCGATCCGGCCCCATTTGTGAGACTGGATGAGCGCTGTCGGGGTCGTCTTGGAGGCCATCTGAGGCCTCATGGTACAATTCGGCTCCGCGCGCAAGTCGCCTTGCTCGATCAGCGATGAGCCGCGCTCCCCCCACTCCAGGCAGAAGGTATTTCATGGCCAAGCAGTGCGCGATCTGTGGCAAAACGCCGCAATACGGACACCACGTGAGCCACGCCAAGAACCGGGTCAACCGGAGGTTCCTGCCCAATCTCCAGATGGGCCGGGTGACGGTGGCCGGCAAGACCATCCGGGCGCGCGTGTGCACGCGCTGCCTGCGGACCTACTCCGCCTAGCCGAGGATCTTTACTAGCCGAAGTCCATCCCATGGACCTCGCCCAGGCGATCCAGGTCCTTGCGCAGAGCAGCCCAGACCCGTGCCTGCGCCTCCTCCCCCGGCACCACCGTGGTCGGGTCGTTGACGTCGGCGGCGAGGTCAGGCCGCTCGACCATCTCCGCGAACAGCAGGGTCCATGCCCGGGGCACGACCTCATAGATCGCGTATCCGCCACCGCCAAGGGCCAGCCAGCGGCCTTCACAAAGCTCGTGGGCGAGCTCGTGGAACACCTGCCCGACGCGGGGCCAGATGCGGGTCGTGTTGGCAAGGTGTGCAAGGGGATCGAGATGATGCGAGTCGCATCCGTCCTGAGTCACGAGCACCGTCGGCTTGAACCGGCGCAGCAGGGCCGGCACGACCTTCTCGAATGCCTCCAGCCAGGGTTCGTCCCACGTGTACGGCATGAAGGGCAGATTGGCCGCGGCTCCGGCACCCTTGCCCGCTCCGGCGTCTTGGGGAAATCCGGTGCCGGGAAACAACCAGTGCCCGCTCTCGTGGAGGCTGATGGTCAGGACCGCGGGATCGCCCTGGAAGATGTCTTCGACGCCGTCGCCGTGGTGGACGTCGACGTCCACGTACGCGACGCGGTGGCCCTGGTTCTTTAGCCACTGGCACGCGACCGCCGCATCGTTGTACGTGCAGAAACCAGACGCGCGGTCGCGATGCGCGTGGTGCAGGCCGCCGGACGGGCTGAACGCATGGAGCGCAGCTCCGCTCTGGATCGCCTCCGCGGCGACAAGCGAGGCGCCGACCACCACGGCCGTGCCCTCGTGCAGGGCATCGGAGATCGGGTTGTCCGCCGACGCGAAACCGGCGTTGTCGATCTGCCTTGGGGAAACGCTGCGCCGCCTTGCGGGGTCGCTCAGGCTGCGCACGAGCTGCACGTAATCGGTGGAGTGAACCAGCTCGAGCTCCGCGTCGGTTGCGCTGCGCGGCGGCAGCAGGTGGCAGTGCTCGATCAAGCCGGTCGATCGGATCAGCTCGACCGCGAGCTGGACGCGGATCGGCTGCAGGGGGTGCTCCTCCGAGAGCTTGTGCTTCATGAGCGCGTCTCCGTAGACGAGCGCAACCGGTCCGGACACTGGAACTTACGCTAGCGGTTCACGTGATCTTCGAATCGGTTCCCAACTTCTCCGAGGGCCGCAGCGCGGATGTCATCGACGGTGTCGTCGCCGCGACCGCCCCGGCGCATCTCCTCGACGTCGACGCTGATCCAGATCACAACCGGGTCGTCGTCTCGATCGCCGGCGACGCCGACGCGATCACCCATGGGTTGCTGGGCGCCATCGGCGAGGCGGCTCGCAGCATCGACCTGGCCACTCACCGCGGCGTGCATCCTCGGGTCGGCGCCGCGGACGTGGTTCCGATCATTCCCCTCGGGGCAACCAAGCTGGACGACTGTCGTCGCCTTGCGCACGAGATCGGCCGTCGCGTCTGGTCGGACCTTGGCATCCCCGTCTACTTCTACGGGCACGGCGAAGGGGTCACCCTGGCCGACATCCGCTCCGGCAGGGCCCGGCCGGTCCTCGGAGGTCCTGAGCACCACGACACGGCCGGCGCCCTGTGCATCGGGGCGCGCCAGGCACTGGTCGCTTTCAACGTGATCCTGTACGGCGTCGACCTCGTCGCCGCCCGAGCGGTGGCACGCTCGATCCGCGAGTCGTCGTCCGCCGGGCTGCGCGGCGTGCAGGCGCTCGCGTTCGAGCTCTCTGGCGACCGAGTCCAGCTTTCCATGAACCTGTTCCGGATCGATGAGACAAGCCCTGCGGCCGTGACCGCCGAGCTGGAAAGACGCGGAGTCTCGCTGGGCGCGCGCCAGACCGTCGGCCTGTGTCCGGCACTGGTTGCGGAAGCGTCCGCGGGCGGGCGGCTTCTCGAAGGCCGCCTCGCCGCCGCCTGCGCATCTGCCGGTGCCGACGCCTGCCAGAAGCGCGGAGGTGAAGAGTACGTCGCCCTGGCCCGGCGGCTGCGCGGCGAGGCCAGAGAGCTGGCCGAGCTGGCGGCGGACCAGGACGCCATCCTCGGCGGCGCGGAGCGAGCCGCCGCGCTCATCCGGGTGCTCCAGGCGGCGCAGGTGCTGGAGCCCGAGATTGCCGAGCTGCTCGACGCCGCGGCGACCGGGTTTCGAGCCGCTGTCTCGCCGGCGACGGAGGCGGTCTATCGAGCGCGGGTGGACGCCCTCGACGCGCGGCTAGCCGGTGGCGGTGTCTAGGGTCACCGTGCAGGCGCCGCCGTTGATCTCGACGCGGTAGCCGTTTGCGGCGCTAGAGAATCCGGGCGATTCGTAGCTCTGGTGCCCGATACCGTGATAGCCCCGGCCGTCGGCGTTCAGGCTGATCGCGCCTCCGGAGACGTCGACCGAAGCCTCGGTGCCCCGGGGCCGGTGGACATTCACAGTCAGAGCGCCGCCGTCGATCTCCACGGGCACCGCCTCGGACGCCGGTCCAAGGGTGATCTCATCCCTGGCCGCGCCGGAGTTCAGGGACAGCGACTTCAGCTGGACCTGCGAGAGATCGAGCGTGCTGGTGGTGGCGCCGGTGTTGAGCTCCACGGCCCAGGTCACCTTCGGGTTGATCTGCAAGTCGAGCTCGAATCGCCGCGGCTGAAAGATCAAGAAGTTGTTGCCGTGCTGGCTGATCGTCAGCTTGCGGCTGGACGCATCGAATGTTACGTCGGGCTTGGTGCCCGAGTAGGCGATGTGCGCCTTGTAGAGGTCGGCGCCGATGTCGGGAGCGCTCGCGATCTTGACGGTGGCAGCGCCGGCGTCGATCTCGAGGGAAGCGTTCTGCACGTCCCCGAGCTGGCCCGAGGCGTCGAGCGTCTCGTTGGCCACCGGGTTGGGGGCCGCCGCGACGTATGTTGCCGCGCCGATGATCGCGAGCAGCACGATGACCGCCGCCGCGACGTCGCCGGCGACCCCGTGCATCATGCGGCGGATGATCAGCTCGAGGCCGATGACGACCAGGATGAGCGGCCAGAGGTTGACGACCTGAAAAACCCGCTCGACTGGGATCTGCCCCACGTTGACCAGCAGGGCGACGATGCCGGCGAGGATCAGCAGGGCGGGCCAGAAGAAGCTTCGGTAGCGATATGTGTATCGCATCAGCGCGTGCTCACGTTCACTCTGAGCGCGCCGCCCTGCACCGTGACGTCGTAGCCGTTGACCGCGGCATCGAACTCCTGCGAATGCCAGTCCCTGGTTCCAATCCCATCCAGGTGCACACCGTCGGCCCGGATCTGGACCGCGCCGCCTGACGCCACGACGCGGATCGCCGCGCCGGCAGGCCGCACGATGTTCACCGTCAGCGCGCCGCCCTCGATGCGAATGGGAGCGTTGGCTTTCGGTGCGGCGAGGCTGAGATCGATCTGGCTCGCGCCCGTCCGGCAGTCAAAGGCCGTGAGCTCAGTCGCTGAGAAATCGAATTCGCCGCGAATCGCGCCGGTGCTGCAGCTGACCTCCCACGGGATGGCGTCGGTCACCTGGGCCTGGACGCGAACCCGCCGGGCGCCTGCGAACCAGTCGAGGCGCTGGCTGATGCGCACGATGCCGTTGGCACGGTCGAGCTTCACCTCGGGAGCCGAACCGCCGTGCTCGATGTGGGTCCTATAGAGCTGGTCGCCGAGCGCAGCCGAGCGGACCTCGATCCGGCCGCTCCCGACCGCGATCTCAAGCTTGGCTTTGGTCAGCACCTCCCGAGGCTCGGCGCTGTCGACCTCCGCGGTCGCGCCTCCCGGACCGATGCGAGCCAGGATCAGCCACACCCCCAGCGCGATGAGGATGACCGGCCAGATGTAGTTCCAGTCGACGTTCTCGAGGACGCCCGTGTTGGCGAGCAGAAAGACGACACCGACGATGACGAGTACCCCGCCCCAGAACAGGCTCGGGCCCCGATACCACATCGGCTGTCAGCGCCAGCCGCGTCGAACGATCAGCCAGACGCCGAGGGCGATCAGCACGAGCGGCCAGAAGATGTCCGAGCGCAACCAGTCGAGAAGGCCCAGGTTGCGAAGCAGGAAGTAGGCGCCGACCACGATGAGCACCCCTGGCCAGAAGAGCTCGTGTCTCCAGAACTGCCTCACGCGGGCAGTCTAGTGGCGTTTCCGCGGGCGCGCTCTGGATCAGACCGCCGCGACTACCTCGAACAAACCTGGCCGTTCCTTGCGAGCGGCCTCGACGAGGTCGGCGCCCGCGACCGTGGTCTGAACCGCAGGCGCGCCGGCGAGGTAGGCGGTCGTGACCCGCCTGAGATCCTCGGCGGTCACCGTCAGCAAGCGCTTCTTGAGAAGCTCGCGCTTGTCTCGAGTGAAACCTGTCGCGCGGTTGGTTGCCTCCCGGCGGCCTTTGATGTCCGGCGACTCGAGAGGATCCACGTCACCGCAGGCGCCGAGGATGGCCTCCTTGAGGGCTTCGTCCGCGATCGTCCCCTCAGTGACCCAGCGGACTGCCCGGTCGAAGACGTCGTAGGTGCGGGTGATGTTCGGGTCGCGGTAAGAGCCGAAGTAAAACGTCCCGCTGGCCACCCCTGCCTGCGAGTACGCGCCATAGGCGCCTCCCTTCTCGCGGAGCTCGCGATGCAGGAAGGTGTCACGCAGGTAATTGGCCAGCACGAGCAGCGCGGGTGCATCCGCATGTGTGTAGCGAACGGTCTTGAAGATCCGCACGTTGAAGGCGACCGGGACCGGTGCCGTCCGTGCCTCGGGGGCGCGCTCCAGTGCCTCGAGCTTCCTCGGCGCCTCCGCGTGGCCGTCGCCGGGGAGGGAGGCCACGAGCCCGGTCAGCAGCTCCTCCAGGGGCTGGACCATCGACTCCTCGCACGTGACGACGATCCGCAACGCGTCCCCGCGGAAGAGCAGCTTGCGAACCTCGTCCATCCGCGCGACGACGTCGGCGAGGCCGGCCTCGTCGAGGCGGGCGAGTTTGCGCATGGTGTGCAGCATGCCGATCCCTTGAAGGCGGTCGTTGACCGCGCCTTCGCTGGTCAGCTTGGAGTGCGCTCGCAGCAGCGCGAACTGAAAACCCAGGCCTGCCAGCGAGCTCTCGAGACGCGTCGCGATCTCCGCGATGATCTCCTTGAGCCGTCTGGGCTCGACCTCCAGCCGCGCCACGAGGTCGTTCAACAGCTCGATGAACGGCTGCGCGTTGCGGTCCAGCGCCCGGCCTGAGATGACGAACGACTGCAGGTAGTCGTCGCTCTCGGCGAGGGACTGCACCTGGGCGGCGGCTCCCACACCTCCCGTGACCGACGCGATACGGCCCGCGATCTCCGCGTATCCCTGACCCGCCGCCCCACTCTGGGTGAGGGCACGGCTGAGCAGCGGAAGCAGGTCTTTTTGCTCGAGGTTCAATCCCGAGAAGTCGCTGCGGATGTCGAGATAGGTGATGCCGTTGGTCGGCTGTGGGTAGAACTCCACCTTTGCCCGGCGCAAAGTTTCGTCGCGAGCTTCGACGTCCTCGAACCGCATCGGGATGTCCTCGAGCTCGAGCGTGGGGAGCACCGAAAGCTCCTGGATTGCGTCCTGGTCCTGCTTCAGACGCATCGCCTCGGCGACGATTCGCTCCCGCTCTGAGTCCGTGAGCCTCGCCTCGACGGCGCCGAGGCGGTCGAGTTCGGCGCGACGCTGGCTCTCCTCGAGGCCAGCGTCGGGAACGATAAGCAGCCGAGCGCGGTGAGGATTGTCGAGGAGTTCCGCCTGGATGAGGTTTTCGAAGAAGCGCCCCTCTGTCCTTGCCTTCTCGAGGCGTTCGAGGTCGGCGTCGAAGTTGAGGGCGGAGAACGGGTCGCCGCCGTATAGATACGCAGGCATCATCGCGAACAGAAGGCGCAGCGCGTAGGGAAACCCCGCATTCGAACGTTCGCGCTTCTCGAACTCGAGGTGGTGGATGGCGGCGTCTACCTGCGTCGGATCGACACCATGCTCGACGACGCGCTGCAGCGAGTCGAGAACGACTCTTTCGACCTTCTCAGCGTCCTCGGCTTTGATGCCCTTCAGACCGGCTCCAAATACGGCCTCCCTGTAGTCGTCGTGCAGGCCGCTGCCGTCGGCGAGCGCGCTGCCGAGGCCGGAGTCGATGAGCGCCTTGCGCAGGGGAGAGCCGGCGTTGGAGAGCAGGACCTCGGACAGCACCTTCATGGCGAGCGCACGAAACGAGTCCGCGCTGTGCACCGTCACCCACGCCGTCAAGGCCTGCGCCTTGCGCTCGTTGTCCTCGCCGGCGACCGCTGGATAGGCCTCCGTGGCTTGCATCGGAGTGCTTTGGCGCGCGACCTCCGGAATGGAGGAGTCGATCTCGAGGCGCTGGAATCGCGACAGGGCGTTGCGTTCGATCGTTTCGAGCGTGAGCTCCAGGGACTGGTCGCCGTACGTGAAGAAGCGAGCGTTGCTCGGGTGGTAGTAGCGCGCGTGGAACCGCCGCAGCGCCTCCCACGTAAGGTTCGGTATGTCGCGGGGATCGCCTCCGCTCACGTGCTCGTAAGGCAGGCCTTTGAAGAGCGTCTTGCCCACCGCGCGGTCGACTGCGGAGCTGGGCGTTGCGAGGGCGCCCTTCATCTCGTTGAACACGACGCCCTTGTATCGGAGCCCGCTGTGCGGGTCCTCGGCCTGCTCGAACTCGAAGCGGATGCCTTCCTGCTTGAACGAGTCTTCGGAGAGCCTGGGAAAGAACGCCGCGTCCAGATACACCTGGAGCAGATTCATGTAGTCCTTCGTGTTGCGCGTGCTGAAGAGGTACATGGTCCAATCAGAGCCGGTCAGCGCGTTCATGAACGTCGCCAGCGAGCGCCTCGTCATGCTGAAGAAAGGGTCTCGCACCGGAAATTTCTGGGATCCGGCGAGCACGACATGCTCGAGGATGTGCGCCACGCCGGTGGAGTCCGTCGGCGGCGTCGGAAAGAACACCGCGAAACCGTTGTTGTCGTCCTGGCACTCGATGTGGATGTGGCGCGCACCGGTGCGGTTGTGCCTCAGCTCGAGGTAGCTTCCCCCAAGGCGGTCCAGCGGCATCCGGCGTGTGATCGTGTATCCACCGAGCGTCTCGGGCATGTGAATTGTTGAGTCTAGAGGCCCTCTACGATGTGAGTCGTGTTCAGCGACGCGGAGCTGGAGTTCCTCCGTTCGCAGAGGATCGGCCGCTTCGCGACCGTCGGCCCGTCGGGCTGGCCGCACGTCGTGCCCGTGATGTACACGATGAACGACGACGGCTCACTCGACTTCGACGTGGACGGCGTCAAGCTGCGCAACCTGCAGGCGGAGCCACGGGCGGCGATGGTCGTCGACGCGATGGGCCCCAAGCGAGGGGTCGCGATGCAGGGCCAGGTCGAGCTCATCGCGCCAGAGCGGGCCCGACTACGGCCAGTCAGGAAGTTCGCCTGGGGGCTGTGATCCGGGGCGCGGCCCTGTGCCTCGCGCTCCTCGCGGCCGGATGTGCCTCCCCTCCCTACGCGTCCGCGTCACCGTCTCTGGGCACGACCTCGAGTCCTTCGCCGGCGATCTCGTCCGAATGGGAGGGGTACCACGGCGGCGCCGCCCGCACCGGCGTCGGGCCTTCGGAACCGCCAGTCGGAGGCGCCCGCGCGGCCTGGAACATCGGCGTCGACGCCGAGGTCTACGCCTCCCCACTGATCGTCGACGGGCACGTCATCGTCGCCACCGAGAACAACACCGTCTACTCGATGGACGTCTTCACCGGCGCCTCGGTGTGGACCCGTCACCTCGGCGTCCCGGTCGACTCGTCCACGCTGCCATGCGGAAACATCAGCCCGACGTCGGGCATCACAGGAACGCCGGCGGCTGATCCGGCGACCGGAAGGGTCTACGTCGTCGCGTACATGCGAAGCCACCACCACGTTCTGTTCGCCCTCAGCCTTGTCGACGGCTCGATCAAGTGGCAGCAGGACATCGATCCCTCCGGATCGGATCCGTCGGCCCAGCAGCTGCGAGGAGCACTGGCGATCGGGTCGGGATTCGTCTACGTTCCCTTCGGCGGCTTGTTCGGCGACTGCGGCAACTACCGGGGGTACGTGGTGGGGGTGCCGCTGGCGGGCGGGCAGGCCCGGGTGTTCGCGGTGCCGGCGAGTCGCGGCGCGAGCATCTGGGCGCCCTCCGGCCCGACGATCGGCCCGGACGGAAGCGTCTATGTGGTCACCGGTAACGCGTTGGGTTCCGGCTTCGGCTACAGCGACTCCGCCCTGCAGCTTGCACCCGACCTGCAGACCATCCGCTCCTACTTCGCGCCTTCGAACTGGCAGCAGCTGAACGCCGGTGACGTCGACCTCGGCTCTGCCGGCGCCACCGTCATCACGGGGCTCGACCGGGTGGTGATCATCGGGAAAGAGGGCGTCCTGTATCTCCTGGACGAGGGCAAGCTCGGCGGGATCGGAGGTCAGATCGCAACCCTCAAGCTGTGCGGCGGCTCCTACGGTGGCACCGCGTGGGCAGGATCGACCGTGTTTGTGCCCTGCACGGATGGGCTCTACGCCGTGACCGTGTCCTCGTCCTCCCTTACGGTGGCGTGGCGGGCGGGACGGCCCGCGGACGCCTCGCCCATCCTGACGGCGGGCGCGGTGTGGGCCATCGAAGCGGCGTCCGGAACGCTGTACGCCCTCGACCCGGCGACGGGCAGGGTCTTGTTTTCGACGCACGTCGGGACCGCGCATCGCTTCAGCACGCCGGCGGCCACCGATGGATTCGTGGTCGCGGCGGCAGGCAAAAGGATCGTGGCGGTGTCGGTCGTAGGCTGACCGGCCCGCCCTTCCCCCTTCAGCCCTGGATCTCGCGCAGCAGGTTCGCCATCGCGATGGCGGATTCGGCGGCCTCGGCGCCCCGGTTGTTCTTGGGCCCCGAGCGGCCGAGGGCGAGGTCGCGGTCGTCGGTGGCGAGGACGCCGAAGGCGATCGGAACGCCCGTGTCGAGCTGCACCTGCATGAGCCCGGAGGCGGTCTGCGTCACCACGGCGTCGAATTCAGCGGTCTCGTCGCGGACGATGCAGCCCAGGCAGACGATGGCGTCAGGCCCGCCTTTCTCGGCCAGGGCCAGGGCGGCCACCGGGAGATCGAGGGGCGCCGGCACCCACAGCGTCTGTGGGTCCTGCACGCCGGCGCGCTCGAGCGTGTCCAGGGCGCCACGAAGCAAACGCCGGGCGACGTCCTCGTGGGAGCGCGCGACCAGGATCGTGATCTGCAGATCGCTCTGGTTCCCGCTGTCGTTCTCCTCGGCCACGCGAAGAATTACAGCAGGTACGCGCGATCCCAGGACGGAGGGCGCTCGCGCGTATTGATCAACCGAATTAGGTCTACGAGATGCTCCAGTCTGCTTTTCGCGCTGGATCCGATTGTTTCCTTACTTGCGTTGGCTTGCTCTCATTTTCTTCAGTGAGCTGAAGAGTGAGTTATAGGTGAACAAGCCCTCGGGCTATTAGTACCGCTCAGCTCAAAAGGTTGCCCTTCTTACACCTGCGGCCTATCAACCTGGTTGTCTACCAGGGCCCTTACCCGGTTAACCCGGTGGGAGACCTTATCTTGGAGTTGGCTTCGCACTTAGATGCTTTCAGCGCTTATCCAAACCGGCCATGGCTACCCGACGCTGCCACTGGCGTGACAATCGGTACACTAGCGGGCCGTTCAACCCGGTCCTCTCGTACTAGGGTCAACCCTCCTCAAGTCTCCTACGCCCACGGCGGATAGGGACCGAACTGTCTCACGACGTTCTAAACCCAGCTCGCGTACCGCTTTAATGGGCGAACAGCCCAACCCTTGGGACCGACTCCAGCCCCAGGATGCGACGAGCCGAC
>Ga0134128_10005514_pt1 | contig 15332 bp, 15 predicted proteins | sample KB31754_FD_96462 | JGI IMG/M metagenome (GOLD analysis project Ga0134128, IMG submission 96462) | Terrestrial soil microbial communities with excess Nitrogen fertilizer from Kellogg Biological Station, Michigan, USA - KB3-175-4 | ecosystem: Environmental > Terrestrial > Soil > Unclassified ... | reverse complement strand
GCGACCGCACACGCGGACGTCCGTCTGCGACAACAGGCTAAGGAGACAATCGTTCTTCGATGCTGTCGAGCCGGGATGAAGCTCGTCGTCGCATTATTTAGAGTCATTCCGGGGCGGTGCGTAAGCACCGAGCCCGGAATCTCGAGATTCCGGGTCTGGTCCTTCGGACCATCCCGGAATGACGCCCTCGTCAGTTCACCGCGAAGCAATAGAGCAAACCATCGCCGCCGGTGCTCTTCAGGTCGTTCTGCGAGCAGCCGCCGTCCGGTCCGCGCGAGGGATGCGACGAATTCCAGGATTTCGACGCGTCGTCGTCGCGCAGCCCCCGGCGATCAGCATGACCGAGCATCGCCGCGCCCTGCGTCGAGCTCGTCCAGTTCTTGCAGGTCCGATCGGTTTCAGGTCCGAACGCGGTGCCATCCGCCTGCGATCCCGTCAGCACGTCGTGGCGGTTCGGCTTGTCGCCGCTGCCGTTGATCACTTCGCCTTTTTCCGAAAGCGAGGTCTCTTTGGAAAGCTTGTTGCTGGCGCTGTGGAGGTCGGCGACGTCCTTGGCGACCACGACGCCCTTGGCATTCTGCCAGGGACCCTTGCCGATGCGGTCGCGTGCGTTCACCGCGGGCTTGCCGTCGGCGGCCTGGGTGGAGAGATAGGCGTGCCAGGTCTTGCCGCCCGCGCCGGCGGCCGCTGCCAGCGTCTGGCATTGCTTGTCGGCGCCTTCGAGCCCGCCGAGGTCGGCGCCCTTGCCGGGGCCGTTGCTGGTCAGGAAGTAAGTCATATCAGCCGATTGCGCGGGCGCGGGCTGGGCTGCCAGCGTCGCGGACACGACGACAATGAAGGCAGAGACGGTTTTCGCGGGAAAGCTCATCGGTTGCTCCACTTCTGTTTTTTTGACTTGCCTTGCTGTTTTGATGATGTTGGACGCAAGCACAAATTCAACCCGCCGAGCTCGGCGTTATTCCACGGCTGCGGTCGGCAAAATGAAAAGGCGCCGCGGAAACCGCGACGCCTTTGTTCTTTCCGATGATCCGGCGATCAGTTGGTTTGCTGGATCGCCGACAGCATCCAGTTGCCGCCGCGCTGGCGCACGAAGGTCCAGACCTCGGTTGCTTCCACCGGCTGGTCACCGCCCTCGACCAAGCGGCCACTGGTCGCGTCGACATAGCGGTCGATCATCGAGAAGCGCATCGCCACGCTCGCATATTCGCGGTCGCCTTCACGCCAGGATTCGGCGAGATCGCCCTGCAAGAGCTTGGTGTCCGAGACCTTATTGATCTGGTTGCGGGAACGGTTGTCCTGCAGATCCTCGGCGAAGAATGCCGCCATTTCCGGCGTTGCGATCGTGCGCAACTTGTTGAGGTCCTCATTCGAATAGGCCGCCTGCATGTCGACCAGGAGCCGCTCGAAGGCTTCGTAGTCGGCCGGCTGGATCTGCAGCGGCGCACTGCCCGATCCCAGACCAAAGCCCATGCCGCCGAAATTCGAGGCGCTCGTGTTTCCGGGCTCAGCAGGTCCGCCACTAGGGCCGGCATAGGCAGCTTGGGACATCTGGCGGCGCTGCCACCAGGACATCGCAAGCCGCACCACCAATACGATCAGCCCGATCTGCAGGATGAGGCCGAGGATCGACGAGAGGCCGCCCAGGCCGGAGAACAATCCGCCGCCGAACAAGAGGCCAAACAGGCCGGCGCCCAAAAAGCCGGCCGCAAGACCACCGAGCAGGCCACCCCGGTTGAAGAAACCTCCGCCCGAGCGATTGAGCAAGCCGCCGCTCGAAGAGCTCGTGCCGGGGCTGCCGGGCTGTGTAAAGGTACGGTTGAACGGCTGAGCCGCGTTCGGCGCCGTGTTGGTTGAAGGCGGCGCAGAGAAGGTCCGCGAACCGCGCGAGCCCGAGGAAGACCCCCCACCGACGCGCGCATCGGCAGAACTGATCGCAAGTGTCACCGGCAACGCCAACGACAGCACGATGGCGGCCGCCTTGATGATCCCGCGTAAACGTAGGGTAGGTGTCATGTCGGTTTTCCTAGGAATCCCCGATCTGGGGAAGCGCCTCTAAGATGGGTAATTGTCGCCGAAAAGAAAGCCACTAATGGAACCGAAAGCTGCGGCCCCGCGTCGCGGGAACATCGCCGTTGCGACCCATTCTCAACTTAACGCGCCAAGTTACTGCGGCGTCATGGTTTCCTTCACTGCCGCGACGAGTTGGGTCAGGGTAAAGGGCTTTGGCAGGAAGGCGAACTGCTCGTTCTCTGGCAGGCTCTTTTCGAAGGCATCCTCGGCATAGCCGGAAACGAAGATGATCTTCAGGTCGGGATTGCGGCCGCGCATCGATTTCAGAAGGGTCGGGCCGTCCATCTCGGGCATGACCACGTCCGACACCACGAGGTCGATGGCGCCATCCTTCTCCTCCAGCGCCTCCATCGCCTCGACGCCGTTCGAGGCCTCGATCACGCTGTAGCCGCGCGAGCGCAAGCCGCGCGCGTTGAGGGAGCGTAGGCCGTCCTCATCCTCGACCAGCAGGATCGTGCCTTGGCCGGTGAGATCGGGACGCGGCGGCTTGGGCTCCCCGGCCGACTCCTTCGCACCGCTGGCCGCCAGGGTTTCGGCAGGGGATTCCGCCTGCGCGTCCTGTTCGGGGCGATGTCGCGGCAGGAAGATCGAGAACGAGGTCCCCTTGCCCTCTTCCGAGTCGACATAGACGAAGCCGCCGGTCTGCTTGACGATGCCGTAGACCGTCGACAGGCCGAGGCCGGTGCCCTTCCCCACCTCTTTCGTGGAGAAGAACGGCTCAAAAATCTTTTCCCTTATATCGGCGGGAATGCCGGTGCCGGTATCGGTGATGTCGATCCGCACATAGTCGGCCGGCGGCATGCCCTTATAGGCGAGCTGCGCGGCGTCGGCGGTCGTGACGTTCGCGGTTTTCACCGTGAGCTTGCCGCCGTCGGACATGGCGTCGCGCGCATTGACCGCGAGATTGACCACGACCTGCTCGAACTGGGAGACGTCGACCTTCACCGGCCAGAGATCGCGGCCATGCACAAGGTCGAGCTTGACCTTCTCGCCGATCAGGCGGCGCAGCAGCATGGTCAGGTCGCTGAGCGCATCGCCGAGATCGAGCACCTGCGGCCGCAGCGTCTGCCGCCGCGAGAACGCCAGCAGCTGCCGCACCAGCGTCGCGGCACGGGTGGCGTTCTGCTTGATCTGCATGATGTCCTGGAAGGACGGATCGGTCGGCTTGTGCGCGTTCAGGAGGAAGTCGTTCGCCATCATGATGGCGGAGAGCACGTTGTTGAAGTCGTGCGCGATGCCGCCCGCGAGCTGGCCGACCATCTCCATCTTCTGCGATTGGTTGATCTGGTTCTCCAGCGCGCGCCGCGCGGTGGTCTCCAGGATATAGACGATGGCGGCCTCGGTCTCGCGCTCTTCCCGCTCGACCGCGGTGACGAAGAACTGGCCCCAGCGCTCCTTGGCGCCTTCGAGCATCGCCTCGACCGGCTGGATGTCGCCCTGTCCTTCGGCAGCCTGATTGATCGCCGCGATCAACGTACCGCGGTCGCGGGCATTCACTGCGCGGAAGATCGATTTGGCGGCCGCGCCCTCGCCGTTCAGGCCCTGCGCCAGCTTGGCGTAGCGGGCATTGGCCCGGACCACGGTCCCTGCGCGATCGACCGTCGCGATCGCCATCGGAGTGTGGTCGAAGAAGCGCATGAAGCGCACTTCGGCGGCGCGTTCGGGATCGGAGCGCTCGTCGCGGGCGCGGCTGATGACGAGCGTGCGCGAGGGCCCCGGCACGCCGTCGGCGCCGAAGGCGAGCTTGTGATAGAGCCGTACCGGCACGGTCTTGCCGCCGCGCATTTTCAGGTCGATGTCGAAGACTTCTGTCTTCACTTCGCCCGGAACCGCGACGATCGAGGTCAGCAGCGAGGCGCCGTCGCCGGAGACGATGTCGGCCAGCTTCAGGCCGCCCGAGCCGATCTCGGCGAGATCGTAATCCAGCCAGTTCGCGAGCGTCGCGTTGACATAGGCGAGCTCGCTCGCGGTATTGACGGAGAAGAAGCCGCAGGGCGCGTGATCGAGATATTCGATCGCGTGCTGCAGCTCCTGGAACACGTCTTCCTGGCGCTCGCGGTCGCGCGTGATGTCGGCGATCGACCACACCGCGTATTTCGACTCGTGCTTGTTCTGGCCGAGCGGCCGCACCCGCATGCGCAGCCACCGGCCATGTGTGCCGTCGCCGCTCGCGATGCGTACTTCCTCCTGCTGCCGTTTACCTTCGCGCGCGGCCTTCAGGAGGCGGAACACCGCTTCGGAGACATCTGGATTGCCGATGAAGACACGCTCGACCGGCCGCACGTCCTGCGCGCCGGTCGCGCCCGTCAGCGCGAGATAGGCGCCGTTGAAATAGACGATATGCCCGCGCGAATCGGTGACCGCGAGCCCGTCGAAATCGTGGTCGGCGATATGGCCCATCACGGGATCGTCGGCGTTGCGGTCGACAAAGCGGATGATCCCGGCGGCAAAGGCGAACAGGCTGAACAGCCCGAGCATTGCCAAGACCGCGAGCAGCCCCAGGATATAGGGCTGCGCCTGGTTGCGCCCGATAGTCATCAGCGCGACCGCCACCGCCACCAGCGCGCCAGCGACCAACAGCACCAGCACGATCGAGCCGCGCCGCCGCAACGGCTCATGCGCGGCCACCGGATCCGGCGTTGGGTCGAGATCGATATGGGCGTTCATGGCGGCGAAGGCAGCCCTCCGGTCGTTCACGCGATTCTCCACGCGTGGCTTCCTGAGTGCCTTAATCGGGCCTGAGAGCGCAAGGGCGTCAGGCCCTTATTTGACGAGTTTGCGGGCATTTTGGCCCCTTTGCGGGAGGGGTTCACGACACCCGCCGTCCCGAAAGGCTGCGCTTCAGACCCATGACGTAGCCGATGATCTCGGCGACCGCATGGTAGTGCTCGACCGGAATCTCCTCGTCGATCTCGACGGTGGCATAGAGCGCGCGCGCCAGCGGCACGTTCTCTACGATCGGGACGTCGTGCTCGCGGGCGACCTCCCTGATCTTGAAGGCGATGTGATCGACACCCTTGGCGACGCAGATCGGCGCCGACATGCCGCGGTCGTATTGCAGGGCGACCGAATAGTGGGTCGGGTTGGTAATGATCACCGAGGCTTTCGGCACCGCCGCCATCATTCGCTTCTTCATGCGCGCTACGCGGATCTGACGGATACGGCCCTTGATGTGCGGATCGCCTTCGGACTGCTTGAATTCCTCCTTCATCTCCTGCGGCGACATCTTCAGCCGCTCGTACCAGGTCCGGTACTGGAAGAGATAATCGAGAATCGCGACCACGGCGAGCATCGCCACGACAGAGTTGAGGAGATGCATGGTCAGCGACGAGGTGACGCCCAGCAGCGCCGCCGGATCGAACCGCACCATCGCCTCCAGCCGAAGCCGCTCCGGCCAGAGGATCGCGGTCATGACCGCGCCGAGCGCGATCAGCTTGAACAGGCCCTTGCCGAAATTCACCGCGGCCTGCTTGCCGAAGATGCGCTTAAAGCCCGACATCGGCGAGATCTTGCTGAAGCTCGGCTTCAGCGGCTCGCTGGACCACACCAGGCGGTGCTGCACCATATTGGCCGCGATCGCGGCCATCGCCAGCATCAGGAGCGGCAGACCGATCGCGGCCACTACGGCATATTCCAGGCTTCCGGCAAGCTTGAGCAAGCCCGGGCCGTCGGTGCGGATCATCCAGGCATTGGCGAGCAGGTTGCGCATCGGCACCAGGATGCCGTTGCCGATCGAGCTGCCGAACGTCGACATCACGAGCGTGCCGGCCGCGATGACGAACCAGGTGTTGATCTCCTGACTCTTGACGACGTCGCCGCGCTCGAGCGCTTCGTCGAGACGTTTTTGTGACGGATCTAATTGCTTATCGTCGCTGTCGCCCTCGTCGGCCATCGATCAGGCCCTCACTTGAGCGGCATCATCCCGTGCATGACATGCACGAAATAGTCGAGGAAGGAGCCCATCATCGCGGTGAGCACCAGCGCCAAGATCAGGAAGCCGGCAAAGATCGAGAGCGGCACGCCGACGAAATAGACCTGCATCTGCGGCATCAGCCGCGCCAGCACGCCAAGCCCGATGTTGAACACCAGCCCGAAAACCAAAAACGGCGCGGAGAGCTGCAGGCCGAGCTTGAACGCCGCGGTGAAGGCCTGCGTCGCCAGTGAGGCGACGTCGCCGCTCGGCACGGTCTCGCCGGGCGAGAAGATCTTGTAGCTGTCGTTTAGCGCTGCGATGAGAAGATGGTGGCTGTCGGTCGCAAACAGCATGGCGATTCCAAGCAGCGTCAGGAAATTTCCGATCAGCACGCCCTGCTGCCCCTGCGTCGGATCGACGGACGTGACGAAGCCGAGCCCCACCTGCTGGGCGATGATGCTGCCCGCCACCTGCAGCGCGGACAGCGTCACGCGCGCGGTCGCGCCCAGGACGATGCCGATGATGATCTCGTGCAGCATCAGCACGAGCAGGCCGCTGATCGAACCCATATCGATGTGGTAGTCCGCGCGATGCAGCGGCAGCATGATCAGTGTGAGCAGCAGCGCGATCGACAGCTTCACGCGCACGGGAATGTTGGATTCGCCGAGCCCCGGCAGCAGCATCACCATCGCGGCGATGCGGGCGAACGCCAGCATGAAGGCCGCAGCGAGCGCGGGCAGCAGGGAAACATCGAGGCGCATGACCCAATTTGCATCAACCGCCGATGATTCGCGACGAAATCCGCAGCATGTGACTGTGCAGGGAGTCCGCCATGAACGGCAGCGCCAGGATCAGCGTGACGAAGATCGCAAGGATTTTGGGCACGAACACCAGGGTCTGCTCCTGGATCTGCGTCAGCGCCTGGAACAGCGACACCACGACGCCGACCACGAGGCCGACGACCAACAGCGGCGACGAGACAATCACGATGGTCCAGATCGCATCGCGCGCCACGTCGAGGGTTTCAGCACCGGTCATTTTTCTACTCGCCTCTTCTAAACTTGTTTCGTCATTCCGGGATGGTCCGAAGGACCAGACCCGGAACCTCGAGATCCCGGATTCGATGCTATGCATCGCTCCGGGATGACGATTTGACGGCGGAGCCGTCAGATCGTCATCCTCATGATTTCTTCGTAGGACTGGATCACGCGGTCGCGCACTGAGACCAGCGTCGACACGGCGACGTCGGTCTCCGCCACCGCCGTCACCACATCCATCACGTTGGCCTTGCCCGACGCCATCGCGGCCGTCTGCGCGTCCGATTTGTGTCCCGCCTCGACGACGCTGCCGATCGCGTCCTTGAGCACGGAGGCAAAGGAAGGGCCGCTGGCTTCGGCGCCCTTGCCGGGGCCGGAATTGTTTTCGAGGATGCGGGCGAGATTGGCGTAAGTGTTGGCGGCGACTGTCGGTGAAGCCATGATTTACGGGTTCCCTGTTCAGGACTTGAGGATGTCGAGGGTGCGCTGGATCATCCGGCGCGTGGCGCCGATGATGTTGAGGTTCGCTTCATAGGATCGCTGCGCCTCCCGCATGTCGGTCATCTCGATCAGCGGATTGACGTTCGGATATTTCACGTAGCCGTTCTGGTCGGCGGCTGGATTTGAGGGCTCGTATCTGGTGCGGAAGCTGGAATTATCCCGCGCGATCTTGCCCATCGCGACGGTTCGCGCATCGAGCGCGCGGTCAAGCTGCGACACGAAGGTCGGGACCTTGCGGCGATACGGATCGGCGCCGGGAGTGGATGCCGTGGAATCGGCGTTGGCGATATTTTCGGAGATCACCCGCATGCGACCGGCCTGCGCGCGCAGGCCGGAGGTCGCAATTCCCATCGATCGCGCGAAGTCGCTGATGTCATCGGCCATGATCGTTGCCCCCTATGTCCTAACCCTAGCCCTTGCCGATCGCGGTCTTCAGAAGATGCAGGCTCTTGCTGTAGAGCGAGGCGGCCGCCGCATAGTCCATCTGGTTGGCGGAGACCTTCATCATCTCTTCCTCGAGGCTGACGCTGTTCCCGGCGGGTTTCGTCTCGAAGCCGGTCTTGCTGTTGACGTCGAAAGAGCGGCCGGCGCCGCCGGACGGCGCGATGTGGCTGGCGCTGGTCCGCATCATGGCAAGCGATCCCGTCGAGCCGGTCTGGGCTCCGGTGGCATCGAATTTCGGCTCGACCAGGTCGCGCGGCTTGAATTTCGGTGTGTTGGCGTTGGAAACGTTTTCCGACAGCACGGCCTGTCGGGCCTGGTGCCACTGCATCTTGGTACGCAACGCCGACAAGACCGGAAGATCGCTGATCGACATCGCCGCTCCGCCATTCTCGCCTGAGGACACGACGCCCTCAGCTAGGCAGATTTTGCCGCGTGTATGGTTAACAAGCGGTTAAAGAGTGGCATGGCAGCCGACCGCGGTTTCCCCGGAAGAGCGCGAAGGGCGCACGAATCGAGCGCATTTCGCCCCGAAATCCGCATTAACCGCAAGATCGGGCGCGGCGCCCGAAATCCCAAGAAGTCGTTTTGGCCCAAGCGATTCATAGGTTATTAAGGAGCGGGTCGGCACTTCCTGCCGTGGGGTTTCGTCGCGTTCTCGGGTTTGATCGCCATCGGGCGCCGCATGTGGGACGGTCGCCCGGCCTGAGATAAAGCCGTTATTGGCGGGGATAGAGCATGCAGGCATTGACCTTCCTATTTGCGTTCGTGGTGGTGCTCGCCCTGATCGGCGTCATTTTCTGGCTGGTGCGCCGATTCGCCGGCAACCGGCTCGGCGCCAACACCCAGCGCGGACGGATGCCGCGCCTTGCCGTGATCGACGCCGCCGCCGTGGATGGCCGCCGCCGCCTCGTGCTTGTCCGGCGTGACAACGTCGAACATCTGCTGATGATTGGCGGCCCGACTGACATCGTCGTCGAGCCGAACATCGTCCGCGCCGCCGCGAGCCGCGACCAGTTGCCATACCGCCCTGCCGGCGCAGAACCGCCGCCGCGAATCGTCCCTCTTCCGGATGCCCACGGCGAGGGCGAGGACGTTTTCCCGCATCCCGAGCCGCAGATGCCAGAGCCGCCGCCGCGGCCGGTGCGCCCCTCCTTTGCCGAGGAGGTACGCCGCGCGGCGCCGCCGCCGATGCCGATGCCCGATCGGCGCGCCGAACCGCTGCCCAGCTTTGCACCGGAACCGATGGGACGTCCCGAATCGCGAACCGAGCCAAGACTCGAACAGCCAAGACTCGAACAGCCAAGGATCGAACAACCGAGACTCGAACCGCGCGTGGACCGGCCCGAGCCAATGCCGCCGCGGATGCCGCGCGGGGAACCACTGATGCCGCGTCCTTCGCGCCAAACGGATGGACCGAAGCCGCCGCCGATGCGCGAACGGACCATCGCCGTTACCCCGCCACCACCGCCCGCGCCGCCTCCGCCGCCTGCCCCCGCGCCTGCGCCCGCGAGTTCCGCTGATCAAAATCTCGCCGAGATGGCGCAGCGTCTTGAGGCTGCACTTCGTCGTCCGTCTGCGCCCAACACGCCGGCCGCCGAAGCTGCGCCACCGGTCGCACCTGAATCGCCGCCCGCCCGCGCCGCGCGCGGCGAGCCAGCGGCTCCGCCTTCTCCCGCGCCCGCGCCCGGGAAAAGCAGCTTTGAAAATCTGGAAGACGAGATGGCCTCGCTGTTGGGTCGTCCGAAGTCATCGTCTTCGTGAGCTTCGCCAAAAGACCGCGTAGAGTTCTCTCATTCCTGACTTTCCTGATCGCGGCGGCGACGCTGGCGACGCCGGCGTTCGCGCAGGACATCAGCATCAATCTCGGCGGCGGACAGGGCGGCGTCACCGAACGCGCCATCCAGCTCATTGCGCTGTTGACGGTGCTCTCGATCGCGCCGTCGATCCTGATCATGATGACGTCGTTCACGCGGATCGTGGTGGTGCTGTCGCTCTTGCGCACCGCGATGGGCACGGCAACCGCTCCCCCCAACTCCGTGATCATTGCGCTGGCGATGTTCCTCACCGCCTTCGTGATGGGGCCGGTGCTGCAGAAATCCTATGACGACGGTATCCGTCCCCTGATCGCCAACCAGATCTCGGTGGAGGACGCGCTGCAGCGCGCCTCGGTGCCGCTGCGCGGCTTCATGCAGAAGAACGTGCGCGAGAAGGATTTGAAGCTGTTCATGGACCTGTCCGGTGAGCCGCCACCGGCGACACCCGACGAGATGTCGCTGCGCATCCTCGTGCCTGCCTTCATGATCTCGGAGCTGAAGCGCGCCTTCGAGATCGGCTTCCTGCTGTTCCTGCCCTTCCTGATCATCGACCTCGTGGTGGCGTCGGTCTTGATGTCGATGGGCATGATGATGTTGCCGCCGGTCGTGGTATCCCTGCCCTTCAAGCTGATCTTCTTCGTGCTGGTCGACGGCTGGTCGCTGGTCGCTGGCAGTCTGGTACAGAGTTACGGCGGCTGACGCATCCACCGCCCCGATATGCGCGGCTGACCTCAGCCCAGCGCAATGGTCAACCCCGCTCCGATCTGTCAAAAGTTTCTGCCGGGGACACACATCCATGCTGCAAACGCCTTCCTCGATCGAGACCAGGGACTCCTGGATAGTCGCCTCGGTGGCGCTGTTCACGATGATGATGGCATTCGGCGCCGCATGGATCATTGCGGTCGCGCTCAAGGATATCGCTGCTGAAGCCGGCGGGGCGCGATCAATCCCGGCCCTTGCCAGCGCGCTGGCCTGGCTCGGCTCTGGCGTCGGCGGCATCCTGATGGGCCAAATCGCCGACCGCATCGGGACGCGCTGGACCGTGATGTGCGGCGCGCTGATGATCGCTCTCGGCCTTTCGATCTCGACGCTGGGCCCTCCCTGGCCACTGTGGATCGGGCACGGGCTATTCATCGGCGTGATCGGGCTCGGCGGCATCAATGCGCCCTTGTATATCTATGTTAGCCGATGGTTCGACCGAAGGCGCGGCTCGGCGCTGGCGCTGATTTCGAGCGGCAGCTATCTCGCGGGTGCGCTATGGCCGCCGGTTTTCGAGCACGCGATTGCCGGCCTCGGCTGGCGCCAGACCATGCTCTGGTACGGACTCGCCGAGGTCGTCGTCATCGTACCGATGGCCGCAATTTATTTTCGTCACCCGCCCGAAGTGATCCATCCGGAAACGGTGTCCAGTGCTGCCGGTGCGGGCCGAGCCCGCGTCCTGGGTCTGCCGGCCAATGTCGTGTTTGCGATGATGTGCGGCGCGGGCGTGATGTGCTGCATCCCGATGGCGATGCCGCAGGGCCATCTGATCGCCTTCTGCAGCGATCTCGGCATCGACCGCTCGATGGGCGCCCTGATGTTGTCGGTGCTGCTCGGCACTGCCTTCTTCAGCCGGCAAGGTTGGGGCGCAATCTCGGACCGCGTCGGCGGTCTCGCCACCGTGCTGATCGGATCGGTCTGGCAGGCCGCATCGATGACGGGCTTTCTCTCCACCCAGAACGAAGCCGGCCTATTCACGGTGGCCGCCGCTTTCGGACTCGGCTTTTCCGGCATTATACCGGCCTATGTGCTGGCCCTGCGTGAGCTGTTTCCGGCGTCGGAAGCCTCCTGGCGCATTCCGACGCTATTGCTGTTCAGTGGATTCGGCATGGCCGCCGGCGGCTGGATCGCCGGTCTGCTCTACGATCATTTCGGCTATTATGCGCCCGCCTTCGCGGCCGGTGTCGGCGCCAATATTCTCAATATGCTGGTGGTCGGCGTACTGGTCGTGCGGCAGCGTTTTCATGCCGCCTACGCCTGAATGACCCGCTATTGGATCGGGACGCCGCCCCTGATTATGATAAGCGGTCCGCACATCCGGGAACCCGCCCCATGCAACAACAACACTACGACCGCGCCGCCGAGGACCTCGGCAACTCGATTCATCTCGAACATGTCAATGTTCTGGTCCCCGACCAGCGGCTTGCGACATTGTTCTATGTAACGGGACTTGGTCTCACCCGCGATCCCTATCTGATGGTCTCCGACAGCAACATGTGGGTGAATGTTGGCAAGAGCCAGTTTCACCTGCCGACCGGCCCGGCGCAGGTGTTGCGCGGCTGTACCGCGCTCATCATTCCCGGCCGCAGGGCGTTGCTCGAGCGCCTCACCTCGGTCGCGAAGAAGCTCGAAGGCACCGCCTTCTCCTTCCGCGAGCACAATGATCATGTCGAGGCAACCTGCCCCTGGGGCAATCGCGTGCGCTGCTACGAGCCCGACGCGGCACGGTTCGGTCGCGTGACGCTGGGAATCCCCTATGTCGAGTTCGACGTGCCCATCGGCACAGCGAAGGCCATCTGCGATTTCTATCCGAAATTCATCGGAATCCCCGCCGAGCTGAAAAACGGCGATGGCACGATCGCGCGCGCCAAGGTCGGCAAGGACCAGTACCTGCAGTTCCGCGAAACCGACCGCAAGCAGCCGGAATTCGACGGCCATCACGTGCAGATCTACATCACCGATTTCTCCGGCCCTTATCGTCGCCTGCTCGAGCGTGGCCTCGTCTCGCAGGAAGACAATCAGTACCAGTATCGCTTCAAGGACCTCGTCGATCCCGCTGACAACAGGCACCTTTTCACCGTCGAGCACGAAGTCCGCAGCGCCACGCATCCGATGTATCTGCGCCCGCTGGTGAACCGCGATCCCGATCAGACCAACCGCACCTACGCCCATGGCCACGACCAGTTGCCCTGGGCGATGGGACCCGACCAATACGATACGCGCTAACTGGTCTAGTGTGAGCTGTGGGTTGGCTTGGGAAGCGGCACACCCAGCGTCGATTCCATGTCCAGCTTTAGCTCTCGAGCGATCCAGTAGAGGAACATCTGCAAAGTCTGGCGGCGCAGCGCGAGCCGTGGAAACACGAGATAGTGCCCGACATAGCGGACGTCCACGGTGGGTGGACCGAGCGCGGGCACAAGCAGTCCACTGTCGATTTCACGTTCGGCAAGACGAGTCGATTCCAGCGCGATGCCCAGTCCGTTGGCGGCGGTGGAAATGGCTAGAAAACTCCGGTCGAAGCGCATGCCGTGCGGCGGGGGCGACGACAGGCCATTGGCCGCAAACCAATCGCGCCACCGCACCTGCTTGTTGTCACTTTCGATTAAGTGGTGATTGAACAGGTCTTCTGGCCTTTGGATCCGCCGCGCGATGCTGGGCACGCAGAGCGGCGTGACCGTTTCCTCGCCGAGCGGCAGCACTACTACCCCCTCCAGACTTGTACGGCCATAAACGATATCGACATCAAAGTCGTCGCTGACGAACTTTGTATAATCGGTGCTGGCGGCAAGCCGGATTTCGATGTCCGGGTTCTCGGCGAGAAAGCGAGGGAGACGCGGCGTCAGCCATTGTGCTGCGAAGCTGGGCGCCGAATGGACGCGCAACAGCCGTGGCACGCGCGTCGAAACCAGGGTCACACCACGGCGTATATCCTCGAACGCGGGCCCGACATGTCGCATCAGTGCATGACCGTCGGCGCTCAAGCGGACATGCCGCACCTCGCGCTCGAACAGAATGACACCGAGCTGCTGTTCGAGTTTGCGGATCGCATGGCTCACTGCGCTCGGCGTCAGCCGAAGCTCACCGGCTGCGTCCTGAAAGGATCCGGTACGAGCCGCGGCCTCGAAGGCCCGCAGAAGAGAAAGCGAAGCCACCATCAGCATAAGTGAACAGAGTTCACTCATGTTTGTAAAGTTCTCGTTTGTGGAGTTGTTCTCCGAAAAAGCAGACTGCCAAATAAAGGCTCTTGCATGAGCCGGCAGCTTTCCCGGGAGGAACCATGCTTCTGCAAGGCAAAACTGCGGTCATTTCGGGAGCCGCGAGCCGTCGAGGCATTGGTCTTGCAACTTCGCGACTGTTTGCGAAACAGGGCGCGCGCGTGGCCATTCTCGATCTGGATGAATCTGCTGCCCGCGAAGCGGCGGCTGCGCTCGGCGAAGGTCACCTCGGGATTGCCTGCAATGTCGCCGATCGCGAGGCCTGCCGTCGCGCGGTCGACGCGGCAATACGTGCCTTCGGTTGCATCGACATTCTCATCAACAACGCCGGAATTACGCAACCGGTGAAAATCATGGAAATCGATCCGAAGAGCTGGGAATCGGTCATCGATGTCAATCTTCGCGGCGTTCTTTATCTCAGCCAGGCCGTCATTCCCCATATGCGCCAGCGCGCCAAAGGATCGATCGCCTGCATGTCCTCGGTGTCGGCTCAGCGAGGTGGTGGCATTTTCGGGGGACCGCATTACTCTGCGGCCAAGGCCGGCGTGCTCGGGCTCGCAAAAGCGATGGCGCGCGAGCTGGGGCCGGATGGCATACGTGTCAATTGCGTGACGCCTGGTTTAATTCAGACCGACATTGCCGGCGACAAACTCTCCGACACGATGAAAGCAGAGATCATCAAAGGCATTCCACTTGGCCGACTGGGCGAGGCAGGTGACGTTGCGAATATCTATCTGTTTCTGGCGTCGGATCTTTCCGCCTATGTCACGGGCGCGGTGATTGACGTCAATGGGGGAATGTTGATCCACTAGGGCTCACAAAACGAGCACAAACCAGACGACAGATCATCGTCTATCCAAAAAGTGCTCATAAGCAGGGAGGAATAGGAATGATATTCAGGACGTTCCTTGGCGCAACCGCGCTGCTTGCGCTCATGGGTGCTTCGGCGCCCGCCGCCGATAAGGATGCCGCTGACGTTGCCGTTGAAGCTGCGAAGAAATATGCCGGCACCACCATCAGCATTGTCTGGGAGGCCGGTCTACAGTCCCTCGATCCGCTCAACTATTCGGGCCCGAAATGGGAGAAGCTCACCGGCATCAAGGTCAAGGTCGTCGAAGTGCCGACTGATCAAATGTTCACAAAAATTGTGCAGGACTTCAAGTCTGGCGCCGGCGCTTACGATGCGCTGAACGTGATTCCCTCCTGGATGCCAGATCTCGCCCGTGCAGGCGCGCTGGAACAGCTCGACAAATACGTCGACAAATATGGCTATCGCGACGAACTGAAGGATATCGCCGCGGCCTATCGCGATAACCAGATGCAGTATGACGGCAAGATCTACGGCTTCCCGGACGACGGCGACGTCATGATCCTCTACTATAGGAAGGACATTTTTGAAGACCCGAAGATGAAGGAGGAGTTCAAGGCAAAGTTCGGATACGATCTCGCACCGCCAAAGGACTGGAAGCAGTTCGACCAGATCGGCCAGTTCATCACCGACAAGATGGCGCCGAAGGTTTACGGCGCGGGCTTCTTCCGCACGGCACCTTATCCGCAATACATGTTCCAGGAGCGCTTT
>Ga0134128_10005513_pt1 | contig 15333 bp, 12 predicted proteins | sample KB31754_FD_96462 | JGI IMG/M metagenome (GOLD analysis project Ga0134128, IMG submission 96462) | Terrestrial soil microbial communities with excess Nitrogen fertilizer from Kellogg Biological Station, Michigan, USA - KB3-175-4 | ecosystem: Environmental > Terrestrial > Soil > Unclassified ... | reverse complement strand
GTGGGGCGCCAGTCACCGGCCGGACTGCTCATGGCCTGCTCATGGCCGCTCATGGCCGCTCACGGTCTGCTCACGGCGATGATGCCTCGCCTCTCCTCGAGGCGGGCTCGAGACGCGCAAGCGGCTGGCCGACGACGATGCGGCTCGCGGGACCGAGCGCGGCGTTCCAGGCGAGCGTGTCGCGGGGGAAGAGGAGAATGACCGTGGAGCCCATGTTGAAGCGGCCCATCTCGGCGCCCTGCTCGAGGCGCGCATCGCTCGGCACGGGGAGAATGCGCGGCGTGCGCGGGCGGCACGGCGTTACATCGCCATGCCAGCGCGTCGCGATGCTGCCGACGAAGAGGGCCCCGACGAGCACCATCGCGAAGGGCACGCCGGTGTCGCTCTCGAACGCGCAGATCACGCGCTCGTTGCGCGCATAAAGTCCGGTCACGGCCTCGGCGGTGGTGTTGTTGACGCTGAAGAGGCGGCCCGGCACATACCAGGCCGCCTTGAGAGTCGCGGCGACCGGCATATGGATGCGGTGATAGTCGTACGGCGCGAGATAGAGCGTCGCGAAGGCGCCACCCGCGAGACGGCGAGTCCACTCGGCACCTGCGGGCGAGAGCAGCGCATCGAGACGGTAGTGGCGGCCTTTCGCCTGCAGGAGCGTGTGCTCATCGAGAACGCCTATCTGACTCACGGCGCCATCGACGGGGGAGAGCACTGCCTCGGCGCCGGTCGTGAACGGTCGGGCGTCGGGCCGCAACGTGCGAATGAAGAAATCGTTGAAGCATGCGTAGGCGAGCGGGTTCGGCTCCGCCGCCTCCTCCAGGCGTGGGCGATAGCTGCGGATGAAGGCACGGATGAGGGCGTTTTTGAGTGGGGCCACGCGGGAGCGCGTCAGGCGGAGCACCGCGCGCGAGAGTGCGTGCTGCGGGATGACGTGTTGGCAGGCGACGAAGAGCCGCGCGGCGAGCCGCGGGCGGACAGGGCCCGCGCGGCGGGCCTGCCCGAGCGAGCCCTCAACCATGGACCGCGAGAAAAGGCGCGGCGCGGCGCAGATCGCTCGCAAACTGCCCGGCCTGAAGCGGGGAGGTGAAGACCGCGGCGACCCGACCTTTCGCGTCGAGCAGGAATGCGACGGCCGTATGATCGATCGTGTAGTCTCCGCCCGGCAGCGCGACTCGCTCGTACGCCACGCCGAGCCGTCGGGCGAGCGCGCGGATCGATGCGGGCGGCCCGGTGAGCGCGATGAAATGCGGGTCGAACGCTCTCACGTACCGGTCGAGCACGGTCGGGGTGTCGCGCACCGGGTCGACGGTGACGAAGACGACCTTCATAGCCGGGACGCCTGCGGCGCTGGTTGCCCGCGCGAGCATCGCGAGCATGGCCGGACATTCATCCGGGCAATGGGTAAACCCGAACGTGACGATCGAAGGCTCGCCGATGAGGCTCGCCTGAGTAAATGGAGCTCCGCTTTGATCGGTGAGCGTGAAGTCGCCGGTGCTGCGCGGCTCGGGAAGCCACGTGCCGCTTGCGAGTTGCAGCGCCGCGCGCGTTCCCACTGCGCGCTGGAGCACCGCCGGCCTCAGCCCCACGCGGGAGGAGGCGAGATCGCGCGCAGCCCATGCTCCGCCCACGGCCGCGCAGGCTGAGGTGAGCAGAACCAGCATCCAGGAACTTCGCACGGACATGCCGAAATTATCCCACATCGACACGGTGGGCGATCTCATCGAGCGCGGTGCGCGGCGCCTCGCGCGCGCGGGGCTTGCATTCGGTCACGGCACCGACAATGCGTGGGATGAGGCGGCGGCGTTGGTTTTGCATGCGGCCGGACTGTCGCCGATCGCGGGATCGCGCATGACGACGCTGCGTATCGGCAAGGCGCGCGCCGCGCGCGCGCGTGCGCTCATCGAGCGGCGGATCGGCGAGCGGGTACCGGCTGCCTATTTGACAGGGCGGACCTGGTTCGCCGGGCTCGAGATGCGCGTCGATCCGCGCGTTCTAATCCCGCGCTCTCCGATCGCGGAGCTGATCGAACGGCGATTTTCACCGTGGATCTCCGTCGAGCGCACCCGTCGCATATTGGATCTGGGCACGGGCAGCGGCTGCATCGCGATTGCCTGCGCCAAGGCGTTTCCGCGCGCATGCGTCGATGCGGTGGATATCTCGCGCGATGCGCTCGCGGTCGCACGATGCAACGTGCGGCGGCACAGGGTGGGCGGCCGCGTGCGGCTCGTCGCATCCGATCACTTCCGTGGGCTTGCGCGGCGCCGCTACGATATCATCGTCAGCAATCCGCCCTACGTGGGCGGGCGCGAGCTCGAGGGGCTGCCGCCCGAGTACCATCACGAGCCGCGGCGCGCGCTCGCGGCGGGCCGCGATGGGCTCGAGTCGGTGCGCATCATCATCGCCGGGGCGGCCGATCACCTCGCTCCGGGGGGGATTCTGGTCGTCGAGGTGGGCAATACGGAGCGAGCCGTGCGCCGAGCTTATCCGAGCCTCCCTTTCACCTGGCTCGAGTTCGAGCGCGGAGGCGGTGGGGTCTTTCTGCTCACGGCGGAGCAGCTGCGGGGCGCGCGGCGGCAACGGCGGCGGTCATCTTCCGTGAATCGGTAGCTTCAATCATGTCGGGCAACACCATCGGGAAGCTCTTCACGGTCACGACTTTCGGCGAGAGCCACGGGCCTGCGATGGGCTGCATCGTCGATGGCTGTCCGCCGGGGCTCGCGCTCGCGGAGTCGGACCTGCAAGCGGACGTGGATAGGCGCAGGACGGGAACTTCACATTTCGTGAGTCAGCGCCGTGAGAGCGATCAGGTGCGCATTCTCTCGGGCATCTTCGAGGGCCGCACGACCGGCACACCGATCGGCATCGTGATTGAGAACACCGATGCGCGCTCGCGCGACTACGAGAAGATCAAAGACCTGTTCCGCCCCGGGCACGCGGACTACACGTATCAACAGAAATATGGGGTGCGGGACTACCGCGGGGGTGGACGCGCCTCGGCGCGCGAGACGGTGATGCGTGTCGCGGCGGGCGCGATTGCCCGCAAGTACCTGAGCGAGCGGTACGGAGTGCGGATCGGCGGCTATTTGAATCAGATTGGCGCGTTGCGAGTCGAGCCGGTCGATCCCGAGTTTGCTTATCGAAACCCGTTTTTCTGTCCGGACCCCGCCCGCATCCCGGAGCTCGAGGCGCTGCTCTGGCAGGTACGCGGGGAGGGCGATTCGCTCGGCGCGCGGATCACCGTGATCGCGACCGGTGTGCCGCCCGGGCTCGGGGAGCCGGTATTCGACAAACTCGACGCCGATATCGCCCATGCGCTGATGGGCATCAACGCGGTGAAGGCGGTGGAGATCGGGGACGGCGTCGCGGCTGCCGCTCAGCGAGGGAGCGAGCATCGCGATGAGCTCGTGCCTGGCGGATTTGTCAGCAATCACGCAGGCGGCGTGCTCGGTGGCATCTCATCCGGGCAGGACATCATCGCTCACGTGACGCTCAAGCCGACCTCGAGCATTCAGGTGCCCGGCCGGACCATCGACGTGGCGGGAAAGGCCGCGGAGATCTCGACCACCGGCCGCCACGACCCTTGCGTCGGCCTCCGCGCCGTACCGATTGCCGAGGCCATGCTCGCGATCGTTTTGATGGATCACGCCCTGCGCCACAGGGCTCAGAACACCGATGTGACGTCCTCGACACCCGTAATCACGAAGATGTGACCGCGACACGTTTTATGTCTTGCCGGTGCGTGACAATGGCTCCGAACGGCGACGTTCGCAGGAGGTTAGAGCCGCCCCGACCCGCCCCGAGACGCTCGCAGGCGAGTTGAGCGGGGGGTGAGGCGACGAGAACCGACGGATGTCCCATGATAAGTTACATTGCTAGCTGCGGGATGGACGGGCTAAGAGCCGCCCATCCTTTTGTATTTACGAAGGTCCTTAGACGGCCTAGTCAGTTCGGGGTGTCGTGATGGTGGCCAAATCCGTGAAGTGGGTGTTGGCGGGGCTCATGGCGGGCCCGTCGGCCGCGCTGGCGCTCGGCCTCGGGGACATCCATCTCAACTCGACGCTCAATGCGCCGCTCGATGCGAGCATCGACCTGGTCGGTGCCACGCCCGATGAGCTCGCAACGCTCACTCCGAAAATCGCTTCGCGCGAAACGTTTGCTCAGCATGGGCTCGACTGGCCGGCCTTCCTGTCGAACGTGACGGTCAAAGCCGCGCACACCACAAGCGGACGAGACGTGCTCGAGGTGCGCTCGACGCAGCCTGTAACCGAGCCGTTCCTGACGCTGCTCGTCGAGCTCGACTGGGACCGCGGGCATTTCGTTCGCGAGTACACGGTGCTACTCGATCCGCCGGTCTACACGCCGAACGCGAGCCGGGTCGCGAAGGAGCCGGTCCAGGCGCCGACGACCGGGGCCGCCGCGAACGAGGGCACGATTCAGCGGGGCACTGCCGCGGCGGGTGCCGCTGGCGGGGCGGCCCCGTCGGCCTCCGCGGCATCGACGGCGGGTGCGCCCGCTGGTGAGACGGCCGCGAGTGCGGCGCCGGCGCCTGATGCGGCCGGTGCGGGCGGCGCGTCCGGCAACGCCGGGGCGACGAGCAGTACGCGCGTGGCGAGCGGCAGTGCCGGCGCGTCCGGTGAGCCCTCGAGCTATACCGTGCGCTCGGGCGATTCACTCTCGCGCATCGCCTTGAAAATGTCCGACCGCTCGAGCGAGTACCGGTGGATGGTCGCGGCCTACCAGGCCAATCCGCAGGCGTTCGACCGCAACATGAACCTGCTGCGCTCGGGAGCGGTGCTTCGCATCCCGAGCGATTCGGATGTCGCGGCGATCAGCAACGCGCGGGCGAGCGTCGAGGTGCGGCGGCAATACGCGGCGTGGCGCGGGTCGGAAGCGCATACGGCGAGTGCCGGTGAGGAGTCTGGCCGCCTGCGACTCGTTGCTCCGGGCGCGGATGGCAAGGCCGGCGCGGCCGGTGCCGGTGAGGCCACCGGCGCGGGTGCTGCCGGGTCCTCCGGACAGGGCGTCAGCTCGCTGCAGGGCGAGGTGCAGTCGCTGCAGGCGCAGCTCGCCGAGTCGAAGCGGCTGATCAATTTGAAGGACGCCGAGCTGGCGCAGCTGCAGGCGAAGCTCGCGGCACGTGAGCCGGCGGGCGGGAGTGCGGCCGGCGCAGCGGCGCCCGGCGCATCCGCGTCGAGCGCTGCGGCCGAGGCCTCGAATCCGCCCGCGGCGGCGGGTGGCGCGGCTCTGTCAGAGTCGGCGAGCTCGGCGCCGGGGGCGGGGCAAAGCGCTCAGACCGGGCAGGCTGCTCAGGCTGCTCAACAGTCGGCAAGCGCGGCGGCCGCTGTCGCTCCGGCTCCGCAGCCGGCGGCGTCGAATGCGCCGGCAGCGGGCCAAGTTGCTCGACGCCCGGTTCGCCGCCCCGCGGTGGCGGCGCATCCGGCGCCCGAGAGCTCCTGGCTGGATTCTCTCGGCAGCTTTGCCTGGGTGCTCGCAGCCGCGATCGCAGCGCTGCTCGCGTTGCTCGGCTTCCGCGCCTGGAGCGCGCGGCGCAAGGCCGGGTTCGACGATTCCCTGGGCCGGCTCGCCGAGGCGGGTGGATCGCCCACCGGCGGAACACCGTCTCTCGGGGGCGGCTCGCCGTTTGATGACGATGAGCCGGAAGCCTTCCCGCGCACGGCGCCGCAAATGGCGCCCAAACGCGAGAGCAGCATCCTCGTCGAGGAGACGGGCACGCATGAGCGGCCGCGTTTCGACGAGACGGAGGAAGCCCCGGCAGCGCGGCACGTGGAGGCGGGCGATGCGATGAGCGGGGAGTCCGCCATCAATCTCGACCAGGGCGATCCCCTCGCCGAGGCGGACTTCCACATGGCGTACGGCCTGTACGATCAGGCCGCGGATCTGGTGCGCATCGCGATTCAGCGCGAGCCCGCGCGGCGCGATCTGAAGTTGAAGCTGCTCGAGGTGTTCTTCGTGTGGGGCAACAAGGAGCAGTTCCTCACGACCGCGCGCGAGCTCGCGGAGAGCCGGGCGGAAGCCGCGCCCGGAGAGTGGGAGAAGATCGTCATTATGGGCAAGCAGCTCGCGCCCGAGGACCCGCTGTTTGCGGCGGGTACGGGAGTGAGCGGCGCTGCGGCCGGCGGGGTCGATCTCGACCTCGAGGGCGGCGAGCAGCGTGTCGACTTCGACGTGCTCGGCACGCAGGTCGCGCCGGCCGGTGAGGGAGTCGATCTCGATATCGGCTCGGCGATCGGAGAGCGCGACCACATCGCAGAGGCCGCGGCGCATCGCGCCACCGATCGGAATCTCGCGCTCGATGAGAGCGCCGTGATGCCCGAGGAGGTCACAGCCGAGCGGGAGGTCGTGACGGCGACTCAACGGATGCTCGGCGCGGATGGGACGGCCACCACTCGCGAGATGACGGCGCAGACCCGTGAGATGACCGCGCAGACTCGCGAGATCACCGCGACGATGCCCCGCAATGGGCGGTGGGACTCCGCGGATGGGACGCACGATGCACCGACCGTCGAGCAGCCTGCGCTGCAAACGGCCGAGAATCCGAGCATCCGGCAGAAGGTCGAGATGGCACTGCGAGCGGGCTCCCACGAGCACACGACGGAGGTCGCGCTCGATGATCTCGGGCTCGATCTGACAGCGCTCGCGCCCGCACCCGATGTGTCGGCACAGGATCACGAGGCGACTGCAGATGGCGAAGGCGCGGAAACCCACGTCGTCGCTGCGGACCACACCGATGGGAACGGGGCGCATCTCAACGGCGCCAATCAACACGACACCGTCGATCAGCCTGCGTTCGCCTCCGCAGCGGATTCGCCGACCATGGTCGCGGGATTCGACGAGCACTCGCGGCGGCTGATGGAGGCTGCGGGCAAGAGCAGCAGCAGCACCGGCGAGCTCAAAGTAAGCGAGACGGGCACGTGGCATTTCGACGAGGACCCGCTGGTCGAGGGCGAGGGCACGGCGCGCACGCGCACACTCGCAGTCGCCGATCTGTCCGATACCTCGCGGCTCGCGGCGCTCAAGGCGAGCACGCTCGACTTCGAGATCGGCGAGCCGACGCAGATCGCGCGGGCGAACGGTGCCGGCCCGGTGGACCTCGATGTGGGAACGGCCACCGTGCCGGATGTCGTCTTCACGAAGACTCAGCGCCTGGGGGCCGACGATCTCGCTCTTCCCGATCTCGATCCGGTCACCATGAGCGAGGTCGGGACGAAGCTCGATCTCGCGCGTGCATACATGGACATGGGCGACCCCGAGGGGGCGCGCAACATTCTCGAGGAAGTGCTGAACGAGGGCTCGGTCGTGCAGAGGCAAGAGGCCGAGCGCCTGATCTCCTCGCTCCCCGGCTGATGCCGGCGGTCGAGCGGCGCAGCAGGCCGCCGCGCGCGGGCGCGACGCCGGGAATCGGCGTCTGATGCCCCGCATCGCGCTCGGGCTCGAATACGACGGCCGAGGCTATGCGGGCTGGCAGGCGCAGACCGGCCTTGCGACGGTGCAGGGCGTCACCGAGGCCGCGCTTGCCGCAGTTGCCGATGAGCCGGTGAGCCTCACCGCGGCGGGCCGCACCGATGCGGGCGTGCATGCGGTCGGGCAGGTGGCGCATTTCGATACCCATGCTGAGCGCACGATGCGCGGATGGATGCTGGGCGCGAACACCAATCTTCCTCCCGATGTGAGTGTGCACTGGGCGCGCGAGGTGCCCGAACGCTTCCACGCGCGCTTCAGCGCGGCAAGCCGCACGTATCGCTATTTGATTCTCAATCGCGGGACGCGCTCGGCGCTTGCGCGCGGACGCGCGACGCTGATCCATCATCCGCTCGATGAGCGGCGGATGGCGCAGGCGGCGGCGTATTTGCTCGGGGAGCACGATTTCAGCGCCTTCCGCGCGGCCGAATGCCAGTCGCGTACACCGGTGCGCCGGCTCGATGAGCTCGCGGTCGAGCGCCGCGGCGAGTGGATCGTCGTGCGGGCGACCGCAAACGCATTTCTGCACCACATGGTGCGCAACATTGCCGGGCTGTTGATCGCGGTCGGCCGCGGCCGGGCCGATCCCGAGTGGGCGCGCGAGGTGCTCGCCGCGCGCGACCGGACGCTGAGTGCCCCGACGGCCCCGGCCGATGGCCTGTATCTCTGGCGGGTGCGCTACCCCGATGATTTCGCGTTGCCGGACCCCGCCCACGAATCTCATTGGGATATTATCCCGGGCGCCCCGGCTCGATGAGCGGACGGTGAGCAATGTCCTGGTTCGAGAAGATAATGCCCTCGCGGATCAAGACCGAGCGGCGCAAGCGCTCCGTGCCGGAGGGGCTGTGGATCAAGTGTCCGGCCTGCGATGCGGTGCTCTATCGCGCCGAGCTCGAGCGCAATCTGTACGTCTGTCCCAAGTGCAGCCATCACATGCGCATCGGCGCGCGCGAGCGGCTCACCTACTTCCTCGACCCGGGCGAGAACCTCGAGATCGGCGCGAATATCTGGCCGGAGGATGCACTCAAATTTCGGGACAGCAAGCGCTACAAGGATCGGCTCGCACAGGCTCAGAAGGCGACGGCCGAGAAGGATGCGCTGGTTGCCCTCGCGGGACGCCTGCACGGGCTGCCGGTGGTTGCGTGCGCATTCGAGTTTCAGTTTCTCGGCGGCTCGATGGGCTCTGTGGTCGGCGAGCGCTTCAAGCGCTCGGTGGATCACTGCATCGAGAACCGCACACCGCTCATCTGCTTCTCCTCGAGCGGCGGCGCGCGCATGCAGGAGGCGCTGTTCTCGCTGCAGCAGATGGCCAAGACGAGCGCCGCGCTCGCGAAGCTCGCCCAGGCGCATCTGCCCTACATTTCCGTGATGACGGACCCGACGACCGGCGGTGTGTCCGCGAGCCTTGCGATGCTCGGCGATCTGAATCTCGCCGAGCCGCGCGCACTCATCGGTTTCACCGGCCCGCGCATCATTCAGCAAACGATGCGCGAGACTCTGCCGGAGGGCTTTCAGAGGAGCGAGTTCCAGCTCGAGCACGGTGCGATCGACATGATCGTCGACCGTCGCGACATGCGCGACCGCGCCGCGGCGCTGCTGCGGCTGCTGCTGAAGCTGCCGCCGCTCGAAGCGCGCGCCGCATGAGGGCTTTGCCCCGAACACTGGCCGAGTGGCTCGAGCGGCAGGAGACGGTCCACGTCCGCAGCATCGATCTCGGGCTCGAGCGTGTTGCCGCCGTCGCTCGGACGCTCGGCCTGACGAGCCCCCGGTATCGGGTCATCACGGTGGCGGGCACGAACGGGAAGGGCTCGACCGTCGCGCTCCTCGAGGCGATTCTCCTCGCTCAGGGTTACCGCGCAGGCAGCCTTACCTCACCCCATCTGCTGCGCTACAACGAGCGGGTGCGGATCGACGGGAGAGAGGCGAGCGATGACGAGCTCGTCGGCGCGTTCGATCGCATCGAGGCAGCGCGCGGGGCGACGACCCTCACCTTCTTCGAGTACAACACACTCGCGGCGCTTGCCGTCTTTGCGGATAGGGAAGTCGATGTGGCGGTGCTGGAGGTCGGTCTCGGCGGGCGTCTCGATGCCGTGAACATCGTCGATGCGGATGTCGCCGTGCTCTGCTCGATCGGATTCGATCATCGCGACTGGCTCGGCGATACGCTCGATGCGATCGGTGCAGAGAAGGCGGGAATCTTTCGGCCGGGACGACCCGCGGTGCTCGGCACGCCGCAGATGCCGGCGAGCGTGTTTGCGTCGGCCGAGAGGCTCGGGACGCGCCTTACGATCGCCGAGCGGGATTTCGCGTGGAGCGTCGCGGAAGATGATCGGTGGAGCTATCGCGGTCTCGCCTCGAGCCTCGATGGCCTCCCGCGGCCTGCTCTCGCGGGGCGCATCCAGTATCGCAACGCGGCGACGGCGCTCGCCGCATACGAGTCGCTCGCGGCGTCTGGGTCGCCCGCCGCGCGTGGGTCCGGCGCCGCGCATGGGCCGCCCGCGGGTCTGCGGCCGCTCGATGGTCGGCGCGTTGCCGAGGCGCTCCGCGCCGTGCGGCTGCAGGGTCGTTTCCAAACGGTGCGTCTGCCCGTACCCGGCAGCACTGCGCCGGACACAGTCGAATGGATTCTCGATGTCTCGCACAACGAGCCGGCCGCGCAGGTACTCGAGGAGAATCTGCGAATGAAGCGGGTGGAGGGGAGAACGTACGCGGTGTGCAGTATTTTGAGTGACAAGGACGTAGAGGCGATCGGGCGCGCGATCGCGCCCGCGATCGATGCCTGGATACTCTGCGGCTTCTCGGGCCCGCGCGGCTCGACGGCGAGCGAGCTTGCGGCACGGCTCGCCGGGAGCGTGTCGAGGCCGCGACTCGCCGCATCCGTCGGAGAAGGTTTAAGTCTCGCCCGATCGCTTGCGCGCGCTGGAGACCGCGTCGTCGTATTCGGCTCGTTCACGACGGTCACCGCGGCGCTCGAATGGCTCGGCGGCACGGCAGGTCCGAAACTGCAGAGCGCCGAGGCAGCCGGCCCGGAGTCGGCCGGACCCGCGGGGCGGTCGGACCGCCCCCGCAGTAGCGCCCACGGGCACGCTTGAGCAGGTAGGGAGCGCCCCAATGGTGGAGAATCGGACTCGAGAGCGGCTGACAGGCGCTGCAATCCTGGTCGCGCTGATCGTGCTGCTGGTGCCGGAGCTGCTTTCCGGCCCGCGCCGTGCGGCGCCCCAGCCCAGCGCGGTCGTCGATGAGGCCCCGATCCGGTCCTACACGCTGTCGCTCGGCGAGGCCCCAGGCGGGGTGCCGCCGACGGCAGAGCGGCCGGCGGAGATTCGCACCACCGCGGACCGGGCTTACCCGGACCCGGTGGATGGGACGCAGACGGATCCGCCCCCCGTAGATCGGATCGCGGCACATCGGCCCCCAGTTGCGGTAGCCCGCGCTCAAGTGCCGACGGACCGGGCCGCGCCGGTGGGCACGGACGGCGCGGTGCCGCCGGTGGCCGCTGCGGCCGCTCCAGCTGCTGCGGTGCGGTTACCCGCGGAACAGGCGCCGGCAGGCCACGCGGCACCGGCAGGCCACGCGGTGCCCAAACCGGCGCTCGCCCGGACGCGATTGCACCCGGCCGCCCATACCGCACCGCCTCACGAGGCGGCGCGGCGCAAGGGCGCCGAGCCGGGTGACGGCGCCGCGCACGGCTGGGCGGTCCAGGTGGGCAGCTTTGGCAGCCGCGAGAATGCGGACCGGCTCGCCCGCCGTTTGAAGCTCAAAGGCTATGGAACATTCGTCTCCGAGAGTTCGAGCCGAGGTCACACCTGGTACCGGGTCCGGGTGGGCCCGCAGCACGATCGCGCGGCTGCCGATGCGGTCGCCGCCCGGCTGCGCGCGGCGGGGCTCCACGGAGCCGTCGCGCAGCCCCGGTAAGCGCGCAGCGTGGCCGCCCTGGCGTGCGGTCCGGGACCCCCGTAGGGGCCGGGAAGACCGCGGCGGCCGGAACCGCATGAAGCTGGTAACCGCTCACGCCCGCCGACTGCGGCGGTCGAGTACAATCCGCGCCGCCATGACCCTGGTCGATTATCTGATCATCGCACTGGTCGTGCTTTCGGCCGTCGTCGGTGTTGCACGTGGTTTCCTTCGGGAGATCATCGCGCTCGTGACGTGGATCGTGGCCCTGCTCATCGCATGGCATTTCGCCGGGCGCCTCGCACCCTATCTCGGTGGGCTGCTTTCCTCCCCACCTGTGAAAACATGGTCCGCCCGCGCGATCTTGCTCATCGCCGTGCTGCTCGTCGGGGCCGGAATCGGTGCGATCGTCACCCATCTGGTGCGTCTGTCGATCTTCAGCAGCACGGACCGTTTCCTCGGATTCGTATTCGGCGTGATGCGCGGCCTGGTGATCTTCGGCGTGCTGGTGCTCGTCTGCCAGACGTTGAGGCTCGACGAGGAGCGCTGGTGGCGCTCCTCGAGGCTGCTGCCCTACGGGGAGCGGGCGGCGGGGCTTCTGCTCTCGATGGTCGGCGACACGGCCGAGCGTCGGCACGCTTTCAAACTCGTCGATCAACGACTCTGAGGCGCGGCCATGTGCGGAATCGTCGGTATCGTCGGAACGGGTCCCGCCAACCAAAGACTCTATGACGCGCTCACGGTGCTGCAGCATCGCGGGCAGGATGCCGCCGGCATCGCGACCGTCGCCGAGGGGGAGCTTTACGTGCGCAAGGGCAGCGGGCTCGTGCGCGATGTGTTCCAGCAGCATCACATGGTCGAGCTCAAGGGAAACCTCGGCATCGGTCACGTGCGCTACCCGACCGCCGGCTGCGACAGCGCCTCCGAGGCGCAGCCGTTCTATGTAAACGCGCCGTACGGCATCTGCCTCGGACACAACGGCAATCTCACCAACGCCGCGGAGCTCGGCGAGGTCCTCACCCGAGAGGACCGCCGTCACCTCAACACGACCTCCGACTCCGAGGTGCTCCTAAACGTCTTCGCCTCTGAGCTGCAGCGCGTCGGCACGCCGCGCGTGACGCCGGCAGACGTGTTCGCCGCGCTCAACGCGGTCTATCGCCGCTGCCGCGGCGGCTATGCGGTCGTTGCGACGATCATCGGACACGGCGTTCTCGGGTTTCGCGATCCGAACGGCATCCGTCCGCTCGTGCTGGGTCGGCGCGACACACCGAAAGGCCCGGAGTGGATGCTCGCCTCGGAGAGCGTCGCACTCGACATTCTCTCGTTCCATTTGGTGCGGGATATCGCGCCGGGCGAGGCGGTCTTCATCGACGAGCAGGGCCGGCTGCACTCGCAGCAGCTCGTCGCGAGCGTGCGGCACACGCCCTGCATCTTCGAGTACGTCTACTTCGCGCGTCCCGACTCGATCATCGACAACATCTCCGTGTATCGCGCGCGCATGCGCATGGGCGACCGGCTCGCGGAGAAGATCCTCCGCGAGCGCCCCGATCACGACATCGACGTGGTCATTCCCATTCCGGACACGAGCCGCACGAGCGCGCTGCAAGTCGCACAGCGTCTCGGTATCAAATACCGCGAAGGCTTCACCAAAAACCGCTACATCGGCCGCACCTTCATCATGCCGGGGCAGGGCGAGCGGGAGCGCTCGGTGCGCCGCAAGCTGAATGCGATCGATCTCGAGTTCCGCGGCAAGAACGTGCTGCTCGTCGATGACTCGATCGTGCGCGGGACGACCTCCGCACAGATCATCGAGCTCGCGCGCGAGGCGGGCGCTCGCAAGGTCTACTTCGCATCTGCAGCGCCTCCGGTGCGCTTCCCGAACGTCTACGGCATCGACATGCCCGCAACGAGCGAGCTCATTGCAGCCGGGCGGAGCATCGAGGAAGTGCAGCGCTTCATCGGCGCCGACTGGCTCATCTATCAAGAGCTCGACGATCTCGTCGCAGCCTGCCGCCACGAAGATGCCAAAGTCGAGGAGTTCGATACCTCCTGCTTCTCGGGCGAGTACGTCACGGGCGATGTGACGCGCGAGTATCTCGAGCGGCTGCAGCTCGAGCGCTCCGACGAAGCGAAGGCGCGCCGGCGCGACGGCCGCCGCACGCCGCTCAAAGTCGTCGGCGGAACATGATCGGACGCCTGCAACCTCGCGAGGCTGCGTTCGATGGGATACGAGCTGACCGAGGACGATCGTCCTCAGCGCGCCCTGCTGCTCGAGCTGCTGCGCGCCGCGCTCGCAGCCGTCGATGGCCGTCGCTGCACGCGTGAGGCGCTCGGCGCCCGTGAGGCGCTCGGCGGCAGCTCCCCGCGTGCGGTGCGGCACGCCTCTCCCAGCGTCGATGACGGCAGGCCCGTGTGGGCAGCCGCGATCGGCAAAGCCGCCGCCGCGATGGCCCTTGGGGCGGCAGATGCGCTCGGCGCGCGTCTCGAGCGCCTGCTGCTCATCACCAAAGAAGGACACATCGGCGAGGAAGTGCGGCGGCTCGGGTGCGTCGAGACGCACGAGAGCGGCCACCCCGTCCCCGACACACGCTCGCTCGCGGCCGGCGCACGACTGCTCAACTACGTCGATGCGATCCCGCGCTCGGCACGCCCGCTGTTTCTCGTCTCCGGGGGCGCCTCGAGTCTGGTTGAAGTGCTCGCGCCCGGCGTAACGCTTGAAGAGCTGCTGCAGCTCAATCTCGAGGGCCTCGCTCGCGCCCTGCCGATCGAGGCGCTCAATGCCCGCCGCCGGGCAATCTCCCTCCTCAAAGGCGGCCGCCTCTCCGCAAAGCTATCCGGCCGTCGAGCGCTCGCGCTTTTTCTATCGGATGTGCCCGGAGACGATCCCGCCGTGATCGGCTCCGGTTTGCTCGGCCCCTCGAGCGCGCCCGGGTCGCGCGAGCCCGACGACATCGAGCGCCGCGTCATCGCCTCGATCGATGAGGCGCGTCAGGCCGTGTGCGATCGCGTGGCAGGCCTCAGCGTGAACGCCCCGCGCGAGCGCTTCAACGGACGTGTCGAGCGGCTCGCGGTGCAGATGGCGCACGACACCGCGCTCGGGAGCGCCGCGCTTCATGTTTGGGGCGGAGAATCGGTCGTCGAGCTGCCCGAGCATCCGGGTCGCGGCGGACGCAATCAACAGCTCGCTCTCGCGGCAGCGCGGCTCATTGCAGGACGCGACGATGTGTTTCTACTCGCGGCGGGCACCGACGGGACGGACGGGCCGACGCCCGATGCCGGCGCGCTCGTCGACGGGGACACGTGCGCCCGCATCGCCTGTGCCGGAGTGGATGTCGATGAGGCGCTGCGCCGCGCCGATGCGGGCACCGCGCTCGAGGCGGCCGGGGATCTCGTGCATACCGGCCCGACCGGCACGAACGTCGGCGATCTGGTTCTCGGACTCAAACTCTCCCGCGCGGGAGCGCGTGAATTGCTGTGCGACTGCTGATCATCGACGGAGATCCACGCTTTCGCGCTCTACTGCGGCATCACGTCACATGCCGCTGGCCGCATGCGGCCTGCGTCGAGTACGACCCGGCCACGCGCGGGCTGCCGCCCCCTGAGGTGCGCGCGTGCGGATTCGACGCCGTGCTCCTCGGGGGTCCGCAGCGGCTCGACTGGCTCGAGGCGTTCGCAAGGCGCAGCGGCTTCGCGCCCGTCTTGTATTTCAGCGCGAGCCGCGGCGATGCTCCGGGTCGGCGAGCCTCGGCGCTCGGCGCGGCGGCGGTTTTCGGCAGGGACAAGATCGAGCACGAAGCCCTCAATGCGGCGCTCGCAGCCGCCGCCGAGACGCAGGCGCGCGCTCGGGCGGCAAGCGATCGCGAAGACGACCGCTTCTCCGGCACGTCGATTCCGGGCTATCGATGCGTGCGGGTGATTGCGGCAGGTCACCTCACGCGCCTGCATGTCGCCGAGTGCGAGCGCGAT
>Ga0134128_10005511_pt1 | contig 15335 bp, 9 predicted proteins | sample KB31754_FD_96462 | JGI IMG/M metagenome (GOLD analysis project Ga0134128, IMG submission 96462) | Terrestrial soil microbial communities with excess Nitrogen fertilizer from Kellogg Biological Station, Michigan, USA - KB3-175-4 | ecosystem: Environmental > Terrestrial > Soil > Unclassified ... | reverse complement strand
CGACGAGAAATGGTGGGAAGTTTTCCAGGATCGCGAACTCCAGAGCCTGATTCGCGCCGCACTAAAAAATAACTATGACGTGCGCATTGCCGCCGCCCGTGTGCTCCAGGCCCAGGCGCAACTCGGAATCACCCGCGCCGATCAGTTTCCCTCTTTGGGTGCCGGAGGCAACATCGTCAGCCAGCGGAGTTCCAAAATCGGGCCGATCCCTTCGTATGAGCTTACGCAAGGAAACCTGACCGCATCCGCGGCCTGGAATCTGGACTTCTGGGGAAAGTATCGCCGCGCCACAGAGGCGGCGCGGGCCAATCTGCTGGCCAACCAGTGGGCGCAGAAAGAAGTGGCGGCGACCCTGGTAGCTGACCTTGCGTCATCCTATTTTCGGCTGCGGCAACTGGATCTGGAGTTGGAGATTTCCAGGCGCACCTTGAGCTCGCGTCAAGACTCCTTGCAGTTGACCCAGACTCTCGAGCAGCACGGCATCAACTCCATGCTGGATGTCAGACAATCCGAGCAGTTGGTTTACACCGCCGCTACTGAGGTTCCCGACGTGGAGCGTCAGATTGCCCAGCAGGAAAATGCCATCAGCATCCTCTTAGGAAACAACCCGGATGATGTCCCCCGCGGCCTGAAATTGACCGAGCAGCCGCATGCTCCGGAGGTTCCCGCGGGGCTTCCGTCATCTCTATTGGAGCGGCGGCCGGACATCCGCGAAGCGGAGGCGAGTCTGATGATCGCCAACGCGCAGATCGGGGTGGCGCGGGCGGCTTACTTTCCCCAGATCTCCTTGACTGGAGCCGCGGGCTATCAAACACCTGCGCTTACCAATCTCTTCACCGGCCCGGCGGGGATATGGAACCTGGCCGCCTCCGTGAGCCAGCCTATATTCGAGGGAGGCCGCCTCAAATCCAATGTTCGTTTTGCGGAAGCACAGCGCGAGCAAATGATCCTTACCTACCAGCAGACAATCCAGGGCGCGTTCCGCGATGTTTCTGATGCGCTGGTTGCCTATCGTAAGGACCGGGAGTTCAGAATCCAGCAGGAACATCTGCTCGCGGCAGCACAGGACGCGGCGCAGCTCTCGCAGGCGCGCTTTAAAGCCGGGACCACCGACTATCTGGAAGTGCTGACCAACGAGACCAACGCTTTTTCCGCCGAACTGGGCTTGGCGCAAGCGCAAGGCAATGAACTTGTAGCCCTGGTTCAGCTTTACCAGGCACTCGGCGGGGGGTGGCAATGATCGCCGGCCCGTGTTGTCTGCTTTCCCGCTTTTTACCTGAAATATCGTCACACGAGCGAAGCCTCTGGGCCGGGCGCTTGCAAGTTCCTGCCGGAGTGTCTAATCTGGATTCCGGGAAAATCGGGCCATGAGAACGACACATCTGCTCATTGCAATTTTTATGCTGTTCACGACTTGGAGTGCTGCCCAGCAGCCGAACAACCCTCCATCTGCTCAGAATCCTTCCCATCCCGGCCAGGCCACCATACGCGGCTGCCTCACGGGGGCGCTCCACCAATACCGGCTGGTGGACGACCAGCATGTGGTTTACATGCTGACCGGCAATGACAAACAATTAAGCGCGTTTGACGGCCAGCAGGTGGAAGTGACAGGAACCTTGGAAGAGAGTGTCCCGCCCAAGGAGAAGCAGACGGCAAGCAGTTTCAGCCGGCCGGAACACCGGCTGAGGGCAGCCAGCGTGAGCAGAATTTCCGATACCTGCTCCGGCGCCGCGGAGTAGCTGACTAAAAAAGCCAGGCACCGGGAACCCACTGCACACGCACGAGCCCGTTACCGTTGCTTCCTTCCGGACCTGGCGGGGTTGGCGGGATTGCGTCGCGTAGGACCGATGCCTGACGCTGGTTATTCTAACAGCTCTCCTCGAGCCAGCACTCAGCATTCAGGCCAAGAGCGGTTAGCACTTGGCAATTAGCCGCGAGCGCCGATGCGCGTGGCTGGCCCAGTGCTAAAGGTTAAACGCCAACTGCTTGTGTTCCTTCGTGTCCTCGGTGGTGAGCGGGTTGGAATTGCGTTAGACAACGTTGCCCTTCATCCTTCAAAATATCTCTTTTAGTTCCGGGAGAAATCATTGAGCAAACTGCGGCGGGCCAAGATCAGCGCGTTGGGCACTTACGTGCCTCCACGCATCTTGAGCAATCAGGATCTGGAAAAAATGGTGGACACCACCGATGAGTGGATCATGGAGCGTACCGGCATCCGCGAACGCCACCTGGTGGAGAAAGGTATGGCGACCAGCGACCTGGCGGTCGAGGCGGCGCGGGGCGCGCTGGCCCAGCGCGGGTTGCAGCCCAAGGACATCGGCGCCATCATCGTGGCCACGGTTACCCCCGACATGTTTTTTCCTTCCACCGCCTGCCTGGTGCAACACAAGCTGGGCGCTCCGGGTACCTGGGGATTCGACCTTTCCGCCGCCTGCTCGGCATTTGTTTTCGCGCTGCAGGCTGGAGCTCAATTTGTGTGCACGGGCGCGCACCAGAATGTGCTGGTCATCGGCGCCGACGTAATGTCGTCCGTCATTGATTACACCGACCGCGCCACCTGCGTGATTTTCGGCGATGGCGCGGGTGCGGTTCTGTTGGAACCGGCCAACGGTGATTCAGAAGGCATCATTGATTACCTGCACGAGGTGGATGGCTCCGGCGGCTGCTCGCTCTACATGCCGGGCGGGGGCAGCCTGCATCCTTCCACTCACGAAACTGTGGACAAGAAGATGCACTACGTTCACCAGGATGGGCAGGCAGTGTTCAAGTACGCCGTGCGCAAGATGGCCGAAGTCTGCGAGCGGGTGCTGACGCGCAACAACCTGAAGGGCAGCGACATTGACGCCTTCATTCCCCACCAGGCGAACAAGCGCATCATAACCGCCACCGCTGACCGCCTGGGCCTGCGCAAGGAAAGCGTGATTATCAATATTGACCGCTACGGCAACACCACCGCCGGCACTATTCCTCTGGCCATGGAGACGGCGCGCCAGGAAGGGCGTTTGAAGAAGGGCGACCTGGTGATGCTGGCTTCAGTAGGCGCCGGCTTTACCGTGGGGGCAACTCTCTTGCGCTGGGCGTTTTAACTTCCTCGCGGCGGATTAAGCCAACTTCTTTGCCGCAGATGAACGCGGATCAACGCGGATAAGTCTTTTTTAAACAAAAATTCATTAACAAGAAATGTCATCCTGAGCGTGGCGCGACTGATCCCGCTTTGCGGGAGAGGAAGCGCAGCGAAGGACCTCTGCATTGCGTGAATTACCGATGCTGTTCGAGGGAGTTCTGGGACCTCTCAACCTGCATACCTGTTATCTGACTCGCAACCTAAAGGAATTATCCGCGTTCATCTGCGGGCGAGATCCTTCGCTGCGCTCAGGATGACCGCTGCGGGCTCGGACGCCCGCAAACCGCGGTCACTTTTTGGCCTTGATCTCCTCCCGTTTGGCGGCGGCTTCCAGCGGGCGCTGCGGTTCGGTCATGCGCTGAGGGTCGAGAATCTCGGCAATTTCTTTCTCGCTCAGCAGTTTCTTCTCGCGGGCAATCTCGATAATGGAACGCCCCGTGGCCACCGACTCTTTGGCAATCTCCGCCGCTTTGGCATAGCCGATGTACGGGTTGAGGGCGGTGGCCAGCGAAACCGTGCTCTGCGCGTAGAACGCGTTCTTCTTCTCGTTGGCGGTGATGCCCTTCACGCAGCGGTCGGCGAGCTGGCGCAGCATGTTGGTCAGAATGGTGATGGATTGAAGCACGTTATACGCCATGGTGGGCATCATGACGTTCAGCTCCAGCTGTCCCGCCTGCACCGCCATGGCCACGGACACGTCGTTGCCCACCACCTGGAAGCAGACCATGGCCGCCAGTTCCGGCATGACCGGGTTGATTTTGCCGGGCATGATGGAGGAGCCGGGCTGCAGCGCCGGCAGGTTGATTTCGCCGAAGCCGGTGTTGGGCCCGGAGGAGAGCAGGCGCAAATCGTTCGAAATGCGAATCACCTCCAGCGCCAGGTTGCGCAGGGCCGAGGAAACCGCCGCCATGCCCAGGTTGGAATTCATGGCGTAGCGCATGTCGTCCACCGCCTTGAGCTTCTGCCCGGAGATGCGGGCCAGGTGGGCAATGGCCTTTTCCCGGTAGTCGGGATGGGTGTTGATGCCGGTGCCCACGGCAGAGCCACCCAGGCCCAGCTCGCGCAGCATCTCTGAGCTTTGCCGGATGGCCTCCTTGGCGCGGCGAATGGCGCCCGCATAGGACGCAAATTCCTGCCCCAGCCGCATCGGCACCGCATCCTGCATGTGGGTACGGCCGGATTTCAGGATGTGCCAGAATTCCTTGCCCTTGGCATCAAACGCCGCCGCCAGGTTGTCCAGCACCGGGTACAGCTTCTCCAGTTCCAGCAAAGAGCTGACGCGCATGGCGGTGGGGATCACATCATTGGTGCTCTGCCCGTAGTTGACGTGGTCATTGGGATGGACTACCGAGTAGTCGCCCAGGCTGCCGCCCTGGATCTCAATGGCGCGATTCGCGATCACCTCATTGCTGTTCATGTGCAGGCTCACGCCGGCGCCCGCCTGGAACACGTCCACCACGAATTCCGGGTTCCACTTGCCCTGCTGCACCTCTTTGGCCGCCTGGATAATCGCGTGAGCGCGTTTTTCGTCTATCAGCCCTAGTTGCTGGTTGGCTTCTGCGGCCGCCTGCTTGATCATGCCCAGCGCCTGAATGAACGTGGGATGGGCGCGCATGCCGGAAATGGGATAGTTTTCCACTGCCCGGGCGGTCTGGATGCCGTAGTAAACGCCGGCGGGAATTTCCCTGGTGCCCAGGGAATCTTTTTCCGTGCGCGTCAGGTTCTTGGTCGCGGTCGCCATGATGACTACCTCCTGAAGAGGGATGAACGCAATGGCGGAGATGAGGCCATCGAGAACCAAAAATTATAGCAAGCAACGCGCGCCCGCTCAGGCAGCAGCGCACACGCCTGTGTGACCTGTGTAGCTGCGCGGGAAGTAAAAAATGCGCATGCTAGAATCGCGTGCATAGGGGAAAACCTGTGCCACGCAAGCCCAGCAACCAGGCGCGCAAATCCGTGCTCAAGACCAGAAAGTCTCCCGAACCTGTGGCGCGCAAACAAGCGCACGCGCGGCCAGACGCTTGGACCGACGTGCTGGTCATCGGAGCCGGCCCCACTGGCCTGGCCTGCGCTATCGAGGCGCAGCGTTCGGGCTTGAAAGTTCTGGCCATCGATAAAGGCTGCCTGGTCAACTCGCTGTTCCACTACCCCGCCAACATGACCTTTTTCACCACTCCGGAACTGCTGGAGATTGGGAGCATCCCCTTCAATACGGCCAACATGAAGCCGACACGCCAGGAGGCGCTGGAGTATTACCGCAATGTGGCCCAGCACTATGAGATGAAGGTTCGCCAGTACGAGTGGGTAAAGACGGTGACCGGGTCAGATGGTGATTTTCGCGTGACCACGGTGGACCGCAAGGATGCGATCCACGATTACTGTACCCGCAAGGTGATTGTGGCCACCGGCTACTACGACCTGCCCAACTTCATGAACATCCCGGGCGAAGAGCTGCCCAAGGTGATGCACTACTACAACGAGCCGCATCCTTATTACGACACCGACGTGGTGGTGGTAGGAGCCAAAAATTCCGCCGCCATCGCCGCGCTGGAATTGTGGCGCCATGGGGCGCGCGTGACCATGGTAGTCCGCGAAGAGGGCATTCACAGCCACGTGAAATACTGGATCAAGCCCGACATCGAAAATCGTATCAAGAACGGGGAAATCCAGGCATTCTTTCGCAGCCATGTGCTGGAAGTTACGCCCGAGGCGGTGCGCATCAACACCCCGGAAGGCGAGCGCGTGCTCAAGAACGACTTCGTCTTCGCCATGACCGGCTACCATCCCGACTACGACTTCCTCACCAGCATGGGCATTGAGCTTTCTCCCGAACAATGCCGCCCGGTGTGCGACCCGGAGACTCTGGAGAGCAATGTGCCCGGAATCTACGTGGCGGGCGTGATCGTGGCCGGCTCTCGCACCAACGAAATTTTTATCGAGAACGGACGCTTCCACGGCCAGCTCATCGCCGCCGACCTGCGGCAAAAGCTGGCCAGCGGGGCGGCGTAAGCTAAGAGCCAAAAGCCAACAGCCAAAAGCCAACCGGCCTCAACACCGCGGCAGCCCCTTCTCAATCGCCGTTCCCTCCTCGTAGTCGTTCCACGTATCTATCATCAGGAAAGGCAGGGGACGTGAATTGTTGTAGTAGGCGCGGAACAGGCGCAGGGTGTCTTCGAAAGTCTTGCCGCAGCGCGGGCTGATGTGGCGGTTTTGGCTCCAGGCGGCCTTGGAGTCGTCGAAGCCCGGCCAGGCCGCGCCCACCGCAACCTTGTCTGGATAGTTCGAGGTCATGGTGTTGTAGAAGTTTTCCAGGTACTCCCCGCCCCAGTGGCTGCCATCAGGCGCCCACTCTTCCTCACCCGGCCCCACCCAGGCGTAGAAACCGTCAAACGCGTCGGGATAGCGGCCGCCATAAGCTTGCGTGATCAGGAGCGGCCGGTCGGGTTCGGGCCAGGAATCCACCGCCTGCCGCACCTGGTTCCAATCGGTGCCTGAGTTCTTGGGAAAAATGAAGATCAGCGGCCGTCCGTCGTAGCGCAGGTAAGCGTCGCGCGAGGGACCGGCCTGGGGGCCGAGGTAGTGGTCGTAGGCATAGCGCAGGTCGTCTACCACCGCATCTGTCGTGGAGCCGGGGGAATCTACCGTCTCGTCGTATTGGACGGCCGTCTTGAATTCGTTCCTGGCGGCCAGGTTCTGCAGCAGCGCGTAGTTGCCGTCCTCGAAGCTTTTGCGCGGGCCGTACCAGTTCACCACGAAGGCGGCGATGCCCAGGTTCTTGGCCTCCGCGATCTGCTTCTGCAATTCCACCGGGTCGTTGGAGGAGTAGCCCACGTTGATGTGGTTCTTCTCCCCGAACCAGGGCTGGTAAGCGGCCAGCATCACCGGCCAGGAATTGGGCGCCGCGGCGGTGCTGGCCCGCAGGCTCTCCCTGAGATTGTGCCGGGCGCAGGCGGCCAGCGGCAAAAGGGCAAGCGCCAAAATGCAGGGAAAGAGCAGCGAGCGTAAGCACAAGGGGCCGAGTCTCATAGGAGCAGGTTCAAAGCTCTTAGATGGCGGGAAGGGAAGCGGTGTTGGTCAGAGCTGCGGAAGAGAAAGGGCGGGCGGGAGCCCGCCCTGAGCCTGCCGAAGGGGCGCCCGCGCCACAAACTTCAGTCGTTAGAACGGTATGTCTTCGTCTGTGATGGTAGTGGAGTGGGCCACATCCGGCTCGGGAGCACGCTGGTCGAAGTCGGCGCCCGGGGCCGTAGCTCCGCGAGCCCGCCCGGCCGAAGCGCCTTCGCCCGCCTCGCGCCCGCCGCCCAGCAGCACCAGGTCGCTGACCACAATCTCTGTCATGTACTTCTTCTGTCCGCTGGTCTTGTCGTCCCAGGAGTGGGTTTGCAGGCGACCTTCAATGTAAACCGAGCGTCCCTTTTTCAGATATTCGCCGGCGATTTCCGCGGTACGCTGCCAGGCCACGATGTTGTGCCACTCGGTGCGGTCCTGCCATTGGCCATCTTTGTCCTTGTAGCGCTCATTCGTCGCCAGGGTAAACTTCGCCACCGGTGTGCCGCTGGGCGTGTACTTGACCTCGGGATCTTTGCCCAGATTGCCGATGAGGATGACTTTGTTGACGCTCTTCGCCATAGGAGACGCTCCTTGTGATCCCATCCCGCGAGCTTGGGACGGGAGCATGAATGCCTGTGCGGCTAGGGATTTGCCTCAATCTTAGCAGAAGCGCGGATTACAGTTATGTAGGATTTACGAAGGGTCGGAGTGCTCCTCGGTAGCTTGTCATCCCGAGCGCAGCAAGCTGATTCGCTTGCGAATCGGCTTGCGAAGTCGAGGGACCCGGTGGTTTCCTCGAAGATTGCGGCGAGCCCGCGCAACGACAACCCTCAGCGGCTTGAAGTCCACATCGTCGCGGGCGACTGCGGCTCGGCTGAAGCCGAGCCCTTTCGCAAGCCTAACCAGCGACGATTTCGTTTCCTGATCCCTCAGTCCGCAGCCATGGCTTGCTCAAAGCGCGCCGGATAGCGCCGCTGATGAGGCTTCTTCTCCCGATAGGAGCGCGCCAGTTCCAGGTAAATGCCCAGGTCGCGCTGCAACTCAGCCTGGGTGCCGTCAAAATAGAAGTTGCGGATGGGAATGCCGCCGTAGTCCTTGCTCAGCTTAGGATAAATGGCTTCGCTGACGATGCCATTCATACAGGTAAATGGGCTGATATCAATAATGCCGTCCGCACCGTGCCGCGCCAGGTAAGCGGCCTTGCCGACGCTGACCACCATCTCGCCTTCCACCCCGGTGTTGGGCAAATAGGGCCGCGCCAGTTCCAGAACCTCGCTGATGTGAGGTTCCTCGTATCCGGCAAAATCCTCGGCAAAGGGCGCCAGCAGGGCGTGCTCGTCGTTGTGCTGGATGTGATTGCGCAGCGTGCTCTTCAGCATGTCCAGCGAGATGGTCCGACCAAGCAGCCGCAGCTTGCGTGCCACTTCGGAATTACAATAGGCGATCCACTCCGCGATGTCGGTGAGCCAGCCTTCCCCGCCCTGCAGTTCCAGGTTGCGCACCAGGTCGGCATTGCTGAAGTTGTTGAGGCGGCAGAAAATCTCGCCCACCACTCCGATCAGCGGCCGCTGCCGGTCGTAATTCGCGGCCACCGCGCAGAAGCGCTTTCGCGCCCGCTGCATTGCCTCCACCAGAGAGTGCATCTGGCAGTCAGCATCCGTGCAACTGTTCTCAATGGCCCGGCAAACGTCGGCAACCGACTCGGCAAAGGTTTGATCGGTGCTTCCAGGCCTTGTTTCGTATGGCCGGGTCTGAAGCAGGGCTTTGCGCAGGATATCGGCGGCTACCAGCGCCCGCCAGGCTGTCCGCTCGAAACTGCTTCCCAGGCTGGCGACATCACGGTAGGCATCTTGCGTGCTCGCCTCGTATACCTGTACCTCGGGAAAGCCGGCCTGGGCCAGGGTCTTGCGAAGGAACGGTACATATTGCCCGAAGCGGCAGGGGCCATCGGCCGTGGCCATAAAGAAGACAGTCTGCTTCGGGTCAACGCCCGGTTGCTGCAGAATGCGCAGGAAATCGCCCACCGTGATCTTGGCGGGATAACACTCGTCACCACTGGTAAATTTGGAGCCCAATTCCAGCGTGCGCTGGTTCGAGGGTGGGGTGGGCAGGGCGGCTATGTCAAACCAGCGAAAAACGGCGGAGAATGTCTCCACCGCGCCCTGTGCCATGGCCGGAATGTACACCGTCTTGCCCTGCAGCGGGTGGCCGAGCGGCAGCGTGGGCTTTACACAGCGGTGGGCGCGGAGTTGCATCGCAAGAATCCTTTGCTGTCGAGATAGGCTTCGCAACGGGTGAGAAAGCCGGCATCGTTCGAGTGCCCGTCGAACTGCAGCAGCAGGCTGGGCTTGCCTGAAGCGTCGTACACAAAAGATTTAATGTAGGAATCTGGCCCGCATTTAAAGTTGGAGATGTACACCAGGTGCAGGTTGGGGTAGCGCCGCGTGATGCGTGCGGCGGCCAGAATCAGCCGCCCCGAATTCCAGTACATGTTGTCATTGATTTCGGAGATGTCCTCCTCTTCCAGTCGCAGGAAGTCCAGGGGGATCACGTTGGCGCCGTACAGGGTGCGCAGTTTGCGCGGAACGTCGCAATTGATGCTGCGGTCGTAAAGATTATAGGGGCGGCCCAACAATACCAGGGCGGGTTCGCCGGTTTTCTCCAGCTGCGCCAGTGCGCGCTCCCCGGCTTGGAGCAGGCGCTCGCGAAAACGCTGCTGGGCGGTGTAGGCGGCGCTTACCGCGTGCTGATTCACGCCGCGAGCTACGCCCAAGCCGCGCGCAAACTCCTGCAGCGCCTTGCGCACGCGTTTTTCTCCCAGGCGGAAATGCACCGTAGGCGCGAGCAGTTTGGCGGCCGCCTCTTCCATTTTGGGCGCGGCGCGCAACACAAACGGCAGTGTCTGGTTCCAGGGGCAGAGGTGCGATTTGACGCTGGGGTCGGGGGATTCGTAGTCGAGGGTGTTGGGCACCAGGACATAATCCACGCCGCGCTGCAGCAGGTCCTGCACATGGCCGTGGGCCACAATCACGGGGAAGCAGGGCTGCGCGATGGCAAGCTCATCGCCGGCAGCGGCCATGCGTCCGTCCGTCGGGCGCGAGGTCACCACCTCGAAACCCAGTTCCCGCAGATACGTTGCCCAGAAAGGGCCGCGGTCATAAAAGAACATGGCGCGCGGGATGCCCACGCGCGGCCGCGCGTGGCCATTGAGCTTCAACGGCGCGGAAGCGACTGCCTGCTCCAGCAACTGCTCGCGGAATTCAAGCAGGTCCTCGATCACCGGCTGGCGATCGCCGCGCGGACGCTTGCGGAATTTGTCGGAGCATTTATCGCCCCAGAAGCTGCGCTGGCCCTCGATAACGAATTCCTTCATGTCGCAGTAGTTGGAGCACGCCTTGCACACGAAATCGCGGGTGGAAAAATTCACCTGGCTCAGGTCATAGCCGCGGAAACGGCTGCGCTGGCGGCGGGCCTGCATGCGCTCGCGCGCGATCAGGGCCATGCCGATGGCGCCGATCACGCCGTTGTGCGGCGGCACGATTACGGTCTTGTTCAGGATCTGGGAGAAGGCGGCCGCCACCGCGTCGTTGTAAGCGGTGCCGCCCTGGAAGAAGATGACGTCCCCGATCTTGCGCCCGCGCACTACCCGGTTCAGATAGTTCAGGGCGACCGAGTAGGCAAGGCCGGCGCACAAATCGGCCACCTGCGCGCCTTTTCGCAGCAGGCCGTTGACATCCCGCTCCATGAATACGGTGCAGCGCTCGCCCAGCCGCGCCGGCCGCTCCGAGGAGAGCGCCAGCCTGGCGAACTCGCCTTTGATGGAAATCCCCAGCCGCTCCGCCTGCTCTTCCAGGAACGAGCCCGTGCCCGCGGCGCAGGCTTCGTTCATGGTGAAATCCACCACCACGCCGCGCTCGATGCGGATGAACTTGGAGTCCTGCCCGCCGATTTCAAAAATCGTGTCCACCGGCGCCATGCCCATTTCGCGGCACACATGCATGGCCCCGGTTTTGTGGGCGGTGATTTCGTCGGTCACGATATCGGCGCCCACCAGTTCGCCGATGAGTTCGCGGCCGGAGCCGGTGGTGCCCACGCCGCGCAGGTCGAGCCGCGCCCCCAGTTGCTCCTTGATCTCGGCCAGTCCCCGATTGACCACTTCAATAGGCCGGCCCTCGGTGGCCAGGTAAATTTCCTTCAGCAAACGCCCATGGGCATCGAGCACCACCAGGTTGGTGCTCACCGATCCGATGTCAATGCCCAGGTAGGCCTCCACCGCGTGCGCGTTCACGAACGGAGGCGGCGGCGAAACCTGGTCGCGCAGGAGTTCCACGTTGGCCAGCGAAAGCGGGTCGCTGGAAGGGAAATCCTGGCGGGCGGTGGCGACTTCGCGCAGGCGCTCGATACCGGAAAAGCGGCGCCTCGCCAGCCTTTCCTTCTCGAACAGGGCCGCTCCCAGCGCTCCCATCCAGGAATACAGCTCCGGCACGATGAACTCGTGTTCCTGTAATTTGAACGCCTCCCGCAGGGCATTGCGGACGCCCTGGTTAAGGGCCACGCCGCCGATGAACAGGACCGGCGGCGCCACCTGGTGCCCCTTCACGATGCTGGATTTGAAATTGCGGGCCACGGCGTCGCAAAGCCCGCGCAGGATCTGGTCGGTGCCATAGCCCTTTTGCTGGGCATGGATCATGTCGGTCTTGGCGAAAACGGAACAGCGTCCCGCCACCCGCGCCGCGCAGCTGGCGCCGCAGGCCGCCGGGCCCACATCCTCCACCGCGTAGCGCAGCCGCGAAGCCTGCTGCTCGATAAAGCCGCCGGTGCCGGCGGCGCAATCGCCGCTGGCCGAGTAGTCGGCGATTCCCAGGTAGCTGGAGTCGCCATCGGGATCGAGCCGGATGTATTTGCAGGTTTCGCCGCCCATTTCGAACACGGTGCGGGCGTGGGGATAAAGCGCACGCACGCCTTTGGCCACGGCGCGAAACTCATTTTCGAATTCGGCGTGCAGCGCTTCCGCGATCAGCCGCCCGCTCAAACCGGTGACGCGAACTCCGCCAACGTTTGCGGCAGGCACGCAGTTCAGGAACTCTTCCAGCAGTTCCAGAGTGGCCTGCAGCGGATTGCCGTGTATCGGCCGGGCGCGGGAGAGCACCAGGGAGCCCTCCGCCAGTCCGCTGCCCGCCGGCGGCACGAACCGGAAGAACGAGTCAGCTTTCGCCGTCAGGCGAGCCAGCGGTTCGGCGGCCTTGGCGTCGCCCAGAACAGCCAGTTTCAGGCTTACAGCCCCGATGTCTAATCCGAGGTGGATATTCATCTCACACACGAGTGCCGGTTTGGCTGGCAGTATCGCTGGTGGATTAAACAGCTGGCTGTGATTCTTGTCACCGAGGAATGTGTTCAGACCGGGAGCGGAGGGCGGGGCTGGCGGGAGCGCACGCGCAGGAACTGTGGCGGTTTGGCGGCTTCTTTCACTCCTGGCCGGCTTATCACAAGCCGATGTGATAAGCGCTTGTAAGTCACTGAAAATGAGGATGGTTATTGTCCGCTCACTACCCCTATCAGCCCCTTGGACCACTAATTTCCGCCGTTCGCTACAAAGCGATTCGGCTGGCAGGTAAACCGGGCAACAATATGTAGCGTTTTTAATCAGGGAAGAGTGTACCCAGCAAAAAGCCCTTGAATTTCAATGATTCACACTGCTTGCCAGGGAAGGTGAGGTTATGAGCACTTCGACGCATCCTATGTCCGGCAACGAGCTTGTCCAGATCACCTCGGTAGAAGACATGATTCGCCAGCGCGTGGCCGAAGAACGAGCCCGCCTGGAAACGGAAGCCGGCATTGTTCACAAGCAGGCCCACCACTTCCATAAGCCGATCGAAAGGCCGTTTACTGCCGACCAGCGGCACCGCACTACTCTGCTTTTCGGAGGCCTTACCTGGAAGCATGAAAAGCTGGTTCACGGCGCCCTGGAAGGCCTGGGCTACCGTTGCGAAGTGGTGCCCACCCCCGACGTCAAGGCTTTCCAGTTGGGCAAGGAGTACGGCAACAACGGCCAGTGCAACCCCACCTATTTCACCGTCGGCAACCTGGTGCAATACCTGCAGACGCTGGAGGAGTCGGGGCAGAAGCGCCAGGACCTGATCAACAACTACGTCTTCCTTACCGCCGGCGCCTGTGGCCCATGTCGCTTCGGCATGTATGAATCCGAGTACCGGCTGGCCCTGCGCAATGCCGGCTACGACGGGTTCCGGGTGCTCCTGTTCCAGCAGTCCGGCGGCTTGAATCAGGCCGAGGCGGAAGCCGGCCTGGACATGAACCTGGACTTCTTCCTCAGCATCCTCAACGGCTTGAACATGGGCGACGTGATCAACGAGTTGGCCCACCAGGTGCGCGCCTTCGAGTTGAACCCCGGCGAGACCGATGCCGTGCTCGACGAGGTGATTGATTACATGCACGAGGTGCTCAAGAAGAAGTCGCCCTGGAGCGTGGAAGCCCGGCTGGGCAAGTTCGCGAGCAAGTTGCCCGCCAAGAGCGCTGTCGAATACCTGGGCAAGTTCCTGGACCAGCTCTACAGCGACGACTACGTCGAAGCCCTGCACCACTGTCGCGACCGCTTCAACTCCATTCCCGTGGACCGGCTCAAGATCAAGCCCATCGTGAAGATTACGGGCGAGTTCTGGGCCCAGACCACGGAAGGCGACGGCAACTTCAATATGTTCCGCTTCCTTAATAGGGAAGGGGCGCAGATTATCGTCGAGCCCATTGCCACCTGGATCAACTACCTGATTCACCAGGTCATCCAGAAGGGCCGCGACCGCCGCGGCTTGGAAGAGGGCGCGGTAATGCCGGCGGCCTGGCGCATTGACAAGCACGCCAAGATCGAGTGGGCCTACCGCAACAAGCTGCTCAAGCTGAAGGCGGCGGAGAAGATCTTCGCCCGCGAGTACCACAAGATTGTCGAGGCCCTGGGCGGAACCGCGCACAAACTGGTCAACCAGTATGAGTTGCAGCGTGTTGGCCACCCCTACTACAACACCCGGGCGGAAGGCGGCGAAGGCCACCTCGAAGTCGCCAAGAACATTTACTACACCAACCACGAACTGGCCCACATGGTGCTATCGCTCAAACCTTTCGGCTGCATGCCTTCCACGCAGTCCGACGGCGCTCAATCGGCCGTGGTGGCGCATTACAAGGACATGATTTACCTGCCCATCGAAACCTCCGGCGAAGGCGAAATCAACGCCCACAGCCGGGTGCAGATGGCCCTGGGCGAAGCCAAGGCAAAAGCCAAGCTGGAGTTCAAAGACGTGCTGGCCAAGATCGGCAAGACCATGGATGAGCTGAAGGCCTACGTAGCCGAGCATCCGGAAATGTCGAAGGCCATCTACCATGTGCCCAAATACAAAGGCGTGATCGGCACCGGGGCCAACTTCGCCGTCCATGTGGCGGAGAAGATGGGCGCGCAGGTGCCCTATCACATGGAAGAGCACTAGAGTTGTGGGGGCGGCGGGGCTCTGCCCCGCCCGGCCGGGTCGAAGACCCCGGCCCCTACAGCCATAGCGGGCCAATGACGACAGCCAACGACTAAAGACGGGGTGTAAATGCCGGGATTAACCGAAAAAGCGAATTCGCAGAAAAAATACGAGCTGCTGTGGATGGGTGTAGACGTGGGCTCGACCACGGTGAAAGTTGTCGTCATTGACGGTCAAACCGACGACATTCTCTGGCAGGACTACCAGCGCCACGAGACCAAGCAGCCGGAGAAGGCGCTGGAAATGCTGCAGGCCATCCAGGCGGACCTTCCCGCGACGCCGAACGAAAACTACCGCGTCTTCATCACCGGCTCCGGCGGCAGCACCGTCTCCAAGCACATTGGCGCCAAGTTCGTGCAGGAAGTGAACGCGGTTTCGCTGGCGGTGGAGAAGCTTTACCCGGAGTGCGGGTCGGTTATCGAACTGGGCGGCCAGGACGCCAAGATCATCATCTTCAAGGAAGACCCCGAAACCGGCAAAAAGAAGAAGCTGCCCTCCATGAATGACAAGTGTGCGGGCGGCACGGGCGCGGTGATTGACAAAATCAATGCCAAGCTGCGCATTCCCTCCGATCAGCTTTGCCAGATGGGCTACGCTGGCCTGAAGCTGCACCCGGTGGCCGGCAAGTGCGGCGT
>Ga0134128_10005508_pt1 | contig 15340 bp, 11 predicted proteins | sample KB31754_FD_96462 | JGI IMG/M metagenome (GOLD analysis project Ga0134128, IMG submission 96462) | Terrestrial soil microbial communities with excess Nitrogen fertilizer from Kellogg Biological Station, Michigan, USA - KB3-175-4 | ecosystem: Environmental > Terrestrial > Soil > Unclassified ... | reverse complement strand
CGCCGAGCCGTCCAGGATACGCAGCACGATCTTCTCGCCGAACAGCGTGGGCAGGCTGCTGACGCGGAAATCCACCGCGCGGGTCTTGCTCAGGTTGAGCTTGATGCGACCGTCCTGCGGCACGCGCTTCTCGGCGATGTCCAACTGCGCCATCACCTTCAGGCGCGAGCTGATGCGGCTGGCCAGCTTCAGCGGCGGGCTGGCCACCGCACGCAACATGCCGTCCATGCGCAGGCGTACGCGGTACTGGTTTTCGAACGGTTCGAAGTGGATGTCCGAGGCGCCGCGCTTGATCGCGTCCACCAGGATCTTGTTGACGAACTTCACCACCGGTGCGTCGTCGATGCCTGTAGCGTCGATACCGCCCGGCGCCTCGTCGACATCGCCGCCTTCGGTGTCCAGCTCGCCCAGGTCGTCGCCACCCATGTCGGGCATCACGTCGTGCATGCTGCTGAGCGCGATGTCGATCGTGCGGTTGAGCTGACTGCGCTCCACCAGGATAGGCTCCACCATGCAGTTGGAGTGGAACTTGATCTCCTCCAGCGCATCCAGTTGCATCGGGTCGGCGATGCCCACGAACAGGCGCTTGCCGCGCCGGAACAATGGCAGCGCGCGGTGCTTCGTCAGCAGGGCCTCGCTGACCAGGTTGATCGGGAGCTGCGCGGGGTTCAGCGCGGTCACATCCAGCACCGGCATGCCGAATTCGGCCGACGACAAGCGCAGCAGGCGCAGGCCGTCCACCAGGTTCTGGTCCAGAAGCCACGAGGTCAGGGTGACGCGTTGCTGGTTGCTTTCCTGCACGGCGCGACGCGCGTCCGCCTCCGGCAACAGGCCCTCGGCTACCAAGCGGCGCGCAAGCCCGGTCAGCCCCGCGAGCGGCGTTTGCATTGCAGATGACATGAGTGGCAGCCCCCGGACCCTATTGGCGCCGAATCTACCCCAGTCGAGGCCGCGGGTCATCCGTTCGGCGCGACCAGATCGGCGGTCGTGACGCCTGCTTCACGTTATGATGCGTCGCAATCCGGGGGAGCCAACCGTTGAACTGCCTCAGCATCATCCTGCCTGCCAAGAACGAGGCCCCTGCGCTTGCCGGCCTGTTGCCGCGGTTGCATGCCGCCCACCCTGAGGCGGAGATCATTGTGGTGGACGATGGTTCCACCGACGACACCCGCCGAATCTGTGCCGAAGCCGGCGTTGCCTGCCTCTCCTCGCCGTATTCGATGGGCAATGGCGCGGCCATCAAGCGCGGCGCCCGTGCCGCCAACGGCGACATCCTCGTCTTCATGGACGGCGACGGCCAGCATGATCCGGCCGACGTGGCGCGCCTGCTGGCGAAGCTCGACGAGGGCTACGACATGGTGGTCGGTGCCCGCGACTGGAGCAGCCAGGCAGGCGTGGGGCGTGGCCTCGCCAACACCTTGTACAACTGGCTGGCCACCCGCATGACCGGCCACCCGGTTGCCGACCTCACCTCCGGCTTCCGCGCCGTACGTGCGAACAAGTTCCGCGAATTCTTGCACCTGCTGCCGAACGGCTTCAGCTACCCCACCACCAGCACCATGGCGTTCTTCCGCAGCGCCTATCCGGTGGCCTACCTGCCGATCAAGGCGGCGCAGCGCGTGGGCAAGAGTCATATCAAACCGATCAAGGACGGCGTGCGCTTCCTGCTTATCATCTTCAAGATCGCCACGCTGTATTCGCCGCTGAAGCTGTTCGTGCCGACAGCGGTGGCGTTCTTCATGCTCGGCTGCGCGAATTACGCTTGGACATTTGCGCAGGATGGCCGCCTCACGAACGGCAGCACCCTCATGTGGAGTGCCGCGGTGATCGTGTTTCTGATTGGGTTGATTTCAGAACAGATCACGTCGTTGATCTATCGGCGCGATGCGTAAGCCGATTTGTGTGGTGCGGCCATGAAAAAGATGCGCCTGCTCGCATTAACCACGTCCTACCCGCTGTACCTGGGTAGTTCCGCTGGCATATTCGTCCAAAGTCTTTATCGGCGTTTGTCAGTCGAATGCACGATAGACGTGGTCTGCCCCGCTGATTCGAAGCCCATGAAGACGACGTTTGGCGGTAGCGCGGAGATGGGTGTTCGCATTCATGCGGTACGTTACGCGCCCCGGTCGTGGCGCAGGTTGGCCCAGGAATCCGGTGGAGTCGTTGCGGGCCTGCGGCGCGCGCAATGGCAGGTATTGCTGTTACCGGGATTGCTGTTTGGACTGTTTTGGCGTTGTCTGCTGCGTGCGGGTGATGCGGACTTGATCCATGCCAACTGGTCCGTATGTGGAGCCATGGCGGGTATCGTCGGACGCTTGCGCAGAAAACCGGTGGTCACGACCTTGCGCGGCAGCGACGTGGCGCGCGCGACACGCTCGTGGCTGGATCGGGCGACTCTCGGCCTGGCGGTGCGCAACAGCCGTGTCGTGATCTGCGTTTCGGAGGCGATGGCCGAGCGGCTGCGCGCGTTATTCCCGCATCGCACGGCCGACATCCATGCCTGCCTCAATGGCGCCGATGAGGCATTCTTCCAGATCGACAGGAAGGCATCCGACGGTAAGGGCTTGCGAGTGCTGGCGGTGGGCAATCTGATCCATCTGAAAGGCTTCGATGTGTTGATCGAAGCTGTCGCCCGTGCACGCCATCGCGAACACATGCATGTATCTATCGTTGGCAGTGGGCCCGAACGGGAACCACTGCTTGCCTTGGCGGCATCCCGAGGCGTGTATTCCTGTTTCACGTTTGTCGGGGCCGTGCCGGCAACCGACATGCCGAAATACGTTTCCGAAGCGGATGTGTTCGTCCTTTCCAGCCGATCGGAGGGGCGGCCCAATGTCGTCGTGGAAGCGCTGGCCGGCGGCTTGCCGGTGATTTCCACCGATCTGGAGGGCGTGCAGGGCATGGTCGGAAACGGCGATACCGGCTGGCTGGTTGCAGTCGACGATCCGGATGCACTGGCTGTTGCGCTGGATCAGGCGGCGGCCGATCGCGTAGAGCTTCGCCGCCGGGGCGACCGGGCGCGGGCATTTGCGCGTACCCGGATCGGAACGTGGATGGATACGGCGCGCTGCTACGAAGCGCTGTTCCAGACGGTGTTGACGCCAGGCGGGAGGCCGCATTCCTCATGTGCGGAATAGCCTTTCTTCGCGCTCCGGTGCTTTCGCCTGGAGAACGCCGCGAACGCATGGATGCGGCCTTGCAGCGGCTCAAGCTTCGCGGTCCCGACGAATCCGGTTGCTTTGCTGGCAGCGATTTCGTTGCGGGACACACGCGGCTCGCGATCATCGATCTCAAGGGCGGTCACCAGCCGATACGCGACTCCAGCGGGCGCTGGCTCTTGGTATTCAACGGCGAGATCTACAACTACCGGGAATTGCGTGCACGGCTGGCGGGGCGATGGGACTTCCGGGATGACAGCGACACCGAGGTGCTGCTAGCCGGGCTGGTCACGGAAGGGGCCGGGTTTGTCGAACGTCTGGATGGCATGTGGGCGTTCGTGCTGCACGATGTCGCTTCCGGCGCTTTGCTCCTTTCAAGGGATCGCTTCGGCAAGAAGCCGCTGTATTACCGCCACGAGCATGGACTGTTCGCCTGCGCCTCCGAATTGCCAGCACTGGCAGCGCTGGTCCCGGATGCGGCTCCCACGGAAGATGCCGCGGGCATCGCCGACTATTTCCGGTACGGCTACGCGCTGCCCGGTACGACTTGCCTGGCAGGTGTCAGGGAAGTGATGCCGGCACACACGCTGCGGCTGGGCGCAGACGGCTCCATGGCCCAGGAACGCTATTGGGCGCCATCGGTCGAGCCCTGGACCGGCAGCTTCGACGGGGCTGCCGAGCAGGTTCGCGAGTTGCTGACGCAAGCCGTGCGCAGGCGTCAGCTGGCGTCCGACGTCGAAGTCGGAGCCTTTCTTTCCGGCGGCGTCGATTCGACGACCGTATGCGCGCTTGCGCAGGCATCGGGATTCGGCAGGTTGCGCACGTTTACGGCAGGGTTTGCCGAGCCGACCTTCGATGAGCGTGCGCCGGCGGCGCGGGCGGCAGCCGAGTTGGGTACGTTGCACACGGCCGAAGAGATCAGCCCAGATATCGCGGCGACGCTCGCGACAGAGCTTCCGCGCCGTATGGGGCAGCCGTTCGGCGACTCCTCCCTGGTTCCCAGCGCGCTGGTCGCCTCGGTGGCGGCCCAGCAGGTCAAGGTGGTGCTGACGGGCGACGGCAGCGACGAAATCTTCGGAGGCTACGCCAGGTACGCGGGACGCCTGCTACGCCAACGGTATCGTCGACTGCCGGCGCCGTTGCGCTCGATCATCGAGCGCAGCGTACTGGCGACGCCCGAACCCTACGCGCACCACAGCGGCAGCCTCCTGAAACGTGCGCACCTTTTCGTGCGGCTGGCGCGGGAAGACCGGGATGCCTACATCGGGCCGCCAGCCATCCGCAAAGAAACGCTTGCGCAACTCGTGCCCGGGCTTGGTGCGGGTAATTCGATGCCCGGTCTGCCGTGGCCCGAGGACCCGGACGAGTTGAGGCACATGCTGATGATGGATTGCCTGGTCTATCTGCCCCAGGACATCCTGCAGAAAGTCGACCGCGCGACGATGATGTTCTCGCTCGAGGCCCGTAGTCCTTTTCTGGACAAGGCGCTGTTCGAGTTTGTGATTCGCCTGCCTCGGCAATGGCACTTTTCGGGACTGCGCGGAAAGCGCCTGCTGCGAGCGGCCATGGAAGGTCGTGTGCCGGATTTCATCTGGGATCGACGCAAGCAGGGATTCGCCTCGCCGGTCAGTCACTGGCTGCGCAACTGGCTGGGCGATGAGCTGCTGGCTCTGGTAGATGCAAATGACACCGGTGTCGTGGATGCTGCTGGGTTGCGTGCGTTACTGAGTGAGCACCGCGCGGGGCGCGCTGATCATTCCCAGCCGCTTTGGTTGTCCTATTCCTATCTGCGCTGGCGCGCAGATGCCTCCGGATGACTGCGTGACTGCTCGCGCCGACCGCATATTGCTTGTCCTCCCAAGCCTCGATCGCGGGGGCGGCGAGCGTGTCTTGCTCCAACTGGCGCGATTGTTCCTGGCGGCAGGGCGAGAGGTGCATGTAGCTTCTTTGCTTGGTGGTGGTCCGTTGCGCTCCGAGATCCCCAGTGCTGCAGTACTGCACGAGTTGGTCAGTCCCAGCCATCCGGTCAGGGGCTTCGTGCTAGCGTGCCAAACATTTCCCAGGCTGGTATCGCTCTTGCGTGCGATCAAGCCGGATGCCGTATTGAGCACGTTGACGGGGACCAACTTGCTGACGGCCGTGGCATGCATGCTGGCACGTGGACGCGTGCGTCTCGTCTTGCGCGAGGCGTCCAGCATCGTCAATACGCGCAGTGCCTTCAAACGCCGCGCCATGCGCTGGGTGTATCGGAGAGCCGATACCATCGTCGCCGTTTCGGACGGGGTTGCGGACGACTTGCGCGGCTTGGGCTTGCCGGGTGATCGCATCCGCGTCATACGCAATCCGGTGGATCTGGTGCGATTGCGCCACCTCGCGGGTGTCGGCCCCATGCTGCCGGAAATCGGAGGCACGCCATACATCATTGCACTGGGGCGTCTGACAGAAGCCAAGGACTATCAGACGTTGTTGCGAGCGTACGTATACAGCGAATTACGGCGCAGCCATCGCTTGCTGATCGTTGGCGAAGGCGAGCAACGCGTTGTGCTGGAAGGCATTGTGCGCGATCTCGACATTGCCGATTGTGTCCTGTTTCCGGGGGCGCTGGATAACCCGTTCCGGATGCTTGCGGATGCTTCCTTGCTGGTGCTGTCGTCTCGTTGGGAAGGCTATCCGAATGTGTTGCTCGAGGCCTTGGCCCTGAACGTTCCAGTGGTTTCAACGGATTGCCGGCACGGCCCCCGCGAACTGCTCGGCGATGGGCGCTACGGACGCCTTGTACCAGTTGGAGATGCGGTTTCGCTTGCGCGCGCGATGGAGGCAGAGTTGCTGCATCCCTCGCAGTGTTCCCCTGCCATTCTCGAATCCCATTCACCGCAGTTCATTGCGTCGGAGTATCTGATAGCACTGGATGATGCGTATGTGGGGTGCCCGCAATGATCGGGTCAGTGAGGCGGGCGAAAGGCAGGCAAGACATTGCTGGGTTTGAGCTGCCGACATGAAAGTCCTGTTTGTACTTCCGAATATCGCGGTCGGTGGCGTCGAGCGTGTTCGTCTGGCGCTGATCGAATACTTCATCTCTCGCGGCATCGAATGCCGCCTTGCACTGCGATGGCGCAAGGGGGAATTGCTTGACCATGCCTGCAAGCTGGTGACTGTCGAAGAACTCGCGCCGCGCGGCTTGCGTCAGTTTGTCCCGGAGCTGGTGCGGCTGATCAGGCGTGAGCAGCCGACCCATGTGATTACCGCTTTTCCGGACATAGGAGTCTTGACCTGGCTTTCGCTCAGGCGGGCACGCAGTCAGGCGAAGTGGGTGCATACGGTCGACGGTTCCGACGCCGCGGCCAGTTTCGCTGTTGGGCCGATCGAGAGGCTACGGTTCCGGCTTCAACATCGCGCAGCCGGATTCGTATATCGACACGCTGATGCCGTGGTCGCGGTTTCGGAGGGATTGCGCGCGGAGATCGTGGGCGGCTATGCGCTCGATCCACGACGGGTTGCGATGCTTTACAACCCAGTCGTACCAGACATTGAGCTTGGGTGGCGCAGGGCATCGAGAAAGGATGATGGCGGTCCATGCCGGATCGCGGCTGTGGGCCGCTTGGCGCATGAAAAAGGTTTCGATGTCCTTGTACGGGCCATGGCGCGAGTGCAGGGGGCATGGCAGCTTGCCATCTGGGGTGAAGGCGCGGAGCGCTCTGCGCTCAGCAAACTTGTCGCCGAGCTTGGCCTGCAGGATCGAATCCAGCTTTGTGGCTATGCGTCGGATCCCTTCCGTGCAATGCGCGACGCCGACGTATTCGTGATGCCCTCAAGGCACGAGGGCTTTGGCAATGTCCTGATCGAAGCGCTTGCATGTCAGTGCCAGGTTGTTGCCGCCGATTGCCCCTACGGTCCCCGCGAAATCCTGCAGGATGGTCGCTTGGGCGAACTGGTCCCTGTCGAGGATGTGGATGGGTTGGCTGAGGCGATCAAGCGGGTCATGAGTGGGCAGCGCGAGGTTGCCCCCGAGCTGCTGTCGGAACGCGCGCGTGACTTCACGTCGTCGAAATCAGGCGATCAATGGGAGCAATTGTTGTGCCGGTTGGATGCTGCGCGACGGTAGTGGGCGGAGTCGGCGGGGCGAGGCGGCGCAACCACTGATCGGTTGATACGATTTGCAGGGCGATATCACTAAGCTCGCTGGGCTTCACACGGAACTTCTGTCGGCGTGCACAGCACATTCTGGAATGCTTCGAGGTTGCTTTCTGCAAGTGCCGTCAGGCGGCCGCCGTGGCGGATTGTCTGGAAGGTGTAACCCAGTCCCGAGAGGAACGCCAGGATGTCGCTGGCCTGATAACCGGCCGTCGTTGATGTGGTGTCCTGGATTTCCACGATGAGTACTGGCCTGAACCGTCGGAGCGCCCCCTCCGCGCCTTTCAGGCACGGCAACTCGGCACCTTCGATGTCGATCTTGACCAGGTCGATGCGGTCGATGGGGTGAGCGGCGAGCCAGATGTCCAGCGTAGTGATCGGGACGCGCTGCAGTTCAGGCGCACCTTTCGCCCCTCCAAACAAGCTGCCCAGCCCATGGTGCTCGTCATCCGGAATACCTTGTCCGCAGGACGCGTACACGGGGACATTGTCAGCGGGTATGTCCGAGAGGCCGGTACGCACGATAGTGATCTGGTCCAGGTGGTTGCGGGTTGCGTTTGCCTGAAGTTGGTCTGCAATGGCATCCACGGGTTCGAATGCGATGACGTGCCCGGTCTTGCCGACCCGTTTTGCCGCTGTCATCGAAATTTCACCGATGTTCGCCCCTACGTCGATCACGGTCATGCCCGGACGCAGCATGTGGTCGAAGAGCACAACCATCCTTCGGTTGTAATAGCCAGTCCAGAATATGCGGCGTTGCATGTGATCGGATAGGCTGAGGTCCAGGTCAAGGTTTCCGTCGAAATTGGTAACATGTGCCTTGCCATGAACGTGGCGGAAGCAGATCTGCAACATGAGCTGTGGCAGGTAGAAGCGCCCGCCGAGCGACAACATGCTCCCAAGGGCGCGAAGCCACAGCAATAGCTGCAGTTTCAGAGTCATCGCGGTAGTCGGAGAGTGGCTTTGGAAGGTCATGGACTTGTTACCAGGAGATCGGAATGTCGGCGGCGTAGATGCGCATGGCTGCGTGTCGCGATGACGTCGCGGCCAGCAATGATAGAGGGTCCGCAAAGGCGGCGTTCATTCTGTCCCACAGGAACGTCATGTGGCTACTCGGCGGAGGTAGCGCGATTACGCTTGGTGCTGCGCAAGGGTGTTGCTATCAAGGTTCCGCCTATCGCAGTCATCGACCATTCCGAGCACGCTAGCGCCAGCGCCATGCCTGCCACACCAAACTCGGTCGTGAGCGGAATAGCTACGATTACAAGCACTGCCACGCCCACGATTTCGAACCCGGCCCGTACCCATGGATGGCCCAGCGCCATCAGTACGCTGCCCACGGACATGCGCAAAGCCATTCCGGGCAGAGCCACGCATAACCAACGAACCGCGTGACTGAGATCGTGGTACTTCGTGCCAAAAATCCATTCGAACAGCGGCGCCAACAGCCACAGTACTACCGCGATGGCGAGACTGTAGGCGAGGGCAGCGCTGAAGGTCCACAGCAGCAAGTGGCGTGTGCGCTCGGGTTGCTCCTTGCCTTCGCGAAACAATCTGGGCAGTGCCGATTCCATCATGGCGCTGATCGGGAGGGTCGTGGCGGCGATGATGCGCGTGCCTACCGCATACAGGCCGGCGGCTGACAAAGGCAGCAACTTGGTGGCAAGTGTCTTGTCGAGTTCGCCCGGGCCGCTGGCGGTAATGCCCAGGACGGCATAACCGGCGTTGGCGCGCAGTTCACTGGATTCCGGCAAGCGCCATCTGCGCAGGGTTGGCCATCTGGATGGAAGCGTTTGCACCGCCAGCAGGAGTGCGAGTAGTGAGGCCGCAGGATAGGCGCAGCCATAGGCAAGCAACGAGTCCTTGGGGTGCGCGATGAATACGCCGGCAGCAACAGCGAGGCGCAGCATCATGGGCAGAGTCTTCAGTAGTTGCGAGCGCGCAATGCGGCCAAGTCCCTGGTGTTCGGAGACGGTGAGGCGGAACAATGCCTGCAGCCATATTTCGGTGATGCCGATGGCCAACAGGACCATTCCGGGTATTTCGGCGACACGCAGCACCAGCATGCAGATGGCGAGATAAATAACCAGTAGTGCGCCACCGCAAAGCAGCGTAGTCGGGATTGCATGGGCTAGCACCCGATCACGACGTGCTGGCTCCTTCGCCACTTCGCCAAGCAGAACGATATGAGTGCCGAAGGGCGAAAGCGTTCCAAGAAACACAGCAAGCGATGCGACGCCTGCGAAAGCGCCGAATTGGTGCGGCCCCAGCATTCGCGCAACGAGCAGCAACGTGCCCGCCTGCACCAGCGAGTACAGACCCAATATGAAGGTCGTGTGGATGGTGCCACGTGCTATGGGGCCTTTCATGGTGATCGGGGTGCCGGTATCTGGAGGGTGAAAAGCGTGCGAGGCTCTGCAAAGTGCTAGCGCGAGCGAAGGTCAGTACCAGCAATATCGCTATTTGAATTCAAGCTTTGGGAGGTCATTCAATGTGGGGCGGTCGCCGCATCGACTTGCTGGCGAAGTTCGCGGATGCTGTTGTCCAGGCGACCTCCGATATTGAGCTTCTGCAGTGCCTGAATTTGTTGCTTGGCGGCATCCTGCTGTTCCGAGGCAAGCAGCATGCGCGCCAGAGTGATGTGATAAGCCGGTTCGCTTGGCAGATCCTTTACGGCACCTTCGACCATCCGAAGCCCCAAGGCGTGGTTACCCAGTACGTTCCACGCATAGTCGCCGTAGGTGACCTGTAGCCGGGCGCTTGGCCTGGGGTGATCCAGCGCAGCCTCGAAGGCTTGCACCATGCGATCGGCGGGCAGGGGGCAGGCACCATCCCGGGCGCATTGCGTCAGCGCAGCCAATGAGCTTTCGTCCTGCACGCCGGGCTTCCGTGCCTTGAGCTTGGCGATCATGCTGTCCCACCACTGCGGCTTGAGCGGCCGGTCCATGCGCGAGTTCATGAAGATCAGCGCCTGCTGCGGCAGGATCGACGACTCGGGCAGGCTCGCGGCCTTCTCCAGCGGGGCATAGGCGAGCTGGGTGTACGGCGAGGCCGGATCGTAGTGCGAATAGATGATGTAGGTGCGGCCAAGTTCGTATTGGGCCCGAGGCGAATCGGGTGCCCGTGCAGCCAGTTCCTGAGCCAGCCGCAACGGGTCGCCCCAGGCGTAGGCGGTAGCCGCAGTCAGTCCGGTCCACCACAGCAGCAGGCCCGCCAGCAGCATGCGTCGGGGCTGCAGCCAGCGGTATCGATGCATGGAGGGTTGCACCGCCCAAGGTGGGATGGCCGCCAGCCAGGGCACTACGGCCAACAGCACGCCGAAGCTGGCGAAGTAGTTGCGGTGCTCGTAGACCAGCTCCAGCGCGATGATGGTGCCGGTCATCAAATGGCAGCCAAGGTACAGGGCAATCCCAAGCGCCACCAGCGGCTGCCGGCGGCGCAGCCAGAACACCAGCGCGATCAGCATGGCGATGCCGAGCAGGCCAATCAGCGTTGTCCATGGCGACAGTATGCCGGTCGAGATGCGGAACTGATCGTGGTAGAAGGACAGTGCGTGCGGCGTAGGCAGCAGCGTCCACACGATGTAATCGCAGACGATGCGCGCTTCGCTCAGCAGGCGGGTGCCCAGGGTGAAATCGCGCGTGGCCCAACTGGCGGAATTCAGCACGTTGGGCAGTAGCCAGATCAATCCCGCCAGCAATGGCAACGCCAACACCACCACAAACAATCCCGCGATCCGCCAGTCCCATTTCCCGTAGGAGCGCACCTTGTGCGCGACCACTACCTCATCCAACGAGTTGTCGCGCACAGGGTGCGCTCCTGCGAGTAACGATGCACGCTTGAAGCGAAACAGGATCGATTCGACCAGGAATGCATACAGCGGAAGCATCGCCGCCGTTTCCTTGGCCAGCAGGCCGATGACGGTGGATATGACGAGGCTGACAGCGCAGAGCCAGAAGCCCCTCCATCCGCGTCCTCCATGAGTGCGCAACATGCACCGCCGCCCCACCACGTAGCCAATCAGCCCCAGCAGCACGAACAGGTTCGCCATGCTCTCTTCGCGCTGCACCACGTACAGCACGGCGGTCAGGTTGATCGGCAACAGCATCCAGCCTGCCGCGATCAGTGCCGCGACGATACCCGTCCGTTGCTTGTCTCCCTCCCCTGTGTGCAGGGGAAGGTTGGGGTGGGAGACGGCCAACAGCAGCATTCTTGCGAGCAAAAACACCAGCACGCCGTTCAACAGGTGCACGGCCAGGTTGAACAGTTTCCAGCTCCAGGGATTCAGTTCGCTGGCCAAGTAGTTCGCGGCGAAGCTCAGCGAGGCGAGCGGCCGTTTGAAATCGCTGGCCGGCGAGGAAAGCGCGGCGCGCACCAGTGCAGGTACGCTGACTTCATGCGGTTGCACGCCGGGGTTGTCGACGATGTTGGGGTAGTCGTCGAACAGCCAGCTGCCGGAGAGGCCGGGCCAGTAAACGATGGCGGTCACGATCATCGCGATGATCGGCAGCCACAGGCCCGCACGGCGGCGAAAGTGAAACGGCATCATTCAGCGCAATCCATCGTCCCTTGCAATCCGTGCAGGGTAGCAAGGGTCTAGTGCGATTCCGACATGAGGCGCGATTTCAGGTCGCTGATCTGGCGATCATAGGTACCGGCTATGTTGAGTTGTTCGGCCATCGCGAGGCGCCGGGCCGCTTCGTCCCGCTGCCCCAGTGCGAGCGCCATCTGGGCCAGGTTGAGCTGGAAATACGGGTTCCGGGGCTCTTGCGCTGCCGCGGCCAGCGTAAGGCTGATGGCGCCATGCCGGTCGTGCACTACATTGAACAGGTACGCGCCGTAGTTGTTGAGGATCATCGCGCGAACGGAGCTGATGAAGTGGGGGTTTGCCATGGCCGCCTGCACCAGCTTCGACAGGTCGGTTGGCGTCAACGAAAGCTTTTGCTGGCTGGCGCTGACCAGCATGTCCAGGAATGGGCTGGCCTGCACGTAGTTCGGCGTGCGTTGCAGTCGGTCCGCCAGGTCGGCGATGAGGGATTCCGGTACCTTGCCCGTGCGTGCCTGGATCAGGATGAGATTCGTGATGGGGTAGATCTGGTGTGGGTCGAGTGCCGCGGAGCGTGCGAAGTATGGCAAGGCCAGCTGTTCGGCCTCGGCTCGCGTGCCTTTCATCGCGCCATCGATGATGATCGCGCGGCCTGCTTCGTACTGTGCTCGTGAGGAGTCAGGATGGTGCTGCACTTCGATCAGTGCCTGGTCCAGGGCGCTCCCTCCCCAGCTGGCCGCGCGGATCGCGGTCAAACCGGCTACACCCAGCAACAGCGCTACAGAACTCATGCCCAGTGTGCGTGCGGACCACCGCCGTGGAATCCATGGTGTCAGCGCACATGCCGCACCCAGCAGCAAACCACTCATCGGCAGGTAGTTGCGATGCTCGAAAACCAGTTCCAGCGGCAGAATCGTCGACTCCATCGTGTGGCCGATGAGGAACCAGGCCACGGCGAAAGCCAAGCCGGGGCTGCGTCGGCGCCACTTCCAAGCCGCCGCGACCAAGGCAACCAGGAACACCAGCGACAATGCGGTCGTCCAGGGTGCGAGCAGGCCCGTGGAGGTCGCGATGTCGTCGTGGAACAAGCCCATCCATGCCGGCACCGGCACGAAAATCCACAGCAGGTAGTCACACAGGATGCGGGCCTCGGTGAGCAGCCGCTGATACAGCGTGAAATCACGGACGGCATAACTGGCCGGCAACCAGTGCGGGTGCAGCGCCAGATAGCCCAGGAACAGCGCGATCGGCAGCGCGACAGTCAGGCCGAAAAAAGCCTTCAGTCCGCGGGTCTGACCGTGCTCCGATGCGGCAAACCGATAGCACGTCGCTTCGATCACCAACGCAAAGGCAGTGATCAGCGCGCCGTTTTCCTTGCTGAGCACGGCCAACAGGCCGAAGCCGATCACGCCGCTCATGGCCAGACGCAACCCCGGCTCCCCACGCAGCATGCGTTCGCGCCCTGCCGTGTAGCAGAGCAGGCCGGCCAGCGTGAACAGTACCGCCAGCTCGTTCATGCGCTGCACGACGTAAAGCACGCCGCTCACGTTCAGCGGGTGCAGCAGCCAAAGGCCGGTGGCCAGCAGCGCGACGCCCTTGGGGGTAACACCAGGTTGGCGCGAGCCGCTGCCCAGCAGATGTGCGGCCAGGCGGTAGCCGATCGCGTAGATCAGGACGCCGTTCAGCAGGTGGATCAGCAGATTGACGAGTTTGAACGCCAGCGGGCTCATGCCGAACCAAGCCGCATTCAGGCCGAACGACAGCATGCTGAGCGGGCGACGCAGTGCGCTGGTGTCAGATGACAAGGCGATCGCCAGCCAGTCCGCCGGTGCGTGGCCGATCGCCAGCAGCGCCGGGTTGTTGACGATGTTCGGGTAGTCGTCGAACTGGAAGCCGCCGGACAGGCCGGCGAGGTAGGCCAGCACACACAGCATGGCGAGTGCCGGCAGCATCCAGACGGATCGGGCCGGGCGGGTGTACGTATCGTGCATGGCATGACTCGCGGCAAGTGGCTCGATGGCTAGTCTGTCTGTGCTGGCGACGGAAAAAAAGACGCCGCCCGAGGGCGGCGTCGCTGTCAGCTAGGTTGCAGCTTAGCGGCAGGTGGCCGGCAGGTACTTCGAATCGATGGTGGTGTTGGTCACGCAGGACCAAAGCAGCGGCTGATCGGCGGCCTTGATGGTCGGCGTCAAGTAGAGGAACTTGCCGGCGGCGGTCGACAAGCCCGGGTCGGCCGACGCAGTGACCTTGATCACGCCGCCAGCGCCAACATCCAAGCTCGCCACATACTGGGTGGCCTGCGTGCTGCAGCCGGAGCTGGTCAGGTTGGTGGGCAGTGAACCATTGGACTGGTAGTACTCGGCGACCGAGGTCTTGCAGGCATCGGCGGCCACGATCAGCTCCGACACCTTGGAGCGGACGGTGTAGTTCTGGTACGCCGGCAGCGCGATCGCCGCCAAGATCGCGATGATCGCCACGACGAGCATCAGCTCGATCAGGGTAAAGCCTTTCTGCATGCTCTTCATGGTGGTTCCTCTGTTGGCTAGCTAGCTGTTGTGGCCCCCTGGGTTCCGGCCCCGATACCCCCTAGGCGGGATCGAACCCCAACACGACATGGTCAGGAACGACCAGGAAGCTGGCGGAATCGAAGCATCTAACATGCCACGACCACCGCGGACATATTGCCTCATGTCGCGGTACTTGTGTGTTGTGCATGCGGTCACGAAAGCCCGCCACCGGTAGTGGAGAGGCTTGATTCCGTGCGCCTGGTGGCATTCGCGGTGTATCGCGAAGCGTGGTCATTTGGGGCAGCAAGTGACGCAAATTGTCAGCTTGCGGCCGATTGGGCTGATGCGGGCCGTTCGGCATGGGACGGAGGGCGACCTCGCCTGGTGTGCTCCTCAAGCTGCTTCGAGGTGACCTTCAACGGTCCTTGGCTTGCGCCGTTCCCTTCGTGTGCTTACCTTGCCCCTCTGACATCACCTTGGGGAATGACCATGAAGAAGGCCCTGACGGCCGCGCTGCTGCTGGCGCTGGCGGCCTCGCCCGCGCTGGCGGCAGACACCGACACCGTGGCACCTATCGATACCGCGATCACCGTGGACCACGCGCCGCATCCGTTCAACGTGCGCGACTTGGTGATGATGCAGCGGGTTTCCGATCCGCAGCTGTCGCCGGACGGGCGCTATGCGGCGTTCGGCGTGCGCAGCACGGACTACGCGGCGAACAAGGGCGTCAACGCGATCGAGGTGCTGGACCTGTCGCGCGGCGGTGAGCCGGTGACGGTGGTGGCGAAGGGCGCTTCCGCGCCGCGCTGGGCGCCCGACGGCAAGAGCCTGTACTACGTGGCGCCGGCCGATGGCGTGGCGCAGTTGTGGCGGCTGGATTTCGCGGCGGGCAAGGGCGGGCTGGATCTCGCTGGCCACGCGGCGCCGGTGCAGGTGAGCCACGGCGTGCTGGATATCCAGGACTACAAGCTGTCGCCGGACGGCAAGAGCGTGCTGCT
>Ga0134128_10005505_pt1 | contig 15345 bp, 14 predicted proteins | sample KB31754_FD_96462 | JGI IMG/M metagenome (GOLD analysis project Ga0134128, IMG submission 96462) | Terrestrial soil microbial communities with excess Nitrogen fertilizer from Kellogg Biological Station, Michigan, USA - KB3-175-4 | ecosystem: Environmental > Terrestrial > Soil > Unclassified ... | reverse complement strand
GGCCAAGGGCCTGGAGTTTCCGATCGTGTTCCTGGTCGGCATGGAGGAAGGCCTGTTCCCCAGCCAGCGCTCGGTCGACGACGAAGGAAGGCTGGAAGAAGAACGCCGACTCGCCTACGTCGGGATCACCCGTGCCCGCGAACGACTCGTCGTCAGCCATGCCGAATCGCGCCGCATGCACGGCACCGAGATGCTGGCACGGCCCTCGCGCTTCCTCGGCGAGATGCCAGCCGAAATGATCGACGAGGTACGCCCGCGCGTGCACGTCACTCGGCCGATGTATGCCGGCCGTGCGCGCGAGACTTCACCACCGCTGGAAGAGACGCTGCCGGTAAAGCTCGGCCAGCGCGTCAGCCATCCCAACTTCGGCGAGGGCGTGGTGCTCAGCGCCGAGGGCAGCGGCGCGCACACGCGACTGCAGGTGAACTTCGAAGGCCTGGGCAGCAAGTGGCTGGTCGCGGCATATGCGAATCTGACCGCGCTTTGAGGATGACTTCGGCGGCGACCGGAAAGCGGGTTGCCATGGCGCTTGAACCGGAACCGCCCGGACGGGGCATGCGCCGGCGATGATGGCGGGTTGCAGGCGGTGGGTGCGAAAGCAACGCATCGCTCACCCTGGCCGTGACCGCGACCCGCAAAGAACGACGACCCGCCCTTCCATCCAGCGCGATGCAAATCCCGCCATCGCATGTCAATATCGGCAGCGGCCGGCAGTTGTCAGCATTCGCAGGGGATACTCAGGTGGCGGCCGCGAATCCAGGGAAAACTATGTACAGCTTGCATGGAGTGGCTCGCCGGATTGGCGGCAACGGGAAGAGCATCCCTTGGCGGATTCTGCTGTTCGGCATCGGTCTGGGTGGCCTGGCCGTCGCACACGCGGCCACGCTCGATCCCGCCATGCTGCCGAAGATCGAGGCGGCCACCTTCGAGGTGGTGCAAGCCAAGCCCCTCACCGATCCGCTCACCTACGAAAAACCGCTGCCGCTCGAACTGCTGCCGTACCAGGAGCGCACCGACAAGTACTACTCGATCGGCACCGCCTTCGCCATCGGCAACAACCGCTACGTCACCGCCGGCCACGTGCTTCTGGCCGGCGTCGGCAGCCTGTGGGGCGCCCCGGAGTTGCGCGATTCCAAAGGCCATGTCTATGCGATCGACAAGGTCGAGAAATTCTCGCTGCGCAAGGACTTCGTGGTCTTCTCGCTGGCTTCGCCACCGGCCGAAGATGCGCTGAAGCCGGACACCCGACCGGCCTTGAACCAGGTGGTGTATTCCGTCGGCAATGCACTGGGCACCGGGATCGTGATCCGCGACGGCCTGTACACATCCGACACGCCCGAGCAGCAGGATGGCAGCTGGAAGTGGATGCGTTTCTCGGCCGCCGCATCGCCCGGCAACAGCGGCGGGCCATTGCTGGACGCCACCGGCAAGCTCATCGGCGTGGTGTTGATGAAGTCGGCGAACGAGAATCTCAACTACGCACTGCCGATCGGCCAGGTGCTGGACGCGCCTGATCATCAGGCCATCATCGATACGCGCTCGTCCTATCAGCTCGATATCTTCGATGCGCGCCAGAACGGCCTGTTCAAGGCGCAGTTCAGCCTGCCGATGACGCTCGGGGATTTCTATCGCAACCTGCAGGACCGCACCGACGCCAACTCGGAGGCCGAGCTGAAGGCACTGCTCGCCAAGGAATCGGCCAACCTGTTCCCCAACGGCGAAGGTTCATCGCGGCTGCTGTTCCAGCAGACCCAACTGGATGGCTTTCCCACGCTGATCGTGCGTGGCAGCAACGGCGAATGGGAGCGCGCCGGCAACAGTTCGCAACACTACTCGCTCAGCGGCAATGGTTACGTCGACGTCGGCGCGGCGGGTCGCAACGGCCTGGTGCACCTGCGGCGGCCTGACGACATGGACGCCGCCAAGTTTTATGGCGACGCCAAGACCCGCATGGACCTGCTGGCCAGCACCGGCATGTTCCAGCGCGCCGTCGCCAGCGAGAAAATCAAGATCACGTCGCTCGGCAAACCGATCCTCGACACGGTGCACACTGACCGTTGGCAACGTCCGTGGCGCGTCGAGGTCTGGGCACTGCCTTACGCGAACGGATTCGGCGTGGTGTATTCGCTTCCCGTACCCGATGGCAGCGTGATGCTGAGCCGGATGACGCAGCCGGCGAACCTGCACGACACCAGGCTGGACATGGACCAGCTCAGCAGCTTCATCTACGTGACCTACGAAGGCACCCTGAAGCAGTGGACCAGCTACCTGAGGGACTCCACGCTGCAGCCGGCTGCATTCAAGAACATCCATCTCGACTTCGACTACGGCCACCGTTTCGGCTATGCATCGCCACGGGTGTCCTTCGCCTATGGCCCCGACGTGCAGACGATCTCCCCGGACAGCCTGCTGTGGCTCGGTTTCAGGTTTTTCATGGATGGCGGCAAGGCGGTCTGGGACGTGGGCGATATCGACGTCTGGAAGGATTCGACTTCCGACAACCACGACAGCGTCAACATCCAGCGTTTCATGCCACCCCCACCCGGCCTGGACAAGGACATGAGCAGCCGCTGGCAGCAACTGACGCAGCGCCAGTTTCCCTACAACGCCGTGGCACGGCCCGACGGTGACCTGATGAAGATCGACGCCGTCAGCGCACCGGCCAGCGTGGACGGCAAATCACCTGCTGTCCTGTACACCGCGTACTACGGCATCGCGGGCGCACCCTCGCAAGCCGAGATGAAGCGCAAGCTGGACCTGCTGATGAAAAACCTGCGGGTCATGGAGCACTGACGAGCCTTTCAATACCGCGCCGATTCGCCGATACGCCACAAGCGCCGCTGCCGCAACCCCGGCGGCGCCGACGGAACGATTACTCGCGCAGCCGCGGCACGCCGTGCCTGTCGCGCTCCTCGATCGCGATCGGCTGCGTATCGGGTTGCCCGGACTGGGCACGCTGCGCCAGCGGCACAACCGCCTCGCCGCGGCCGAGTGCCAGTGCGTTGCGATAGCAGCGCTGCGCCTGCGCCGCGTCACCCTGCCCGGCGAATGCATCGCCGAGCGCTTCCCAGGCGGCCGGACTTGGCGCAAGCGCCAGCGAACGCTGCAGGTACTGATGGGCCTTGACCCACAGGTTCAGCCGCACGCACATGCGGCCAAGGGTGAGCAGCAGGCTGGCGTCGTTGGGATGGGCGTCGAGCCAGCCTTCGGCGCGACGCAATCGCGCCTCGACATCGTCGCCGGCCAGGCTGCCGTAGGTTTCGATCAGGCGGGGCGACCACTCGCGGCGCAGCGCGGACTCCAATTCGTCCATCGCCGGCAGGAGCAGCCCGAACGACGATGCGCGGCGCGCGTAGGCTTCGACCACGGCGGGAATGCGCCGCTGTGTCCGCGGCAACTGCGACCACAGCGTATTCAGGGCGGCGCCATCCGGTGCGGCACCGAGGGTCGCGGCCAGAACTTCTGCCTCCAGCGCCGCGTAAGCGCGCGCGCCCAGCGCACCGCTCTTGTGCAGCGGTTCGAGCGCCGCGCGCGCGCGACGCAGATCGCCACTTTCCAGCGCCGCCCGGGCCAGCTCGCGCCAGCCGCCGGGCGTCAGCGTGCCCTTGTCGGATTCCGGTGCCAGCAGGGCCAGCGCCCCGGTTGGCTTGCCTTCGCGCCGCAACAATCGGGCGCGCAGTACGCGCGCGGCCTGCGGCGCTGCCTGCGCGGCCTGGTTCAGCGACTCCAGCGCGCGGCCATGTTCGCCGCGGCGCGACGCGGCCTCGGCTGAAGCAAGCAGGGCCGGCCCGCGCAGGCTCGCCAGCTGCGCCGCGCGATTGAGGTCGCGTTCGGCGTCGCCGTGGCGACCTTCGATCAGGGCAACCAGGCCTTCGCCCAGACGCTGCTGGCTGAGTCGCCGATGCCGCCGCGAGAGTGCCCCGAACGGCCAGCGCAGCAATCGCCACAGCAGGCCGAGCAAGGCCCACGCCAGCAACAGGATCACCACCGCGGCGACGACTGTGGTCTCCACCCGCCAGCCGCGCATGCGCAGCAGCACATAGCCCGGATCTTCCGCCACCCAGTGCCAGCCGAACGCCGCCAGCGCCGCCACGATCACCAGCAACAGCACCCAGCGCCACAGCCTCATGAGCGGGCTCCGCCCGGGTGAGGGATCTTGCCGGAGGGAAGCGCTGTCGAGCCCGCGGTCGCCGGGGCGAGCGCATGCACGGCGCGCAGGTTGCGCAGCTCGGTCAAGGCGGCGCCCAGTTGTACCGGCGCCCTGGCCGGCAAGCGGTTTTCAAGTTGTTTCAACGTGTCGCGCGCCTGTTGCACGGCGGGCGCGCTGTCGTCGAACCGGCTGGCCAGGCCGACATTCACCCGCTGCAGTGCCGCGGCGTAGCCTTCGCTGTCGTGCGCCAGCAAGGCCGCTTGCGCCTGCGCCAGATCCAGCGCGGCCAGCTCGCGGGCGAAGCGCGCATCGGCCACCGCCAACGGCGCTCCATTGTCGCGCTGCACGGTGACCACGCTGGCCAGCGCGTGGCGAATGCGCGACCACGCATCCTCGGCCTGCCCGGCCGCGGGAACGTCGAGGGGCTTCAGCGGCAGGCCATCCATCGCGCCGCGCAGGGTCTGCAGTTGCTGCAGCGCGCTGGCCTGGCTGGCCGGCTGGCTTTTCAACAGCGCCTCGCGTTCGGCCTGGACGCTCTGGCGCACCCCGCTGAATGCGCCATCATTCACCGCGGCGAGGGTCTGGTCCGCCAGCGCGTACGCCGCAGCCGCCGCCTGCGCATCATGGAACAGCGCGTAGCGTTCAGCGCCCATGCGCAGCAGCGAGTCGGTCTCGTCCAGCAGCATGGCGTCGTGCCCGGACAGGCTCTTTTCGGCCAGTCTCGCCACGGCATCTTCCAGATTGCGCGTGCGCTCGGCCTGGCCGAGCAATTCTTCGCGCAGCGAGCGGTTGACCGCCGCCGCATCGTCCAGTCGCTGGTCGAGGCTGGCACGCTGGTCGCTGAGCCCGCCCAGTCGAGTGACCAGCGTATCCACGCGCTGTTGCAGGCTGGCCATGCCCTTGCTGTCGGCGGCGCTGCCGCGCTGCAACTGCCACTGTTGCCAGGCCACGTAGCCTGCGGCCACCAGCGCCAGCAGTGCCAGCAGCAAGGCCAGCGCCAGACTGCCACCACCGCGCGGCCGCGGGCCGGGGCGACTGGTGGCGGGCCGCGCCGGATGGAACGGCAGCGAATCGACTGCCACGGGGTCAGGGCGCGCACCCGGGGGTGCGTCTGGCGTTTTCGGTTTGTCGGCGGGCTGATCTGGATCGTTCATGGCCGCATGCTAGCAGGCCATACGCCTGCGTTCGTAGCAACGGCACGTGAAAATCGGGGCTCAGCGCGCTGCGGCAGCCAGCAAGTCGTCGGCCAGTGCCGAGGAGGCGCGTTCGATCCGCGCAAAGCCGGCGTTGCACGCCGCCACGGCCATGCGCTCGCTGCTCACCACGGCGGTGGCCGCCTGCAGCCGCGCCAGTGCCGGCGATGGCAGCAGCCGGCACAGGTTCTGCAGCGCGTCGTTGCTGGACAGCAGCACCCGCGCGGAACCGGGCAAATCCAGCAGCACCTGGACGTGGCGCTGGTCGAGCCGCGGTGGCACGCGCCGATATACCTGCACTTCGCGCAAGCATGCACCACGCGCAGCCAACTGACCGCGAAGAACACCACGGCCTGCAGGCGCACCCACCAGGGTCACGCGGCGATCACGCAGGTCGCGCAGCAGCGGGAGATCGAGCAGGCCCTCGCTGTCCTGCCGGTCCGGTACCCGCGGATCCTGCACACCCTGACGGCGCAAGGCGCGCGCGGTTCCCTGCCCCACCGCCAGCACGACCGCACGGGTATGCAGCGGCGTGATCGCCGCTGCATGGCGCACCGCGGCGGGGCTGGTGAAAATCACCAGTTCGTCGGCCAGGGCTTCGCGCAGTGCGGCCCGTACCGCGGCGACATCATCAGGCCCGCGCAGGGCCAATCCGGGCAGCAGCACGGGCGTGCCGCCAAGCGCGCGCACCCGCCGCGCCAGCGCGCCCGCGGTACCCACCGGGCGCGTGATGACGAGCACGCGCCCGTGCAAGTCACCATCGCGCAGGGATGAATTCAGTTGCATCCGCCTACCACGTTCGCCGATCCGGCATGGCTCAAGTGTAGCGGTGGCCCTACACTGCGGGGTCTTTCCAGCCCCATCGAGCCACGTGAGCACAATCGACGACAACACCAAGGCCAGTGACCAGGCGCAACGACTGATCCGCTTCATCCGCGACGAAATTCCGCTGGCCAGGGCGATGGACCTGCAACTGGGCGACCATGACCTGGACACGCTGAGCCTGCATGCGCCGCTGGCACCGAACGTCAACGACAAGGGCTGCGCCTTCGGCGGCAGCCTGGTCAGCCTGATGACGCTGAGCGGCTGGGCCCTGGTCGAACTGGCGTTGCGACGACAGCAGCTGGATTGCGACGTGTTCGTGGCCGAATCCGGCGTGCGCTACCTGGCACCGCTATGGCGGGATTTTCGCGCCGAGGCGCGACTCGCCGACGAGGCCGACTGGAGCACCTTCTTCGATACCCTGGCCGCGCGCGGCCGCGCCAGGATCAGCGTCGATTGCGTGGTACCCGGCGAGGATGGCCAGCCCGCCGCAACCCTGGCCGCGCGTTTCGTGGCCAAGCGCCGCGAGCGGACCCCGCCTGCATGAATGAGGCAGAATGGCGCGGTACCCGTCGAGGAGGAACGCCCATGCGCCGCATCCCGAGCATCCTGCTGATGCTGTCCATCCTGCTGCTGGCCGCTTGTGCCACGCAAGATCGGAGCCAGTCGCTCACCACCACGCTGTCTGCCTACGGCGGAGTACTGCGCTGGGGCGATTTCGCCAGCGCGGCGCAATTCATCGAGCCGGAGGTACGCGCCAAGCATCCGCTCACCGAGCTGGATCTGGCACGCTACAAACAGGTGCGGGTCACCGAATACAACGACGATGCCGGTCCCGTGCCGATCAGCCCCACCGAAGTGCAGCAGACCGTGCGGATCAGCCTGGTGAACATCCACACCCAGGCCGAACGCAGCGTCATCGACCACCAGACCTGGCATTACGACGAAAAGGCCAAGCATTGGTGGCTGACCAGCGGACTGCCGGACATCACCCGCGAGTGACGACTCGAACGTTGGCCGCCTGATGGCCTTGCCCAACCCGTATAATCATCGGTTTACCCGAATCGACGCGCCCGGCGCGCCAAGTGGACCCAGATGAACGATTTCCTGCACAAGCTGCCGCAATTCGTCGGCAACCATGTCGCCTTGTCGGCGCTGTTCGTGATCCTGCTGGTGGCCCTGATCGTCATCCAGGCCCAGGTGCTGTTCAGCAAGATCAAGGAACTGAGCCCCGCCGGGCTGACCGCGCTGATCAACCGGGACAGCCCGCTGCTGATCGACCTGTCCGCGCTGGCCGACTTCGAGAAGATGCACGTGCCCGGGGCGAAGCATGTGGCGATGAGCCAGTTCGACCCGGAGAAGAAGGAGCTGGCCCAGGCGAAATCGCTGCCGGTGGTGGTGATGGACAAGGATGGTCGCGGCAACTCGGCCAAGGCCGCGCAACGCCTGCTCAACGCCGGCTTCGAGAAGGTCCACACGCTTGGCGGCGGTGTGCTGGCGTGGCATGCGGCGCAGCTACCGGTTGCCAAGGGCAACAAGTAGCGGGAGTGAGTGGAGAGGAGTGAGAAGTGAGAGTAGGCATGCACAGCGCCACTCTTTTCTCACTCCTCACCCTATTTTCTCCGACTTCTCTAGTAGTCGTGGATGCCGGCGCGGCCGGCGATGATCTCGGCCAGCACGTCCGGCGCGTATTCGAACGAGTCGTAGTACAGGCGATCCTCCGGCAAGCCGGCATCGATAAACGCCTGGCGCCCGGCGTCAACCATCGCCGGCGGCCCGCTCATGTACACATCATGCCCGGACAGGTCCGGGTGATCGGCCAGCACCGCCTCGTGCACCAGCCCGATGCGCAGGCCTGCGGCCTGTTCCGGATCCGACACGACGGCATGGAACCGCAGGTGCGGCAACCCGCGTACCCATTGTTCGGCCAATTCACGCAGGTAGAAGTCCGACGCACTGCGGGCACCCCAGTACAGATCGATCCGGCGTCGCGTTCCCAGCGCAATGAAATGCTCCACGATCGCCTTGATCGGCGCAAAGCCGGTACCGCCGGCCATGAAGATCATCGGCCGCTCCGAATCCTCGCGCGGCACGAAAGTACCCAGCGGCCCCTCCACGCGCAGGCGATCGCCAATCGCCAACTGCTCGTTGACCCACGAGGTGAAACCGCCGCCGTCAACGTGCCGCAGGTGCAGCTCGATCGCGCCATCCGGCTGCGGGCCGTTGGCGATCGAATACGGGCGCCGCTTGCCGTCTCCCAGCAGCACGTCCAGATACTGGCCCGGCAGGCGTTTGAGTGGTGCGTGGCCATCGTCCGGCAGCAGGCGCAAGCCGATCACGTCGCGCGCCAAGCGCCATTTGTAGTCCACCAGCACGCTCAGCTGGCGCCGTGCGACATCTTCCACCGATGCCACCTCGCGTGCTTCCAGCAGCAGGTCGCTGGCAGGCACCGCCTGGCAAAGCAGGACGGCGTGGTGCGCCACCGCGCTGGCATCCAGGCCCAGCGGCGGGTTGCGCGGATATTCGCAGCGCCCCTTCAGCAGGATCGCCTTGCAGCTGCCGCAAACCCCGGAGCGGCACGAATAGGGCAACGCCACGCCCGCCCGTTGGGCCGCCTCCAGCACCGTTTCGCCCGGCGTCACCGGAAACTGGCGACCCGAGAATTTCAAGGTGACCTTGTACACGTGGGGTTGCCCTGTCTGCTCCTGCGCAGGCGTCATCGACGTGCCCTCCCGCCTGTCGCGGATGCCCCGAAAAGCCCGGCCCTCCCCTTGCGGACAAGCCATGTGCCGAGGCTCGTGAATCGACCCGATCCATCGCCCAACCCGACACCGCTTGCCGAAACGTCGCCCGGCACGCCTGCAGGCTAAGACGCGCATCATGCCAATGCAACCAGCGACGCGTCACATGTCCAGTCCATTCCGGCACAAGCATTGTCCAGCCACCGCCCGCGTTCGACAATGCACCTTTGCCCCGCAGGACAATCCCATGAGCATCTGGAAACAGGATCCCGACCTCGCCCGCATCAACGGGTGGAGCGCCAACACCATGATGGAGACGCTGGGCATCCGCATCACCGCCTTTGGCGACGACTGGCTGCAGGGCACCATGCCGGTCGACCATCGCACGCATCAGCCGTACGGCCTGCTGCACGGCGGCGCCTCGGTGGCGCTGGCCGAAACGCTGGGCAGCACGGCGGCGATGCTGACGCTCGACCCGGACAAGGAGTTGGCGGTCGGACTGGACATCAACGCGAACCACGTCCGCGGCGTGCGCAACGGCACCGTCACCGGCATCGCGCGGATGTTGCACCTGGGCCGAACCACCCAGGTGTGGGAGATCCGCATCGAGGACGACAACGGCGCACTGGCATGCATTTCGCGCATCACCATGGCGGTGGTGCCCGCGCGCGTCGTGGGCCCGCGCTGATGCTGCTTTCGTGCGAGCACCGGCCCCTCTCCTGCCCGAAAAAGGGATTTCCTCTGGTCACAATCCTCTCCCCGACGGGGAGAGGAGGCGAACGCAAAGAACGCGCTATCTCATGATAGCGGGCACGCCCTATGCCAGTCTCACCCCCGACCTGGTGCTCGATGCGGTCAGTGCCTGCGGATTGTGGCCGGATGGGCGTCTGCTGGCGTTGAACAGTTACGAGAACCGGGTGTGGCAAGTCGGACTGGAGGACGCCGCGCCGGTGATCGCGAAGTTCTACCGCCCTGGCCGCTGGACCGACGCGGCCATCATCGAGGAACACCATTTCGCGCGGGAGCTGGCGGACGCCGAGCTGCCGGTGGTGGCGCCGCTGGCATTCGAAGGCCGCACGCTGCTGCTCCACCAAGGTTTCCGTTACGCCCTGTCCGCGCGTCGCGGCGGGCGCGCGCCGGAGCTGGAGGCAAGCGACCAGCTGCAATGGCTGGGTCGCCTGATCGCACGCATGCATGTGGTCGGCGCACGCGCGCCGTTTGCCCATCGCGGCCGACTCGATCAGGCGACCATGGTCGGACAACCGATGCAGGCGGTGCTCGACTCTTCGCTGCTGCCGCTGTCGCTGCACGCCAACTATCGCGCTGCCGCGACGAGACTGGATGGCGCCATCGGCGCACGACTGGTCGCCGTCGGCTCGGTGCGGCAACTTCGCCTGCACGGCGACTGCCACCCCGGCAACGTGCTGTGGACCGAGGCCGGCCCGCACTTCGTCGACCTGGACGATGCCCGCAGCGGACCGGCCGCGCAGGATCTGTGGATGCTGGCCAACGACGAGCGCGCACTCGCTGCCCTGCTCGAAGGCTACCGCCAGTTCCGCGATTTCGACGACGGCGAACTGGCGCTGATTCCGGTTCTCCGCGCCATGCGCCAGCTGCACTATGCCGGGTGGATCGCAGCGCGCTGGCACGACCCGGCCTTTCCCGCCGCCTTCCCTTTTGCGGCCGAGTCGCGCTGGTGGGAGCAGCACGTGGCCGACCTGCACGAACTGTCCGACGAGCTGGAATAGCGCATCCGCGTACCCCGCAGACGAACCAGCGAAAACCGAACACCACGCCCACTACAATCGCGCCCCATCCCCGGAGTCCTGCATGCGTACCATCCTGTTCCGCCTGATCGGCATACTCGAAGTGGCCGGCGGCCTGTACGGCGTCGCCGCGATGCTGCGTCGCCTGCTGCCGCTGGGTTCGACCCACGACAGCGTGATCGCGCTGATCGGTCTGGCGTTGTTCGGCTTCGTGCTGGCTGCCGGAGTGCAGCTGATCGATGGCAGTGACCGCGGCATCCGCATGTCGCTGTGGGCGCAACTGCTGCAGGTGCCGCTGATCGCCACGCCGGTGTTCAGCTATGCGCTGCACAGCGGCGCCTTCGTCGACGTCTTCGCCACCCTGCACAACGCGCCACGGCTGGGCATCGACTGGCGCCTCGGCAGCCAGGGCTTCGTGCTGGCGGTGGCCGGCCCGTCGGTATCGCGGCTTGGCATCAACCTGCTGGCGCTGTTGTCGTGGCTGGCGCTCAGGTTTCGCTGATCCCCTGACACCATCGCTCGAGCTGGCACATGCCGCCGGGATGCATGCGTCAGCCGCTATCATGCACGGATGAATAGCCCTGTTGCCGCCTCCGTCATTCGCCTGAAATCCGATCGCAGTCCCGGCCATCCATGGGTCTGGTCGGCGCAGGTCCACAAGCCGGAATCGAAATTGCCGCCGGGCAGCGTGGTCGAGGTGCAGGATGCCAAGGGCCGCTTCGTCGGCCGCGCGTTCTGGAACGGCCATGCGCGCATTGCGCTGCGCCTGCTCGACACGCGCCCGGATGCCGCCATCGACGCCGAATGGATCGACGCACGCATCGCCCGTGCGGTGCGGCTGCGCCGCGACTGGCTGCAGCTCAACCGGGCCAGCGATGCCTGGCGCGTGGTGCACAGCGAGGGTGACGACCTGTCCGGCCTGATCGTGGATCGCTACGCCGACGTCCTCGTCATCGAATATTTCGCCGCCGGCATGTGGAAGTTCCGCGAGGCGATCCACGCCGCGCTGCTGACGCATTTCCCCGGCGCGCAGCTGTACTGGTTTGCCGAGTCGCACGTGCAGAAGCAGGAATCGTTCGACGTGCGCAGCCCCGACGTGCCGACGCCGTTCGAGGTGCACGAGCACGGCCTGCGCTTCCATGCGGCACCGGGCTCGGGCCACAAGACCGGATTCTTCGCCGACCAGCGCGACAACCGCAAGCGCTTCGCCGAACTGGCCAAGGGCCGCCGCGTACTCGACCTGTGCTGCAACGCCGGCGGCTTTGCGGTGCACGCGATGGCCGCCGGCGCACGCGAGGCGGTCGGCGTGGATCTGGATGCGGGCATCCTCGAAGTCGCCCGTGCCAACGCGGAAGCCAACAACGTCGCGGTGACGTTCGAGCAGTCCGATATCTTCGACTGGGTGCGCGCGGCAGTGGCGCGCGGCGAACGCTACGACGCCGTGGTCCTCGACCCGGCCAAACTTACCCGCGACCGCAGCAAGGTGATGGACGCGCTGAAGAAATACTTCGCGATGAACCGCATGGCGCTGGATATCATCCCGCCCGGCGGCCTGTTGCTGACCTGTTCGTGCACCGGCCTGGTCGGCGAAGGTGAGTTCCTGGAGATGCTGCGCCGGGTGGCACTCAACGCAGGCCGCGAGATCCAGGTGCTGGAAGTGCGCGGCGCCGGTGCGGATCATCCATTCCGTACCGACGTGCCGGAAGGACGCTACCTGAAGGCAGTGTTCTGCCGGGTGGATTGACGCCGCCGGGCGTTTGCCATCACGCGTTGCGGGGCAATCGGCCGCGCAGCGATGTCGCATCAAACGGACCCGGTTGCGCGATCAATTCGCGAGCGGCGTCGACCTGGTCCCACGTGTTCCACAGCAGCACGCCGCGCACACGGCCGCCGTCGAGGTAATACACCACGCCTTCGCGGTTCGGTTCGCGCCAGTCCTCGATCACCTGCAATCGGGTATCGAGCAGGCCGACCGCTTCGTAGCCGAGGTCGAACAGGTCGGAATAGAAGAACGGTTGCGCGGTGTACCGCTCCTCGACACCGGCCATCACGCGACCGGCGAGCCGGCCCATGCCGAGCGCGGCGTCCTCATGCTCCACGCGCATGCGCCGATCCAGCGCCACGCTGTGGAAATTCGCGACGTCGCCGGCAGCCCAGATATCCGGATCGCTGCTGCGCAATTGCGCGTCCACCACGATGCCGTTGTCGACGTTGAGCCCGGCCTGCTCGGCCAGCGCGGTATTCGGCGTCACGCCGAGACCGGCCACCACCGCCTCCACCCGCAACACCTCGCCATCGGACAAGGCCAGTTCCACACCACCGTCGGTCGCGCCGCCGCCGGTCACCGTGATGCCGCCGCGCACATCCACGCCGCGGCTGCGGTAGTAGTCGTCGAGGTAGCCGGTCAGCCCTGTCGGATATCGCCCGGCACCGATCGCCGGGCCGGGAAACAGCATCGTCACCTTGCAGCCGGCGCTGCTCAATGACGCGGCCAGCTCGCTGCCGATGAAGCCGCCACCGACCACCGCGACATAGGCGCCGGGCTGGGCGTAGCGGCGCAGCGCCTGGTAATCGTCCAGCGTGCGGAAATGGATCAGCCGTTCGCCGCCGTCGAACGGCAGCCGCCGCGGCGTCGCCCCGGTGGCCAGCAGCAGGCGGCGGTAGCGGTAGCTGTCGCCGTGATCATCGCGTGCCGCATGACCAGCGCGATCCAGCGATTCGATGCGGCGCCCCAGGTACAGGGTCGCGCCGCTGGCCGCGCTGGCCAGGTCGATGTCGGCCACCGACTTGTCGCCCTTCCACAGCGCCTTCGACAGCGGCGGACGCTGGTACGGCGGTTGTGTTTCGTCGCCAACGATGCCGACGTTCGCGCCAGCGTCGACCTCCCGAATCGCCTTGGCGGCCGCATCGGCAGCCATCCCCGCGCCGACGATCAGGTAATCGTGAACATGTTCCATGACGCTCTCCCAGGCCAACGGGTTGGCCCATGATGCACCGCCCTGGCAGCGGCAACGTGAAATCCGGACGCAGCCGGTGAGACGGCTCGACGTACACTGGATGCATCGACCACGGAAAACGTTCCATGCCGCTCAACGAAACCCTGCTGATTGTCCTCGTCATTCTCGCCTTGCTGGTGCTGCTGTTGCAGCTCGCCGTGCTGCTGCGCGGCCGCGGTGATCCCGGCCTGAACTCGAAGCTGGACGCGCTGAAGGACGACAGCGCCCGCGTCGAACGCACCTTGCGCGAGGAGCAGCGCGCCGGTCGCGAGGAATTGCAGCAGGGTTTCGACCGCTTTCGCGGCCATCTCGGCGACCAGCTCGCTGGCACATCGCAGCAACAGGCCGAGCGCATCGACGGTTTCGGCCAGCGACTGAACCTGCTCACTGAACGCACCGACACCGGCCTGCAGGCGCTGGCGCAGCGCCTCACCGAGGATGCCCGCAAGAGCCGCGCGGAAACCACGCTCGCGCTCAACCATTTCGGCGAGCAGCAGCAGCAGCGCTTCGCCGCACTCAGCGCCGAACACGAGAAGCGCATGGGCGAGGTGCGCGCCACGCTGGAAGCCAAGCTAGGCGCGATCCAACAGGACAACGCGGACAAGCTTGAACAGATGCGCGCCACCGTCGACGAGAAGCTGCAGAGCACCCTGGAAACCCGACTGGGCCAGTCGTTCAAACTGGTCTCGGACCGTCTCGAAGCAGTGCAGCGTGGCCTCGGCGAAATGCAGAACCTGGCGATTGGCGTGGGCGACCTGAAGCGCGTGCTGACCAACGTGAAGAGCCGTGGCATTCTCGGCGAAGTGCAGCTGGGCGCACTGCTCGAACAGATGCTCACCGCCGAACAGTACGAGTCCAACGTGATCACCGTGCCCGACAGCAACGAACGGGTCGAGTTCGCCATCCGCATGCCCGGCCAGGGCGAAGGCGAACACATCCTGCTGCCGATCGACGCGAAGTTCCCGATGGAGGATTACCAGCGCCTGCTGGAAGCGCAGGAAAACGCCGACATTGAAGCCGCCGGCATCGCCGGCCGCGCGCTGGAAATACGCGTGCGCGAGGAGGCGAAGCGGATCAGGAGCAAGTACATCGCGCCGCCGCACACCACCGACTTCGCCGTGCTGTTCCTGCCCACCGAAGGCCTGTTCGCCGAGGTCATCCGCCGCCCCGGGCTGTTCGAGCTGCTTCAGCGCGAACACCGCGTCACCGTGGCCGGTCCAACCACGTTGAGCGCCCTGCTCAACAGCCTGCAGATGGGCTTTCGCACGCTGGCGATCGCCAAGCGCAGCAGCGAGGTGTGGGCACTGCTCGGCGCGGTGAAGAACGAGTTCGGCAAGTTCGGCGTGGTGCTGGAAAAGACCCGCAAGCAACTCGACGCTGCGCGCAACAGCATCGACAGCGCCGGCCAGCGCACCCGCGCGATCGAACGCAAGCTGCGTGGCGTGGAAACATTGTCGGGCGAGGTCACCCAGCAGTTGCTGGAAGATTTGCCGGCGCTCGGCGAAGGCGACGACGAAGTCGCTGAATGACCGACAGAAGTTCATCAGGTAGCTTTTACGCAGACGCAATTTGACGCGGGCGCTAAACTGGCAGTCCCAAACCCGAGGTATCCGCATGAGCGACCAGCGCAACCCGAACGAAGTCAGCCAGGAACAAGCCGAAGACGCCGTGCGCATC
>Ga0134128_10005504_pt1 | contig 15347 bp, 12 predicted proteins | sample KB31754_FD_96462 | JGI IMG/M metagenome (GOLD analysis project Ga0134128, IMG submission 96462) | Terrestrial soil microbial communities with excess Nitrogen fertilizer from Kellogg Biological Station, Michigan, USA - KB3-175-4 | ecosystem: Environmental > Terrestrial > Soil > Unclassified ... | reverse complement strand
CGGTTGAACCGCTCGATCAGTGCGCTCCGCTGCGGATTGATCTTCTGCCAGTCGAAGCCGCGGATCCTCGAAAGATCGGCCGGGGTCTTGGCGACCGTCTGCATGATCGCCGGCGACAGCGGCACCTTCGAGTTCGTCGGGATGATGTCGTACGGCGGCTTCTCCATCTCGGACTGCATGTCGGCGGCGCAGTGGGAATCGATGTACTGGACGGCGAGGTCGGGCTCGACCGCGTGCTTCGTCAAGTGCAGGCTCGTCGTCCAGCCGACGAGACCGGTGTCGGGCACGACGAACTCGACCGGTACTCCCTTCGCCTTCAGCGTCTGCACGAAATTGAAGTTGTAAGGCGCGATGTCGACCTGCTCCTGCTGCCAGAGCGTCGCGTACGCGCCGAGGTTCGCGGCGACCGCGCCGACGTTCGGCAACAACGCCTTCAGCGCCGCAAACGCCGGATCGAAGTTCGATTCGTTGCCGCCCTTGATCCGGTTCAATTCGGCGAGGAACGCCATCCCGAGCTGGCTGTTCAGCGCGGTGAGGCCGACGCGTCCCTTGTAGGCGGGGTTCGTCAGGTCGTCGTACGACTTCGGCGGTGTCTTGATCTTCTTCGGGTTGTAGCCGATGCCGATGACCTGCAGCGAGATCTTCGGTCCCCACTTATCCTGGTAGACCGGAAAGAGCTCCTTGAAATTCGGCGACTTGGCCGCCGGGTATTCGTCGATCAGGCCCTGCTTCGCCGCGTCGTACACCTGCGGCTCGTCGAGGATCGCGACGTCGAACGGCGGGCGCCCGCCCTTCGCCGCCTCGAGCTTCGCGAGCTGCTCGGTCGCAAGCTGGATGCTCTGCGTAACGCTCGCACCCGTCCGCTTCCTGAAGTACGGCGCGAGCAGGTTGCGATGCGCCTCGTTCCACGTGCCCGGGAACGTCGCGACGACGAGCGTCTTCGACTGCGCGCGCGACGAAAACGGCAGCATGGCGGAAAGTCCCGCGGCGGCGCCCGCGGCCAGCACTTGCCTGCGGCTTACTCGTGATGCCATGACATCCTCCTTCGAGATGAACGATGCGTTTGCGATGCGGTTCACGAACCGGGTGGCGCGGCGCGCTCGGCGTCGGCGGCAAACACGTTGCATGCTTCCGGCGCAACGGGCGCGACATGCACGCGCTCGCCCGGTGACAGGAGCCGGGCGCCCGCGTCACGCGGCTCGCTGACGCGAAACGCGACGCCGGCGTCGGTCTGCGCTTCGTACATCACGTGCGGACCGAGCGGCAGTACCGCCTTGATCGTCGCGGCAAGGCCACCGTCGGTCTGCAACGCGCGAATGCGCAGCTGCTCCGGCCGCACCGACAGCACGACGCGTGCCCCGCGCGCGAGACCGGGCGCCGGCGCGGCGGCGATCAGCGCGCCGTCGTCGAGCCTGACGATCGTCCGCGCGTCGTCGGCGAGCTCGCCATGCAACAGGTTCGTCGTACCGACGAACTGGTTGACGAACACGGTCTGCGGTCGGTCGTAGACATCGGTCGGCGACGAAAGCTGCTCGATGCGTCCGCGGTTCATCACTGCGATCCGATCGGCCATCGACAGCGCTTCCTCCTGGTCGTGCGTGACGAGGATCGTCGTGATTCCGTATTCGCGCTGCAGGCGCTTCACCTCGATCTGCATGTCGAGGCGCAGGTTCTTGTCGAGTGCGCCGAACGGCTCGTCGAGCAACAGGATCTTGGGATCGACCGCGAGCGAGCGTGCGAGCGCGATCCGCTGCTGCTGCCCGCCCGAGAGCTGGCGCGGCAGGCGATTGCCGTACGTCTCCATGTGGACGAGGCGCAGCATGTCGGCGACGCGCGAACCGATCCGCTCCCTGGCAAGCCGGCGCGCGACGAGGCCGTATGCGACGTTCTGCGCGACCGTCATGTGCGGGAACAGCGCGTAGTTCTGGAACACGATGCCGGCGCCACGGCGCGTCGGCGCGAGGTGGTCGACCGCTTCGCCGTCGAAGAGCACGCGGCCTTCGCTTTGCGCAATGAAGCCGGCGATGATGCGCAGAAGCGTCGACTTGCCGCAGCCGCTCGGGCCGAGCAGCGCCACGAGCTCGCCGCCGGCGATGTCGAGCGTGATGTCGTCGACCGCCGTGACGTCGCCGAAGCGATGCGTCACGTGCTCGAGCGTCAGCCGGTGGCCGGTCCGTGCGTTCGGCATGGCTGTCGGAAATCAGCTGCCGCGATAAGTCGAATACGCCCACGGCGAACACACCAGCGGCACATGGTAGTGGGCGGCGGCGTCGGCGATCGCGAAGCGGATGGGCACGCGATCGAGGAACGGCGGATCGGTGAGCGTTCGTCCCTGGCGGCGGAAGTAGTCGGCGACGTGGAACGTCAACTCGAATTCGCCGCGGCGCATCGCGTCACCGGCGAGCAGCGGCTCGTCGGTGCGTCCCTCGCCGTTCGTGTAGATCGTGCGAATCGTCGCTGGCCGATTCGCGTCGAGCGTGGCGAAGTCGATGCGCATGCCGGCCGCCGGCGTGCCGGTCGACGTATCGAGGACGTGCGTCGTGAGCTTTCCCATCGCGAGCACTTGGCCGCATGCGTTTCTGGATGCGGCCGCTGGCGGCGAACGCGCGATGATTCTTGACGCTCGCAATCGGTGTCCAATATATTGTTCGACTCATTCAATACGTTTTCGATATGGATCTACGGCATCTGCGCTATTTCGCGACGCTCGCGCAGGAGCGCAACTTCACGCGCGCCGCCGCGCGGCTCAACGTGTCGCAGCCGCCACTGTCGCAGCAGATCAAGGCGCTCGAAAACGAGCTCGGCACGCTGCTCTTCGTCCGCACGAGCCGCCGCGTCGAGCTGACCGCCGCGGGCAGCGTGTTCCTCGCGCATGCGAACGCGATTCTCGAGCGCGTCGAACAGGCGTGCGAGCAGGCGCGCGCGGTCGGCGGCGGCCATCTCGGCCATCTCGACATCGGCTCGAGCAGCTCGCTGCTGCTCGGACCGCTGCCGCAGCTCGTCGCCGGGTATCGACGCGCGTTTCCCGGCGTGAAAGTCGCGCTGCACGAGATGACGCCTGCCGCTCAACTCACTGCCCTGCGCGACCGGCGCCTCGACATCAGCTTCTCGCGCACGCCGGTCGTCGACGACAACCTGGCGGCGGAGCCTGCGTGGGAAGATCCCGTCGTTGCCGCACTGCCGCGCGGTCACCGTTTGGTCGCGCGGCGCAAACTCGCGCTCAAGGATCTCGCGAGCGAGGAATTCGTGCTGCTGCGACTCGACTCGTCGGCGTTCGCCGCGTACCTCAATCAATGCTGCATCGACGCGGGATTCCTGCCGCGCGCATCGCAATACGTCGTCGAATCGCAGGCGATCCCGAGTCTCGTCGCTGCAGGTCTCGGCGTTGCGCTCGTGCCCGCGTCGCTTTCGCGCGTGCATCGCCAGGGCGTCGAGTACCGGACGTTGACCGGTCCGTCGCCGCGCGCCGACGTCTACGCATTGTCGCGGCGTGACGATCCGTCGGCCACCGTTCGCGGATTTCTCGAGAAGGGACGCGAGATTCTCGCGGCGCGCAGGTAGAAGTCTTTCCGCGTGGATGAGCGAGCCGCGGCACGGGTCGTCGATCGTTGTCCCGAGTCGCCACCAAGCGTCCAAAGCCGCGGAGAAGCCACCGTGCGTGTGACTGGGAGTGCCGGCCGTCGCGGGTGGCGCGCCGAGGGAGCCGGGGTCCAATCGACCGAAGGGCGCGCCGGGCATCGACCGAAGGTCGACCCGCAGGGCGGCGGTGACGGACTTGGAGCACGCACGGTGGCTTCTCCGCGGCTTCCAACTCGGACCCGGCCTGCTAACATCGACGAATGCCCACCGCGCTTCCTCCCCTGACGCCACTCGAGAATGAGACCGTTCCCTTCGACGAGCTGAATCCGGCGCCGCGGCTCTTGATGGGCCCGGGCCCGATCAACGCGCATCCGCGCGTGCTGCAGGCCCTCGCATCGCCGCTGCTCGGTCAGTACGACCCGCAGTTCCGTGAATACATGCGCGAGACGATGAGCCTCTACCGGCGTGTGTTCGAGACGGACAATCGCTGGACGTTCGTCGTCGACGGCACCGCGCGCGCGGCGATCGAATGCGCGATGGTGTCGGCGATCGCGCCGGGCGACCGTGTACTCGTCCTGTCGTTCGGCCGCTTCGGCCAGTTGATGAGCGAAATCGCGCGCCGCGCGGGCGCCGACGTCCGCGTCGCCGAAGCCGAATGGGGAACGGTGTTCGCACCGGAGCAAGTCGACGACGAACTCCGCCGCTTCTCGCCTGCGCTCGTTGCCGTCTGCCAAGGGGACACCTCGACGACGATGGCGCAGCCGCTCGATCGGCTGGGTGCCCTCTGCCGTGCGCAGGGCGCGATGCTGCAGGTCGACGCGACCGCGACGCTCGGCGGCATGGCGCTCCCCGTCGATGCCTGGCAGATCGACTGCGCCACCGGCGGCTTGCAGAAGTGCCTCGGCGGCCCGTCGGGATCGGCGCCGATCACGATCGGTGAGCGGATGGCCCGGACCGTCTATCGCCGCCGGCACATCGAGGAGGGCCTGCGCGGGCCGAACTACGTGCCGGGCGAAGGCGCGATCGTTCGCTCGAACTATTTCGATCTCGCGATGCTGATCGACTACTGGAGCGACCTCGGCCTCAACCACCATACCGAGGCGACGTCGATGCTCTATGCGGCGCGCGAATGCGCGCGCCTCTTCGTGCAGGAAGGACGCGAGCACGCGTTTCGTCGCCACGCGATCGCCGGCCGCGCGCTCGTCGCCGGCCTCGACGCGATGGGCCTGCGCATCTTCGGCGATCGCGCGAACAAGATGCCGAACGTGACCGGCGTTCATATTCCCGAGGGCGTGGCCGGTGACCGCGTCCGCTCGGCCCTTCTCGCCGATTTCAACATCGAGATCGGCACGTCGTTCGGCCCGCTGCACGGGCGCATCTGGCGCATCGGCACGATGGGCGTCAACGCGCGGCAGGACGCGGTGCTGCAAACGCTCGATGCCCTGGAAGCGGTGCTCGCGGGCGAGCACGTGAAGCTGCCGCGCGGCGCGGCCGTCGATGCGGCACGCACGGCGTATCGTGAGGCGGAAGTCCGGAAAGACGCGTGAAACGATGCCAGCGATCACGTTCCTGTTGAACGGTGAGCGCATCGATGTCGACGGCGTTGCGCCGCAGACGACATTGCTCGAATACCTGCGCGACGAGCGCAGGCTGACCGGCACGAAGGAAGGCTGCGCCGAAGGGGACTGCGGCGCGTGCACGGTCATCGTCGCCGAGCGCGCGGGCGACGCCCTCGCGTGGAAGCCGATCAATGCCTGCATTCGCCTGCTGCCGTCGCTCGACGGCAAGGCGGTGTTCACCGTCGAGAGCCTCGCCTCCGACGGCGGCGCGCTGCATCCGGTACAGCAGGCGCTCGTCGAGTGCCATGCGTCGCAGTGCGGATTCTGCACGCCCGGCTTTGCGATGAGCCTGTTCGGCCTCTACAAGAACACGCGTGCGCCGTCGCGCGAAGCGATCCACGACGCGCTTTCCGGCAACCTCTGTCGCTGCACCGGCTACCGGCCGATCGTCGATGCGGCGATGCGCATGTACGCGTTGCCCGCGCCGGACGGCTGGCGCGCACCGGGCCTGGCGCAGGACGGCAGCCGCGTCGTCACGCACGACGACGAGCGGCTCGCATCGCAACTCGCGATGCTCGTGCGCGACGACACGTTCGAGTACGCGCACGCAGGGCAGCGCTGGTCGGCACCGCGCTCGCTCGACGCGCTCGCCCGTGTCTGTGCCGAGCGTCCGACGGCGCGCATCATCGCCGGCATGACCGACGTCGGATTGTGGGTGACGAAGGAGTTGCGCGATCTCGACGACATGATCTACGTCGGCGACGTCGACGGGCTTTCGACGATCCGCGAGACGGACGCCAGCCTGGAGCTGGGCGCGGGGGTGACGCTCACCGACGCATTGCCGACGCTCGATCGGCTGTTCCCCGAATTGCACGAGGCGTGGCAGCGCTTCGCATCGGTACCGATCCGCAACAGCGCAACGCTCGCCGGCAACGTCGCGAACGGCTCGCCGATCGGCGATTCGATGCCGATGCTGCTCGCGCTCGACGCACGCGTCGTGCTGCGAAGCGTCGGCGGCGAACGCGAGGTCGCACTCGACGCGTTCTACCCCGGCTATCGGAAGACGACGCTCGCCGCGGGCGAATTCGTCGCCTCCGTGCGCATCCCACGCCGCCCCGGGTACCTGCTTCTGCGCGCCTACAAGATCAGCAAGCGTTTCGACCAGGACATCTCGGCGGTCTTCGCCTGCTTCGCGCTGTCGCTCGACGGCCGCCGGATCGAGCGTGCACGCATCGGCTGTGGCGGCGTCGCGGCGACGCCGGTGCGGGCGCGCAAGACCGAAGCGCTGCTCGAAGGCGCCACATGGGACGACGCGCTCGCCGAACGCGCCGCGCGCACGCTTCGCGACGAATTCGCGCCGATCGACGACATGCGCGCGAGCGCCGGCTATCGACGCACGGTGCTCGCGAACCTGCTGCGCCGCTTCCGCATCGAGACGGCAGACGCCAGCCGGGCAGCAGTCACCCGCATCGAAGCGTTGATCGCGCCATGAACGCGCCGCGTCCGCCGTGGGATGCCGCTTCCGCCGCCGTCGGCGTCCCGGCCGCGCACGATTCGGCGGCGCTGCACGTCGCAGGCGGCGCCCACTACACCGACGACCTTCCGGAGCCGCGCGGCACGCTGTACGCGGCGTTGGGCGTCAGCGCGCATGCGCACGGCACGATCCAGCGGCTCGATCTCGACGCCGTTCGCCATGCGCCGGGCGTCGTCGCCGTCGCCACCGCGGCTGACTTCGCCGTCAACGACGTCGGGCCGATCGAAGCGGACGATCCGATCCTTGCCGACCGCGTCGTGCAGTTCGCGGGGCAGCCGGTGTTCGCCGTCGCGGCGACCAGCGTCGGCGCCGCGCGCCGCGCCGCGAAGCGGGCATGCATCGACATCGCGCCGCTGCCCGCGATCCTCACGATCGACGCGGCGATGGCCGCGGAATCGTACGTGCTGCCACCGGTGCACGTCGTGCGCGGCGACCCGGCCGGAGCGCTTGCGCGCGCACCGCACCGCCTGCAGGGCGTCACCGTGAACGGCGGCCAGGATCATTTCTACCTCGAGGGCCAGATCGCGCTCGCGATCCCGCGCGAGCGTGACGGCATGCAGCTTCATGTCTCGACGCAGCATCCGGGCGAGGTGCAGCTTCTCGTTGCGCGCGCACTCGATCTTTGCGTCAACGACGTCGTCGTCGAATGCCGCCGGATGGGCGGCGGGTTCGGCGGCAAGGAAACGCAGATGTCGCTTTTCGCGTGCGTCGCGGCGCTCCTTGCGCGGAAGACCGGGCGCGCGGTGAAGCTGCGCCTCGACCGCGACGACGACATGCGCTCGACCGGCAAGCGTCACGCGTTCGAGCATCGCTACGACGTCGGCTTCGACGAGGCGGGGCGCGTTCTCGCGCTCGACGTGACGCTCGCCTCGCGCTGCGGCTTTTCCGCCGACCTCTCGGGACCCGTCAACGACCGCGCGGCGTTCCACGTCGACAATACCTACTGGCTGCCGAACGTCGCGATCCATTCGTACCGGCTGCGCACGAACACCGTTTCCGACACGGCGTTCCGAGGCTTCGGCGGACCGCAGGGCATGTTCGCGATCGAGGCAGTTCTCGACGACATCGCGCGCACGCTCGGGCTCGATCCGCTCGACGTGCGCAAGGCCAACCTCTACGGCACGAGCGAGCGCAACGTAACGCCGTACCGGATGACGATCGCGGACAACATCGCCCCCGCGCTGATCGACGCGCTCGAGCAGCGCGCGAACTACCGCGCGCGGCGGCGCGAAATCGCGCAGTGGAACCGCGGAAGCCCGATCGTCAAGCGCGGCCTCGCGCTGACGCCGGTCAAGTTCGGCATTTCGTTCACCGCGACGCACTACAACCAGGCCGGCGCGCTCGTGCACGTCTATCGCGACGGCAGCGTGCTGCTCAATCACGGCGGCACCGAGATGGGCCAGGGACTCTTCGTCAAGGTGCAGCAGGTCGTCGCGCACGAACTCGGCGTCGCGCTCGATTCCGTCCGCGTCTCCGCATCGGACACGAGCAAGGTGCCGAACGCGTCGCCGACCGCCGCTTCGTCGGGCAGCGACATGAACGGCATGGCGGCGCAGGCGGCGGCGCGCACGCTGCGCGAGCGGTTGACGGCGTTCGCTTCGCGCGAGTACGGCGTGCCGGGCGAGCGCGTGCGGTTCGCCGGCGGCATCGTGACGATCGGCGACGAGCAGACGACGTTCGCGAAGCTCGTGAAAAAGGCGTACCAGGCGCGCGTCGGCCTCTCGGCCACCGGCTTCTACGCGACGCCGAAGATCCATTACGACCGCGAGACACTGACCGGCCGCCCGTTCCTGTACTTCGCCTATGGCGCGGCGATCAGCGAAGTCGCGATCGACACGCTGACCGGCGAGCACCGGCTGCTTGCGGTCGACATCCTGCACGACGTCGGCACGTCGCTCAATCCGGCGATCGACCGCGGGCAGATCGAGGGCGGCTTCGTCCAGGGTTACGGCTGGCTCACGATGGAAGAGCTCTGCTGGAACGCCAAGGGCCAGCTCACGACCCATGCGCCGTCGACGTACAAGATTCCGACGTCGCGCGATGCGCCGCCCCGCTTCGACATCGCGTTCTACGGCGAACCGAATCGCGAGGACACGATCCATCGCTCGAAGGCCGTCGGCGAGCCGCCGCTGATGCTCGCGCTCTCGGCATTCCACGCGTTGCGCGATGCGATCGCGAGCGTCGCCGACGGCACGCGCTTGCCCCGGCTGTCGGCGCCCGCCACGCCCGAGCGCGTTCTCGCAGCGGTCGACGATCTTCGTTCCCGCGGATACGGATCGAGATGAGCTGGATCGATGCCCTCGCCGCCGCGCTCGCGCGCGACGGCAATGCCGTGCTCGTCGTCGTCGCGACGGCGAAAGGCTCGACGCCGCGCGAGACCGGCGCGACGATGGTGGTCACCCGCGACGCCTGCATCGGTTCGATCGGCGGCGGGCATCTCGAATACGAGGCGACGCGCATTGCGCGCGAAGCGCTCGGCGGGAAGATGCGCGGCACGTTCGTCGTCCGCTATCCGCTCGCGGCGAGCCTCGGCCAGTGCTGCGGCGGCGTCGCCACGCTCGCCTTCTCCGGCCTCGACCGGCAGGCGATGGCATGGATCGAACCGGCGCAAGGCTGCGCGCGCACCGGCTTGCCGTTCGCGATCGTCACGCGTGTCGCACGCGACGAGCATGCGGCGAACCGCCTCGTCGTGACCGCCGACGACGTGCGAGGCACGCTCGGCGACGTCACGCTCGATTCGGATGCGATCGGCGTCGCCCGCGCCCGTCTCGCCGCCGCGCACGACGGCGCCGCGCTCGTCGCGTTCCAGCAGGATGCGGCGACGCCGCTGCTCGTGCACGTCGAGCGCTTCGTCGCGTTCCCCGTGCTCGTGTTCGGCAACGGCCACGTCGGCCGCGCGCTCGTCGACGTGCTCGGCGTCGTGCCGGCGCAGGTCCGCTGGATCGATCCGCGCGCCGGTGATTTTCCCCTGCACGTGCCGGACAACGTGGAAGTCGTCGCAACCGACGCGCCCGACGACGAGATCGTCGACGCGCCACCCGGCGCGTTCGTCGTGATCACGACGCACAGCCACGCGCTCGATCTGGCGCTCGTCGAAGCCGCGCTCGCGCGCGACGACTGGGCGTACGTGGGCCTCATCGGCTCGAAGTCGAAGCGGGCGCAGTTCGAGCGAAAGCTCGTCGCACGCGGCTTCAGCGATCCGTTTGCGCGCATCCGCTGCCCGATCGGCACCACGGTTGCGATCAGGGGCAAGCACCCCGGTGCCATTGCCGTGGCGATCGCCGCCGAGCTTCTCGTCGCCCGCGAGGCCTGCGCCCGACGTACCAATGCCCCCCACGGCATTGAACTGATCCCCAAGCTGAAGCGAAGCTGAAGCGCGTGTAAATGTTGCAAGATTTTTCCGCGCCGCAGCCCGCGGCGGGGGAATCCTGCGTTCGCCGTTTCGTCCAACTATTACCAAGTAACCGGAGGTAGTGAGATGAAGGCAAAGCGTTGGCAAGACTGGCTCAATCTGCTGATCGGCATCTGGCTGTTCATTTCCCCGTGGGTGATCGGCTTCGCGAGCGCCGACAGCGGCGCGTCGTGGAACGCATGGATTCTCGGCGTGGCGATCGTCGTGTTCTCGGCGATAGCCGTGTCGATCCCGCAGGCATGGGAAGAGGTCATCAACATCCTGCTCGGGATCTGGATGGTGATCTCGTCGTGGGTCATCGGTGTGGCGAGCCGCGCGGTCGAGACGAACGCCGTCATCGTCGGCTTGCTCGTCATCCTGTTCGCGGCATGGGCGATGGCGATGAACCGCGATTGGCATCGTACGACGACGATCCCGCAGTAAGGCCATACCGCGCGTGGGGTCAGCGCCGCATGCACTGCGACGCTGGCCCCACTTCCGTTTTCGTCGACAGGAGAAAAACGACATGCTGCACACGGTCAAGCAACTCACGGGGCTCGGCGTTCGCGCGCGCGACGGCGAGCTCGGCAAGATCAAGGACGCGTACTTCGACGACCAGCGCTGGGCGATACGCCACCTGGTCGTCGACGCCGGCAGCTGGCTCACCGACCGCAAGGTGCTGATCTCGCCGCGCGCGGTGCGCGGCGTCGACTGGAAGAGCGAGCTGATCGACGTCGACCTCACGAAGCAGCAGGTGAAGGACAGTCCCGGCATCGACACCGATCGGCCGGTGTCGCGCCAGCACGAGCTCGACCACCACCGCTACTACGGCTATCCGAATTACTGGGACGGCGCGAATCTGTGGGGCGTCACGATGCTGCCGTATCCGTGGGTCGGCACATCGGTCGACCCGCTCGTTCCGCCGTCGCTCTCGGTCGATCCGGCCGTCGAACGCGAGGTGCAGGGACGCATCGACGAGGAGATCCGCGACGCCGACGTGCATCTGCGGAGTTGCGACGAAGTGAGCGGCTACGAGATCCTGGCCACCGACGGCTCGATCGGCGAGGTCGACGATTTCGTCTTCGACGATGAGAACTTCGCGATTCGCAACGTGATCGTCGACACGCGCAAATGGCTGCCCGGCAAGCACGTGCTGCTGAGGCCTGAAGACATCGACCACGTGAGCTGGGACGACCGCGAGGTCTACGTGAAGCTCACGCGCGAGGCGGTGAAGAACGCGCCCGAATACGATGCGTCGAATCCCGCATGGGGTAGCGGGCTGCCCCGTGCGATGGGGGCCGCGCCGACACCTTGACGGCCGCCGGAAGGCCGTCCGCACCCCCGAAGCGGGCGTGACGCCGCACGGCGCGCGCCCGCTTTCATTTCGCAAAGCCGCCGCGGTCGCGGATAATCCGCGCCATGGCGGACACCCCCACCGAAGCGGTCCCGCGTCTCGCGCTGCGCGGCATCACGAAGCGCTATCCCAGCGTGCTCGCGAACGACGGCGTCGATCTCGACGTGCTGCCGGGCGAAATCCACGCGGTGCTCGGCGAGAATGGCGCGGGCAAGTCGACGCTGATGAAGATCATTTATGGCGTCGTCGAGCCGGACGCCGGTGTAATGCGCTGGGAAGGCGAGCGCGTGCAGATCGCCAATCCGGCGCGGGCCCGCCGGCTCGGCATCGGCATGGTGTTCCAGCACTTCTCGCTGTTCGAGACGCTGACCGTCGCCGACAACATCCGGCTCGCGCTCGAGCCCGGCCAGTCGCGGCAGTTGCGGCAGCGGATTCGCGACATTTCGACGCGCTACGGCCTCCCGCTCACGCCCGCGCGCCGCGTGCATACGATGTCGGTCGGCGAGCGCCAGCGCGTCGAGATCGTGCGCTGCCTGCTGCAGAAGCCGCGCCTTCTGATCATGGACGAGCCGACCTCGGTGCTGACGCCGCAGGCCGCGCAGCGGCTGTTCGAAACGCTGCGCACGCTGGCGAGCGAAGGCGTCAGCATTCTCTACATCAGCCACAAGCTCGACGAGATCCGCGCGCTTTGCACGCGCGCGACCGTCCTGCGTGCGGGACGGGTCACCGGCCAGTGCGACCCGCGCCGCGAAACGACGGCCTCGCTCGCCCGCATGATGATCGGCGGCGAGCTCCCGCACACCGTGCACCGGGAAGCGAACGCCGGAGCGCCGGCGCTTCGCGTGCACCGGCTCGACGTGCCGGCCGACGATCCGTTCGGCACGCGGCTCTCCGGCATTTCGTTCGAGGTGCGCGAAGGCGAGATCCTCGGCATCGCGGGCGTGTCGGGAAATGGCCAGAAGGAATTGCTCGCGGCGCTGTCCGGGGAACGCACGCTCGCGCGCGCCGACGCGATCTTGATCGGCAGCACGCCCGTCGCAAAGCTCGATGCGTCCGCGCGCCGCAAGCTCGGACTCGCGTTCATTCCCGAGGATCGTCTCGGTCGCGGCGCCGTGCCCGAGATGACGCTTGCCGACAACGCGCTGCTGACCGCGCGAGGTGACGGCAACGTCGCGCGCGGCTTCATTCGCGAGCGCAGCGTCGTCGGATTCGCGAAGCGGACGATCGCGGCGTTCGGCGTCAAGGCCGGCGGCCCGGACGCGGTGGCGAGAAGCCTGTCGGGCGGCAACCTGCAGAAGTTCATCGTCGGCCGCGAAATCGGCCAGCGTCCGAAGGTCCTGCTCGCTGCGCAGCCGACATGGGGCGTCGACGTCGGCGCTTCGGCGCAGATTCGCCAGGCATTGATCGACCTGCGGGAACGCGGCGTCGCCGTGCTCGTCGTTTCCGAAGAGCTGGACGAGCTGATCGAGATCTGCGACCGGCTCGCGGTGATGACGCAGGGGCGGCTTTCGCCGGCGAAGCCGGTGCGCGAGACGAGCGCCGAGGAGATCGGCCTGTTGATGGCGGGGGCTTCGCCTGGCGAAACGACTCAGACAGGCATGAGCGCGCCCATTCGCGCCGAAGGGCCGCCGCGAGGCGCAATTTGCACCCCCGCGAGGGGCAGCGCGGCGCGAGAGCCCGACGGGCCGCTCCAAGGGCGAACAGCCGAGTGCGAAGCACGAAGCTCTCGCGACAAGCCGCAAGCGTGCGGGGATCCATGAAGCTGCGGCTGGAGGCGCGTGCGGTGCCGTCGCCGATCTACGTGTGGACGGCTCCGCTGATCGCCGCGCTCGCGACGCTGATCGTCGGCTTCGTCGTGTTCAGCGCATTCGGCAAGAACCCGCTCGCGGCTTTCGACGCGTTCTTCATCGCACCGATCGCGACGCGCTACGGCGTCGCCGAGCTGCTGCTCAAGGCGAGCCCGCTGATGCTGATCGCAACCGGGCTTGCGATCGGCTACCGCGCGAACGTCTGGAACATCGGTGCCGAAGGCCAGCTGACGCTCGGCGCGATCGCGGGCGGCGGTGTCGCACTCGCGGTCGGCGACGCCGAGTGGCCGTCGGCGTTGCTGCTGCCCATGATGTTCGTCGCGGGTGCAGCCGGCGGAATGCTGTGGTCGGCGATTCCCGCGTGGCTTCGCACACGCTGCAACGCGAACGAAATCCTGACGTCGCTGATGCTCGTCTACGTCGCGACGCTGCTCCTGTCGTGGCTCGTGCACGGTCCGTGGCGCGATCCCGAGGGCTACAACTTTCCGCAGTCGAAGATCTTCGCGGCGAACGCGATGCTGCCGATCCTGCTGCCCGAAACGCGGTTGAACGCCGGCTTCCTGCTCGCGCTCGCAATCGTCGCCATCGCGTGGCTTTTCGTGCGCAAACACATCGTCGGCTTCGAGATGCGCGTCGCGGGTCTTTCGCCCGGCGCGGCGAATTACGCCGGCATTTCCTGGCGTCGCAACATCTGGGCGGGCATGCTCGCGGGCGGCGCGTGTGCGGGACTCGCCGGCGTCAGCGAAGCGGCAGGGCCGATCGGTCAGCTCTTGCCGTCGATGTCACCCGGTTACGGATTCGCAGCGATCATCGTCGCCTTCGTCGGCCGCCTGCATCCGGCGGGCATCGCGCTCGCAAGCCTCCTCATGTCGCTGCTCTATCTCGGCGGTGAATCGGCACAGGTGAATCTCGCGCTGCCGTCGGCGGTCACCGGCCTGTTCCAGGGCACACTGCTCTTCTTCCTCCTCGCCGCGGACGTGCTGGTCAATTACCGGCCGCGCCTCGCAACGGCGACCGCATGAACGAGATCGCGCAGATCGTCGTGCTGACGCTCGCGGCCGGAACGCCGCTCGTCTTCGCCGCGCTCGGCGAGCTCGTGGTCGAGAAAGCGGGCGTGCTGAACCTCGGCGTCGAAGGCATGATGCTCGTCGGCGCGATCGCGTCGTTCATCGTCGCGGCGAAGTCCGGCTCGCCGTGGCTCGGTGTTGCCATCGGCGCGCTCGCCGCTGCGCTTCTGTCGCAGATTTTCGCGGTGATCGTGCTCACGCTGCGCGCCAACCAGGTGGCGACGGGGCTCGCGCTGTCGCTGTTCGGCATCGGGCTCTCCGCATTCATCGGCCGCCCCTACATGAGCGTCGTCATCGAAGGCATCAAGCCGCTCGCGGTGCCGGGTCTGTCGACGATGCCGCTCGTCGGCAAACTGATCTTCGGTCACAACCCGCTCGTCTACCTGTCGATCGTGCTGTTCATCGCGGTGCAGCTGTTCCTGCAACGCACGCGTGCCGGGCTCGTGCTGCGCGCCGTCGGCGAATCGCCGCAATCGGCGCATGCGATCGGTTATCCGGTGATCGCGATCCGCTACGCCGCGGTGCTGTTCGGCGGCGCCTGCGCGGGTCTCGCCGGCGCATTTCTGGCGGTCGCCTATACGCCGTCGTGGGTCGAAGGGATGACGGCGGGCCGCGGCTGGATTGCGCTCGCGCTCGTCGTATTCGCGTCGTGGAAGCCATGGCGCGTGATGATCGGCGCGTATCTGTTCGGGAGCGTGACGCTGGCGCAATTCCAGGCGCAGGCGGCCGGCGTGGCGGTACCGTCGCAGCTGCTCGCGATGCTGCCGTACGTCGCCACCGTCGTCGTGCTCGCACTGATATCGCGCGACGCGACGATGATTCGCCTGAACGCGCCCGCCTCGCTCGGCAAGCCGTACCATCCCGAGTAATCGGTCACGCGCTCGCGCTTTGCACCTTTCCCGGTGCAAGAGAACAGTGCGGGGGTGGAGGGAGCGTACAATCGCGCCCCATTCCGCCCCGTGCCCAAGGAGCTTTCCATGCCGTCGATGAGTCGCAGAACCGCGCTCGCCACCCTCGCCGCATCCCCATTGGCGCTCGCGCTCCCGTCGTGGGCG